>ENA-OSJC01000251-OSJC01000251.1-marine-metagenome-genome-assembly--contig:-NODE-251-length-55129-cov-7.661157_pt1 | contig 55129 bp, 56 predicted proteins | sample MGYA00237885_ERZ534234 | MGnify/ENA primary metagenome ERZ534234 (study PRJEB26413, sample SAMN06343907) | marine metagenome | isolation source: coastal waters | place: Atlantic Ocean: West Antarctic... | reverse complement strand
CCAAGAAAATAATGTATCCAAGATAACATTAGAGCCACTTGAGAGAGGTTTCGGCCATACTCTTGGAAACGCTCTAAGAAGAATTCTACTTTCCTCCATGCCAGGAGCAGCAATTACAGACGTCACCATCGATGGCATTTCTCATGAGTACTCAACTATTGAGGGAGTCAGAGAGGATGTTATTGATATCTTGCTTAATCTTAAGGATATGCCGATTACCATTATCGAGGGAACTAGTGCAGTCATCAAGTTAGAGGTTTCTGGGCCATGTGCAGTTACATCAAATTCATTTGATGTACCTGGTAATGTGCAACTTCCTGATGCAGAGCATCATGTTGCAACACTTGTTGATAAGGTTAGTTTGATGCTTACTGCAACTGTTAAAACAGGCAGAGGATACGAACCTGCTGATACCAGAGTTGATGAAGAGGCCTCAGTCGATGCATTGAAGGTAGACGCTTCTTTTAGTCCTGTAAGGCGAGTTGCGTACACTGTAGAAAATGCAAGATTTGAAAAAAGAACTGATCTTGATAAGTTAATTGTTGAACTAGAGACCGATGGTACGTTAGACCCTAAAAAAGCTATTGAGCATGCAGCGACGATTCTTCAACAGCAGCTTGCTGCGTTTGTCGATCTTGATGCGATTGCTGAACAAGAGGCTAAGAAAGATCAGAATGAGTTTGATCCTTTCCTCATGAGATCTATCGAAGAGCTAGAGCTTACTGTACGTTCAACTAACTGCTTAAAAGCAGAAAGCATTTTCTTAATTGGAGATCTCCTTCAGAGAACAGAATTTGACCTTCTAAAGACCCCAAATCTTGGAAAGAAATCTTTAAATGAAATAAAAGATGTACTTGCATCTAAAGGCTTTTCTCTTGGTACAACCATAGAGAATTGGCCACCAATGGGTTAATAAAATATGAGACATAGAAAATCAGGAAGAAAACTAAATAGAAACTCTTCTCACCGTAAAGCGCTGATGAAGAACCTTGCTATCGCTTTTATTGAAAGAGAGTTAATAAAAACAACTCTCCCTAAAGCCAAGGAATTAAGGGGCTTTGTTGAGCCACTTATTACATTAGCAAAGGTTGACTCTGTGGCCAATAGAAGACGTGCATTCAGCAAACTCAGATTAGACTCAATTGTAAATAAATTATTTACAGAGATTGCAGTCAAGTCAAAAGATAGACCTGGTGGTTATATTAGGATCATTAAGGCTGGCTTTAGACCTGGTGATAAAGCAGATGTCGCATATGTAGAATGGGTTGATAGAGATATTGAGGCCGTTGTTGAAGCGGCACCTGAACTCAAAGACTCTGCAGCTTAACTAAGCTTCTAGCATTTTTGCTAGATACTGGCCTGTATAAGAATTCTTGCACTTCGCAACTTGTTCAGGCGTTCCCTCTGCGACAATTAATCCGCCGTCACTTCCACCCTCTGGACCTAAATCGATAACCCAGTCACTCGACTTAATTACATCCAGGTTGTGTTCGATTACTACCACTGTATTACCCTGGCCTGAGAGCCTTCGCAACACCCCTAGCAGCAAATCTATGTCATAAAAATGTAGCCCTGTTGTGGGCTCATCTAAAATAAATAGTGTTTTACCGGTGCTTCGCTTGGAAAGTTCCTTAGCTAATTTAATTCTTTGCGCCTCTCCACCCGAGAGGGTGGTAGCAGACTGCCCAAGTGTAATATAAGTTAAACCAACATCTGAAAGAGTTTGTAGCTTCTTTTTGATCTGAGGGATTGCTTGAAAAAATTCCAGGGCTTCTTCTACAGTCATTCCTAGGACTTCAGCTATATTTTTGCCTTTGTATTTTACTTCTAGGGTTTGTTCATTGTATCTTTTGCTATTGCACACATCACAATTGACATAAATATCTGCCAAGAAATGCATCTCAACTTTAATCATCCCATCCCCTTGGCATGCTTCACATCTTCCGCCTTTGACATTGAAGCTAAATCTTCCAGGCTTGTATCCTCGTGTTCTTGCTTCTTCAGATTGCGAAAAGAGATCTCTGATATGAGAAAAAAGACCTGTGTATGTAGCTGGATTTGATCTTGGTGTTCTACCAATCGCAGATTGATCAATACCAATTACCTTATCAAGTCTTTCCAATCCAAGAATTTGTTTACATTTTATCTCGCGATTTAGATTTGCCTTGTTCAATAAAAAACTACTCATTGGCATGAGGGTTTGATTAATCAAGGACGATTTACCCGAGCCAGAAACTCCAGTAATACAGGTAAATAAACCAATTGGAATCCGGGCGGTTATATTTTGCAGATTATTTTCATATGCATCTTGCACCTCAATAAAGAACTCTGGCTTATGTGAACTTTTTTGAACATTGATACTCCTTTTGCCAGATAGGTAATCTGCTGTCATTGAATTTTTACTCTTTAGGATATCTTCAAGGCTACCTTGAGCGCATATTTCTCCACCATGTTTTCCAGCACCTGGACCAATATCAATAATATGATCAGCACATCTAATGGCCTCCTCATCATGCTCAACTACGATAACTGTATTGCCAAGACCCTTTAAGTGAAAAAGTGTTTTGATCAACTTCTCATTGTCTCTTTGATGCAATCCTATTGAAGGCTCATCTAGGACGTATGTTACTCCAACTAGACCAGATCCAATTTGACTTGCCAATCTTATTCTTTGGGCCTCTCCACCGGATAAGGTTCCTGCGCTTCTATCCAGCGTTAGATAATTCAAACCCACATCCTCTAGAAATGTTAGCCGCTCTTTAATTTCTTTAAGAATTTTTTCTGCAATTGTAGCTTTTGAGCCCTTTAATTCTATTGTCTTAAAAAAATTCAATGCATCAGTTATTTTCTGAGACGTGATATCTTGGATAGGAGTTTTATTAATAAAAATATTCCTTGATTCCTTTTTTAACCTTGAGCCTTCGCATGAATCACAATGGCTATCTGAGAGAAGTTTCGCTAGTTCGTTTCTGATGAATTCTGAATCAGTTTCTTTGAATCTTCTTTCGGTATTAGGAATGATGCCTTCAAATCTATGCTCACGAACAATCTTACTGCCGCTACTAAAACTTTTAGAAAAATTAATTTTCTCTTTTGTGCCCCACAGCAGTGTTCTTTGCAACTCATCTGTATATTCATTCCATGGAGTATCAAGGTCAAATTTAAAATGCTTAGCAAGACACCTTAATTGATGGATGTAGAATCTATTGCGCCTATTCCAGCCTTTTATTGCTCCCTCATTTATGGTCATTTCACGATCAGCAATCAATTTATTTTCATCAAAATATTGAATCACTCCCAGCCCATCGCATTTATTGCAAGCACCAAAAGGATTGTTAAAAGAAAACATTCGAGGTTCTAATTCTGAAACAGAATAGCCGCACTGTGAGCAAGAAAAATTTGATGAAAAGAGCAGTGGCGTTCCTTTCCCCTCAATCATCTCAATCTCCACAAGACCATTTGAAAGGCCCAAAGCTGTTTCTATTGATTCTGATAATCTGGATCGCACATCATCTTCAGCAGTTAGCTCTAACCGATCAACAATTGCTGAAAGGTCATGTTTCTTATTCTTATCAAGGCTTGGAAACTCATCTAGTGGGTACACAGCATTATTGATTTTAACTCTCACAAAACCTTCAGATTTAAGCTCTTCATAAATCCCTAGGTGCTCTCCTTTTTTGCCCCTTACCATAGGGGCCATAACCATGATTTTGGTTCCAAGACCTAGTAAATAAATTTCATCACAAATTTCACTAACAGTCTTAGCAGAGAGCTCTTCCTCGTGATCTGGGCATACTGGAGTTCCGATCCTGGCAAACAATAACCTGAGATAATCATATATCTCGGTGACGGTGCCAACGGTTGACCGAGGGTTGTGTGATGTAGATTTTTGTTCTATTGAAATAGCAGGCGAGAGTCCGTCGATTTGATCTACATCTGGTTTTTCCATCAATGATAGAAATTGTCTCGCATAGGATGAAAGTGACTCAACGTAACGTCTTTGACCCTCAGCATAGATGGTATCAAAGGCCAATGAAGATTTTCCCGATCCCGAAAGACCTGTGATAACTATTAATTTCCCACGGGGAATCTCAAGTGAGATGTTTTTTAGATTATGGGTGCGAGCACCTTTTATAGAAATTTTATCCATTTATTTGTAGAATTTTTATACAGCTGATTTATTTCGAGTTAAACTAACATAATTATAAGAGGTAATTATGGCTAGAGGAGTAAATAAGGTAATTTTGGTTGGTAATTTAGGGCAAAAGCCTGAAATGAGATACACCCAAACGAATACAGCAGTTGCAACGCTCTCAGTGGCGACTTCTGAATCATGGAAGGATAAAGAAACTGGTGAGCAGCGAGAAAAAACAGAATGGCACAGAGTAGTATTTTTTGGCAAATTAGCTGAAATTGCTGAGCAGTACTTAGAGAAGGGCTCGCAGGTTTATCTTGAAGGAAAACTTCAAACAAGAAAGTGGCAAGATAAAGATGGTAATGATAAATACACCACTGAAGTGCTCGGCAATGAAATGAATATGCTGGGTGGACGAATGTCTTCTGGCGACAATAGCAATAATTCATTTGATCAGTCAGCTCAGACATCTCAGACACCTCAGGCGCAGCCTGTTTCCGTCCCTTCCTCTGAGGGAGCTATTGGCGAGGAAGACATACCTTTTTAACTCTCGTGGATTTTCAGAACATCTTATTAGAGCAGCGTGAAAATATCGCTGTTCTTTTTTTAAACCGACCCAATAAACTCAATGCTTTTACCTTTTCTATGATGGAGGAGATTATTAGTGCGTTAGATTCCCTCGAGGCAGATGACAGCGTTCATGCTGTGATCATTACAGGCAAGGGGCGGGCTTTCTGTGCAGGAGCTGATTTATCATCCGGCCCAGATACTTTCAATCCATCATTTGATGATTTTGCTGTGCAAGCAAGTGATTTTAGAAGAGATTCTGGAGGCATTCTTACGCTCAGGATGTATAGATTTCTAAAACCCATTGTGATGGCATGTAATGGACCAGCGGTCGGTATTGGTGCTTCTATGCAGCTTGCTGCGGATATTCGATTGGCCTCTGACCAAGCTAGATTTGGGTTTGTTTTTAATAACAGAGGCATTGTTCCAGATGCATGCAGCAGCTGGTTTTTACCAAAGATTGTTGGTATTTCCAATGCATTAGAACTCACCTATTCAGGCAGGATTATCAATGCTCAAGAAGCCTTGCAACTAAATTTAGTTTCCAGTATTCATGACTCTAAAAATTTACTAGATGATGCTGTAAATATTACACAAAACATGGTTAAAAACTCGGCCCCAGTGTCTATCTCACTCACCAGGCAGATGCTTTGGCGCTCTCTTGAGAGTTCAGGCCCTTATGATGCGCATGTCATTGAAAGCAAGGCCATAGACTCGCGAGGGGCCTCAGAGGATGCCAAAGAGGGTGTTAGCTCATTCTTAGAGAAGAGGCCTGCTAAATTTAAGAATAAGGTTTCTTTGGATATGCCTAAATTTTTTCCATGGTGGGAAGATCAAAATTAATTAAAGCGAGCCCTGTGTTTGCCTGGCAGTATTATTTTTTAAAAATTAGGCTCGCATTGGTGCCACCAAAACCAAATGAATTACTCATGACTGCTTGAATTAATTTCTCTTGATGCTCTCTAGCTATTATTATGCCTTCTGCCTCTTCTACGAGGTTCTCAATATTGATTGAGGGAGCGATAAAGTTATTGTTCATCATAAGAATCGAATAAATAGCTTCCTGGGCACCTGTTGCTCCAAGAGAGTGCCCGGTCATAGATTTAGTAGATCCCACAATTGGCCCATTAGAACCAAAGACTTTCTTAATTGCGTCAAGTTCAGCAAGATCTCCAACGGGTGTGCTTGTGCCATGTGCGTTGATGTAATCTATTGTGCCACCATGCATTGCTAATGCGTCCGTCATACATCTAACAGCGCCCTCGCCAGATGGTGCAACCATGTCGTAACCATCAGAATTAGCACAGTACCCGCTAAGTCTGGCTAGGATAGGTGCATTACGTTTCAATGCATGCTCTTCTTCTTCAAGGATCAGTATCCCAGAGCCTCCAGAGATTACAAACCCATCTCTATCTTGATCAAATGCTCTAGAGGCTTTTTCAGGGTCCTCATTGTATTTTGATGAAAGCGCACCCATTGCATCAAACATTGATGATGAGGTCCAGTGTTCGTGTTCTGCTCCACCGGCGATGATGATGTCTTGCTTTCCTAGCTGAATGAGCTCAGATGCATGGCCTATGCAATGAGCGCTTGTTGAGCACGCTGATGAGATTGAGTAATTCACACCTTGAAGTTTAAGCTGTGTTCCTAAAATAGCTGAGACGGTACTACCCATAGTCTTGGTAACAGCATAGGGGCCAATTCTCTTTGGGCCTTTTTCTCTGGCTGTATCTGAAGCTTCAATTTGTGACGCCGAGGACGCTCCTCCAGAGCCAGCAACAATACCAATTCGAGATGCATCCAATGAGCTGATATCTAAACTAGCATGATCAATTGCCTCTTGGGCTGCAACATAAGCGTAACCAGATGCCTCGCTCATAAAGCGCAATGCTTTTCTGTCAATCAATTCGCTCAAATCAATATCGATTGAGCCAGAAACGTGACTCCTAAAACCCATATCTTTATATGTTTGATTGAAAGAGATACCCGAGCGACCTTTTTTAAGGCTTGAGAGAATTGCTGGGAGACCAGTACCAATGCATGACACTGCTCCCATTCCTGTAACTACAACGTTTTTCATTAAAACGCACTTGTATCTTTAAACAGGCCTACCTTTAAACCATCTGCAGAATAAACATGCCTATCATCAACATACATATTCCCATCAGCAAACCCAACCACAGCACCGCGATTCACTACTCGCTTAATATCTATCTCATAGCGCACAATTTTTGCTGTAGGGGTGACTTGACCAAAGAACTTCACCTTATCAGTTCCAAGAGCGCGCCCATGCCCAGGGAGTTGTAACCAGCATAGATAAAACCCAAGCAGTTGCCACATTGCATCAAGTCCTAAACATCCAGGCATGACAGGATCTGATTTAAAATGCACTTTAAAAAACCACAAAGCCTCTTCAATGTTTAAATTTGCTACGATTTTCCCCTTTGAGTATTTTCCAGAGCTTTGATCGATTTGATCAATGGAATCAAACATTAACATCTCATCTGCTGGCAGCCTTCCATTGGATGGCCCGAAGAGCTCTCCATTTCCGCATTGAATTAAATCATCTTTGTTGTAACTTGAGGCTGGAATAAAACTCATTTTTTTCTTTCCATTGAAGACTTAATTAATTCTAGCATTTCATTGTGACCCGCGTGTTTTTTTAGTGCATTCAAATGCTTGCAAGTCCTTTGAATATATTGGTTAAGCAACTTATGGGTCTTTATGCTTACTTCTTTTGATCTTACTAGGTTGTATATATTTTGCTGTTCAGTTTTGGTAAGTTGTTCGTCTCCGAGTCTATTTAACAGGTAGGCGCGATCTCTTTTTGATACAGACTCAAGGGCGAAAAATAGAGGGAATGTTATTTTGCCTTCTTTAAAGTCTTTTAATGGAGTTTTTCCAGTCCTCATCTTCAAGGCATCATAATCGAGGATGTCATCTTGAATCTGAAAAGCAATTCCAAGATTCTTACCAAGCAATCCAAAGCTATTGGCCTGTGATGAAGATTTAGAATTCAACATAGAGCCAGTTCTTGCTGATGCTTCAAATAACCTCCCTGTTTTAAGATAACTAATCTTAATTAAATCCTTTAGCTGAATTGAGGAGTTGCTCTTAAATAAATCTAGCTGGAGGATTTCTCCTTTGGCAATATCATTGGTTGCTGATGCAAGCTCTCGCAGGATTTCTGAATGATTAATTTTTACCATTAAAATAAAAGCTTTGGAATAAATAAAATCTCCCATTAAAACACTGTAAGAATTATTCCAAACTGTATTAACGGATTTAGCACCCCGGCGCAGCGATGACTCATCAACCACATCATCATGAACTAGCGTGGCTGTATGCAGCAACTCAATCACACTTGCAAGCTCAATTCGTCTCACGTTATTGGTAGACTTATCTCTAGAAGCCAGCAGAGAAATTAGAGCTCTGGTTTTTTTCCCCTCAGCATCAAAGACATAGGAATAAATCTCTCTGATAATTGCCTCTTTAGAGAGTTCTTTTTTGATTGTAGATTGAACCTTTGCAAGTTCTTTTTTAGTTGTTGAGCTGATAAAATGCATGATTGATGATTAGTGGCTGAAAATTATACATAACTATTGATAATTTCTTTATTAAAGCGTATATTTTGCCACCTTTAGAGATAACTATGTACGCAGTAATAGAAGCCGGTGGCAAACAACACAAAGTCGAGCTAGGACAAACCCTTGAGGTTGATCTTATGCAAGAAGAAGCGGGAGCAGAGTATGCCTTTGATACTGTGATGCTTTACGTTGATGGAGAAGATGTTCAAGTTGGACAGCCTTTCATCGAGAATGCAAAAGTTGTTGCTGAAATTGTTGAGGAAGTCAAAGGTGACAAGATTTCGATTCTTCGCTTTAGAAGAAGAAAACACAGCATGAGAAAGATTGGACATAGACAAAGATATACTCAGATTAAGATTAAAGAAATTAACGTAGGTAAGTAAAATGGCACATAAGAAAGCAGGTGGTTCGAGTAAGAACGGTCGCGATTCAAACTCCAAGAGACTTGGTGTTAAATGTTTTGGTGGCGAGTTCGTCAAGCCAGGTGCAATTATTATTCGTCAGCGTGGTACAAATTCACATCCAGGTTTAAACGTCGGGATGGGAAAAGACCACACACTTTTTGCTAAATCAGCTGGACATGTTGAGTTTACTTACAAAGGCATCAAGCAAAAAAAGACAGTCAACGTCGTCCCCCAGTAAATCATGAACTTCATCGACGAAGCTCTGCTTGAGGCAAGGGCGGGTAACGGTGGTCCTGGTTCTACAAGCTTTAGAAGAGAAAAATTTATTCCCAGGGGCGGTCCTGATGGTGGTGATGGTGGCAAAGGTGGAGATGTTATTTTTCGAGTCGGACCCAATCTCAATACCTTAGTTAATTTCCATAATCAAAAATATCTTATTGCCAAAAATGGTACCTCAGGCTCAGGCAATAATAAGACCGGTCAACATGCACCAGATTTAGTGATCATGGTTCCAAAAGGCACCATGGTTTTTGATGCCCTCTCAAATAAAGTTATCTATGACTGCTGTGAAGAAGAAGTAGACTATTTAATTGCGAAGGGTGGTGAAGGTGGCGCAGGAAATTCACGCTTTAAGTCTAGCACCAATCAGGCACCAAGGAGACACACCCCAGGATGGCCTGGCGATGAGTTTGGCATCCGCTTGGAGTTACGATCGTTGGCAGATGTAGGTCTTGTGGGCTTTCCTAATGCAGGAAAATCTACTTTTTTAAATAGTGTTTCTGCAGCTAGGCCTAAGATAGGTGACTACCCGTTTACCACGCTCAGACCAAACCTGGGAACGGTTCAAATCTATGATACTTCTTTTATTATTGCTGATATCCCTGGTCTGATTGAAGGTGCATCAGAGGGAGCAGGGCTTGGATTAAATTTCTTGAAGCACATTTCTAGAACTGGTCATCTTCTAATTCTATTGGATCCTCAAAACTTAGAGAGATCAGTGGAGGAGCAACTCAAAGTCCTTCTTAATGAATTAAATGTTTATGATCCAAGCTTATTAGAAAAAAGTATTTGGGTTGTTTTGAACAAAAAAGATACTTTGAATGAAGAGACCGAATCTCAGTTACTGGATTCTTTGCAAGGTCAGTTATCGGGATTAAACCTTCAAACAGGAAAAATTATTTCAATATCCGGATTTACTGGAGAGAAGACAAAAGACCTGCTTGGAATGATTGCCAATGAGGTGATGGGAAACGAAGAGGACTAAGAAAGTTCTTTAACGGCTTTAACCAATCTACTTTTAGTTCTAGCAGCTGAATTCTTATGAATTACATTTTTTGCAGCAGTCATATCTAAAACTTTTTCAGCAGCTTTAAGCAAAGTTAAAGCAGACTCTTTGTTGTTTTCAGCAATGGCATTTCGCACAGCTTTAACTGCAGTTCTTGCTCTAGAACGCTGGGAGTGCTTGAGTTTGTACCTGTCAGCATTCTGACGAGCTCTTTTAATTGATTGTTTACTGTTAGCCATATCTTTATATTATTAGATGCGCTAGTTTAATGATCTTCATTTCATCTGTCCACTGTATTCATCACAAATTTTGAATACAGACCCCTTCCTTGTAAATGTTTTTACTGTCAAGTAAACTTTACACATGAAAAATCTAATTTCCTCCTTTGCTCTTTTACTTACTTTAAACTTGATGGCTGACCTAGGCGTCAGTGAAGATTTTGTAAAAAGATTCAGTTCACTCCCTTCATACACCAACGTAACACTCTCACCGGATGGAAAAATGATTGGTGTGATGACGAGAATGCCTGATGATAAAAAAGGCCTCACTATTTGGGATGCAAATGATTTAAGTCTCATCAACACAATTACACTTTCCAACGATGAAGAGATTGGTAACTATATGTGGGCTAACAATGAACGTCTTTTAATTCAAATTGGTTATTATGATAAAAAATGGGGACGAGGCTCTGCAGGAGAGTATTTCAGTATCAATTTCGACTCCACCAAGCCTGCATATATTTTTGGTAGAAGGAGCAGGGCTGGCTCTCAAAAAACAAAAGGTAAGGTCGTGGATAAATTCTCAAGCGGTTATGTAGAAAATCGCCTAAAAGACGATGACAGGCATGTTGTCCTTACGGTGAATGAATGGGCTAAATCTAATACTGGCAGTTTTTCAACTTCTGTAAGAGTCAATGTTTATAACGGCCAACAAAAAAAACTTGGCAAGTCTCCTCTTGCAGGTGGTCAGGTAGTTACAGACAGCACAGGAACACCTCGGTTTGCAGTAGGTTCTGATGCAGACAACAATGCAGTGACCATGTATCGCCCTTCTAAAAAAGATGATTGGCAGATATTAAGTAAAACTCCATATGGAGAAGGAGATATTTATCCGGTAAATATCTCAGATGATAATTCTACAATTCATATTTTAGACAGTACTAAAACCTCTACCTATCAGTTAAAGAAAATTGATACTTTAACTGGGGCGACTGAGGTTGTTTTTCATCATCCAAAATTTGATGCATACCCACAAATTATTGATGATGTAGTTTTTGGTGCTACCTACAACCCTGGTTATACAGAAGCCTTTTGGTTCGATATAGACAGTCCGTTACAGAATTCTTTGTTACAAGCAGTCAATGCATTCAATGGCAATATTGATGTCTTTGACAAGAAAGAAGTGACTGTAGCTTCCCTTACCAAGGCTAGAGATAAAGCAATTTTGGTCGTCAATGATTCTGCTTCATCACCAAAATACTATCTGTATGACATGGAAAAGGGTCAGTTAAGATCACTATTTGCAATGTGGCCAGAGATTGATGATGCAGGCCTCGAAGATGAAATCCCATTTAGCTTTACGAATCTTGATGGAGTACTTATTCACGGTTACTACACTCGAGCAAAAAATCAAAAAGAAGGTCAGATAGCTCCGATGATTGTTATTCCTCATGGTGGTCCTCATGCTAGAGATGCCTGGGGTTTTGATCCAGATGCACATATTTTCTCTCAAGCAGGCTATGCAGTATTAAAGGTAAATTTTCGTGGCTCAACTGGTTATGGAAAAGATTTCACTAAACTTGGCTTTGGGGAGTGGGGTGGAGATACCCAAGAGGATATTATTGAAGCAACCGAATGGGCAATTGAGCAAAAAATAGCTGACTCAGAAAAAATTGGAATTTATGGTGGAAGCTTTGGTGGCTATTCTGCAGCAATGGCACCAATGTTAAGACCAGATTTATTTAAATCAGCTGTCGCTTATATTGGAGTCTTTGATTTAGAAATGCTTTATAACGAAGGTGATATCAAAGGCATTAAATGGGGTGGAAAATACCTCGATAAAACTCTTGGTAAAGATCCTGAGAAGATAAGGGCCATGTCACCAGTTCAGCAGGCAGCAAAGTTACAGGCACCAATTATTATAGTGTCTGGAGAAGAGGATCAAAGGGCTCCAATAGAGCACGCTTATGCCTTAGCTGAAGCTTTGGAGAAGGCTGGAAAAGAGCATGAGTTAATCATAGTTCCCAAAGAGGGCCACGGGTTTAGAAAACCTGAGAATCGTCTGATGCTTTATAAAAAGATGCTCGAGCACTTCAATAGCACTCTATAAAAAAATGGTGGAGGCGGCGGGAATTGAACCCGCGTCCGCTAGTCCTTCAACCTGACTTCTACATGCTTAGCTCACTCTTTGTGTTTCACTTTAATGACCCGAAGAGCAGGGTATTAAAAGCTAGACTAAGTAAAATTCACGTTACTGCGTATAGTCACCACAGCAAAGCTAGACTATGAAATTTGCCAATGCTTCAAACCATAGACAATTCTTGCATTGGTTAGCCAATTAAGCGGCTAAAGCGTAGTTGTCGTTTTCTGCAACTAATTTTTTTGTAGTATTTTTGACAAGAATTACTACAATCTTGGCATGCGCTTTGGAATCCAGTAAAAACGTCGAACCCAATACGCCCCCATGGGGTGAGAGATTATATCTTAAAAAGACTATCTACTAGAATTTTTTAATATTCTGTGCTTTTCTCTGTCCCAATCACGCTGCTTTACATCCTCTCTTTGATCGTAGCTTTTCTTACCCTTTCCAATTGCAACATCGCATTTAATCTTATTTTCTTTCCAGTAAATTTTTGTCAAAACACACGTCAAGCCCTTTTGGCTAATTGCATCTTCAATTGAGTTAATTTCTCTTCTATTGAGAAGAAGTTTTCTTGATCTGGTTGGATCGATGTCCTCATGTTTAAGAGATCCAGGAGGATCAATTTTAAGGCCAATGATCCATGCCTCTCTATTTTTTAATGTTACATAGCAGTCTTTTACATCGAGCCTGCCATCTCTTAAGCCTTTAACTTCCCAGCCTTCTAGAACAATGCCGGCTTGATAGCTATCTGTTAAATGATAGTTTCTAGCAGCATTTTTGTTTTTGACAATGATATTATCTGTATTATTCATAGCGATTGAGTCAATTATGTATTTGTTGAGTCTATTTGCAAATTTAAGAGGGTGCCATGTTAACGACTAAATTAACTTTAATGTATCTTGGCCTGAGTCTTTTTGTTTTTCTGTCAATGCTTCCATGGTTTGTAAATCTAGATTTAGGCCTGATCTCTATTCAAATATTTCTAATGTATGGCAGCGTAGTAATGGCCTTTTTAGGTGGAAATATCTGGGCCTGGACTAATACTCAGGATGACAAGATTGCCAGTTTTGTTGGTGTTGGATTCTCTTTAACCGGGCTTGCTGTATTGATTGCTGCTCATTACCTGATTTTAATTCCAGCACTTTTACTTGTAGCCTTAGGGCTTCAAGCTCTGTTACTTTTTGAAAAGTCTTACAGTCACTTCTTTAAAAATAATCCTAAATACGCTGAAGCAAGAATTTTAATCACAAACTTAGTTACAATATGTTGCTTAATTTGTTTTGCTTATATTACTAATCCTTATTCTTAAACTACACTTCTACCATGCAAACATCATCAAATAAATTTTCTGAATCTGTGACTTGGATTGGTAAATGGACCTTCGTCTTGGCTGCTGCGGGGTCTGCGGTTGGGCTAGGTAATATTTGGGGCTTTCCTTACAAAGCAGGCACGAATGGTGGAGGTGCCTTCGTATTAATTTACTTGGGTTGTATCTTGATAGTTGGATTGCCAATCATGATGGCGGAAATCATGATTGGAAGAAGAGCAAGAAAAAGTCCTGTAAATGCTATGAGAATTGCAGCCTTGGATTCTGGCTCAACCGATAAATGGCAATTTGTGGGGTGGGGTGGTCTAGTTTCTGGAATTTTAATCCTTTCTTTTTATAGCGTCTTAGCTGGAATTTGCCTTCACTATATTGGCGTTGCTGCTTCCCCAAATTCTAATTTATCAGCTGTAGAGCAGTTTCAAAGTATCACAGCTTCGGCTCCGCTATTGCTTGCTTGGCATACTATTTTTATTGGTCTAAATATTTTTATCATTGCAGCCGGTGTGATTTCGGGCATTGAAAGGATGGTGAGGTTGCTAATGCCCTTGCTGATGGTCCTGATGATTGTGATGGTCATTAACGCAATGATTAATGGAGATTTTATGAAAGGCCTAAGTTTTTTATTCACACCAAATTTTTCTGAGGTCGATGCAACTACTTTTCTGCGAGCTATGGGCCAAGCTTTTTTTAGTCTTAGCCTAGGTATGGGTTCGATCATGTGCTACGGAGCTTACATGCCAAAAGATGAGAATATTTTTAAAACCTCCCTTACTGTTGCTGGATTGGATACCTTGATTGCTATTTTGGCGGGGTTAGCCATTTTTCCTATTATTTTTGCTTATGGCCTCGAGCCTGATGCTGGCCCAGGCTTGGTATTTATTAGCCTGCTAACTGTTTTTATGGATATGCCTTTTGGAAATTTAATAGGTCCAATATTCTTTATTTTGCTATCGATCGCAGCCTTAAGCAGCTCAATCTCATTGCTGGAGCCTAGTGTCGCTTATTTTGCAGAGCAAGAAATAGTCTCTCGATCTACGGCTGCTATTTGTTTGGGACTCTTGGCCTGGGTTATTGGAATTGGTAGTGTATTAAGTTTCAATGTTTGGTCAGACGTTACAATTATTGGAGATCTCAATTTTCTAGACTCCATCGATTTTCTTACCAATCAGTTTTTGATGCCAATCGGCGGCATGAGTGTTGCCATTTTTGCAGGATGGTTTTTTAAGGCAGATCTAGCTTTAGAGCAACTCTCAGGCATTCAGATGTCAATCTTCAAGGTCTGGAAATTCTTTATTAAATTTATTTCTCCTGTGGCAGTTGCTGCAGTCTTTCTCTATCAATTGATTGGTTGATGACATGCCCAGTCAGTTTTCAAAATCTAAGATTTTTTATTCAAACCCCGAGCTAATACTAACGTTAATTAATAACTTCGAAGAGTACAGCTTATTTTTACCTGGTTGCATAGAGTCAAAGCGCATCAAGAGTCCGGAAGAAAGCAAGGTCATTGGAAGATTAGTTTTTAGTTTGATTAATAAAAACTATATTTTTGAATCTCTCAACACAACCTCAAATTACACTGTAGATATCACCCAACATCATGGTCCATTTAAGGAATTTAAAGCCACCTGGAGGCTTGAGTCTATTGAGCCCAATGAGACCAAGGTCTTCTTTGATATGAACTTTGAACTGCCGATGTATTTACAAATTTTTGCTAGACCAAGCCTGATTGAAAAAATGGGCAATAAATTTCTGGATGCTTTTTCACAGCAGCTCTCTAAGTGAAGATTTACTTTGCATATATCGCTCCAGGGCATACTTTTTTTAGAACATTTGAGGTTTCGGAGAGTGTTACCGCCGAGGAAGTGCTGCAGTTTAAGGAAATACAGGAGTTTGTTTTAACACTTGATCATCCTTTGATACTAGGAGTTAATGGTGAACTTCTTGATGGTCAGTACAAAGCACTACCAGCCAATTATAGAATGTCTCATGGCGAGCGCCTTGAACTTTATAGAGGCCTTATTCAAGATCCAAAAGAAAGAAGAAGAAAAAAAGCAGAGTCAGATCACTCTTAGGTTTCAGCTGGATTTAGGTCCTCTAATATCCAACTCTCTAAAATTCCCTCAGGACTGAAAAAAAGCGTAAGTTTTCTTTCTCCAAAGATAGTATCTCCAATTGTTACAGAGTAAAAATAATCCCATCTCTGAGGGTGGAGAGGACTATTTAACAAAGGTGTACCAAGCAAATACATCGCTTGATCCTTAGTCAGACCTTTCACCAGTTGTTCAATATCCTTATCTTCTATAATGTTACCTTGCAAAACAGGTACTTGATAAGGTTTCAACGCAGAACAGCTATATAACCCACTAAGCGATAGAGTGATAACGAAAAGAGCTTTAGTTAATTGATTCATGAGATGATTTGATTATACTTTGACTGAGTCTACATTGAAAAGTTTATGAGTAAAGAAAATACTGAGTTAAAAAAAGCTGGTTTAAAAGCTACCCTTCCAAGAATTCGGATTCTCGAAGCGCTGGAATCTGTGGATGGCAAACACCTGAGCGCTGAAGATATATATAAGTATCTTATGACTGCAGGAGAAGATGTTGGTCTTGCAACTATTTATAGAGTATTAACTCAATTTGAATCTGCTGGCATTGTTATCAGAAATAATTTTGAAGATGGCCATGCTGTTTATGAGATTACTCCTGACGACCATCATGATCATATGGTCTGCACGGAAACAGGCAAGGTCATAGAGTTTCATGATGAGTTGATTGAAAAACAGCAGGAAAAAATTGCTAAAGAGCTAGGCTACCAGATAGTAGATCACAGCATGGTTTTATACGTTAAGCCTCTAAAATAAATCACTTCACCCCTTGAACTCTAGGGCGGTCATCCCAATATAATCCTCATATTGGAAATTAAGATGACAAAAAAAGAAAACTTAAAAAACTTGAATTCAGAACAGCCAGATATCTCTGTTCGAGATGAGGAAGCTGCTGAGACTTTAGATCCCTTAGATGTTGCGGATGATATTGAGGAGGCTGAAGAAGATTTCCAGGAAAAGATTTTTGCTCTTGAGGATGCGCTTTTGAGATCCAGAGCAGAGTTAGACAACTCCTTTAAAAGAAATGCAGCTGACCTTGAAAAAGCTCACAAATTTGGTGCTGAAAGATTGCTCAATGAGTTATTACCAGTCATGGATAATTTAGAGCATGCACTTGGTAATTTCTCTGATCAATCTTCGGATGAGGATAAGGAGGGCATTGAATTAACTTTAAAATCTTTTGAGTCAGCCCTTGATAAATTTGGCGTGAGTCCCATCTACCCTGTAAATGAAATGTTTGATCCCATCCTGCATGAAGCAGTGATGACTCTTCCAGATGAGAAAAGAAAGGATAATGAGATTGAAAATATATTTCAAAGAGGCTGGACTTTGCATGACAGAGTTTTAAGACCAGCTAGAGTTTCAGTAATTAAAAATTAGGAAAAAAATATGTCAAAAATAATAGGAATAGATTTAGGAACTACCAATAGCTGCTTAGCAGTTGTTGAAAATGGCCAATCTAAAGTGATTGAAAATAGTGAGGGCGGAAGAACCACCCCATCAGTAATTGGTTATGCAGATGATAACGAAGTTCTGGTTGGAGCGCCCGCTAAAAGGCAGTCAGTAACAAATCCAGAAAAAACCTTATACGCTATCAAAAGATTAATAGGCAGAAAGTATGATGATGAAGTGGTCCAAAAAGATAAAGGCATGGTGCCATACCAAATTATTAAAGCTGATAATGGAGATGCTTGGGTGCAGGCAGGAGATAAGAAATTAGCTCCACCTCAAGTTTCAGCAGAAATATTAAAAAAACTTAAAAAAACTGCAGAAGATTACCTAGGTCATGAAGTTACAGAAGCTGTTATTACAGTACCAGCTTATTTTAACGACTCTCAGAGACAAGCAACAAAAGATGCGGGTAAAATTGCTGGACTGGATGTAAAAAGAATCATCAACGAGCCTACTGCTGCTGCTTTGGCATATGGAATGGACAAACATAAAGGAGATTCAGTGGTTGCTGTCTACGATCTTGGTGGTGGTACCTTTGATATTTCTATTATCGAGATATCCGAGGTAGATGGAGAGCATCAGTTTGAGGTCCTTTCAACAAACGGAGACACATTTCTTGGTGGGGAAGATTTTGATCTAGCGTTAATAGATTATTTTGTAGATGAGTTTAAGGCTGAGTCTGGATTTGATTTAAAGGGCGATCCAATGGCCTTGCAAAGACTTAAAGAAGCTGCAGAGAAAGCAAAGATTGAGCTTTCGTCAACGGATCAAACAGAGATTAATTTACCTTATATTACCGCTGATAGTTCAGGTCCAAAGCATTTTGTCCACAAAATTACCAGAGCTAAATTGGAATCATTGGTAGAAGGGTTAGTTGAAAGAAGTTTGGCTCCACTAAAAATAGCCCTCAAAGATGCCAAATTGTCTATCGATGAGATTGATGAGGTTCTTCTTGTTGGTGGGCAGACTAGAATGCCTATGGTGCAGGAAAAAGTTAAAGCATTTTTTGGCAAAGAGCCAAGAAAGGATTTGAACCCTGATGAGGCCGTTGCCGTTGGTGCAGCCATTCAAGGATCTGTTTTGTCTGGAGATACAAAAGATGTATTACTCCTCGACGTTACCCCATTAACTCTAGGCATTGAAACCTTAGGAGGTATCGCAACTCCATTAATTGAGAAAAATACGACCATCCCAACAAAAAAATCTCAGGTTTTTTCTACCGCTGAAGATAATCAATCAGCCGTGACAGTTCATGTAATTCAAGGAGAGAGAAAGCAAGCTACAGAAAATAAATCTCTAGGGCAATTCAATCTGTCTGACATCCCTCCAGCTCAACGTGGCACTCCTCAGATTGAAGTATCTTTTGATCTTGACGCAAACGGAATCTTAAACGTCTCTGCTAAAGATAAGAATACTGGCAAAGAGCAATCCATTGTGATTAAAGCATCTAGCGGTTTATCAGATGACGAGATTGAAAAGATGGTGCAAGATGCTGAGGCCAACGCCGAGGAAGATAAAAAGTTTGAGAGCATCGTTCAAGCAAAAAATAATGCAGATATGCTTGTTCACGCAACAAGAAAAACAATCGAAGAGTCCGGTGAGAAGCTATCAGAGGATGAGAAAGCATCTGTTGAAGATGCGACTGTCAAACTAGAGGAGGCTATCAAACAAGACAGCCTGGAGGCTATTGAGGATTCATCTAAAGCCTTAAATGATGTCTTGACGCCACTTACTGCCAAGCTTTACCCTCAAACAGATGATGCGAAGTCGACAGAAGCCGAAGACAGCCCATCGAATGATGAAAATACAGTAGACGCTGAGTATGAAGAAGTTCCTTCTGAAGAAGTTCCTTCTGAAGAAGCCAAAGAAGAAAAGTAATACATGTCACAGAGAGACTACTATGAAGTCCTAGGGGTCTCTCGCAGCGCTTCGGGACCTGAACTCAAGAAAGCTTTTAAAAAGCTTGCTATGAAATATCATCCGGATCGAAATCCAGATGATCCCGATGCAGATACAAAATTTAAAGAAGCGGCTGAAGCCTACGAAATCCTATCGGATGCTGAAAAAAAATCTGCTTATGATCAATATGGTCATGCAGGTGTTCAGGGGATGAGTGGCGGTGGCGGTGCTGGTTTCCAGGATTTTAATTTTGGTGATATTTTTGGTGATGTATTCGGCGACGTTTTTGGTGGTAGAGGCTCTTCTGGCCGCTCTTCCAGAGGACAAGATCTTCAATACAACCTAGAGCTTTCACTCAAAGATGCGATCTTGGGATCAAAGAAAAAAATAACAATCCCAGTAGATAAAGCATGCAATGATTGCTCAGGATCTGGTGCCAAACCTGGGACCTCTCCTAAGACTTGCACTCAATGTGGTGGAGCAGGGCAAGTGAGAATGCAACAAGGTTTCTTTTCAGTGCAGCAAGCATGCAGTTCTTGTAGGGGCGAGGGCAAAATCATCAGCGATCACTGCGGCTCATGTAAAGGTGCAGGTGTTACCCAAGATTCAAAAACTCTTTCAGTAAATATTCCTGCTGGTGTTGATAATGGCGATAAGGTTAGGTTATCAGGAGAAGGTGGTGCAGCTCGCGGCGGCCATAAAGGAGATCTTTATGTTGCTGTTAGCGTCGCATCAAATCCATTATTCGAAAGAGATGGTAGGGATTTGTATTTTGAAGCCCCAATTCCATTTGAGGTTGCTGTTCTTGGTGGGACTATTAATGTTCCAGGCTTGGAATCTAAAATTGCGCTAAAAGTTCCATCCTCCACCCAAACTGGAAATATTTTTCGTATCAAAGGAAAGGGTGCGTCTTCAGTGCGAGATAGTAGGCGAGGAGATTTGATGTGTAGAGTGGTTGTCGAAACCCCAGTCAATCTCTCAAAAGATCAGCTTGCGTTGCTTGCTAAGTTTACAGACACACTCAATACGGAAACACATCATCCCCTGAAGCAATCTTTTCAACAAGCCGCTGAGTCGTTCCTCAAAGAGTAACCTTTTGCATATTCTATTAAGTGGTTATAGCGGCAGCATGGGTCAAGCTATACGAAATTTAATTTTAGATAGGCCTCAATTTTCTGTTGCGGACCTTAAATCTGATGCTGTGCTGGATTTCAGCCAACCCAATATCGTAATTGATTTTTCTTCACCTGAAAATATGCAAGTCTCTCTTGATTTTAGCATCAAGCATAAACTACCATTTCTTACAGGCACTACCGGCTTAAATAACAAACACCAAGATCTCCTTGATAAAGCGGCGCTATCTATCCCAGTAATGCAGGCATCTAATATGTCTATCGGCATAGCAAACCTTAAGCATGCAATTACTCATTTTCTTGAAACTACCAAAGATTCTTATGACTGCTTAGTAACAGAAATTCACCACACAAAAAAAATTGACTCACCATCAGGCACAGCAATAGATTTAATGAAATTTATAAATAATCACCCTCAGTCAGGTACCGTACAATCTCTTTCCTCTAAATCTTATCGACTCGGCAGTATCTTTGGAATTCATCGAGTCCAGTTTTATAATTCCGCAGGATCTTGTTACTTTCAGCATCTTGCTCAATCAAGAGCTATTTTTGCTGAAGGAGCCCTGCAATCCTCAGTCTGGCTGACCATGCAGCCAAATTTACTATATTCTTTCTCTGATTTTCTTGATAAAAAGCTTTAATCTATGCGTTAATTTCTATAGAATATTCAGACTTTAAATCCCGAAGGCACTAATTTAGATTAAAGTTGGGGTGCTCCTCTTGGAGTCAACTTTTTGAGGTGCTGGAGTTATAACCCCGGAGGAAAAATTGTGAGCATTGTTTCAATTAAAGACCTGTTAAATGCAGGCGTTCATTTCGGCCATCAACAAAGATTTTGGAATCCTAAAATGGAATCTTTTATCTTTGATACCAGAAAAAAAATTAGCATTATTAATCTTGAGATCACTCAAGAGTGCTTGAGTGCAGCTGTTTCAAAAGCTGAAGAAATTTGCACCAAAGGTAATAAAATTCTTTTTGTAGGGACTAAGCGCTCTGCATCTAAAACTATCAAAGAATCTGCTTCAGCGATTGGCTTACCTTATGTCAACAAGCGTTGGCTTGGCGGTACACTAACGAACTGGAAAACTATCAGAGGATCAATTAGAAGATTGATAGACATTGAAGAACTACAATCATCAGGTCGCATCAATAAATTATCAAAAAAAGAAGCGGTAGATATTACGAAAGAGTATGAAAAACTAGAAGCCAGTGTTGGTGGAATTAAAGATATGAAAGGACTTCCAGATGCTTTATTTGTTGTTGATGTAGCGCATGAGAAAATTGCAGTTACCGAAGCAAAGAAAATGGGTATACCAATTATTGCTCTCGTAGACACCAACTCTAACCCAGATGGAATTGACCATATTATTCCAGGCAATGACGACGCCATCAGATCGATTAGACTTATAACAAGGCTTCTTGCCGAAGCTTGTGAAAGAGGCTTAGCTAATTCTCAGGGAGGTTCATTATCTCAAAACCTTGAAGACGATGCAGCTCCAGCTGTAAAAATTAAAAAGGCAGCTGTGACCACGGGTAAATCTTTAAACCTTGTTGAAGAGGGAGAGCTTGCAGAACCAGAAACGGAGCAACTAGCAACTGAAGAAGTTGCAGTCGAGGAAGTTGCAGTCGAGGAAGTTGCAGTCGAGGAAGTTGCAGTCGAGGAAGTTGCAGTCGAGGAAGTATCAACGGAAGAAGTAAGCAAAGAAGTCGTTGCGGAAGAAGCTGTTGATGAATCAAAAACTTCAGCTGAGGCAGAGGAATCAGGAGATAAGAAATGAGCATCACAGCTAGTCAGGTTAAAGAATTAAGGGAGCTTTCAGGTGTCGGCATGATGGAGTGCAAAAAAGCTCTAGTTGATACTGATGGCGATCTTCAAAATGCATTAGATCTGCTCAGGTCTAATAGCTCGTTAAAAGCTGAAAAAAAATCTTCAAGAGTTGCTGCTGACGGCCTAGTAAAAGTAGCCGAAAGCCCTGACTATGTGACCATGATTGAAATTAACTCTGAAACAGATTTTGCTGCTAAGGATTCTCAGTTCAAGGATTTTTCAGAAGAGGTTGAAGCCTATCTTGTGAGCAATCGCGCTGAAACGAGTGAGGATCTTGCAGAGGTATTTGTCGAAAAAAGAACAGCACTGATTCAATCCATTGGTGAAAATATTCAGCTTAGAAGATTGCAAACTCTAGCCGTTCCAAATGGTGGCTCTATTGGAGCTTATATTCATTCAGACGGAAGGTTGGCTGCAATGGTGGCTTTAAGCACTGATAATAAGGATCTAGCAAGAGATATTGCGATGCATGTTTCTGCTACCAACCCAAGCTGCTTAACTCCAGCAGACATAGATCCAGAAGTCCTGAAAAGAGAAAGAGCAATTTATGTTGCTCAGGCAGAAGAGTCAGGAAAAGATGCTGCAATTATGGAGAAAATGATTGATGGCAAGGTTAATCGCTTCCTTTCTGAGGTCTCTCTAGTCTCTCAATCATTTGTAAAAAATCCTGATGAGACTATTCAGCAAATTCTTGATCAACACAGCGCATCAATTGTTGGGTTTGCAAGATTTAAAGTTGGTGAAGGCATTGAAGTTGAAGTGAAAGATTTTGCTGCTGAAGTAGCAGAACAGTTAAAACAATGACACAGCTCTCCTACAAACGTCTTCTTGTTAAGTTTAGTGGAGAGGCCGTTGCAGGAGATGATGAGCATGGTATTGATCCAAAAGTATTAGATCACATGGCAGCTTCTGTTAAGGAGTGCAAAGAGTTGGGTGCAGAGATCGGTATTGTCATAGGCGGCGGTAACTTATTTAGAGGTGAGAAACTTAGCAAAGCTGGCATGGACAGAGTGGCGGGTGATCATATGGGCATGCTTGCAACTGTTATGAATGGAATAGCCTTAAGAGACGCCCTTGAAAGAGCTGGTGTAAAAACCAGAGTCATGTCAGCTATATCTATGTCTGGGTTAGTTGAGCACTACGATAGACGTCTAGCGATTCAGCTACTTGATAATGGTTTTGTGGTTATTTTTACTGCTGGTACAGGCAATCCTTTTTTTACAACCGATAGCGCAGGATGCCTTCGTGCCATCGAAACACAATCAGACATTATGCTCAAAGCGACAAGAGTGGATGGAGTTTACTCTGCTGATCCAGAAACAGAGCCAGATGCTACTTTTTATCCCACGCTCTCTTACGATTATGCAATCCAGCAAAACCTTAAGGTAATGGATGCCACTGCCTTAACATTAGCCCGAGATCACAAACTACCACTCAAGGTCTTTAACGTTAATCATCCTCACGCACTATCTAAGATTGCTTGCGGTGAAGAAATCGGCACACTAATATCATAGTTATGAATGAGATAATTGATCAAATTAAACCTAAGATGGCAAAAGCTCTTGAGTCACTGGGGCACGAGTTTAATAAAATTAGAACAGGTAGGGCTAATCCAAATATTCTTGATGCAATTAAAATAGATTATTACGGGAATCTCACTCCAATAAATCAAGCTGCAAATATATCTGTTGAAGAGGGTAGAACTCTTGCAATTTCCCCATGGGATAAATCCTTAACTCAGGAAATAGAAAAAGCAATTATGAAATCAGATCTTGGATTAAATCCCAGTACTAATGGAGATCTCATTAGGATAACCATGCCATCGTTGACCGAAGAAACAAGACAAGAGTATATCAAGCAAGCCAGAACAGAGGCAGAAAACTGTCGAATTTCGATTCGAAATACAAGACGAGATGCAAATAATGCTGCTAAAGATCAACAGAAAGCCGGTGACTTTTCTGAGGATGATTTAAAGCGCATTGAGGATATCGTCCAAAAGGAAACAGATCATCATATCGGCTTAATAGATCAAGAACTCAAGCAAAAAGAGTCAGATTTATTGGAAATCTAGCAGTCATCGCGTCGCCAATATGGCAAATAAAAAAGTAAACACACTTTCCCTTCCTGGACTTAATTTAGCCATCATCATGGATGGCAATGGTAGGTGGGCAAAAAAGAATGCTTTGAATGTGACTTCCGGCCATCAACAAGGAGTGGAGGTAGTAAGAGAGATAGTTGAAGCATCTGCAGAGTTTAATCTTGAGTCATTAACACTTTATGCATTTAGTACTGAGAACTGGTCTCGTCCCAAGCAAGAGATATCAGGTATTAAGCAATTAATTTTAGCGGCAATCAAGAAACAGGTCCCCGATCTTATTCAACAGCAAGTCCAACTGAATTTTTTTGGTGACTACTCTTCATTTGGTAAGAAAGTGGTAGCTGCTATTAAAAATGCAGAAGAAGATACTGCTTCTTCAAATCCACGGCTGCTATTAAATATTGCTTTAGGCTATGGCGGACGGGCTGATATCACCCAAGGAATTCAATCTCTTGCAAGGGCAGCCAAGCAAGAAGAAATGGCAATCGAAGATATTACTCAAGAAACAATCTTTGAATTTTTACAAGCACCATTAAAGGAGCTTGATTTGTTGATTCGGACTGGAGGCGATCATCGGCTAAGCAATTTTCTTTTGTACCACTTGGCATATACTGAAATTCAATTCTTAGATACCCTTTGGCCAAGCTTCAGCCGAGATGAGTTTAGGCATTGCCTTGAAAACTTTGTAAAAACGGAGAGACGATTTGGCAAAAGAACTATATAGAAATATTTGGCTAAGACTCCCAACAGCCTTATTAATCGCTGCATCAATTGTTATAATTTTATTCATTCAAAGTATCATGTTGTTAGTGTTAGTGATGCTAATGGCGTGTGCTTTACTATTGATTGAATGGGGCAAGTTATCTGATACTAAGATGGACTTACTGCAAATTATGTTTTGCATCACATCCATGGTTTGCATGCTATATTTTGAATCAATATTCATATCAGCATTCCTATACTTGGCAATGAGTTTCTGGTTGATCTATTCATTCTTTTTAATAACCCAAAACTCCTTATCTTTGAAAATGATAACTTTTAATAATAACTATCTTGGAATTTTTCTAATGCTAAGTTTTTTATTTAGCATTATTGCTTTAGTCACATACGTAGATTTTTTAGGCATAAATAATTTCTTTATTTTATTTTTATTAATCTTTATTACTGCGTTAATAGATGTAGCGGCCTATCTCATTGGCAATCTTATTGGAAAGACACCTCTATTTCCTAAAATTAGTCCAAATAAAACTCTAGAAGGTTTGCTTGGAGGCATTGCTGCTGCATTAATATTTCTTGCCGTTATATACCATTATTCATTAATATCCCAGATACTATTAATGTTGCTTGTACTTGTCATTCCCTTCTCTTTTGTAGGAGATTGCCTTGAGAGTCAATTAAAAAGAACGCATGGTATTAAGGACTCTGGCGCTCTTCTTCCTGGCCATGGAGGGATTTGGGATAGGCTTGATTCTCACATGGCAGTTATCCCAATTTTTGCAGCTCTTTCATTTTTGTTGATATGAAAAATATTGTTTTGTTAGGAGCCTCAGGCAGCATAGGTCAAAGCTCTGTTAATGTTATCAGGCAAAACCTAGACCTCTTTAATTTACAGGCTATAGCCATCAACCAGGATCTAGATAAAGCTCTTGAGATAGTTACTGAGTTCAATGTAGGTCTTGTGTACATAGCCTCAGATAGTTTTGATATATCTCACCCAATTTTTTCTTCCTTTGCAAAGGTAATAACTCAGCCACAAGAGTTTTGCGCTATGGTTCAAGATGACCAAATTCATATTGTGATCTCTGCTATTGCAGGCTTCGCTGGTCTTAATGGCAGTTATCTTGCTATTGAAGCAGGCAAAGAAACTCTAATTGCTAACAAGGAAAGTATTGTTACTGCTGCAGATATCCTAATGCCACTTGCCATTAAAACGGGAGCATCAATAATACCTGTAGATAGCGAGCACAATGCAATTAGTCAGTGCTTACAGGGAAGTAAGCGACCAGAGGATATTTTTAATATTACTATCACAGCGTCTGGCGGACCATTTCGAGCTTTAACTTTGCAAGAGCTAGAAGCCGTTTCCATTGAAGATGCCTTGAAGCATCCTACTTGGAAGATGGGCCCTAAAATTACAATTGACTCAGCTACCCTGATGAATAAATGCTTAGAATTAATCGAAGCCAGTTTTTTATTCGATGTACCAGAAAATAAAATTGATATTCTGGTTCACCCACAAAGCATTATTCATTCAATGGTAACTTTTGTAGATGGTTCAACCATAGCTCAGATGAGCAATCCAAACATGGAAGTTCCAATAGCCAATGCTTTAGGCCTTGGCACAAAATTACCAATCTCATTTGATGCACTGAAGTTACAAAACTCATTGTTAAGTTTTGAGCCTATTCCAAAGGGTAGAGAGGCAATTTTTGATATAGCTAGATCTGTTTGTCAGCAAAGAGGATCTCTTGGAGCAATTTTTAACGCTGCCAATGAAGTAGCAGTGCAATCATTCATAGAAAAGAGAATCTCATTCGTTGATATTTATGAGGTGGTCGAAAGAACTTTTAGCCATTTTTCTTGTTCTAAGATAGCAACAATAGAAGAGGTTCATGAGCATGATAAACAAGCACGCATTCAAGCAGAGAAGGTGATAAAATCTCTAAATTAAATTTCCTATCTAAATGATTTATTTATTTTCAGCAATTGTCCTTCTAGGAGTCCTTATAGCCATTCACGAGTATGGTCATTTTATTGTTGCAAGATTATGCAATGTTCATGTTTATAGATTTTCAATTGGCATGGGCCCAGTTGTATTTAAAAAATTAGATAAACATGGAACTGAATTTGCTCTATCTGCACTTCCTTTGGGTGGCTATGTTGCTATGCACACCGAGAAAGCTTCAGAAGAATCAGCTGAACTCTTAACCTCATTGAATGAAGAGCAATTAGCCAATACCTTTGAGAGTAAACCAATTTGGCAGAGAGCCTCCATTATGCTTGCTGGACCGGTTGCAAATTTCCTGCTTTCCATTTGCATCCTTTCAATTATTTTTTCTAACTCTGTAGAGAGGCAATTTATTCCCATGGTTGGTGGCATTACCTCATCCTATCTTCTTGAGAGTGACCTGCAAGAAGGTGATACTCTAGCTTCCATCAATGGAAAAAAAGTTTTAAGTGTTCAAGATATCAGGCTAGAACTCCTTTCTTTTTCTGGTTCTTCAGGAGCGCTTGAGCTTGGAATTTTATCTGCTGCGACGGAACTGGAATACAGGATTGATGTGCCAGTTAACAATTTTCTAGATTCATCAGAATCTCAAGCATCCCCTGAGAATTTTTTAGGTTTTGATTTACTGGTTAAGTTACAACCTACCATTGGCGGAGTTCTTAAGGATTCTCCAGCTGATCTTAATGGCCTGAAAGTTAATGATCGAATTCTTTCTGTGAATAACAAATCAATTCAATCGTATGAGGATCTATCAGCATTTATCTCTGGGTATACAGGATCTAGCTTAGATTTTGAGGTGCAGAGAGGCGATAGAATGGTTTCTCTCAACATGCCGCTTGCAGTGCGCACTAATGCTGAAGGCATTGAAGAGAGATATATCGGTATTATTCCAGGAATTCAAAGATCCATCTTGAGTTCTATTTTTAAAGGAGTGTATGAAACTTATAACTTAAGCTCTAAGACCTTAATGTTTGTCGGAAAAATGCTTGTAGGAGATCTTGGAACTCAAAATCTAAGCGGACCCATTGGTATAGTCCAGATGGCTGGAGATACAGCAAAAGCAGGTTTCTTGCCCTTTTTATACTTAATGGCTTTGCTGAGCATAAGTCTGGGAGTTCTAAATTTATTGCCCATTCCAGTTTTAGATGGAGGTCAGCTGGTTATGCTTGGAGTGGAAGCTGCAAGAGGCTCACCTATGCCTGAGCGAATGGAAAATGCATTTTTTATGTTTGGGTGGGTCGCAGTTGGCAGCCTGATGATTTTTGCAATTTTTAATGATATTTCAAAATTCTTTTAATCAGCTACTTAATTTAATGAAAAAACTGACTCTATCCTTCCTTGCAATCATTGCTTTATCAGCAGCTGCTTTCGATGATTTTGTTATTACTGACATTCGGATTGTAGGTTTGCAAAGAGTCTCCATTGGAAGTATTTTCACATCTATTCCTGTTAGCGTTGGCGATCAAATGACGCAAGCTAAAGTCTTGGATATTACCAAAACTTTATTTTCTACAGGCCAATTTAATGACATCGAGATTGGTCAAGATGGCGGTGCCTTGATCATCAACTTGCAAGAGAGGCCTTCTATTTCTGCGATTGAGCTTGATGGCAATAAGGCTTTGAAGTCTGAAGATCTATTGAAAGGTTTAGAGGGAGCAGGTATTGCTGAGGGGCAGGTTTATAAGCGATCTACTCTTGAAGGCATGAAGAGTGAGCTAATCAGGCAGTATGCATCTCAAGGTCGATATGGAGCAGATGTTGAAATAGAGACTGTTGACAAACCAAGAAATACACTTGAATTAAAAATTATTATAGATGAGGGAAAAAGCGCTAAGATTTCAAAGGTTAATATCATTGGAAATGAGCTTTTTTCAGATGAAGATCTCTTGCAAGGTTTTGAGTTAAGCGCAGGGAATTGGTATTCCTTTTTATCGAATAAAGACAAGTACTCCAAAGAAAAGCTCAAAGGTGATATTGAAAATTTAGAATCTTTTTATCTAGATAGGGGATATTTAAAATTCTCTATTGAATCTTCTCAAGTATCTGTATCCAAGGATAAAAAAGAAGTTTTTATTACATTAAGTATCTCAGAGGGAGAGCAATACGTCATTGATGAGGTGACTGTTATTGGTGAAATGCCACTTGACGAGGCAATGTATACTCCTATTATCGAGAGCCAAAAAAATCAAATCTATTCTCAGGCTCAAATCACCTCTATCGAAGAATACTTTACAAATCTCTTGGGAAATGAGGGATACACCTTTGCTGAGGTTACTGGAAACCCCGATATCCGCAATGAAGACAATAAAGTTTCTCTTATTTTTCTAGTGCAGCCAGGCAGTAGGACATACGCAAGAAAAATTCTTTTTTTAGGCAACTATTTGACGAATGATGAGGTCTTAAGAAGAGAGATGCGACAGTTTGAAGGTGCTTGGGCATCGGATAATCTGATCGAAGGCTCCAAAGTGCGATTGGAAAGGCTGGGTTATTTTAAGGAGGTGAGCGTTGAAACCTTACCAGTTCCTGGAACTGAGGACCAGGTAGACATTGAATTTACAGTTGAGGAGGAGAGCACTTCTTCTATTGGAGGCTCGATAGGATACAGCGATTTTGGTATGAATCTGGGACTCAATCTTGCTGATAATAATTTTTTAGGCACTGGAAACAAGGTAAATCTTTCTATTAATAAGAGTGTTTATCAAGAAGCCTATAATGTCTCTTTCTTTGATCCCTACTTCACGATGGATGGAGTGAGCAGGGGATACAGCATATATTATCGTGTTACAGATTATGGCGAATACAATGTTGCAAACTACCTAACCAACTCGATGGGCGCAGGGGTTCAGTTTGGCTATCCAATAACTGACGTCACTCGCATAGGTTTAAATTTCAATTTTGATAATACGGATATTGATCCCGGCAATCTTCCTTCAAGAGAGATTGCTGATTTCCTTGCTTCTGAGGGAACAGTTTTTGATGTGCTCAAAGCTCAAGCAGTTTGGTCTCGGATGACTCTGAACCGGGGAATGTTCCCAACTGCGGGATCTTCAACTGAGCTAATGTTGCAAGCAACACTCCCAGGCAGTGATTTAACCTACTACAAGGCAGACATCAAACAAAAATACTATCGTCCTCTAGGCTTTGCTGATTTAATTTTTGGGTTTAATGGTGAGGTGGGCATTACCGGTGCTTATGGTGATACCAAAAAAACACCGTTCTTTGAAAATTTTTATGCAGGCGGGCCAAGATCATTACGTGGTTTTGAATCAAATACACTAGGTCCAAGGGTAACCCCTGCTCCTTGCTATAACTTTGATGCTGCCACAGGCGAGTGCCCATTACTAATAGATACTGATTTTGACGGAGTTCCCGATACGATTGGCGCTAACCCTTATGGCTATCAGCAGCTCAGAGATCCAATTGGTGGAAATCTTTTGATCAAGGGAAGCTTGCAACTTATCTTTAAGCTGCCAATGGTGAAAGATCAGAGATCCATGCGCTCAGCTTTTTTTGTAGACTTTGGAAATGTCTTTTCTACTGACTGTCAGGACTATCAAATCAATTGCTACAAAGCATCTTTTGATGAGCTTAAATACTCTGTTGGTGTAGGCGTAACATGGATCACAGGCTTTGGTCCGATGAGTTTTGCTTTCTCACAACCATTTAATGTAGGGATTTATGATAGAACTGAAGAGTTTCAATTTACTATCGGAACTACGTTTTAAAGATTAGTTAGTGTTTTTTATTTCAATTGATATAAAATGATTCAACACTTTAAAGGGGTTTAAGATGAAAAAATTATTTACTACATTACTTTTAACTGCATTATTTTCAGCAGTTCCTGTTTACGCAATTGATGGAGTGGCCATTATTGATTTTGATCAAGCCATGCTAACTACTCAAAAAGCTAAAGACACTTTTAAGGCACTCAGCGAAGAAAGTGCTTTTGTTTCTAGCATGGAAGATGCAAAGGTGCTTGAAGCAGATCGAAAAGCTTTAGCAGAAAAATTGCAGAAAGACGGTGAAACAATGTCCGAAGAAGAAATTGTAGATGCGCAACGTGATATTCAAGGTAAGACCAAGGAATTGGAGTTTATTTCTGGACAACTTCGAGCAAAACAAGAAGAGGCTATACAAAAATTATCTAGGGAGATGGGCCCACTGGTTCAAAAAATTATTTCTGAGCTCATTGCTGCGAAAGAAGTAAAGCTTCTTTTATCCAGGCAGAATGTTTTATTTAATGATCCAGCTTTAGATTTGACTGACGACGTAACTTCAATGTTGGATGTGGCTGCAGCAGCTGGCACAGACAAAAAATAAAAGACTTGTCAGGGCAATCCTATAGCCTAAAAGATTTAGCCAAACAGGTTGATGGGAAGGTAGTAGGTAACCCAGACATAGAAATATACTCTATTTCCACTTTACAAAATGCATCTCCAGGATGCATTTCTTTTTTAGCAAACCCAAAATATACAAAGTTCTTATCTCATACCAAAGCCTCTGCAGTTATTATTAATAAAGAGTTTGAGGTCAATCTTGAGTGTGCTGGGATTGTTGTTGAGGATCCATATTCTGCGTTTGCAAAATTAACACAAAACTTTCTTCCCCAGGATGACCTTTATCAGGGAATGCCCAAATCATCTTTTATCCACCCCTCTGCAAGTATTCACAAAAGTGCTGTCATAGGTCCAAATGCTTATATTGGCCCTCGCTGCATTATCGGCGAAGGTTCTGTAGTCCATGCAAATACTTCTTTGGTTATGAATGTAGAAATTGGAATTAACTCAGTCATTCATTTTAATAGTGTTCTTGGCTCAGATGGCTTTGGTTATGCTCCTAGTGAAAATGGTTATATTAAAATTGAACAATTGGGAAAATTAATCATTGGGAATAACGTAGAAATTGGCGCTTCATGCACAATTGATAGAGGGGCTCTCGAGAACACTGAGATCCATGATGGTGTTAAGTTAGATAATCAAGTTCATATTGCACACAATGTCATCCTTGGACAAAACTCTGCTATTGCAGCATCTTGTGCGATTGCAGGATCCACAACCGTAGGAAAAAATTTACAAATGGGTGGATTATCAGGAATTTTGGGTCACCTGAGAATTTGTGACAATGTCCTGGTTGGAGCTCATACACTCATTACTAAAAGCATCAATACTCCAGGTAATTTCGTGGGTATAATGCCGGCTCAAGAGCAAAAAGATTGGGCTAAGTCCTCAATCTTTATCAAAAGGAGATAGTCAAAATGAACTATGATTTTTCAGATGTATTGAAACACCTACCTCATAGGTACCCCTTTTTATTTGTAGATAAGATCGTTAGTGTTGAAAAAGGTAAGTCCATCCATGCTCAAAAAAATGTTTCCTATAATGAAAATTTTTTCCAAGGACATTTTCCCAACAAACCCGTTATGCCTGGGGTATTGATTATTGAAGCGCTAGCTCAAGCTGCTGGAATTTTAGGATTTATGACGATGGAAAAAACACCAGAAGAAGGTAGCATTTATTACTTTGCTGGTGTTGATAAAGTAAGATTTAAAAATCCTGTTGGACCTGGGGATGTAATCAATTTAAAAGCCTCCATACGCTCTGAAAAGAGGGGTATTTGGAAGTTTGATTGCGCTGCTGATGTGGACGGTAAGAGTGTGTGCGAGGCAACTATTTTATGCGCAGATAGGCCTAAATAATATGAGTGATATGTCTGTCATTGATTCCTCAGCCATTATTCATCCTTCTGCTCACATAGGCCCCTTTTGCGTTGTAGGACCTAAAGTTAGCATTGGCGCAAACTGCGTTCTGCATTCACATGTTGTGATCAAAGGACCAACAACTATTGACGAAGGCAATATATTCTTTCAATTCTCCACCATTGGTGAAGAGACACCAGATAAAAAATATCAAGGCGAGGAAACAACTCTTGAGATTGGTAAATCAAATATCTTTAGGGAAGGCGTCACAGTGCATCGTGGAACAATACAGGACCTTGGAAAAACAACCATTGGTGATAGTAATCTTTTTATGGCATATGCTCATGTTGCTCATGATTGTATCGTAGGCAATAACAATATTTTTGCTAACACAGCTGGATTAGCAGGGCATGTAAAAATTGGAAACAATGTGACTTTAGGAGCGGTAACTCTGGTTCACCAATTTTGCCATTTAGGCGATTATTCATTCACTGGTCTAAATACCATTATCACCATGGATGTTCCAGCCTTTGTAAAAGTGGCAGCCAATCCAGCTCGCCCAATTGGTCTCAATACGGTTGGCATGGAGCGCAATGGGTTTGATACTGATGCAGTTAATTTAATTAAAAAAGCCTATAGAGTTGTTTATCGAAAAGGCTATTCATTGCAGGATGCAATTAAATACTTAAATGACTTAAATTCAGATTCTCATCCGGCACTTGATGTGTTTATTGCTTCCATCAAACAATCTGAGCGAGGCTTATTGCGTTAGGTGAGCAGGGAGCACTTAAAGGTTGGGATAATTGCAGCAGAACATTCTGGTGATAGGCTAGGATCAAAACTAATCTTAGCCTTACAAGAGACTTCTGAACTAAAGATTTATGGTTTAGGTGGACCTAGCGTTAGTTCGCTGGGCATAGACACTCCAGATGGCATGCATTACCAAGATCTTCAAGTTATGGGGTTGGTTGATCCATTGCTTAAATTACCATCACTTCTTCAAATGCGAAAAAAGCTTTTAAAGCTATTTATTCAAGAGAAAATTGATGTATTTATAGGCGTTGATTCCCCTGATTTCAATATGTATTTCCACAAACACCTATCCAAAAAGAATATTAAAACCATCCAAGTAGTAAGTCCTTCGGTTTGGGCTTGGAGACAGAAAAGAATTCATGCAATTAAAGCATATGTAGACTTAACCATGTGTTTGTTTGGGTTCGAGCATGCATTTTACCAAACCAAAAAAATAAACAGCCTATTCTTGGGTCATCCGTTTAGTGAGCTCAAACAACAGGAATCTCACAGCATTAAACTTAAACATCATTTAGATATTAAGCATGATTTTATCAGCATCCTACCAGGAAGTAGAAAGAGTGAAATCTTGCAAATGACACCAATTTTTTTTGAGGCAGCAAAAGCAATCTTGAGCGATAACCCAGATGCTTTCTTCTTAATTCCAGCTGCTAATCTGGAACTGGCCAATATAATCAAAAGCATCAAAGGTATTGAAGACATTCCTCATATGATTGCTTTAGATGCAGCCCAAGATTTTATGTCTATCTCTCCAGTGTCGATCGCAACCTCCGGAACTGTATCCTTAGAGGCTGCTGTTTTGGGATCGGCTCCTATTATTTGCTATAAAACTAATACTTTTAATTATGCAATCTTAAGTAGAATGATCAAAACACCCTTTATTGGGTTACCAAATTTATTGTTACAGCAGCCACTTTTTCCAGAACTGATTCAGGATCAGTTAAGCCCCGAGTCGATTTTAAGTACCTACCAGACTGTAAGTGGTAATTTGGAAAGCTACCAACCTTTTCTTAAAGATATCCATAAAGCGATAACTGGCATAGGTTTTAGCGCAGCCGCAAAAGCTATACGCTCTTTAGTTTGATAGTCGCCGGTGTTGATGAGGTGGGAAGGGGTTGTTTAGCAGGCCCAGTCACTGTGGCAGCAGTAATCTTATCTAACCCGATTGCTGGATTGATGGATTCCAAGAAACTCTCATCAAATAAAAGGGATCTGCTTTCTCATGAGATCAAAGGAAATAGCATTTTTAGCATTGCTAGTGTTACAAATGAAGAAATTGACACAATTAACATTCATCAAGCTACATTGCTTGCGATGCAAAAGGCTATAATGACCTTGCCCATTAAACCAGATTTGGTTTACGTAGACGGTCAATTTATCCCTGAGGTTGAGATAAATTGCGAGGCAGTTATCAAAGGTGATCAGTTGATTGCTGAAATTTCTGCTGCGTCTATTATTGCAAAGGTTGAAAGAGATGCTTATATGACAAATCTTGACAAACAATTTCCTGAGTATGGATTTGCTCAACATAAAGGCTATGGTACCAAGCAGCATCTTCTTGCACTTCGCAATTTTGGGTATACAAAATTCCATAGACTTTCTTTTAAAGGAGTCTTGCCGTCATCATGAGTCTTCCTTTTATTCATCTTCGCACTTCATCTGAGTTCAGCATTTCTCGAGGATTACTAAGAGTTCCAGATCTAATTTCCCAGGCGGTTAAACTGAAAATGCCAGCGGTGGCTTTGACTGATCTCAACAACATGTTTGGGATGGTGAAATTCTTTAAAAAAGCAGAGGCTGCAGGCATCAAACCTATTGCTGGAACCACCTTGCTTCTCAAAGCAGAAGATGGTTTTGAGGGTGAGGTTTTATGCCTTGCAAAAAATAATAACGGCTTACAAGCTTTGATGGGATTAATTTCTGAAGCTCAGGTTAATCAGCAGCAGGGAGTGATTGCTATTGATTATCAGCAACTTCAAAAGTGCGCAGGAGACATCATAGTGATTGATGGTGGCAATCAATCTTATTTGTTTTCACTGGCTAGGCAAAAAAAAATATCAGAATTGCGTCATATAGTTAGCCAATTTAAGAAAACATTTGGTGATGATTTCTGCATTGAAATTCAAAGAGTAGGCAAGGAGTGGGAGGAAGATTTTATTCAGACAATCCTGCCCATTGCTTCAGAAAATGAAATCTCAATTCTCCCAACCAATGATGTGATGTTTCTTGCAAACAGCGACTTTGATATTCACGAAACTAAGGTATGCATTAATACCGGCAAAACTCTAAATGATCCAAATAGACAAAAGCTCTATCGTCCAGATCAGTACTTTAAATCAACCACAGAAATGTCTAAATTATTTTCTGATCTCAATACGGAGATCTTGATTACAAATACCTTTAAAATTGCGCAAAAATGCAATGCTTCTTTGTCTACAGGAACTTATTTCTTACCAGAATATCCTGTACCTGCGGAGCACAATTTTGATTCGTATCTTTCAGAGCAATCTAATATTAAGTTGCATGCTATAACTGCCGGTTATCAGGAAGAGAGAAAAGTTGAATATCAAGCCCGCTTGGACTATGAGCTAACACAAATTCATGCAACTGGTTTTTCTAGTTATTTTTTAATCGTTGCAGATTTTATCCAGTGGTCCAAAGACAATGATGTTCCGGTTGGACCAGGTCGTGGATCTGGTGCAGGTTCTTTGGTTGCATATGCATTAGGAATTACAGCCTTAGACCCAATTGAGCATGTGCTTTTATTTGAGAGATTTATCAATCCAGAGCGCGTATCAATGCCAGATTTTGATATTGACTTTTGCATGGACAAGCGCGACATGGTTATTGATTATGTTAGTCAGAAATATGGTAAAAATGCTGTATCTCAGATTGCAACATTTGGGACCATGGCTGCGAGAGCAGTTGTGCGAGATGTAGCTCGGGCATTAAGTAAACCCTACGCTTTAGGTGACCGAATTTCTAAAATGATTCCATTTATTCCTGGAATGACCCTTGAAAAAGCTATTTCATCTCAACCTATTTTTAAAAAAATGATTCAAGCTGAGGAAGAAGTCTCAGAAATCATTGATTTGGCTTATAAGCTTGAAGGAATCGCTCGAAATGTAGGCAAGCATGCCGGTGGAATAGTGATTGCTCCAGGTGCTATTTCTGATTTTTGCCCAGTTTACTTTGAGCCTCAGTCAGGGTCCATGATGACTCAATTTGACAAGGATGATGTTGAGGCCATTGGCTTGGTAAAGTTTGATTTCTTGGGCTTAAGAACTCTTACGGTCATTGATCGTGCTGTGAAGAGCATCAACCAGTTGTTGGCATCTAAGGGGGTTGAACCTCTCATTTTAGAGTCGCTGACCTTGGATGACCCTAAAGTCTTCGAGCTATTAGCTTCGGGCAGAACAACGGCTATTTTCCAGCTTGAGTCAACGGGTATGAGAGAGCTGATTCGGAGACTAAAACCCACAAAATTTGAAGAAATTGTTGCACTGTTGGCCCTCTATAGACCTGGACCACTTGAAGCAGGTATGCACAATGAGTTTGTTGATCGAAAACACGGAAAAAGCAAAGTCTCATACCTTCATGAGTTACTAGAGCCAGTGCTCTCTGAGTCATACGGAGTTATTTTGTATCAGGAGCAGGTAATGCAAGCAGCCCAGATTTTGGCTGGGTATTCCTTGGGACAAGCTGATTTGTTGCGACGCGCCATGGGCAAGAAGAAAGTTGAAGAAATGGAGCAACAGCGTCAAGTTTTTGTTGATGGTTGCGCTGAAAAAGATATTAAAAAAGCAACAGCAGAAAAGATCTTTGATTTGATAGAGAAATTTGCTGGTTATGGATTTAATAAATCTCATTCTGCAGCTTACGCAATGCTTTCTTATCAAACGGCTTACTTGAAAACATATTTTCCAGAGCACTTTATGGCAGCAGTCTTATCGACTGAGTTAGGCAATACCGACAAGATCAGCACTCTCATTAATGAGTGTAAAGAGCTAAAAATTAAGGTGGTGACTCCTAATATTATGTCCAGCAACAAGTTTTTTAATGTGAATACTGATCTAGAGATTATGTATGGCCTAGGAGCTATCAAAGGAGTTGCTGATTCGTTTATTGATCATGTCATGGAGGTTCGTGAGAAAGCTCCTTTCAAGGACCTCTTTGAGTTCACCAAAAAAGTTAATATTCGTCTTGGTGGTAAAAAATCGATAGAAGCGTTAGCAAAAGCAGGTGCATTCGATGAATTGGCTCCCTCTCGATCCATGGCCTTAGCTTGTATGGGAGATATGGTTCTTGAAGGCCAAAAAGATGCCATGCACTCATCAAGTGCTGGAGATTTATTTGCTGCAATGGATGAGACTTTTGATCCTTATGCCAAATATGTCAACGCTAAAGAACTCACCAAAGAAGATCTTTTAAATCATGAGAGAGATGCTCTAGGATTTTATTTCTCAGGTCATCCGGTTGCTGCAATCGAAGGAGTTATTAAAAATTTGCGATCTCATAAGGTGTCTGAATTAAATGAGTCCGTCGGTAAGGCCAGAATAGTAGGCTTATTAAATTCATTTCGACAGATCAAAGACAAAAGAAATAAACAAATTGCCTTTATTGGCTTTGATGATGGTACTGGTTCCATGGAGGGCATTGTGAGCACCGAAGTTTTGGAGCGATACCATCTATTGTTAAAAACTAACTCCATTCTTATTTTTTCAGGCTCTGTGGAACTTGATGATTATCGATCTAAGGAACTTAATAGACGAATGTTTAGGATGAAGGTGATTAATGTATCCTCGATTGAGTCTCGCATGAGCCAAACCAACAGCTGCATCTCATTGGATGTACGAAATGCAACAGAGGAGCACATCAAAAATACTTTGCTAGAATTAAAGAACCAAAAGAAAGAGTTCTGGAAAAATGGAAATTGCAAACTCCAATTAAAAGTTATGCATCATGGGGCAGAGGCTATAATAGAGTTAGGTGAAAGTTTTCAATTGTTGCCTTCAAATGAAAACATTAAATTACTGAGAGAGCTTTTTGGAGAAGCAGCAGTCACTATTGACTAAATAAATTATGAGCATAAGTATTTTAGATTTCGAAAAACCACTAGCAGAAGTGGAAGATAAGATTTATGCACTGCAGACAGCGGCGAAAGATAATCCAGAGCTATTACCCCAGATTGATAAATTGAAGCTTGAAGAAGCAAGTCTTAGAAAAAAAATATACTCAAAATTAACCACATGGCAGAAAGTCCAAGTGGCTAGGCACCCCAATCGCCCTCATATGTCAGATTTTATTCAAAGAATCTTTGAAGATTTTGACGAGTTACATGGTGATAGGCAGTTTGGAGATGATGCTGCGATTTTAGGTGGACTGGCAACGCTGGAAGGTATCCCGGTGATGGTAATTGGTCATGAGAAAGGCCGTGGGACAGATGAAAAGGTAAAGCGCAATTTTGGTATGCCTCAACCAGAAGGCTATAGAAAAGCCAAAAGAATGATGCAATTGGCTGAAAGATTCAATATCCCTGTGATTACTTTCATTGATACTGCAGGAGCCTATCCAGGGATCGAAGGCGAAGAGAGAGGCCAGAGCGAGGCCATAGCCAGAAACTTAGCCGTGATGGCATCTTTAAAAACAAAAATTATTGTTGTAATTACAGGTGAGGGTGGCTCTGGTGGAGCTTTAGCCCTCGGTGTAGGGGATCATGTAGCCATTCTTGAGTACGGAACTTATGCGGTGGCTTCTCCAGAGGCCTGTGCTTCTATTGTATGGAGAGATGCAGCGAAAGCATCAGAAGCAGCTGAAGCCATGCGTGTTGGAGCTGCAGATTTGCTAAAGATTGGAATTGTTGACGAGATTATTGATGAGCCAGTAGGCGGCGCTCATCAAAACTTTGATGAAACTTCAGCCAATATCAAAACTGCACTCCTCAAAAGCATTGCTGAGCTTTCAAAGTTTAATGATGGGGATCTGCGAAGCAGGAGATACGAGCGCCTTTTAAAAATCGGTGCTTAGCCTTGTTTGATTTAGATTCCTTTTTAAAATCAGTTGATCCAAAAAAAAATATTGTAGTGGCTTATAGCGGCGGAGGAGACTCTACTGCATTGTTGCATTTTTGCCATGAGCTTAAGCAAGCTAAAGTTATCACAGGCAGCCTTTCTGCCATTCACGTCAATCATTCCATTAGCTCAGATTCACAAGCTTGGGAAAATCATTGCTCTGAGTTTTGTGGACAAAGGCAGATACCCCTGATTATTAAGAAAGTAATTGTTGAGTCCAATGGTGCTGGAATGGAGAGTGCAGCGCGTCAGTTAAGGTATGAGGCTTTTGAGCAAGAGCTTGAGCTATCGGATCAGCTCTTATTAGCTCACCATGCAGACGATGTAGCAGAGACAGTTCTGTTTAGACTTTTTCGTGGCACTGGAGTGGAGGGACTGCAAGGTCCAATGCCAAAACGAGTATTAGGTAAAAGTTGGATGTTAAGGCCATGGCTTGATGTGCCGAAAATTGATCTCTCTAACTACTTAGAGGCGCATAAACTGGAGTACATTGAAGATGAAAGCAATCAAAACAATGAACTTGATAGAAATTATATTCGCAACAAAATTTTACCAATCATTGCGAATCGATGGCCCAAAGCAGCTCAAAAAATTCAGCAAACCTCTGGTTTTGCAGCCCAGCATTCGATCGTGATGGAATCTTTGCTTGCTGACAAGCTTGGAGATGCTGTTCGCTCTTCAATGCTGAGCAGAGATCTATTGCTGGGGCTTGAGGGTCATGTCTGCGAAGCAGCAATAAGATTCTGGATTAAAGCGAATGATATAGCCGCACCCAATCAAAAAATCCTGCATGAGATCATGAAAGCATTCATCCGCTCAACACCATCAACCAGTACACTTGTGAATTGGTCAAGAGCAGACGAAGCCCAAAAAGGAGGGGTTTTAACTTTTGTGGATGGTGCCCTGACCTTAAATAAGAAATAATACAAAGAAATTGGAGAAATAAATGAATTACGAAGCCTTAACTTTAGAGACTGCTGGTGCAATCGCTACCATCACATTGAATCGCCCCGAAATGATGAATGCCTTCAATGAGCAATTAATCTTAGAGATGGGTCATGCCACTCAAGTGGTGAAGGAAGATCAAAGTATTAAAGTTGTGATTATTACTGGTGCAGGTAGAGGCTTTACCGCAGGAGCTGATCTGGGAGAGCGCGAAGCATCTTGGACTGATACCAAGGATGCATTAATGCGAGGCTATCATCCTTTTATCAGCAATATCATTGAGATGCCAAAACCTGTGATTGGATCTATCAATGGCGCTGCTGCTGGAATTGGTGCTGCTGTTGCTATGGCGTGTGATTTAAGAATCATGGCTAAAGAATCTTACATACTCTCTGTTTTTAGTAATATTGCTTTGGTTCCAGATGGAGGCTTGAGTTTTTTTCTTGCCAGGGCCATTGGGTATAGTCGAGCTTTAGAATATGCAATTGAAGCCAAAAGAATATCTGCAGATGAATGCCTCAATCTTGGTATTGCCAATAAAGTTGTTGAGCTGTCTTCTCTAAAAGCAAAAACAAATGAATGGGCAGAGTTGCTAGCAAAGCGCTCACCGCAAGCACTAGCACACACAAAGAAGTTAATGAAAAATGCAATTGTACAGACCTTTGATGAGACATTTCTAGCTGAAGCAGATGCCCAAACATCTATTTTTGGTAATGCAGAAAATCTAGAGGGTGTAACAGCCTTCTTTGAAAAAAGAGAGCCTAATTTTAAGTAATCAGCTTATTTAAGCCAGAGATGATGGCTTTAAATGAAGCCTTAACTGTGCTGCCATCAATCCCAGCTCCCCACTCATTTTGACCATCGTTTGCAAGCTCAATAAATGCTGCTGCTTTTGCATCAGCGCCAGAGGTCACTGACTGCTGGTGATAGTCAGAGACTGCAATGGATAACTTCAAGTGATCATTGATCGCCGAGATAAATGCTTCGATGGGACCACCGCCACTTCCTTTGAGAGTGATGGATTGATTCTTGATTTCTAAAGTCACTTCAATGTGATCTGAGGGATTGCCCGTTTCATCCTCTTCGGAAGATAGCGAGTAATGCTGCAATGCAAATTCACCGTTTACTTCGAGATAGTTCTCCTCAAAGACCCCCCAAATTTCTGACGACATAACCTCTTTGCCGCTAGCATCTGCAACTTTTTGCACTTTCTCGCTCAAGTTAATTTGCAGCCTTCTGGGCAGAGAAACCCCGTGATCTTTTTCAAGAATAAAGGCAATGCCGCCTTTGCCTGATTGGGAGTTGATTCTTACGACGGCTTCATATGATCTACCTAGATCAGATGGATCAATTGGGAGGTATGGGACTTCCCAGGTCGGCTCATTCGATTGCTCTAATGCGCTCAATCCTTTTTTAATTGCATCTTGATGCGATCCAGAAAATGCGGTGAACACCAAATCACCCGCATATGGATGCCTGGGGTGGACCGGCAGTTGATTACAATACTCAACCTCTCGGACTATGGCATTAATATCTGAAAATTGCAGTTGTGGGTTGATGCCTTGAGTCAACATGTTGAGCGCAACTGTCACCACATCAACGTTCCCGGTGCGCTCTCCATTTCCAAACAAGGTTCCCTCTACTCTATCTGCGCCAGCCATTAAACCAAATTCTGTTGCTGCCACAGCAGTACCGCGATCGTTGTGAGGATGAAGGGAAAGGCAGATATCGTTTCTGTAAGCAAGGTTGTTACTCATCCACTCAATCTGATCACCATAAATATTTGGAGTCGACATCTCAACGGTTGCAGGTAAATTAATAATAATTTTTTCATTTGAGACATCCTTGAGAATGGCAACAACTGAATCACACACATCCGCAGCAAACTCTATTTCAGTGCCTGTAAAGCTTTCAGGAGAGTATTCAAACATCCAGTCTGTTTCCGGCTGGGCATTTGCTAAATCTTTTATTAATTCAGCTCCTGCAAGTGCAATATCCTTAACTCCTGCTTGATTTTGATTGAAAACCACCTTTCTTTGGAGTGTTGAGGTTGAATTGTAAAAATGGACGATGGCCTTTGGTGCACCTTTTAATGACTCAAAAGTTCTTTTGATGATGTGATCTCTTGCTTGAGTTAAAACCTGAATGGTGACATCTGAAGGAATTTTTTTCTCTTCAATTAACCATCTAACAAATTCAAAATCAGTGTTGGAGGCAGCAGGAAAACCCACTTCAATTTCCTTAAATCCTAACTCACACAGAAGCTTAAACATCCTCTTCTTTCTTTCATGACCCATGGGTTCAATTAAGGCTTGATTCCCATCTCGCAAATCAACAGAACACCACTTAGGTGCTGAGGTAATAACCTTGCCAGGCCATTGTCTATTTTCGAGCTTCAAAGGCGGAAAAGGTTTGTATTTTTTAGCTAAATCTTCCATGATTGTTAACGTGATGTTATCTAGTAAATCTCAATATATTCTCTCTAAAATAGGCATTCCGCTGTTTGAGCCATTTGATGCTGAGCCCTCAACTTCTAATACCCCAATCTTCTATTATCAGAAGGATTGTATTCTAACATTACATGCAAATAGTGCAGATAACTACTCAGAAAAAGAATTACAGCTCCTTAATGCAATTATTGCACCCATTAAGGGTGAGGCCAGCATTATCTTGACAGGCGCCTTGAGCTCATCAGAAATGACGTTATCAGCATTACAAGAGTCCATCGGCTCTAACGAGGCCCCAAAACTAATCCTAGCTTTTTTAAATTTAGAGAGCTCTGAGCAAGGCCTAAATTGGATTCAAGCTCCCTCGCTTTCAAGCTTGGTAGATAGCCCCGCTCTAAAAAAAGATCTTTGGTCGCAACTCAAACCTTTTCAATCAGTTTGAATGATCTAGTTTTAAGGTTTGCTACTGCGGATGATTTGTCGCAGATTGTTAAGATTGAAAATCTGACGAATCAAACTCCATGGACAGAGGCGCAATTTTTATCTTCTATGGAGGTTGGACACTTTTCTCTTGTTCTGCTTCAGGAAAGTGCACTCATTGGATTTGCTATTTACTCTCCCCTTATACCTGAGTCACACCTTCTCAATATTGCCGTGTCACCAGCTCATCAGGGAGAAGGTCTAGGGCGGAGATTATTGGCTCATACGATTGATCAAAATAAAGCCATGGGAGTTAAAAATTTAAGCCTGGAGGTGAGGGTTTCAAATGTTGCAGCCATTGCTCTTTACCAGAGCATGGGATTTAACAAGGACGCTCTTAGGCCTGAGTATTACAGCGGCAATCCTAGAGAAGATGCCTTGCTAATGAGTCTAAATCTCTAGTGATTAAAGTACCTTTAAAAGCTCTTTCTCAATCGCAGCTTCTTTGTCTTTTGGAGCAAACCTCTTGACGACAGAGCCCTCTTTATTGACTAAAAATTTTGTGAAATTCCATTTCACTGCTTCGGTGCCCATGATCCCAGGTGCTTCTTTCTTAAGGTGAGTAAATAAAGGGCTTGCCTTGTCGCCGTTCACATCAATTTTATTAAATAATTTAAATGAGACATTAAAAGTAAGATCGCAAAATGATTTTACTTCCTCGTTGGTTCCCGGCTCTTGTGCACCAAATTGATTGCACGGAAAACCTAAAACTTCGAACCCTTGGTCTTTGTATCTGTCGTGAAGGTTTTGTAGGTCTGTGTATTGGGGAGTAAATCCACATTTACTTGCAACATTTACAATTAAAAGAGTTTTCCCTTTGTAGGTACTTAAATCTATTAAATTAAGATCTATGTCTTTTACCGCAATATCGTATATTTTTTCCATCATTGTCTCGTTAAATTAAGCCTTAGATTATATAGAATAAAAGAAATATAATCATATGAAGCATTGAAATTCAAAGGCACCAATGAACATGAAATGGAAAACCTTCGCAACCCTTAGCAAGCAAGAGCTTTACGCTTTATTAAATCTTCGACAGCAAGTATTTGTTGTGGAGCAAAATTGTCCCTTCATAGATGCAGACTTTAACGATCAACACAGCGATCATTTACTTGGGTATGACTCAAGTAATGAGCTGATTGCCTATCTCCGTCTAGTTAAGCCTGGAACTCTTTACGCAGGACCTTCTATTGGAAGAATTATCACATCAGAGGCCGCTAGAGGCGCTGGGATTGGGCAGGTGATCACTAGAGCAGCGATCAATTACAGTGCTAAAAAATACCCAGGTCAAGTGATCTCAATTTCTGCTCAACACAGGCTCACTCAATTCTATGAGCGATTGGGTTTTGTTGCCCAAGGAGAGGTTTATCTTGAAGATGACATTGATCACATCAAAATGACGGTTCCAGCTCCGGATCTTGGATTACTCAATCACCTGAGGTGGAGGTTGCCAGTGCATCCAGTTCTAATCATGGGATTGTTTCTCTCAATTGGCTTAATAGGCTTTAACTTTATTGATGAGGTAGATTTTGATCAATTAAATTGGGTGGCCAAAATTGATGATCGAGCTATCTCAAAAAATAAATATGAATCTTATTTGAGTTCAGTTGCTCAGAGTCGAAAATCTGGATTAATTGATTCAGATCCTGAGAGTATTTTAGAGAGAATGATTGATGAGGAGCTCCTGATTCAGCGAGCAATTGATTTGGGGATGCTGGAAAATAACGCAGAGATTCGAAGCGTTATTATCCAGAAAATGATTGCATCTATTATTGCTGAAGTAGAGAATCTAAAATTTTCTAGGGATGATTTGGAGCTATTTTTTATAGAAAATAAAGATTTTTTTGCACCCAGCCCTAAATTACATATTTTAAAATTTACTTTCCTTGCTGATCAAAATGATAATGCGCAGTTGGCTCGAGCTCTCTTGATTGCACGAGACATAGAGGGTGTAGCTCAACTGGCGGTTTCTCAGGTGATCAGGTTACCCAACACACTTTTGCCTGCTGCAAAAATTAGAGAGTACATAGGACCAAGGTTGACTCAAATTGCTTTGCGCCTTGCTGAGGGGGAGGTGAGTCAATTGATTCTAGATGAAGGCAACATTCACTTGCTTCTTTCAGTGCAACGCCTGGTTGAAGAGCCAAGACCTTTTAACGAGATATACGAGGAGATTGAATCTGAGTTTATCCGCAAAAAAGGCGAAGAACTTTTTGATGACTATCTGCAAGATCTTCGCAATTGGTATGACGTAGTTAAAGCCAATGATTTATAAAAGCTTTTTATGCTTATTGCTGATTGTGATTTGCACCCCATCAGAGGGGCATACTCGAAGTGAATCTTACTCAAAATTTATTTTTGTCACCGGCGACTCGATAGAGGTTGATGTCAGAGCCACTATTAAACAGGATATTTTTAATGGCTTAAATCTAGCAAGAAGATTTCAATCAGAAAAAGACCTGCTCGAATATCTTAGTGCCTCTGTTGATCTTGGTGATGTGTGTCAGCAAGATCAAAATTTTGAGCTGGATGAAAATCTTAGCCTTGGGGGGCTGAAATTTCACTGGTCTTTTAGTTGCACTCAAATGCCTGAGGTTGTTCGCATTTCTATTTTTCAGGGAATGGATAAAATCCATACCCACATAGCTAGGGCTTCTATTGACGGAGTTTCACTTCCTGAGTTCATGTTCTCTAGCCTTGATGATGTTTGGTTTATTGGCTCTTCGGAGGATCGGCAAAAAAATCAAAGCTCATTTGTTGGATACATCATTTCTGGCATCAATCACATTTTAAGTGGCTGGGACCATTTGGTTTTTCTGCTTGGCCTTATCCTTCTCTTTCAAGGCAGAATGCTCGTCCTCGCCATCACTGGTTTTACCCTTGGGCATAGTCTCACTTTGGGCCTTGGAGCCATGAATATTCTTAAAGTTGATGGTGCGATGGTAGAAATTTTAATAGGATTCTCAATCTTAATTCTTGCGATAGAAAAAATTTTTCAACATCACTTCGAGTTCCAAAAGTTTCCAATTAATCTTTTAATATTGATGTTGTGTCTTTTGCCACTAATGTATTTTGGCAATTTAACAGGAACTTTGCTTCTTGGATTGGCAGGGTTTTCAGTAATCTACTTAACCCTCTCTAACCATTCATCAACAAAAATATTGCCACTGATCATCACCATTTTATTTGGGTTAATTCATGGGTTAGGGTTTGCTTCCTCTATCACTGAGGTTGGGTTACCGCAGGATAGATTGTTGCAGATTATCTTAAGCTTCAATCTTGGTGTTGAGATTGGTCAGCTTGCGGTTGCAATCACGCTGGTTCTATTTTTTTATTTTTGTCGTCGGATGATGACCAATCCAACCTTCCAAGGCATGAATAACCTCATTGCTGCGTTTGTTTTCTCAATGGGAACTTATTGGTTTGTGAGTAGGCTCATAGATTTCAATCTATAATAATGAGCACATGAGATATTTACACACTATGATTCGGGTTACCAAGCTCGATGAGTCCTTAAAGTTTTTTAATCTCTTGGGTTTAAATGAAATCAGTCGAAGTGAAAGTGAGCTGGGTCGATTCACTTTAGTCTTTTTAGCTTCAGAAATAGATGTCCAGTCTCAAGGTACAAATGCTGCACCCATGATCGAGCTCACCTACAATTGGGATCTTGAGGAATATCAATCAGGAAGAAACTTTGGGCATCTTGCTTATGAGGTGGATGATATTTATTCCTTGTGTCAGAAATTAGCTGAACACAACGTTACTATTAATAGGCCTCCACGTGATGGCAGGATGGCTTTTATAAAGTCTCCTGATGGGATTTCAGTTGAATTACTCCAAAAAGGTACAGCTCTAGAGCTCAAGGAACCTTGGAGCAGCATGGAAAACTTGGGCTCTTGGTAAATTTAACTCAGGCCTTATGCAGCCAATACTTTTCTTGCTGTTGTTAGTTATACTGGTCTCATGAAAGTTGTCAGACTGGTTAGGGGATCAGACTTTAGCTCTCTTCAGAAGCTCGTTAAATTTGCAGACAAAGGCATGACGACCATGCCAAAAACAAAAGAAGAGATTGCGCATCGCATTCAGTGGTCAGAATCTTCTCAATCCAAAAAATCCACCAAACCCAATCAAGATAGTTACTTATTTGTTTTGGAGGACAATCAACGAATTGTTGGCCTCTCTGCCATTTACACCTCAGTTTCGTTAAAAAAACCTTCTGTTTTTTTTAAAGTGACATCAACGTCAATAGAGTCCAAGTCTTTGAAATTCAAAAAAAATCTTGATGTATTAACCTTGCATTTATGCAATGAACCCTACTCAGAGTTGGGCACGTTATTTTTGAAGCCTGCTTTTAGAGGCAAAGGAAGGGGATCCTTGCTTTCATTTTCTCGATTGATTTTTATGGCTGCGCATTCAAAGAGATTTGATCCTACCGCTTTTGTAGAAATCCGAGGTTTTCAAAATCCCCAAGGATCATCTTATTTTTGGGATTCATTTAGCAGTTCATTTTTTGATTTAGATTTTTTTAGCGCTGATAAAGTTAGCTACATAGACAATCACTTTATTACAGAGTCCATTCCAAAATTCCCCTTTATTATTGAGCACCTTCCTAAAAAGGTTCAAGGTGTTTTAGGTAAACCTCATCCCAACGCTTTGCCAGCTTATTCGCTGCTCACAAAACAAGGCTTTTGCCCCAATGGGTTAATCGATGTTCTGGATGGTGGCCCCTGCTTGGAAGCTCATATCCCTTCAATTCCTTTGGTGAAATCTGCACGACGCCTACCAATCCAGATTAAAAGAAACATTAAATCAGATCACTTCGGATTTATCGCCAACCCATCTTTGCAATCTTTTGCTGTTGTCAAAGAGAACTATGAGATTGATCGATCGGGGCAAACAATCTATGTTCAAGAAAAAGTAGCTAACGCACTTGGATTGGTCGCTGGTGAGGAGGCTCAGATCCACTAATGCAGTTTATAGGTGGTACCTGGCAGCCAGGCAAGGGCGGAAACTTTAAATCAATCGATCCGATGAGCGGAGGGGTCATATGGGAGGGAAATTTTGCAACGACTGCACAGATAACTCGAGCTCTTAAAAGTGCATCTACAGCTCATGAGGATTGGTCAGCAAGAAGCTTGGAGTCGCGACTAGAGATCATCCGTCATTTCTATGATTTATTGGAAACAAACAAAGAAGCACTTGCTCAACTCATCACACTTGAGACTGGAAAGATTTTCTCAGATTCCGCTTCTGAGGTTAGCGCAACCATAGCAAAGTTAAATAACTCTCTCAGCGCCTATAACGAAAGAACTGGAACCAAAGTCATAGATGGCAAGGGATTTTCCAGTCATTTATCTCATGCTTCCCAAGGAGTATTGTCAGTTATTGGGCCTTTTAACTTTCCTTTGCATCTTCCAAACGGGCACATCACTCCAGCTCTTTTGGCAGGCAATACCGTGATTTACAAGCCCAGTGAATCAACCCCATTGGTTGCTGAATACACCATGGTTTTGTGGGATGAGGCGGGGCTTCCACCCGGTGTGATCAATCTCATTCATGGCAATAAGAATGCAGTGAAGATGCTTTGCAAAAACCCCCTCAATCAAGGCATTTTATTTACCGGCAGTCATAAGGCTGGTAAAAGCATCATGAAAACAATGTCAGACTTTCCAGAAAAGATTTTGGCGTTGGAGTTAGGCGGCAATAACCCTATTGTTGCTTGGTCAACCCGCAAGATTAATTCAACTGTAGAGATTATCTTTGAATCAGCTTTTATCTCATCAGGGCAAAGATGCACCTGTGCCAGGCGCTTAATTCTTCCAAAAACTAAAGTTGGGCTGCAGATATTGATCGGTTTAAAAAAGAAGATTAAGACCCTGAGCTTCGCAAAATCTCAAAATTTAATGTACGGATCTTTAATCTCACCAAAGGCAACAGACAATTTTTTAAAAGTTCAAGAAATGTTGTTGAGTCATGGCGCTAAGTCAATTGTAAAATCTAAAAAGCTAAAAATACACTTCAACCTAGTCACTCCCGCATTGCTAGATGTTACTAATCTAAAAAAACCTTACGATGATGAGAATTTTGGACCCATGCTGCAGGTACAGTTTGTCGATTCATTTGAGGAGGCAATCAAAGCAGCCAATGCCACCAAGTATGGTCTGGCCGCAAGCCTGATATCTGATCACCGAGAGTTATTTGATCTTTTCCAGCAAAAGGTTCGAGCGGGCGTTATCAATTTTAATGCAACCACCACCGGTGCATCTGGCGCACTCCCGTTTGGTGGCATTGGAGCCAGCGGCAACCTCAGACCAGCAGGTTTTTATGCAGCAGACTATTGTGCGTGGCCCAAAGCATCAATTATCAAAGAGCTCTAAATGAGCCATTGTGCTGAAATAAATTTTGATGGTTTGATTGGCCCCTCACATAACTATGGCGGCCTTTCTGAAGGTAATATTGCATCTCAATCAAATTTGCATCACCCCTCCAATCCAAAAGCTGCAGCTCTTCAGGGGCTCCAAAAAATGAATGCACTGATGGCTCAGGGGATGTCTCAGGGATTTTTCTTACCTCAAGAGAGACCGGCTCTCCACGCACTGAGAGATTTAGGTTTTTCAGGGACAGATGAGTTGATGATCAAGCAAGCTGGAAATAAATCACCGCATTTACTAGCCAATGTTTATTCCACATCCTCTATGTGGGCTGCGAATGCAGCAACCTATTCGCCAAGCTGCGATACCAAGGATGGCTTCATACACATAACACCAGCCAACCTAGGATCCATGCTGCACAGATCACTGGAGCCAAACTTTACCAAACTTCAGCTGGAGCTAATTTTTGGAAAAGCTGGCCAGGTGCATGAGCCAATTGTATTTTTACCAAAGCATGGAGATGAGGGTGCAGCCAATCATCTTAGAATTTCATCCAACCACTCAAGCCCTGGCTTTGAAATTTTTGTCTATGGGTCTAAAGATTATAAAGATGTCGGAACCATGGTTTTGCGTCAAGGCAAGTTGGCATCTTTAGCAGTGGCCGATCAACATCAACTTGACTCAAAAAAACGTTTTTTTCTTCAGCAAAGCAGAGCTGCCATTGAGGCAGGAAGTTTTCACAATGATATTGTCAGCATGGCAAATGAAAACCTATTCATTTTTCATGAACAAACTTTTAACGATCACTCGCAACTAGTCAGCATACTCAATCAATTGCAAAGTCAGGTTGAGGGTTTTCAGAGCATTGAAATTAAAGCTGCAGAAATTAGCTTGGAAGACCTTGTTTCATCTTACTTGCTGAACTCGCAATTGGTTACCTTGCCAAGCGGTGAAATGTTAATGCTGTTGCCATCAGAAGTACAAGAGAACGATAGGTGCATGACATGGTTAAGCCAGCTCTCAGCCACTTCACCCATTCAACACATCCAGTTTGTTGATATTGACCAGAGCATGATGAATGGAGGCGGTCCGGCATGTTTAAGGTTTAAAGCAGTGGTCAATAGAGAGGAGTGGGCGCAATTAGATCACAGGTTTTTACTTACCCCTCCAAAATTACTAGCCTTAGAAGCTTTGGTTTCAAAGCATTACAGGGATCAGCTAAATCCCAGGGACTTAAGAGATATTAAATTAATGCATGAATCATATGCTTTCTTGGATGAACTAACTCAATTGTTAGAGCTGGGTTCTTTTTACCAGTTTCAAAAAATCTAAATTTACATGATGCACTCAGCACACAAACATATGCCCAGCCTTTTTTATTATTTTAATGATTTAGGAATCAAGTATAATTTTCATATATTAAAGCCGTGTCAAAAAATTCTGTAGGGGAAAAAAATGGGTTTACTAAATACAATCAAAGAGTTCTTTAGGGTCATTGGTGAATTACGATACTTGATTCCAGTGACACGTTATAAATTTCCTAAGCCTGATGATCACGCTTCATTAGCTCATACATTTCAAGAGACAACGGTCAAATTTGAAGAAAGACCCTTCATGTATTTTGAAGGTGAAACATGGACTTACTCACAAGCAAACAAAGCCGCCAATAGCTTTGCAAGATACCTTGCTGGCAAAGGAATAAAACACGGCGATAGAGTCGTCATGTTCATGGAAAACCGTCCTTATTTTGCAATTTCATTGATTGCACTTAATAAGATTGGAGCCATAGGCGTTCTTATTAACACCAGTTTAACTGGAGATCCTCTTGTGCATTGCATTAACTCATCTGATTCAACCAAGTGCATTGTTGGTGCCGAGCGCGCCAAGCCTCTTGAGGATGTCTTAGGTCAAATTAATATTTCAAAGCAAGAAGATTTTTTGTGGGTTGAAGACACGCCCGATTACTCGCTGCCAGAATGGGCCATCGACTTAAAAGCCAATCTAGATTTCACCGATGATGAAAATCTCCAGGAAACTAATGCTGTTGTGGCTAAAGATGTAGCCTGCTATATCTTTACCTCTGGGACTACTGGAGTTCCAAAGGCAGCAATCTGCCCCAATCAAAAGCTTATGGCCGCATCAATTAACATCACAATGGCTGGATATAGAATTGATGAAACAGACTGCATGTACAATTGCTTACCTCTGTATCATTCGACTGGCTTAATGTTGGGTTTATGCGCGGCAATCCAGGCTGGAGCCTCTACCTTTGTTAAAAGAAAATTTTCTGCTTCTTCTTTTTGGGAAGATGCGCAAAAATACAACACAACTGCATTTGTTTACATTGGCGAGCTCTGTAGATACCTTGCCAATAACGATAAATCCGAAGCAGAGCTTAACAATCCTATTAATGTAATGGTCGGAAATGGCCTGAGACCAGATGTATGGGATGTATTTAAAGAGAGATTTTCTGTCGATAGAATCGTTGAAATTTATGGAGCCAGTGAGGGCAATGCGTTGTTCATGAATCTTATGAACAAAGATAAAACCATTGGCATGACGAATGCTGCTGTTGCACTTATTGAGTACGATGTTGCAGAAGATAAAATCTTGAAAAGCGAAGATGGATTTTGTATAAAAATACCCAATCATGAACCTGGATTATTAATTGTGAGTATATCTCCTAACTCTGTTTTCAACGGTTACACAGACGCACAGTCAACTGAAAAGAAGATTTTAAGAGATGTTTTTGAAGAGGGCGATGCTTGGTTTAATACTGGAGACCTCATTAAAACAGTTGATGTGGGGTTTGCGTTGGGAAAAGTACATTACCAATTTGTTGATAGGATTGGAGATACCTTTAGATGGCGATCTGAGAATGTTTCTACCAATGAGGTGGGTGAAATATTAAATGGATATAAAGATGTATTTATGTCTAATGTTTACGGAGTTCTGGTTCCTGGATGCGAAGGCAGAGCAGGAATGGCAGCTTTTAGCCTAGATGATGCTGGCAGTTTCAATTGGCAGGAATTTTCTCATTATGTAGAAAACAACCTTCCGAAATATGCTCGTCCTGTCTTTATTAGAATCATTCAAGAGATGGATACAACAGGAACATTCAAGCTGAAAAAGAATGATTTGAGAGACGAGGCATTTGACCTTGAAAAAGTTACGGATAAAGTTTTTTGTTTAAAACCTAACTCAAGCAACTATGAAGCTCTTGATCAGGATTGGCTGCAAAAAATTAACTCTGAAGAAGCGGGTTACTAGTTACTAATAATAGAATTTAATAAGGAGAATTTTATGAGCGATAAAACTTTTGATGTTGTGATATACGGAGCGACAGGATTTACAGGACAGTTGGTTGTTGAATATATGCTTAAGCAATACGGCAACGACAAAAATATTTCATGGGCTATGGCAGGCAGAAGTCATGACAAATTAACAGCAATTAGAGACGAGCTGGGGGTTCCAGAAGAAATTCCTTTGCTTACTGTTGATAGCAATAAGAGAGAAAGCATAGCCAGCATGGTTGGACAAACAAAATGTGTTTTAACGACGGTGGGCCCGTATCAATTGTATGGAGGCGATGTTGTTGCAGAATGCGTCTCTCAAGGCACTGATTATGTTGATCTATGCGGAGAGCCTGGATGGATGCATGAAATGATTAATGAGCATGCCGATGAAGCCAAGCAAACAGGGGCAAGGATCGTCTTTTCTTGTGGTTTTGACAGCATACCTTTTGATTTGGGTGTTTACTTCCTTCAAAATCAAGTTACAGCATTGCATGGTAAACCAGCATCAAATGTCAGAGGCAGGGTTCGAGCTATGAATGGAGAGTTCTCTGGAGGAACCGCAGCATCTATGTTTGCAACAATGGCATCACTGAAGGAAAAACCTGAGTTATTGGGAGTGCTTGTAAATCCCTTTGCTCTGTCCAATGGTTACACTGGACCTGACCAAGCTCCAGATTCCAAACCCATTTATGATGACAAGCTAGAGACTTGGGTTGCACCATTTTTTATGGCCCCTATTAATACCAAGAATGTTCATAGATCAAATGCCTTAATGAATCACGCGTATGGCAAAGATTTTTGCTACAACGAAATGTGGATCGCAGGACCGGGCGATGAGGGCAAGGCAGCCGCAGAATTTATTGCAAGCATGGACATGTTGGGTGGAGAGGATGCACCCAAGCCAGGTGAAGGCCCTTCAAAAGAATCAAGAGACAATGGAAATTATGATGTGTTATTTTGTGCCGATATGCCTGATGGCTCTTCAATTCATGCCTCAGTCCAAGGTGACATGGATCCTGGTTATGGTTCGACATCTAAAATGATTGTTGAGAGTGCATTATGCCTAGTTCAAGATTGTGCAGATCTTGGTGGCGGCATTTACACGCCGGCACCTGCCATGGGAGATAAATTGATTGCAAGACTCCAAGCTCATGCTGGGCTCACCTTCAAAATCGAAGAATAGTTACTCAATAGTCACTGATTAGATTTCGATCAGTACATCACTCCTCTTGCCCATTTTTGATAGAGTTGATTCCATTTTTTAGAGTACCTATTGATATTGTTGCTAGTACACTTAATAGCAACCAACCTGACTCACTAGGAGCAACTAGAGCAGTGCTGATAATTGCTGCTGCCCAAAGAATTGATTGTGTAATGATGATTTTTGCCATGTTAATTATTTCCTTTAATTATCTGTTTTGTTCTACTCAACAGTAGTGAACTTTAAGTTTCTTCTACAAGTATAGGAGAGCAGCTTTAATATTTACTGGCTATTAAAAATCATCATGCATTGCCTGACCATTGCACTTTTAACTTGATCTTTGTTTAGGCCTTGACCTTGCAATCTTGTCCAAAAAGCAAAGGACAAAGTCGCATGGGTTAGTTCTTGTAGCTCGTCATCAAAATTTAAAACTTCGGGGAGCACTTCCTCTCCTTTTTGCCTTATCATCTTTTGGTAATTAATGTAATTTTCCTGCAAAAATTTATATTTCCACATATTTGAAAGAGTCCCAAGCATTATTGTGTTGTGTTTTTTGTAACCTGCACATAGATGATTGGTAAAAGCCAAAAGACGATTTTCAAAAGAAGACTTTGGATCAAATTTAACTTCAAAATCGTAGTCCTTACGCATTTCAGTATCTACTGACTTGAGCAGGTTTTCCATGTCATCGAATAGCCTAAAGACAGTTCTTATGCCAACTCCAGATTCATCTGCAACCTGTTGAGCAGTGAGCTCAACATTACCCGCTTTAAACAATTTTATACAAGCCTCAACGATGAGTTTTTGGCTTTTAACGCTTCTTAAATTTCTTCCATCTTGCTTTGTCATAGAGCATTTCAATATATCTATTGACATAATTTATGTCAATAGATATTGTT
>ENA-OSJC01000248-OSJC01000248.1-marine-metagenome-genome-assembly--contig:-NODE-248-length-55285-cov-7.610364_pt1 | contig 55285 bp, 83 predicted proteins | sample MGYA00237885_ERZ534234 | MGnify/ENA primary metagenome ERZ534234 (study PRJEB26413, sample SAMN06343907) | marine metagenome | isolation source: coastal waters | place: Atlantic Ocean: West Antarctic... | reverse complement strand
GGTATCCGTGCTGCGTGTAAGGTAATGAAAACACGTTACTCGAAACCGTTTGAAAGCGTACAAGTTGAAATTCCATATGAAACTGGGATGAGTCCATTTAGTGGCTTAACTGATTTCTTTGAAGCCAAAGGCATACTAAAGAAAAGTGGTAACAGTTTAGAATACATTAGTCCTACAACGGGCGAAATAATTAAAATGTTCCGCAAGCCATGGAATGCAAATAAAGATGGTGCATTAGAAACTGTTATGCGAGAGTATGATGACGATGTCGCAGATGCAATTGAAGAAGATTTAATCGACGATGCAGTTAACGAACAAATGGAGTCTAATAATGAATCTGAGTGATAACGATTTAGAGTTATTTTTACAGATATACGATAAGGCAATTAAATATATTCCTTCTAAAGTAAAAGAAGATTTTGCACAAGATTTTATCTTTGTGTTAGGAGATTATGGAATTGACCTTAAACGTAATGCTACAGAAATAGGCGAACATGAAGAACACCTTGACAAAGCAATTGAACATCACTTTAGTGATAATGATGAGTTTGATTCCGATGATGAGTATGCAGAAGAATATTGGGAAGATGAAGACTGATGGCTAACTGGTATCGTAAAGTTTCACAAAACATGGGAGAGATAGTTGCGGCTATCTCTTACTATGAACGTGAAATTGATGCTGCAAAGTTTGAATGTGGCATGAAAGGTGTTCTCGAAAAACACAGTAGAGAAATGCCGGGTATAGTTGAACATAGGTTTAATCAGCTACAAGAAGTAGAAGCAATATTGGAACATCTAAATACAGAAATGCGTAAACTACGTAGTCAAACATTTCGTAAGTTTTTAGAAAATTACAATAAAGCACTAAGTTCACGTGATGCTGAAAAGTATGTAGATGGTGAACAAAACGTAGTTGACTTACAATATTTAATTAATGATTTTAGTCTAATACGAAACAAATATATTGGTATAATCAAGGCACTCGAAGCTAAAGGGTTTCAAATTAATAATGTAGTTAAGCTACGTGCTGCAGGATTAGAAGATATTTCATTGTAGTATAAAAACTTAAAATAATAAAGGCTTGCTTTATGTGAGCCTTTTTTTATGGTTAAATGCAAATAAAAGGTTGACAAGTAAGACTTCTTACTCTATACTGTAAGTAAGAGTTAGGCAATTAAGGAGTCCGTTATGACAAAAGCACAACATAAGTGGTTAACACAATATACGCCACCAGAAGTACTAGCAATATCATTTGAAGTTTTTGCCGAGCAAGGTTTTATAAAAAGCGGACACGGATATAGCCAACCAACTGGTGAGTTTGACAGTGAAGACAATCAAGTGTATACGCAAATAAGTGATAACAAAACTTGTATTCTTAGAAAAATGCAAGCATTTAAATCTCCTGCTGAAAAGTACCAGGTTGCACAAAAACACATTGATTCTGCAACTAAAGAGATTGAACGCATTAATGGTAAATTGTTAATGAAAAAACTTGGTGGTAATTTATCAAACTTTGAAGATGGACTTATTAAAGCAATCGAAGGCGAAGTAAGTAATTTCCATGTAAGTATCATTGCAAGCATTCCCAACTCTATTCTCATTGATGCTAAACGTCAAGCACTTGGTGACCGTATGTCCACACTAAAGCATACCAGTCAATATGTAGGTAAAAAAGGCCTAAGACTAGATATTAATGTAGATGTGCTAGATGTTAAGTTTATACAATCAAGTGATGTGTACATGATTACAGCCGTATCTGATAAAAGAGATATTGTAAAGTTTTGGTGGAGAGAACAGCCAGATTTAACTGATATTATTGAGGGTAAAACAATATCCATACGTGGCACAGTAAATAAGCAGGAAATTAGCAAATACAGTGACGCTAGAGAGACTCTTTTTAACAGAGTTAAGATATCTTTAATAAATTAATTCAAAAAAAGTTTTAAACCCTTGTGTTATAAGGGTTTATTTCTTGCTGAACAGGTTGACAACCAAGACATCTTGCTGTATAATATACTTATATTAAACAATAAAGGAGCGGTACAAAATGTCAAAATTTAAACTTTATCAAATCCACTTTACAGACGCAGAAGTAGACAAAATTAATGCAGACGGACATGATAGTGTTCACAAGCAATCTTTAAAACTAGATATGAGCCTTAGAAAAAATGACACAGGTGCAATTGCTAAAGAAGCATTTGATCTGGGCTATTATACTCATGTTAGTAATATTGTTGCAGAAGGACTTGAAGGTGTATTCCGTGTAGGAAACATGGGCCCGGAAGAACAAATCGAGAGATTGTCTAGAATGAGTTCTGTAAGCGTTAGTGATATTGTTGTTGATGAAACAGGTAAGAAATCAGTTGTTGCAGGCTTTGGGTTTGAGGCAGTAGCTTAAAATAAAGGTTGACAAGTAAGACATCTTACTGTATTATTAATATATAAACTAGAAAACAGGAGTTTTTAAATATGCAAAATTTAGTAGCTAAGAAACGTGGAAAGACATCTAAGGCAACAAAGATAATTGAGATTATCGACGATGCAGTAGACAATCCAAATGAGTCCGATGCAGAAATTATCGAACGCATGCGTGAACGTTTTAGTATTCTAGATGATATGACACAAGCGTCAATTGACGGTGTTGTACGTGGAATGGTTGTTACAGGACCTCCAGGTGTTGGTAAAAGTTTTGGTGTAGAAGCCGTGTTGGAAAAGAACAGTTTGTTTGATAAACTTGCTGGTAATAGAATGCGTTTTGAAGTTATCAAAGGTGCCAGTAGTGCAATTGGTTTGTATAAGGTACTTTATAATAATGCAGATCGTAACAGCGTTCTTGTGTTAGATGATTGTGATACAGTATTGTATGATGAGACAAGTCTTAACTTGCTTAAAGCAGCATTAGACTCAAGTAAAAAACGTACTTTAAATTGGAATACAGATAGTGCATTGTTACGCCGAGAAGGTATTCCAGATGCATTTGAATTTAAAGGTAGTGTTATCTTTATTACTAACCTTAAATTTGATAAGGTACGTGGTAAGATTAAAGATCACTTAGAGGCTATTATGTCACGTTGTCACTATTTAGATCTTACAATGGATACTACACGTGAAAAGGTATTGCGTTGCAGACAGATTGTTGCAGATGGTATGCTTGAAGAATATAACTTCACTACAGAAGAAACCAGTCAGCTAATGGAATTTATGGTTGATAATAAAGAAAAGATGCGTGAAATTAGTTTGCGTATGGTAACTAAACTTGCAGACCTTAAGAGGTCAATGGGTGCAAAGTGGATGCGTACTGCAGAAGTTACATGTATGCGTCGACGTTAATAACTTTAGCATAAGGTAACAAAAGGTCCTTAACGGGCCTTTTTTTAATGAATAAATAATACTATGGAATTTATACTCAAAGCAGTTATAGGCGGTATCGTTATCGCTGGTGTCGTTACTGCGGCACAACGTGGCAACCCAACACTAGGCGCTCTAATACTTGGCATACCGTTAGGTAGTGTTGTTAGTCTTATCTTTATGTATTATGCAGGAGTGGATCTTAAAGTATTCCAACAACTAGCACAAGAAACAATTTACTTTGTTTTAGTTAGTTTGGTTTTCTTTCCACTATTTGTCATTACATTAAATCATTGGAACTTTTGGTTATCATTACTGAGTTCTATCTCAGTTACAATGATTGCATTATTATTTCTAAAACATTTCCTAGAAAGCAATTGACAAACACCCTGAAATGTAGTATAGTAGTACTATGAACTGTACAATAGTAATTAAAGACGAAGTAAACTGTAAAATCGAAGGTCTCGATTTAAACACCCGCAAAAAATGTGAAAAGGAATTAAAGTTCTTTATGCCTTACGCATTTCATGTACCAGCATACAAGTTAGGTAGATGGGATGGATGTGTAAGCTTCTTTAGCGTTGGTGGAGTAACATATGTTAATCTACTTGATAGGTTGTTGCCTATTATTATGGATAACGGTTATTCTATTGCAGTAGACGATAAACGTGAATCAACTGAATCATATGAATTTAGTGCAGTAGATGAATCTACGTTTGCACATAAAGTTTGGCCAGAAAAGCATCAGATGGTCGGTGAGCCAGTTGTACTCAGAGATTATCAAATTACTATTGTTAATAAATTTTTAACTACACCACAATGCTTACAAGAAATTGCAACAGGTGCAGGTAAAACATTAATCACAGCAGCACTATCTGAGCGTGTAGAGCAATATGGAAGATCAATTGTAATTGTACCTAATAAAGACTTGGTACGACAAACATATGATGATTACCTCAACTTAGGACTAGACGTTGGAGTTTACTTTGGCGATAAAAAACAATTAGGAAAAACCCATACAATTTGCACTTGGCAAAGTTTAAACAGTATTAAGAAACGATTCAGAGATGGCGTTGACGATATGAGTTTACGAGAGTTCTCAGATGGTGTTGTTTGTGTTATTGTTGACGAGGTTCACCAAGCAAAAGCAGATGTGTTAAAAGACATGCTCACTAAGGAATTCGCACATATTCCATTACGTTGGGGATTAACAGGAACTATACCAAAAGAAGAACATGCTAAAACAAGTTTACAAGCATGTCTTGGTGAAGTTACAAACAAACTAAGTGCAAGTGAATTACAAGACATGGGCGTATTAAGTAACTGTCATGTTAACGTAGTTCAATTAAAAGAAACAGCAATATACAATGATTACCAAAGTGAATTAAAATATTTAACAACAGACAAAGCACGTATGAAGTATCTAAGTAAGTTTATTCAAACAGTTGCTGAATCGGGTAATACACTTGTATTAGTTGACAGGATTGCAAGTGGTGAGATTATTGCTGAAAATATACCTGGTGTTACTTTTGTGAAAGGTGCTATGAAAGTCACTGACAGAAAAGAAGCGTATGATGAAATTAATGAAGCAACTAATAGTATTACTGTCGCAACCTATGGCGTAGCAGCAGTTGGTATTAATATTCCACGTATCTTTAACATGATACTTCTTGAACCTGGGAAGTCGTTTGTTAGAGTTATCCAGTCAATTGGGCGTGGAGTAAGAAAGGCGGAAGACAAGGACTTTGTTCAGATTTGGGATGTAACTAGTACAGCTAAGTTTAGCAAAAAGCATCTTACTGAACGTAAGAAATTTTATAAAGAAGCGAATTATCCTTTCACAATTGAAAAGACGGATTGGCGTTAAGAGAGAAAACAATGAAAATATTAACTGTAGAAAACGAAACATATGATCTGGATGATATACCTGAAACAATTGATGACTTAAGATATGGTATTCTTGATTACACAAATCCAGCTCACATAGACTATTACTTTATCCCACTTGTGTTCCTAGAAAGTTTTTATGCACCAGCTGCTATATTACAACTTGGACAAGTAACTATTAGCATGCCACTTGATTGGCACATTGTTATATGTGATGCAGAAGTAGGCGACCCAGAAATTATGAGTTTAATGAGTCTAAACGATAGAGGCTTTACTGCATTTGCGTTTAATCCAATTACAGGATTTAAGCCAGAGTATGTAGATATATCAATTGTTAACATCTATAGTGATGTAAAATGGTATGCACCTAAGTTAAAGTATGGACACTTACTATGTGTTCCACTATCAGACAAACCAAATTCACCATGTGTGTTGTTTGTTAAAGATGCAAATAAATTGCCCGAGGTACTTGACATTGGCGAACTTTGGTAGTATAGTAAGAACATGAGCAAGTTAAACATTAAAGAAGAAATGAGATCAATCGATCAAAAAGATCGAGGATGGTACGATAGTCTCACTGAAGAAGAAAAGAAGAAACTTGGTCTATGGTTGCTTATGCGTTATACAAGTAATGCACAACATTCTTACGCTGAACATTACTTAGAATGGACTAACGAAGCAGTTAACGTGCATTTTAATGCAATTAGAAAGCACCCACAGTTACAGTATCAGTTGTTACAATTAGTTGGAGTAGGTACTACAGTATTCCATGGATGGATTGCACCTGGTAAAGCACAAAAGAAAAACAAATTACAAAGCTGGCTAACTGAACACTACTCACATTTAAATGATGACGAAATAGACATTATGTTAAGCAGTAGCAAAGATGAAATTAAAGCACTATTACACGAATACGGATTAAAAGATAAAGAAATAAAAGATCTAATTGGTAAACTTAAATGACAGTAGGCTTTAAATGCGAATATTGTAACAACACATTTAAACGTGAAAGCACTATGGCAGTTCATATGTGTGAACGCAAGCGCAGATACATGAGTAAAGATGACAAAGAAGTGCAACTAGCATATAGGTCATATCAACTGTTTTATAGAATAGGAACAAACGCTAAAAGTGAAAAAAGTTTTGATGATTTTGCATCAAGTCAATATTATACAGCATTTGTAAAGTATGCAAAATACTGTATTGACTTACGGGTAGATGATGTTCCTGAATACACACGTTGGTTACTAAAGAATCAAGTAAGAATAGATAGATGGACAAGCGATAGAAACTTTGCGGCTTGGATTAAGACTAGACTAAAAACAGAAAGTGCAGATAGAGCAATAGAAAGAACTATATTGTTTATGCGAGAATGGGGCAACGAAACTAACAATGATTGGAACGAATACTTCCGTCTAGTAGCGCCAAATCTTGCTGTATTTCACATATGTAGTGGTAGGATTAGCCCATGGATAATATACGCAAGTTCGCAAGCACAAGGGCTATTAGAGAAGCTCACAAGCGAACAAATACAGATGGTTACAGATTATATAGATCCTTATTATTGGCAAAGAGTTACACAAACACATGCTGAAGATTTTAAGTGGGTTGAAGGAATAATGGAAGAGGCACATTTATGATAGCAAATACAGATATTGACATTGACGTTGCAGATAGAACTAAGTTGTTAAACTTAATTAAACATACTCCTGCAATGATTAACGATAATGGCAGACGCAAGAAACACAACACTGGTGTATACTTCCATGAAATGCCAAGTGATCCATTTACAGGGTTAAGCACAATAGATCACAAAGAAGCAGAGTCTAAAGGTTACTTTAAACTAGATGTACTTAACGTAAGTCTTTACAAGGATGTTGAAAGTTATGAGCAATTGGATGAATTGCTTGAAATGGAACCTATGTGGGATTTATTGGAGCATGCAGAAATAGTAGAAAAATTATTTCACATACATGCACATTATAATATTGTATCTAAGATGAAGCCTACTACGATAGAACAGCTTGCAGCAGTATTGGCAATTATTAGACCAGCTAAACGTAGTCTGTTAGGTAAAGACTGGAATACAGTATTCTCAACAGTTTGGGAAAAGCCCACAGATGGTACATATTACTTTAAAAAAGCACACGCAATAAGTTATGCAATGGCTATTGTATTACAGCTTAATATGTTAGTTAAAGGTTCTTCTTAATAAGACTAATATTACGGCGTTTAATACGTTTAGTAATACTATCACTTAATCTCACCTCAGGTCCAGCAATAACTTCCATTTGTTTTATATTAAAACTTTGACTAGTCTTGCTAAACGGCCATCTATTTAGTAGTGCGATATTAATAGGTAATTTTCTATTTGTCTCCCACCACCATTCGTCACCTAATCTTAAAAAAGACTGACGCTCTTCATTTGTTCCAATTCTATCGTAGACATACATAGTAGCTATGTGGTTGTCTATGTTCTGCATTATTCCCAGATATTCATTACCAGCATATTCAATGACAGTAAGGAAAGGAAATTCTTTTAACAGTGTTTTATATTTTTCAATCATTGTACATATATTTATTAATTTTTTTCCCGGTGGTTTTTGTGATTTGCATAAATACATACACAGGAGAACATGAATGTCAAATTACGCAACCACTTACAATATTAATCAAACAGGCGACTTATACGCTATAGATGCCTCATCTGCTAAAACAGGCTTAGGAAGTTATGCTTCCTCAGCGGGCACTACAATAAACTCTCCTGTTAACTATAGGTTCCTAAAGCTATTTACCGGTTTAGATAATGAGTTTATTTTTTACATAAAAAACATAGATCGTAAACCAATACAGCTACATGGGCAAACTATTATGGCTAATTTAACCAATAGAGAAACCCAAGCAAAAATAGTATCAAAGAAATGTCAAATAGTAGACTTCGACGAAGGCAAAGTTAAGTTTGTTGTGACTTCTGGCGAAATATCTGCAATACAAAACGGTTTCCTTGACCTAGTATTTACCTATGTAAATTCTCAAGGTTTAAATCTTCCATTATTTGTAGATCAAAATCTTAGACCAAACTATACAGTTGAAGTAAGCGATCAAACTGCAAACATTCCGCTCACTACATCAACTGCTACATCCTTTACACTATCTAGTGGATTCTACTACAGTAGTAACTTACCTGGACCAGGTGCATACAACAAAGTTAATGGTATGATTACATTAGCAGTATACGCAACCAACTACACAGGTAATTTTTACATACAAGGTGCATTAGAAGAGAACCCAACAGAAAATGATTGGTTCAATATTATCTTGGGTACATATACAGATGAACATTACCCATATATCAGCTACACGGGCATCGATCCGTGGACATTCCGCACAAATATTAAATATCTTAGAACTAAATTCACACAAACGCAAGGAACACTTGACAAAGTCATAATTAGAGTGTAGTATATACACATGAGCTTAATGATTGACTATGTTAGAAATCTGATTCCGATGAACTGGAAACCTAGCCCTAGCGGCTGGACCTCTGGTAATTGTCCTATGTGTATAACTAATGGACAAGCCCGCCCAGACACACGTGGACGAGGTGGATTCCACTTCGATGAGGATAAGTTTCAATATCATTGTTTTAACTGTCATTACAAAACAGGATGGAGCCCAGGCAATAAAGTTAATAATAGGCTAAAGGACTTGTTACTAAAATTTGGTGCAGATGAAGCATCAGTTCAGCGTATGCAATTAGAGCTTATGCGTGAACTTGATATTACACATACATTGTTAGTACAAGAACGTAGAAAAAAGCTAGTAATTGATTGGGCAGAAACAGCATTGCCAGAAGGCACACTGCCTTTTATGGAACATACTCCAGATACTAATTGGACAGAAGCAGTAAAATACTTAACTGAACGAGGATTTGATATAACAGATCCTAGACTAATGTATAGTCCTTCTAAAATACCAGCTAGAATGTCAAAGCGTTTTGTAATACCATTTCAATATAAAGGCAAAGTGGTTGGATACACAGGACGTTGGATTGGCACCCCACCAGACGGTATGCCTAAGTATTATAATCAACAGCCTTCTAAAAACTTTGTTTATGGGTTAGATAGACAACACGCAGATAAAGAAATTGTTATATTGACAGAAGGCCCATTAGATGCTATAATAACAGATGGAATCAGTGCTGGAACAAACACAATTAGTGATGAACAAGCAGACGTTATTTTAAGTTTAAATAAACAAATTATTGTATTACCAGATGCAGACGAAGCAGGAATGAAGATGGTAGATGCAGCAGTTAAACACGGGTGGAGTGTTGCATTTCCTGAATGGGATGATTGTAACGATGCAGGTGATGCATTAATGAAATACGGCAGATTATTTACAGTACGTAGTATACTAGACAGTGCTATAAGTAATCCTACTAAGATACAAGTTATTGGAAGGAAATATTGCAGATGAGTGAACAAAAAGAATATACATACGAACTACAGAAATTATTTGTAGAGTTTTTAGCACATGATCAGGATTTGTTTGTTCGTGTAAATGGTATATGTGATCCAGAGTTCTTTACAAGAGAACTACGTAAGACAGTAGAGTTTATTCAAGCACATGCAAACGATTATGGTGCATTACCTACAAGTGAACAAATTGTAGCAACAACAGGTATGGAGCTACAAAATTTAACTGATGTAGATGCAAGACACGATGATTGGTTCATTGACGAGTTCGAAACATTCTGTAAACACAAAGCATTAGAAAAAGCAATTTTAAGTTCGACAGATTTACTTGAGCAAGGTGAATTTGGTGCAGTAGAGTTAATGATTAAAGAAGCAGTAGGTATTGGGCTTGCTAAACACCTAGGAATAGACTATTGGGCAAACCCATTAGAACGTATTGAAAAAGTACGCAACACAAGAGGCGGAACAAGTACAGGTTGGACTGAAATAGATAAAAAACTTTATGGCGGATTTAACAGAGGTGAATTAAACATATTTGCTGCACCGTCAGGTGGTGGTAAGAGTTTGTTCTTGCAAAACTTAGCATTAAACTGGGCATTAGATGGAAAGAATGTATTGTATATTAGTTTGGAACTTAGTGAAGAACTATGTAGTATGCGACTTGATAGTATGTTAACAGGCTATAACACAAAAGAAGTATTTAAAAACGCAGAAGATGTTGGATTAAAAGTAGGAGCAATTAGTAAAAAAGCGGGTAACCTACAAATTGTGCAAATGCCAAATGGCATAACAATTAATGACGTAAATAGTTTTATGAAAGAGTATGAAGTAAAACATAATATTAAATTAGATGCAGTATTACTTGATTATTTAGATTTAATGATGCCAGCACAACGTAAAGTTCCACCAAGTGACTTGTTTATTAAAGATAAATTTGTATCAGAAGAATTGCGTAACTTTGCAGTAGAAAAAGATTTATTGTTTGCAACAGCATCTCAGTTAAACAGGGCAGCAGTTGAAGAAGTAGAGTTTGACCACTCGCACATTGCAGGTGGTATTAGTAAGATTCAAACAGCAGATAACGTAATTGGTATCTTTACAAGTACAGCAATGCGAGAACGTGGACGTTATCAAATACAATTTATGAAAACACGTAGTAGTGCTGGCGTTGGACAAAAAGTAGACTTAGCATTTGATATTGCAGGACTACGTATAACAGACTTGCCGGAAGACGAGCAGGGTTCAACTACATTTCAACCTAGTGCAATGCTAGATAAGATTAAAAGAAACACAAATGTAACACACCAAGAAAAAACAATAGCAGAAGAAAGTATAATTGAAGACACGGCTGCCACGGATAGACTGCGTAGTATGTTGAAAAAAGTCAACAAATAACTTTTAATTAGATAAATACAAGTAATATCCAGTTTAGGAGTTTGGGCTGATGAAAAAGAGAACACGTAGTTTATTAGAAGAGATTAATAGTTTAGCACCTTCTAAGGACAGAATTAATATATTAGAGTCCAGAGGCACAAATGCCATTAGCGCAATTATGAACGTACTAGAGATGGTGGATGCAAACTATAGTGACGAAGATGCCCAAGATATACAAAAAAGAATAATGCTTAGTATTAAAAATAGAGATCCTGAACGTTTTAATAGAGGTATTAAGAATCTAAGGAATAAAAGATGAATATCAAAGATATTGTAGGTACAGTTAAACGGAAAGCACGTGATAGTAGAAAACATCGCAAGATCCAGCCTGATAACTTATATAAAGTAAACACTAAAAAGTTGTCAGAAGGCGGAGCAATGCCAGGTGTTGGATCAATTCACCATACTGAGATTGATGCTACAATAGATGCATTAGAAAAGTCATTGGGTATTCCACTTAAAAATAACGTATTAGGATCAGTAGGCAAAAAAGAATTTAGTGGCGACATAGACATTGCAGTTGATATTCCAAAAGAAGAATTGCCTGCATTTGCAGAGAAACTAGAAAAGTCACCACTGGTACAAGAAATAAAAAAGTCTAGTGTGTTTATGACAGTAATTGATATTGTTGGTTATAATGCAGAAAATACTAAAGACGGATTAAAGCGTACAGGTAAAGTACAAATTGACTTTATGCCAGGTGAAACAGAATGGATGAAAACTTATTACCATTCTCCACACGAAAAAAGCATGAGTCCAGATGGTCGTTCTAGCAATTACAAAGGAACGTTTCGTAATATCTACTTAGCAACAATAGCAGGTGTTTACCAATCAACTAGATCCGAAGAAGAGAACGAACATGGACGCCCATTACAACAAATGCGTTGGATATGGAGCCCAGCAGATGGACAGTGGTGGATTAAACGTGAACCTAAGCCTAAGGCAAACGGAGAAGGTTATACAAAAGCAAACCTTGATACACGTATTAAAGGACCATTTACAGACCCAACTCAAATTGCAAAGAATTTTGGACTAGATAGCGCAGACGATTTATACAGCTTTGAAACATTACTAGCAGCAACAAAGAAAAACTATTCAGCAGAAGATTTTGCTAAAATAATTGAACTATTTAAAAACAACCATCAAATCCAGTCAATGGGTGTACCTACAGAATTAGAAGGTGATGCATAATGTTTATTAAAGATATATTAATGGAAAAAGCCGGTAGTGCTAGAATTCAGCACTTAGAAGATTTAATTCTTTGGAACGGTAAAGCAGGTGCTCAAAAAGCAATATCATCATTACACAGTTTAGAAAGCAACCCAGGCGATACTACTATTAAATGGGATGGCTCACCAGCTGTTATCTTTGGTCGTAATGAAAACGGTGAATTTATACTTACAGATAAAAGTGGATTTGGTGCTAAAGGATATGATGGTAAAGCAACATCAGCAGATAACTTAGAGAACATGTTAAAGAATCGTCCTGGTTACGAAAAGAACCCACAAGAATATGGCGGCTTTATTAACCAAATGAAAGCAGCATGGCCTGCATTTGAACAAGCAACACCAAGCGACTTTAGAGGTTATGTACATGGTGATTTACTTTGGTTTACAACACCACAAGCAAGTGATGGTAAATTAGTATTCACTCCAAACACAACACAGTATTCAGTTAATCCTGCAAGCGATATTGGTAAGAAAATTGCCAGTAGTACAGTAGGTGTTGTGCTACACGCACATATGGACTTAGAAGGTAATAAGAGTAAAGTAGATGCAACTAGATTCCAAGCAGGTCCATTGCTAGCAATGCCACCACAAACTGTAACTGAAGTTCCAGACATTGAAAGTGCTAAATTAAAAGAACTTGAAAACTTTGTTAACGCAGCAGGAAGTGATATTGATGCAGTATTAGCACCGCCTGCAGAACTTAAAATGAAGAACTTTCCAGATATTTTATATATGTATATGAACCATACAGCAAAAACAAGAACATCAAATAAAATTGGTAGTAAGAACTTTGTACAATGGTTAACAGCAGATGGTTCTAAAGTTAGTAGTGCTAAACAAGGCAGACTTGTAGAATACTTAAAGCAACACCAAAAAGGATTAGATGCTATATTTGCATTTATGCGTAGCATTGGGCCAATCAAAGATAATATTATAGCACAACTTGATGCAAACCCAGCTGACATTGAAGCAAGCACAGGCGGGCAAAAAGGTGGCGAAGGATATGTAATAGGAAAAGATGTTAAGTTAGTAAATCGTCAAGGGTTTACAGCTTCAAACATGGAAAAAAATAATTAAAAGAGAGTAAACAATGAGTGATATAAAAAAACAATACACAGCAACGCAATGGGCAGAGATAGAAGGCGGTCATACAATGAGCGAAGAGTCTACTGGATTACCGTTTATGCAGTCGCTAGGTGAAGCTCGTATGTTTAAATCAAAAGCACAGATTAAACAAGAAGGTATCCGTAGTGTTGCCGATCACGTGTTTGTTAGCATGTTGAGTTTATATGCAATAAGCCAAGATTATAATTCAGCCCCAATGGCAAAAAACTATGCAAAAGCAACAATTGCTAGAGGTAGTTTCTCAGCAGCCAGCCCAGGCGGAACAGATTTATACCAAACAATGTTTGTATTAAATAAACCAGCTGGAATAGTAGATAGTGCAAAAGACACGTTACTGTTAAAGAAAATAACAGTTGACAATACAAAAATAAAAGGATTTCTAAGAAAAATACAAAATGGTTCAATGTCGCATGGTGAAGCACAGTCATTTTTCTATAGATTAGAAAGCCAATTAAATATACAAGATCCTAAATTAAGAGCAGCTAGACGTTTAACACAAAACTGGAGTAAACTAACTACAGGACAACGTACACTAGTTGCAACACAACTTGATAGATATTATAAAACAGCAGCTTATAGAAGCGATATGAGACCTATTTTTATGAAGTTTGCTAAGAATAATGGACTTATTGTTGGAGCATCTAAAGCAGGAAAAATTGCTAAACGAATTGCAAGAGGAGCCGCAGCATTTACAGCAGGTTACGTAGCTGGTAAAATGACAGAGCTATAAAATGCATCCATCAGGAACGCAACGACCGTCTGAAGTAATAGGTGGAAACACATCTTTTTATACAATATACACGCTAATAGACATTACTGATTCAAACGTATCTAGCCCAAAAATAAATGAGAAAAAGTTTTATCAAAGTCAGAACTTAAATACATTTATGCAAGTTATAGGATTGAGAACACAACCTATAATAAGTAGTATAATAAAGCTAGAAACACAGGATACAGCAACCTATAACTTTGGTACAGGGTTTACTAGTAATCAAACTGTATGGGTATTAAAATTTGTTTCTGATACTGATCGTGCATGGTACAATAATGGAAGTTTTACAGCATTATTGCTACAAGATTTTAATCTTATACCAATACATGACCAATTAGATGAAACAGCAACAATAGATGGCGACATTATAAATACTAATAGTGAAGAGAAGACCAATACTTACTTCAGTTTTAGTGAAAACATATAAATAGTACTATATGCTACGAAGGCATATAATTAGAAATCAGCTCTTTAAGAGATTGTAATTAATAAAAGTGGATCGGATTATGCCAATGCAACAATCAAGACTAGAGCGTGAAAACCTAGAAGCACATGTAGACTTATGTGCAGAGAGGTATCGCGTGTTAGAAGAAAAATTTACGAGACTAGAAAATAAAGTAGATGACGTCGGTGATCAGATTAAAGCACTTTCAGACAAGAATACAGCAGATAAGGTATCTGGTAACAAATTAGTAATAGGCGCTGCTGCAACAGTTATTGCAGGGTTGCTAAGTACTATTGTATTGTTACTACTTAATTTGCAAGGTATGCAGGCTCTGGTACTATAATGCTATTAAATGAATCATACAGTAACGTTGTTACAGAAGCTAAAGTAGTTTATGCTCGGAGAGGCAAGAGTATTACTACTAAGTTTAGATGTACAGTAGGACCTAGAAAAGGCCGTGTTGTTGCATCTCCGGCGCAATGCAGTAAACCTATAGATTTAAAGAAGAGATTTGTTTTAAGAAAAACACGAGCAGCTAAAGGCTCGCGAATGATGAAAAAAGCACAACGAACAAAGCGAGTAAATCCGCAAAGTAAGATTATTCGACAATTAAACAAGGCGAGAAAATAATGGAACATGGAAGCATAATAGATACACTAGTTGATTTTTTACAAAATCAAAGCATTAAAGCTGATCCAGAACTATTGTCAGCCTCTTTAAGAGAATTAAACTTTACACAAACACTTAGCTTAATTGATAAGCTAAAAGTTATGGATGTACACGGCGTAACAGAATTATTAAATATAGACTACGATGCACCAGTAGCAAACGAAGAACAAATTAATGAAATAGATCCTAGCAGATCACCATGGACACAAAATGGTAAACATCCAGGAGCAATGGATGCAGATGAATTAAGAACTGAACTTGCAGTATTTGACGAACTAAGAGATAGAGGTGATCATTTGTCACCAAGAGAACTAGCTCAAGAAGATTCATTATGGAATTACTTAGAGCAAATTGATGGACCACAGGTAGAAGAAGCATACGGAGCAGCAGGAACACAATTACCTTCCGCTGCATCTATTAAAGCACAAACAACAAACGACAAAAATAATCAACGTGATTTCAACAACAATCAACTAATTGCTAGCCGCAAATCCACCAACAGTGAAAAGAAACCAGTTCCAGGCAACCGGAATCCACAAGCAACTGGACAGGGCGCATCAAGAATGACTGGAGCAAATCCAGATGATGTACAACGTGGACAAAATGCACAACAGAATGTCCAATCGAACCAAAATGCAGCTGAAATTGAAAGATTAAAGCAACTTGCATTTGGGAGACGTTAATGCGATCAGTATTAGCTCCAGGTGGCATCCCGACATTTGTAAACAAATTAGAACATAAGGTATATGAGTCTTGCAATGAAACAGTATATAAAGTAGACCTTTCAGAACGAGATGCATATATTATGCAGAGCCTAGTAAACAAGAACTTAGTTAAAAAAGTTGTTGAAGGCAAAAAAGTTTATTACACAAAAACAAGGAGTATGTAATGTCGTCGCCAGAAGTACGTGGAATGCAAGATATTTTGGACAAGCTGAATGCAGCTGCCGAAACACATCATAATAACACACAAGTCAATGAATCAACAGAAGCTACAACACCTATAGTACATACTGCAAATGTTTCTAAAAATGCAAAAGGTATGTACGATATTCTAGCTAAACTAGAAGCCGCTACAAAAACAGCAGCATCTGAAGTAGCCATGGAAGCAGAATATGACACTTCTTTAATAACAGCAGGCGCAATTAGAAATCGTGTTGCTGATTCAATTGAAATAGACGGAAATTATAAAATCCAGCTAGTAGAAAGAAAAGTAATTGATGGAGTAAACAAAAAGTTTTATAACATCGAAGATTCAACTGGTACAATACTACATAAAGAATTAGCACTTTTTGAAAGTGCAATGGGTATTGTAAAGAACTTAATGTTTGCAAAAGGTGATACAAAAATTGAAAAGATTGTTCAACTTGATGACCGTTATGCGGCTTACTTAACAGAAGCAGCTATGTACAAACACAAGTCAATGACATTAACTGAAAGTTTTCGGACTGATGTATATGTTGCAAAGCAAGGAAATGCAATACATAAGTTACAAACTATCAAAAAACAGATCAAATCACTGCTCTAAGCATAAATACAATATAACAGAAAAATGGGGTTTCAAAATGGAATTACAACAATTGAAAGAAAACAAACTATCAACTCTCAAGCGAGTGCTTGATGACGTGTTTAGTCTAAAGTTAGACTTTAATGCACCTAGTACAAAACTAGAAAAAATTAAAGAATCTACACAGAAAAAAATTACAAGTTTAAGAGAAAACGGTCAAGACGTTAGTAACAAAGACTTTCAAAAGCTACTATTAATTGCGGAAGGAATGGACATGGCAATAGAGAAAAAGAAGCTAGAAGAATCAGCTGATTTAGATCAAGCTGAAGTACTACTAGCCGCTAAACAAATGGCAGATGATTTACAAAAAATGGCTGAAAACTTAGCAAGTATGCAAGTTGAAGACTTAATGAGTATTCATAATGCAATGAAAGAACAAGTAGGTACAGCAGAAGCAGACGCATTTAATTCAAGTGCAGAATCAGCAATTGGCGCGGCGTTAGATGCAGTTAAATCTGCAAACGAGCAAGTTGGAAATGCAGTACTAACAGCACAAGGAATGGCACCTGAGCAAACAGACATGGATATGGCTGTTGAACCAGAAGGCGATTTTGGCATGGGAGTTGACGCTCCAATGGACGAGCCAGCAATGGACGATGATTTTGGCGGAGCTGATGCAGCAGACGTTGATTCAGACATTGACGGACGTGAGATGAAAGAAGATGCTTACTTATCAGCAGTGCGTACTATTAAAGAAGCACAAGCAGAAGGCAAAGTTTCTCCAGCTATTCTCAAGCAAGCATTTGCACAGTTAAAGAAGAAGTAAGAATGAGATACAACGATTTAATAAAGCATACTCTGATAGATTTATTGTCAGTAATGACTGCAGAAGGAGCGACTTCGTTATCGTTGGAAACATTAGAAAAAACGTTAGATGCACAAAACATGCATGTTGATGGACAGGAACTTAAACAACTACTTGACAGTATCCCCATTGTAAATACTGTTAAGGATGATGTAGTGTTTTTCAACAAAGATAGTGTTGACGCACCTGATAAGAAAACACAGGATAATACAGTTTCCAAACTGGCTAAGAAAAAAGTAGATAAAGAGATGAGCAAATGAATATAGGATTAAACGCAGCACAAGCTAGAGCCAAAAGTTCGCAAGACATGGTTGTTTTCAACGAATGTACTGCGATTATGAAAGCTATTATAACTACAAGTGCAACAGGCGTTTATGAAACATATGTTGCAGATGCTACTACAATGACTGAGTGTACACCTAGTACAACAAAAATTGGTACTGTAAATGCACCAACAGTTACAGTAGGGCAGACGTTAATTATTAATTCAACTACAATTACACTAGGAACGTCAGGTACGAACTTAAATGCTATTGTTGCGGATATTAATGATGCAGCAGTAACAGGTGTTACTGCAACTAAAGATGCTGGATACCTAGTGTTAACCATTGTTCTTAGCGCATCAACAACTTGGTCGTATGAAATTGGTACAGGAACAGCAAATACAGGGTTAGGGTTTACAGATGGTATATATGTACCACCTACACCTACTAGCACAACGTATTTCAGTTCATGGCAAGGAGCTCTAACAGACAGAGCGTTAGACAATCAAATGAACACAGTAATTAAATATTTTGGTAACCTAGGTTACAAACTAAACAGACTAACAAATTCTGCTACTGGAAAGACTTTCAGATGGCACGTATATTGGTAACATAACAGGAGAATACCACATGGCACACACGTTAACACATAAAGTATCAACAGAACTAGTAGACAGAACATCAGGTAAAATTGGTGATGACAGTATAATAAGCGCCGAAGCTATGGCAATACATCAGGCATATGTTGCCGATGACAGAATTACAGGTGTTCAAGTACAGGACCTTGTCAATGCAGAAGATGGCGAACCAGACACATTTACTCAAGTAATTATGTTTTCTGATTCAGCAACATGCGATGCATACTTAGCAGAAATGGCAGCGATTGACGAAGTTGAAACAAGTGGTGCGTCACGCTCGGAGCAAGTAAGAGCAGACGTATAATCAATGAAAGATTTACAAGCATCAATTGATGCTGCGAACCGTTCTAAAATATGCGCTCGTAACTATAGCGACAAACCAGTACCAGATGAATTAATAGATCACCTATTAAAAATTACATGTGGCGGACCATATAAACAAGGCCGCCGCTACTTTGATGTGTATGCTATTACAGATCCAGCCAAGTGTAAAGAAATTTGGAATCCCCACACTGCAAGACCAGACGAACAAGCAAGATTAGACTCAACAGCAAGAAAAAACAAAGATGGAACACCAACTACTTTTATTGGTAATGCACAAGTATTAGCACCAGTTTTATTTGTATTCATGCGATGCGAACCAACTCCAGAGTATCCAAAAGAAGAAATGTGGAATCCAACTGACAATGACAAGGCTGCCGAAAGTAGACAAAACGGTCATTTTGCCGTTGGAACTGCTATGGGTATGTTAGTATTTGAAGCAAATAGACAAGGGTTGCATACAGGTAATTGTTTATGCTTTGAAAACGAACCAGTTACAGAACTAATGCAGAAATGGACCGGACGTACAGTTAATCTTGGAACAGCAAACCTAATAGTTGGCGCCGGGTATCCACAAGAAAAATGGGGAGACACAGACACCGAAACACAAATGCGCGAACACCCCATTGTAGTAGATCATTCCTATCACACTGAGACAATTTTGCGAGACGACCCAAAGTATTATAGGATCACATAAATGTCAACTTCATCTTTAAAGATAGCCTTTATAGGGTGTAGTCATTTTTCTGCACATAATGTTCCTGGTCAAGAGAAAAATAACTGGACATATCAATTTTACAAAAAATACCCACAACACCAATACAGAAACTATTCTAGAGGCGGACAAGGAATAGACCATTACCAATGGCACTTACTTGATGCTAAAATATGGGGTGCTGATATTGTGTTCGTAAATAGAACATACATGGGAAGATATGCCTTACAATTTGAAGCCAACGAATCAGGAATGCATGGTTACCAAGTAATTTATTCAGACGATAATTGGGAAGAAGTAGCGCCAATGTGGGATGTAGTATGGGGCAGTGTAAACAGTGGTCCATTTTTTTGTTGGGGTCCAGCAACAATACAAAACACATGTGAGACTGTAGATATAGAAAAGTACTTTAACAGCAACATTAATTTTTGGAAAGTTCAGCACACTAACCATGCAACACGACTTGATTATGAACTAAAGTGGTATGGTAATATAGATAAGTTATATAACTTTGACCATTTATTTTTAATGGATTGGAACTCTTACACACATGCATCACCCGACATGGGCCCGGACGCAGCCCGACAATTCCCAACTAGTTCTACTACGTGGGACATGCCAGTAGAAAACTTCTTTTTAAAAAGACACAATGATCAGCAGCACCAAGATGTTCTTCCACTTGACAATTGTGAAAAAATACCTCGTTGGTGCGTAAGTAAATATGACACTCATTTTGGCCCAGATGCTAATTTATTGTTACTTAATGAGTATGTCCTCGCAAATCCTAAAGTAAAAAAAGCTCTAAATATCTAGTTAAATCACTTGACTTTATAAGTAATTAGTAGTATACTTATACTATGATAAACATTACTAAAAAGTACGATTACAAAGAACTTAACCGACAGACACAAGCTGACGGCAAACGCATGTATGAGAATCCATATGGCGATCCAGTTCCAAGTGTAACAACAATCCTAGGTGCAACACAACCAGCAGAAAAGCGTCAAGCGTTAGCAAATTGGCGTAAACGTGTTGGTAAAGATGAAGCACAACGTATTACAACAACCGCGGCAAATCGTGGAACAGTTATGCACAATATATTAGAACATTGGGCATTAGGTGAATACGAAACATACAATCCAGGAAATAATATAATACATAGACAAGCCAAAGCAATGGCACAAGTTGTTGTAGATAATATTGAGAATGATATTGATGAAATTTGGGGTACAGAAGTTATGTTATGTGCAGCAAATCTATATGCAGGCACAACAGACTTAGTTGGCATGTATAAAGGTAAGCAAACTATCATGGACTTTAAACAAACTAATAAACCAAAGAAGCGTGAATGGATTGACGATTACTTCTTACAAGGCGCTGCTTACGCTCTAGCACATAATGAGATGTATGAAACAAAAATTGAGAACATTGCTATCTTTATGTGCAGTGGAGATTGCGAATGGCAACTGTTTGAATCAGCTGCTGAAGAATTTCCGTATTGGGCTACACAGTGGGCCAAGCGTTTAGAGAAGTTTTATGGCATGTCTTCATAAATACAGTATATAGAAAACGAGGAATTATCAGATGGCAACAACTAAAGTATCACAGATTATAATTAAAAAAGACATATTGTCAAATTTGCCGGTATTAGCTGCGGGCGAATTTATGCTTGCAAAAGATGAACAACGACTTTTCCTAGGACAAGAACCAATTATTGTAGCTGGAGATCAAGTTGGTACAAGTACTACTACAGCAACAGTAAAATTTAGTGTTAAAGAAGTTGGTGTTGTCAAAGAACTAGATCTAGATGCTATAAGTGAATTTTCTATTGTTGTATACGATAGTGTAGCTGATACTACAGCCGCAGCTATTCCAGCATCAAGCGTTACAATAAATGATTCAGTACTTGTTTTCAATCATGGACTCAGCAGAGCATCAGTAGCGGCTGACACATACACATTACAATACAATAAAGAAATAATGTCTTATGCTGGTGAATCAGCGGGCAGCAACAAATTATATTCTACTGCATTTACCAACAGTGGCGGTGCAGTTGAAACAACAGGTATAGACTTTGAAAGTACTGTTAAGAATTCAATAACTATAGACTACACACTATTTAAATTGGTGTCTAGCGTATTGGATAAAGTACGTAAAGGTACATTAAATATACTTATTATGGGTAGCACAGTTAGTCACATTGAAGATAGTTATATTGGCGACAGTGAATTAGATGATGTTGAATTTTCAATATCAAACAGCGGCACTACATTTACGTTAAACTTTAAGACAGCTACTACAACACAATTAAATTTCGATTACACACAAATCTCTACTCAAAATTCGTAAGGTAATATAATGAATGAATTTTGGCAGAGTTCGCCTAAACAACGGCTGAGTGTGTGGAGACAGTTTCGTAAAAGTTTAGCTGATATGGAATATATAGAAAGACTACAAGCAATTGTAGACTTTTGGAAGATGGCACCAATCTCTAGTATGCACACAGATATATATGATGCTAGTACATGGCCCGCTCCTTGGGAATTTGTTTGGGAGGGACGTTATGATGAGAATAACATAGCTTTAGGAATGGCGTATACATTACACCTAGAAGGCTATGCAGAATGTGAAATTTTACTAGTACAAAACTCAAAAAAAAGTTACATTTCTTTAATAGTTTTGGTAGACAAATTACATATTCTAAACTATAATTATGGTATAGTAAATAGCGTAGACGACATCGATGTCAATACAAGAATAGTAGAAAAAACCAAAGTTAGTGAGTTAACTTGATACTTTATGCCTCAAATGTTGTTGTAAATAACTTAACAACTAACTAAAGAATGGATGGGAAATGACAAATAATATTACGGTTATTAAGAGAGATCAAACTAAAGAGGTACTTGATCTAGAAAAAATGCACAAGGTAGTTTTTTATGCTTGTGAAGGAATTACAGGCGTTAGTCCAAGTGAAGTAGAGATTAGAAGTCATATCTCCTTTTATGAAGGAATTGAAACAGCAAAAGTTCAAGAAACATTAATCAAAGCAGCGGCAGATCTTATTAGTGAAGAAACGCCAAACTACCAATGGGTAGCAGGACGATTAATTAACTATCACTTGCGTAAAGAAGTATATGGCAAATTTGAACCATGTAGTCTTAATGAAATTGCAAAACGTAATGTAGAATTAGGTTATTACGATAAGAATTTTTTTGCCGTTTATAGCCCAGAAGAAGTATTCCAACTTGACAGTTATATTAAACATGAACGTGATGAACACATTGCATTTGCAGGAATGGAACAGTTCCGAGGCAAGTATCTAGTACAGAATCGTGTTACAGGTGCAATATACGAAACACCGCAAATTGCATACATGATGATATCTGCAACATTATTTTCTAAATATCCACAAAAAACAAGACTAAAATATGTAAAGGATTTTTATGACGCTATTAGTAATTTTGATATTAGTTTACCTACTCCTATCATGGCCGGGCTCCGTACACCACAACGTCAATTCAGTAGTTGCGTACTTATTGAGACCGATGACAGTCTTGATAGTATTAATGCTACTTCTAGTGCTATTGTAAAGTACGTAAGTCAAAAAGCAGGCATTGGTATTGGCGCAGGTAGTATTCGTGCTATTAATTCACCTATTCGCAATGGCGATGCATCACATACTGGTGTTATTCCATTTTATAAAATGTTTCAAAGTGCAGTTAAGTCTTGTAGTCAAGGCGGAGTGCGTGGCGGAGCAGCAACATTACATTATCCAATTTGGCATTTAGAAGTAGAAGATTTACTTGTGCTAAAAAACAACAAAGGCACAGAAGACAACCGTGTACGTCACTTAGATTATAGTGTACAATTTAACAAACTAATGTACGAGCGTTTGCTTTCAGGAGGAAATATTACATTATTCTCACCTGCTGATGTTCCTGGGTTGTATGACGCATTTTTTAATAACCAAGAAGAATTTAAACGTTTGTACGAAATAGCAGAACGTAATACACGCATACGTAAAAAGACAGTTTCAGCAATTGAGCTTATTAGTAGCTTTATGGAAGAACGTAAAAACACAGGTCGTGTTTATCTACAAAACGTAGACCATGCAAATACACATAGTAGCTTTAAAGAAGATACATCACCAATTAAAATGAGTAACTTGTGTCAAGAAATTACATTACCTACTAAACCACTTACTGAGTTTAATGACCCAGATGGAGAGATTTCATTATGTACATTAGCTGCAATTAATTGGGGCAATATTAAATCACCAAAAGACTTTGAACGTGTAGGCAGACTGGCAGTACGTGCATTAGATGAATTACTAGATTACCAGAACTATCCAGTTGTAGCCGCAGAGCGTTCAACAATGAAACGCCGTCCATTAGGTGTTGGTATTATTAACTTTGCATATTGGTTAGCTAAAAACGACCTAAACTATCAAGATATTAATAAAGAAGGACTTACACTAGTTGACGAATGGGCAGAAGCATGGAGTTATTACCTTATTAAAGCAAGTGCAGATCTTGCAATAGAAAAAGGCACTATTAGCGGTAACGACGAAACAAAGTATGGCCAAGGTATTACACCTAACCAAACATATAAGAAAGAAGTAGACGAGCTTGTTAAACATAAAGAACGTCAGGATTGGAAAGGTTTGCGTAAGCAACTTAAAGAAACTGGTATACGTAACAGTACGTTAATGGCACTTATGCCAGCAGAAACATCAGCACAGATTAGTAATAGTACAAATGGTATTGAACCACCACGTAGCCTTGTTAGTGTTAAACAATCAAAGCACGGTGTACTAAAGCAAGTGGTTCCTGAGTTTAGACGTTTGCAAAATAAATATGATTTACTATGGGACCAAAAGTCTCCAGAGGGATATCTAAAAATTGTAGCAATATTACAAAAGTATGTCGATCAAGGCATTAGTGTTAATACAAGTTACAATCCACAGTTTTTTGAAGACGAGAAGATACCAATGTCGGTAATGATTCAACACTTGTTGATGTTTTACAAATATGGCGGTAAACAATTGTATTACTTTAATACATTTGACGGACAAGGCGAACTAGATATTAACAAATTAAACGAAGAACAACTTGCACCCGGAGACCTCGATGATGAGGACTGCGATAGCTGCACAATATAAAAGGTAGTAAGAAAATGAGCTCAGTATTCAATTCGAGTAACACAACAGATCACACCAAAGCATTGGCATTTTTAGATCCTGCTGGCGGTGTCGCTATTCAGCGTTATGATATGTTGAAGTATAAACAATTTGATAAACTAACTGACAAGCAGTTAGGATTCTTTTGGCGCCCAGAAGAAGTAGATGTCACCAAAGATAGTAACGACTTTAAAAAACTAACAGACCACGAACAACATATCTTTACAAGTAATCTTAAAAGACAGATCCTGTTAGATAGTGTACAAGGTAGAGCACCAGCAGAAGCATTTGGTCCATTGGTATGTCTTCCAGAAATAGAAGCATGGATTCAAACTTGGACATTTAGTGAAACAATTCACTCACGTAGTTACACACATATTATTCGTAACATTTATGCAGACCCAAGTAAAGTGTTTGATGGAATGTTAGATATCAAAGAGATTTCAGAATGTGCTGGAGACATTTCAGAATGTTATGATCAACTAATTGATATTGCATCATACTACAATCTATTAGGTGTAGGCAAACATACAGTAAACGGCAAGAAAGTTATTGTTGATTTGTATGAGATTAAGAAGCTATTGTACAAAACACTAATGAGTGTTAACATCTTAGAAGGTGTGCGTTTTTACGTATCCTTTGCATGTAGTTGGGCATTTGCTGAACTTAAGAAGATGGAAGGCAATGCAAAAATTATTAAACTAATTGCACGTGATGAAAACTTGCACTTAGCATTTACGCAATCATTACTAAAGATCCTTCCTAAAGATGATCCTGATTATATTAAGATTGCAAAAGAAACAGAAGCTGATTGTATTCAGATGTTTGTTGATGCAGTTGACCAAGAAAAAAACTGGGCAGAATATTTGTTTAAAGATGGTTCTATGATTGGATTGAACACTCAGCTACTAAGTGATTATATTGAATGGATCGCGTCAAAGCGTATGACAGCGGTAGGACTAAAGTCACCATACAGTGTATCACAAGCAAACCCACTACCATGGACACAGAAATGGATCTCAGGTGCAGAAGTACAAGTAGCACCACAAGAAACAGAGATTAGTTCTTACATCATTGGCGGTGTTAAACAAGACGTGTCGGAAGACTCATTTAAAGGATTTAGTTTATGATTGAAATTTATGGAAAGCCACAATGTCCATTTTGTGATAGTGCAAAAGCATTGTGTGAATCGAGAAATTTAGAGTATACATACAAGCAACTTGGTGTAGACTTTGACCGTGAGGAAGTTCTAGAATTGTTCCCCGGAGCAAGAACATTCCCACAAATAAAAGTATGGGGCACTAGCATAGGCGGATACGACAAACTAGGCACATACTTAGAAGAAACTAACTATAACGGAACAGGACATACATTATGATAATTCAAACACCATACAAAGTAGGTGACATAGTAAGCATTAAACTTAACAGCGGCGAAGAAATGATTGCTCGCTTAGATGAAGAAACAGCAGATCACTTAGTTTTAAATAAGCCACTTATTTTAGTAGCGGCAGAAACAGGTGTTGGCCTTGCGCCATTCATGTTTACAATTGGACCAGATGCAAAGGTGCGTTTGAGGCTAAATAGTATTATATGTGTAGTTAAGTCAGCGAATGACGCTGGTGACACGTATATTACACAAACAACAGGGTTAAAACTAGCAAAAGCATAATGAGTGGAGTTCATCGAAATCTTGATAGTCGAGCGTGTGGGGCAACCACAGGCGTAACTGGGCAATCTACTGTATACGTAAACGATAAAAAAGTTAGCGTAGATGGAGATCCCAACAGTCACGGTGGCGGCTCACTTAATGCATCATGTAACAAAGTTTTTGCAGAAAACATAGAAGTTGTTGTACAAGGTAACGGCGCTAGTCCAGATGATAAATGCCCAATTCCAGGCGGATCACATTGTAGTCCATCTGCAACTGGTGCAAGCACTGATACAGGTATAGGTTGATAACATGGCTGATTTTGCAACAGCATCTAATTACTTAAAAAATACTAATGTTGATTTAATCACAAGTACTACAGTCGATGTAGGTACAGGTGAAGTAAACCATACATCGACTAGTTTTAGTTTAAGAGAAATTATTTGTAGTTTGCTTGGCGGCAACGGAATTAAACTTCCTAACCTACAGTTGTGTTTAAAAATCAACATTGGTAGATTACTTGGTATTTCAGGTATCCCATCAGAGTTATATAAAGCGTTACAGGATGCAGAAGAAGCACTTGATGAATTTATTGCACATACAAACATTGATAACGTATTAGCCAGGCTTAATGCCGCTATTGCAGAGTTTGCTGCAATTGCTAATATGATTAACTTTTGTGGAACTCCTATTAATCCTAAGCCTATTCCAAATGTACTTAAAGATATGTTTGGATCATATTTAGGCTCAGGTAAAGATTTACTTGATAAATTAGGTACTATGCTAGACAGCGACATTGGTGGTTGTTCATCAGGGTCTGGTGTTAATTTAGGTATTTTCCAAGGTGGGATACTTAGTGACTTAGATGATATAATTACTCAATTTGGAAGTATTGCAAATGCACCAGCCAACACACTTGCTTCTTTAACCAACGAACTAAACGCATTTTCACAAGATATGAAAAACTTAGTTAAGTTTGAGAATAACTTTAGTGGAACAAATTCAAATGGTGGAAGTCAGTTTGAAACTGGTACAGCTAGTACACATACTGGCGTAGGAGTTGCAATAGATACGAGTACACTTACATTAGCACACGCACAACAAATTGCAAATGGGTTAAAATCTGCACATAGTAGTTTAAGTGCATATGAAGTAGATGCCGATGGAAATAACCTCTTTCACTATCTACTAGAACCAAAAATGTTAGGGCAAATTTCACAAACAGACTTGCCAATAGACGCAACAACAGACAGAACTGCTAATTATGACTATTGTGGAGTTATTGAGAGTTATACTGCTTCACCAACTAATACAGTAGCAAAGAGTCAAGGATCACCAACACAGGTATCTACACAACCAGGTATTACTGGTTTAGCTGAATCAGGCACAGTAAGTAACAATCCACCAACTACAACAACAAATTTAACTAATCCTAACCCAATGGTAAGGAAAACAGTTCCTAGCACGACTATAGGCAAACCGGGCGATAAAAAAGGCGATATTGCATCAGATGCAACATATATATACATTGCCAACGCAGATTATGACGGATCTACCGCAATTTGGGTAAGATCAGCAGTCGATCAAAGCTGGGTATAAAAAAACCAAAAAAACAAGACATTTCGGTTGACAAAAGACTATCTTACTGTTATATTATATATAATTGGATTAAAAAGGTATTACCGGTATTAATATGAGAGCAACAATATATCAAGACGGAGTTAAGCGAATCAATGCAAAAATTGAAGTTCCGCTTAGTGACGAAGACGTAGGAGATTATATTCTTAGCGCCCTAATTGGTGAATCTATAGATTTAAAGCGACTACAAACAATGAACAAGCGCCAACTGTTACATCTTGCAAAAGAAGAGATTAAAACGTTTGGTACTGAAAATCCGCGAATAAGGGTTAACGATATTGACAATGACACACAAGTTATTGTTAAAAACTATGTGAAACAAATGTTTCCAGAATTACAATAAACAGGAGATTATTATGAACAAGATTAAATATTTTATTATAACAGCAGCAATACTTTTAGCCAATTCAGCAATCGCTGGACAAGTTGAAGTTGATGGAGTGGTAATTAAAGTTGTACCACAGTATTCAGAAGTGCAAGTGAATACACCTATTAGAACATGTAATATTGTAGAAGTTCCCATCTATGGTAATAATGGTAAAGCACAAACAGGAGAAGTATTAGGCGGCGCAATTATTGGCGGCATCCTAGGTAATCAAGTAGGTGGTGGCAAAGGTAAAGACGCTGCAACTATACTAGGTGCAATTTTAGGGGCAGACTTTGCCAATAAAAAAGGTGGACAACAAACTATCGTTGGATACAAACAAGTAGAACAATGTGAAATTAGAAACAACATAACTACAGAAGCAGGTCCTACAACATACAAGGTAACAGTTAAAATACCAGGTATGTCAAGTAGACAAAACGAAAGAAGCGCACTGCATACTTTTATAACTGATAGAAAATACATGCGTGGCGAAGATGTGTTTGTAACTGTTAATTACACAGTCACAAATATATATAGATAAATAAAAGTAGAAGAAGAAGCCGGTATAGCTCAGTTGGTAGAGCAATTGATTTGTAATCAATAGGTCACGTGTTCGAATCATGTTACCGGCACCATTAACAACGTAGAATAATAAAAAACATAGATAAGGCAACAGGACTGCCGGGCTTAAATGCCTTATTAGGAAATACAAAGAAAATACAATTTACCAGTACCCATTAAAACAGTCATGGGGCCTTAGCTCAGCTGGGAGAGCGCCTGGTTTGCATCCAGGAGGTCAGCAGTTCGATCCTGCTAGGCTCCACCATTAAAACTGAGCCCTCATCTTACACGGTGGGGGCTTTTTATTTTAAGGAATAATATGATATCAATTTACCAAACAGTTAATGCACATGCACCAGCAATACACTGGTGGCTAGCAACTGATCCACGATTTGGTCCTCAGTTATATCAAGGGTATGATCCTAAACCTAATACTGCATCTAATCGTATTGTAGAAGAAATGCGGTTTAATAAACACTTTCAACCAGATAATTTAGATGAAGCAGTATATAATGTACATCAAGAATCATTGCGACAACTGGAAAACGGTTCTACTAATGATATGAATCAAGTTGATTGTACATCTGATTACTTTGAATATACTAAAGATTTATGTGAGTATCCTGTGTGGAGTAATTATTTTGGTTGCACTCAAAATGGACTTGGCATACCAAAGAGTGATAAACTTATAATAGCAAAGTCTACTGTTGAAGAAAGTGCAATGTTCTATATAACACAATATGCATTTAATAAACTTGATCTAGATGACATAGAAGATCACAGTGAAGTATGGTGGAAAGATCATATGTTATTAGATGGAAATGATATTGGTAAATGGAAAGAAATATGGTATAGAGATTACCAAGATCAATGCATACAAGATTTTAAAGACGGTAAGTTACAATACATGTGGCAATTAAATTTTGCACATTGGGATTTAGACAAAGCATTAAGAGTACACAACCGTGAAAGTTTTGAACTAGATTATTCGTGGAACAGACTAGTCAAAGAAAAACACGATCCTGAAGATATTATTACACAAAATTGTTGTATTCAAAATTTAAAAGTTGATCACTTAGTAGTTGATATAAATTGGTTTGAAAACACTGATGTTATACTTGATTATATTGGTGTAAGTAACAGCGATATATTAATTAAATCAGCCGCAATGTATAAGAAGAGATTAACTAAAGTTATGCAATCATACAAAGATTTAATATTGACATCACCTAATTAATATGTTATTATAATAGCAACTATAAACAATAACAAAAGGAACATAATGAAAAGAACTTTTATTAAAAGTAAAATACATAGAGCCAAAGTAACAGGCGCAGATTTAAACTATGTAGGATCTATAAGTATATGTCCATCACTAATGGTCAGGGCAGATATGCTAGAATATGAATTTGTACATGTAAACAATTTATCTAATGGAGACCATTGGGAAACATATGTTATTCCAGGCAACTTCGGAGAAATTACATTAAACGGACCACCGGCAAGGCATTTTGAGAAAGATGACCTAGTAGTAATTATGAGTATAGCAGAAATGGAAGAAGGACAAACAGGTATACACAGAACTGTTTTTGTTGATGAAGAAAACAATTATACTGGCACTACAAAGGGCGAATTTGGATTTAAAGGAGAAACCGATGTCTGAACTGATGAGTAAAAAGCTAAAAGACAGCTATGAGAATGGATTTGATAATACACCAGGGTCAAAAGAGATCTTTGGTACATGGACTACATATGAAGCAGATATTAATGCAGGACAATGGCTTGCACCTGTAAAAGTAGCAGCATACGTTCAGCACAACTTTAATCCTAGTGTTAGCATCGGCGATATTGCTTGTGGAACTGGACTAGTTGCAAAATTATTGAAACCAGGTTTTTATACTAACATTGATGGTTATGATATTACAGTAGAGTTCTTAGAAAAAGCAAAAGAACATTACAACAACACAGCATACAATGATATTTGTGCAGAAGCATTGCCTAAACAATATGAAGTAATTACTGCAAGTGGAGTATTTGCTCCAGGTCATCTAAGTGCAATGCCGAGTAAGAACATTGCAGATAGCTTGCTACCGGGTGGAACATTTGTTATGAGTAATCCTAGCAACGCACATGGACACGCATTAATCCCATCGGACTATTCATATATGGAAACAGGTGGATGGAATGCCCAAGAAGACCTTGTAATGATTTATGAATCAGATCCATATCCAAGTCTATTGCACAATGGACATCAGCACTATCACAGAGTTCGTGCATGGAAACAAGCATAGTTTAAGTAACTAAATATATGTATAGTATTACTTTTGCGCAAGGAACGATTCAATGAGACCCTTTTACTTACTTCCCAAAAACGACAGCCCAGCATTATCCGACAAGTACAGAGTACTCACATATAACCAACTTATTGCTGAAGTGCTAGCATGTAAAAAAATTCTAAATGCTAGTGGCTATACCAAAGACCATAGAATTGCTATTCAAGGAATCAACAGAGTAGAAACGTGGATCTGGATGATAGCCGCATCATTTGATGGGTCAGGAACAACGCTCCCATGGAAAGCATCCGAATACACAGAAAATGCAAGACTAAAGAAAAATAACGCTAATGCAGTTGTTAGGTTAAACCATGATGGTACATTAAGTAAAATTGACCATAAACACTTTGAAAAATCTGTAACACAAGAAAAAGAATACATGTGTCAATACTCATCAGGCACAACCAACAGGTATGGTATTCCAACATGCTACAGTGGTGTATATGAACTAGACGAAAGTAATTGGGGTGGCGATGGACGACAAGCAATCTCATATAGAATCAAAGGTAATCCAGACTTTGCTAACCCCGTAACTAACAGATTCATTAATATTATGCAACCATATATTCCATGGTCGCAAGATCTTACATACCATACACTAATGATGGGCGGATGGGTACATGTCATTAACGATCCAGCAGAGTTTGATGATGCATGTAAATATCAAGATCCTACATGGCTTATTGGATTTCCATTATCATTACAAAAAGTTATGGATGCCAATAAAGGCGGACATAAGTTTAACACACTAGAATTTACAGGCGGTATTGTAACTACCGATCAACAAGAAGCTTGGCAAGAGTTTTTTAATCCAGATCAATATATGAACGTATACGGCGAAGGTTCAGTTGGTACGTACTGTGTTAACTTTGCTAAAAAAGGCGAAGATATTAGACACGTTGGAAATCCACTAGACTGGTTTATTCATTCAGGCGGAGAAATGCGTATTGGTGAAAAGGGAACTGTTGAAGTACGTGGACAAAATACACCAGGCGATGAATGGTGGGATTCGGATGACTTAGGAGAGATAACAGCAGACGGCAATTATAATATTATTGGCCGTGCAAATGAGGTAATTATTAGTAGAGGCGGAGCAAACATCTTCCCATATGAGATTGCAGAATTTATTAGCAAACATCCAAAAGTTAATGATTGTTACTTGTATAAGATAACAGTAGATGACGAACGTGGAGAAATGCCAGGATGTGTTTACAGTGGTAAAGTAAGTCCTGAACATTTTCATACTTATGTAAAAAGTAAAATTGAAGGATATCAAGTACCGGTTAAGTTTACAAGACTTAGTGATACAGTGCCTAAACTACTACAAAGCAAAGGTGATAAGTTTCAAGCACCTAAGATTAATTTATTCTTTATGAATGAAACTCTACAAGAAAACAGTGAGTGGATCGTTGATGAATACGAAACTTAATGTCTATCTAGCACAGTTTAGTTTAACCATAACTCCTGGTAACATGATCTTTATGCCTTATGCGGTATCAAGTGTTTGGAGCTATGCACAAACTCACGAAGATATTAAGAACAACTACGAAATGAAAGAAGTATTCTTTGAAAAGATACCACCAAAGGATGTAGTAAAAAGTTTAGATAATCCTAAGATATTTGCATTTGGTTGCTATATTTGGAATTGTAATTACACAGATGAAGTTGCAAAACTAGTTAAAGAAAAGTTTCCAGAGTGTTTGATAATGTATGGCGGACCGCAGATACCAATAACAGCACATGACCCTTGGTGGAGCGAACATCCTTATGTAGATATTGTTATATATTACGAAGGTGAGAAACGTTTTACTAGAGTACTACAATGTAGCTCTAAAGAAGAAATGTCAATGATACCAAATGTAAGTGTTAATTTTGATGGTGAATGGACATTTAACTTAGATACTAAAGCAGTTGGCAAAGACAGAATAAAAGACCTTGAGTCAATCCCATCTCCGTACTTACTAGGAATGTTTCCTAATCCAAAACAAAATTGGATACCTATTATGGAAACTACAAGAGGTTGTCCATACGCATGTACGTTTTGCGACCTAGGTGCATTGAATCATAACAAAGTTTACAAGACTGAGTTGGGCAGAGTACAAGAAGAACTTGATTGGTTAGTTGAAAACAAACTAGGAAGTTTCTATTACGTTGATAACAATTTTGGATTGTTTAAAGACAGAGATAATACTATTGTTGATATGGTTATTGCAAGTAAAGAAAAACATGGATATCCAAAGAGTTTCTTTGTAAACTGGGCTAAGAATCATAAAGAAGAATTTATCAATATGGCAAAGAAACTATATGATGCAGACTTGCTACAATCACTTACATTAAGTTTGCAAACTAGAAATGAAGAAGCACTAGAAATTATTAAACGTAAAACTATGAACATTAACGATATTGGGTTTTATACTAATATGTGTAAAGAAGTTGGGCTACCTTATAGTACAGAATTAATGCTTGGTAATCCAGGTGAAACTGTTGATAGTTGGAAAGATGGATATATAGAAGTAGTTGCTGACGGTATCAGTTGTGACATATATGCAGTTGCATTATTACCTGGTGCAGAATTAGCATCAGAGAAAAGTCTTAAAGAGTATGAAATAGAATTTGAACCAGTTCAGTTTCCTGGCGTAGCAAATCCAAAGTATCGTCCAGTTAGAGAATGGATGAATCAAATTGTATCTACTAAGTGGATGAATAGAAATGAAATGCGTGAGATGTTTGAATGGACATGGTGTGCTAGATTAGGACACGAGTTTAACTTTACACGTGAGTTAGCTATATATTGTGAAAAACATGAGATTGCAACATTACGTGAATTTTATGACAGTTTCTATGAATATATAAAAAGCACAGATGGTATATTGCATCAAGCATATGTAGATCACTTGTTATTTAGAACTGAAAAATATGAATACACTCTTGCAATGAAGAATATAGGATTTAGAGATCAATTAAGTTTAGACGATAGAGAACTTGTGTTCCAAGACATTAAAACATTTGCTAAACAGTATAACTTATCCGAAGAATTATTAAAATATAATGATGCTAAAATGTTTAGAGGAGATGTAAATTATCCTTGGAGAGTGAAGTTTGATTATGACTTTGTTAATGACAAAGAAGAAAGAGTTGAAATTGAGTTTATCGAAACAGGACATGGTAGAGCAACTTCGACAAGAGATAACTTATTAGTTGGTGCAGGAGCAGTTGACGACGAATACAAACATAAAAAGAGAATGGTATGCACACGGACGGATGGAATAGTAGTAAATATATAATAGAACTACCACAGGTAGAGTTTAATCCTGCAGAATTTTTAGGGTTTGTAGATAGATACGAGTTTAAGCATTACATCAATGCTTATGGAAAGCCCACACCACAAGAGGTATGCTATAACAAATCGCTGTTAGTACAGCCAATAGTACAGCATTATCTTAAGGTGTTCAAAGACTTTGACCTAAAACTAGGACATTCCGATCATCTACAAGGAACTGGACTAAATGGTTGGCAATTAATAAGAAGTGATATGAGTGAAAATGGATTAGCATGTCACATAGATGCTAAACGTCCAGCATGCATTACATTTCCATTAACATTCCCACAAACATTAAACTTGCACGAATCAAAAGATTCAGATATACTGTATACATATACATATAAACCAACTATAATAATTCTTAACTCTGGAAGTAAATGGCACTCTGTTAGTAAATCAACAGAACCTAGGCTTCAGTTTCAGTTTGATTGTTATAATTCTTGGGAAGAAATACAAGAGCTAGTTAAAACACTATGAATCCAGTAATTGTAATTAATGTAAACATGGCATCTAAAGGCCACCAGATTGGAAGGCTTATAGCAAGTTGCGATAATGTTACTTGGTATGATCATCCTACTAATGGAAAGACTCCTTGGGAACCATGTAATAATATATTAAATTCAGAACTTAGTCATTTTCATTATGATAGGCGGTTTGCAGATAGCAGTACCATACCACCTGTATTAGATTACAGCAGACGTAGTGGATTGCCAGAGCGTCCTGTTATAGAATATAAAGATAGATTGTTAACGTATGTAACACACAGTGATTTAGATGAGTCACGTAACTACTTTGATGGGAAACATCTTGTAGTGTTACACAAGGATGCAGAAAGATTTATGAATGTATCATCTAAGTTTAAAGTAGGTAAAACAAAAAGACTTATTAGTGAGTTATATACAGAAAAACAAATGATAGAAATGTTGGATAACACTTTACTAAACTATGAAACAAATACAACACCAGATGATTTTGTTATTGAGTCAATAGACGATTTACTAGACATAGATATTTTTAAAGAAATGTGCAGTAAGTTTGATCTACAGTTTAATGAAACTAATTATAATAAAGTAAGAGACTTTTTAACACAATGAAGATAGTACCAATTACAGATGAGTTATTACCTGAGTTACATGTGTTTTGTGACAAAGCAAAAGAACTAGGTTACCAAAACAATATTAGCCCAAAAGCTATGAAGTATGACTGGTGTAAAGAACAAGGTGAATACTTTTGTGCTATTGTAGATGATGAAATTGTAGCAGTAGCAGGATGTCACCCATTACCAGAAGTAGGACCCAATGCATGGCGCATAATGTTTAGAGGATGCGAGTTGCCACATAACGATAGTTTCAAAGGACTAGGCAAAGGTGATTGGAACAGTATTACACAACGTGAAATGATTCCAAAGTTCATTGAATGGATTCCATCAGATGAAATATATATAACAACTAACATTGATCACGAACATTCAAATGGTAAAGCATCACGTAATCATAGACTAATGGGATTGCTTGCAAAGCAAGGAATACTTGACAAACATTCGGATATTGTGTTATACTATACTAAGCAAACTGTTTGGCGGCTAAATATACTTGAGTATACAACACGTAGAAACAGATTGAGAGGGAAATATGTACTTTAATCGAAAACATTTACAAGAAGCAAAACTAAAAGCAGGCAGACCTGATGCAGGATATTGGTGGCACTTTAAACTTGCTATCAGCGAATTCTTCTTCCTATTGGGAGTTACATTAGGAAGCCTAGTACACGCAGTGTGTCCTTGGGTGCTTGACTTTAAACTTCTAGAATGGAGAATTAAACGACTAAAAATACTTAAACAAAAACTACCAGATGACCCACAACTAAAAAAGGTACATTTTGATGACTAATGTATTAGATTTAATAGCATATAGAGATGGTGAATATAAACCACTACGAGAAATTGGACCAAGTATATTAGATTTTGGATTTATTCATTGCGATGCTACATATGATGTTATGCCTGTGTATAATGGTAAAGCATTTTGTTATGATAGGCATTCGACAAGATTTGAAAACAGTGCAAAACGTTATGGACTAAAGCTACCAGATGTAGATAGATTAGCTATTGTTAAAGAACTTAAAAAACTAAATAATGTTACAAATGCATTTGTTTGGTTTCTTGTATGGAGAGGCGCACCACCAAGTGGCAATCCACGAGATATAGAAAACTGTCCAATACATTTTGCTATGTACATAAAGCCAAGTTACCCAATTGCAGATAGCCCAATTGTAAATTTGCATTTAGATACAAATACAAATAGAGTTAGTGATGATTATTATGGGCAAGAATATAAAAACATGGCATGGCTAGACTTAACCATGAGTCAACGCAATAAACCAGCAGATGCAGATACAACTATTCTAGTAGACGTAGACGGTAACGTTACTGAAGGACCTGGATTTAATGTTGGCATAGTATCTAATGGAGTTATATACACTGCAGATAAGAATGTCCTTAAAGGCATTACAATGACAGTAGTAGAAGATATTGCAAGGAACAATGGTATTATGTTTTGTAGATTATCAATCACACAAGCAGAGTTTAATAATGCAACCGAAGTGTTTATAACTAGTTCAAGTGGTGGTGTTACAGCAACTCAGAAGTCTGGGCCCATTACAGCAACGCTAATAAAAGAATACGAAGTAATGAAGGATGGATATGCAACAGATCTTAACTAATGGAGTAGTAATTACTTCAAGTGGAACAACAGGCGCACCAAAAGAAATATTTAGAACCCCAGAAAACTTAAAAGCATGCAACGAGATTGCAATTGATGCACAACAGCTTACAGCTAAGAGCAGAGTATATACCTGTACACGCATAACACATGCAGGAGGTTTACTATTGCAAACACTGCCAGCATTTACATTAGGATGTGATATTAGCATAGTGTCATTTAATGCATTCAAGTTTATAAAAGAGTTCAGCGAATTTACACATACATTCTTACCACCTCAAATGTGTGGCGCAGTTATGAAAACCAAAAACTTTGCTACATGCGACTTAACTGGTAAAATTGTTTGTATGGGAAGTGATATAATTCCTAGTGAACATATACAAGCATTTGTTGATAAAGGTGCTACTGTCATTACAAATTGGGGTATGAGTGAATTAGGCCCGAATGCAATTAGTAAAACCTTTACTGAAAAAGATTATATTTTTAGCGAAGATGGCATTATGGGCGACACATTTTACTGTGATACTACAATAGGCCCAGATGGACAGTTGTATGTTAAGGGTGATATAAGCATACATGGAAACAATTGGTATGCTACAGCTGATGTAGTAAAAGAAGTAAACAATAGTTATTACTACCTAAAAAGGGCGTCTTAGACGCTCAAATACCGTCTTACAAGCACGAACTTAGTAGAGTAGTACAAATATCATACAGGAAATAACATGGCAATATTAGAATTAGAAGTTTTAAAAGTTCAGCATTATACGGATGATCTTTTTCACTTCACAATAGCAAGGGATCCTGGATTGCGATTCAGAGATGGAGAATTTGTAATGATTGGACTAAATCATTGGTCAGAAAAGTTACAAAAGAACAAACCTATCATGCGAGCGTACAGTGTTGCAAGTCCAAATCATCAGGATACTATAGAATTTTATAGTATTAAAGTACAAGAAGGACCATTAACCAGCAAACTACAGCATGTAGTTCCAGGTGATAAAATCTTAGTTAATAATAAAGCAGTAGGCACACTAGTACATGCTAATATTAAGCCAGGTAGGAATCTATACTTACTTGCAACAGGCACAGGTGTTGCACCGTTCTTGTCATTAGCCAGAGGAGTTGATACATACGATTATTACGATAATGTGATATTAGTTTGGGGAGCAAGAACAGTCGCAGAATTACCATTTGATGCTATGTTTAGAAATTTAAATGAAGATGAGATATACCAACATGTAACTGAAGGTAAGTTTAAATTCTATCCAACAGTAACTAGGCAAGAATATGAAAACAAAGGTCGTGTAACAGACGCAATGTATGAAGGCAAAGTGCAAGAAAAACTAGACTTACCAGAGCTAGATCCAGAACAAGATCGAGTTATGATATGTGGCAGTATCCCAATGAATGAAGAATTAATAAAATGGCTAGAGTTAAAAGGGTTTGAAGAAGGTAATAACAAAACACCTGGAACTTATGTAGTTGAGAGGGCGTTTGTAAGTTCATGACTTATACTGAATTACTTAATGAACACCGAGATACTATTATAAAAAACTTTACACCAGCACGGTGCGAAGAAAATGTGTTTACTAAAGAAGAATTACACCAACTAACTCTATATCAATTTCAAAATGCAGATGACTTACGTTGGACAGACACTAGTAGTAACATTCAGCCTATACTAAATGTTACACGTTTGTTTGAGGACTTCCCATGGATGCAAGATAAATTTGAATCTATACTAAAGCACGGATTCAGTGATCATCATACAGGTAACTATTACATAACTACACAGCTACATGACGCACATGTAGACTTAATGACCGAAGCTGAAACAAAATTTGAATGGGCTGAAAACTTAATACCGTATAAGAGTTGTGTTATTCCATTAGGCATTACAGCAGGTGCAGAAGCACATACAGCATTTTTTAAACAACGACACATTGGCACAAGTGTAACATTTGATCGTGTTGGACAAAGCTCACAGGATAACAGCATGTATAAAATTGCACGTGAGTATCCAACATTTGAAACAATTGATACTCCAGTATTAGATAATACACAAGGTTATATATTCCCACATATAGTTGAAGGTAATATTAATGAATTTGAAATGGAAGCCGTGTTTCCATTTAAACCTGGAAGTGCAATGGTATTCGATGCATGTCAGTTACATGCAAGTTGTGTAACACGTATGCGACCTAATTTTAGTTCATTAAAAACGGGAATCAACATACAGTTTTATATAGAGGCATAAATATTTACATAAGGTAGAAACTAACTGGCCCCGAGGTAGCGATTCATTGCTTGCATGTCAAACCCTCCCTAGGACAAAAGCCAAACGGAATAGTGATCTACCTTATGTAAGTATTTTAAATTGGAAAGAACAAAATTATGAATACATTGTACCTAGTAGTTAGTAGAAGTTGTATTAATCAGATGGAAATACCATATCTATTAAACAACAGTCCAGACTTACACGGCAATAGTAATGTAGGAGAAGATTGGGCAACATATGAATTAAATGATAACCCAATTGACCATGAACCAGGCCCGTTGGGCAAAGTAAGAGTACATGATGATTACTGGAACCTAGATAACGAAGATAAGGAATGGTATAATTTTGATATTAGAAACGAAATGCATATTTCCGAAGAGCAACTAAATGGATTGCTTAATATTAGTAACAAATATTCTATTGCATTATTGTTACATGCACAAAACTATGATGATATCTGGCGTTGGAGCAGAACCCAAAATGTTATTATAGTAAACCCAGTAATTAGTCATTGGGAAGAAAATGTTAACACATGGGCTGCAAGGGAATACAACTACTTAATGGAAGATGACAGAAATGCAAATTTCAGTGGAGTTGATCATGTATGGCCCGGCACAGACGAAGTTGCAAAAACATTTGTAGAGCGTATGAAGTTTGATGATGATATTGCAACATGGAATACTGATAGATTAATTAAACAACCACAATGGATGCGAGCTCCGGAAATATATACATTATGGGAAAGCACAGGACTAACACCTCCGCCAAATGAATGGATAGACAACTACATAACTGATTATGTAGCACACCAGGAACATGAGCAAACTCTCATTACTGAACTAAAGGAAGCATACAATGCCAGACAATAATTTTTTACCATTTACAACTCCAATTAAACTTTATGTAGCTAAAGAAGAAAATGCAGTACATCTTAGTTTTCGTTTATCAGACAATGCAACATTTAATGAAAAAATAAGCATCACACATATGAATATGATAATGTCTGAATGGAACAACGGTGGATTTAAAGGCATTGAAACGTGGATGGGAAAAACATGGTGGGAACTACGTACCTGTGGACCTAGACCAGAACAACTACCAGCAAACTTTGTTGCTATCTCATTTAAAGACTGGAACTTTAGAATTACACTAGAGTTTATGGAAGAATTATCTAAAGAATATACAAGACAGCTTGCAGGTACAATGCACCTAGAAAGTCTCAATAAGCTATTAGCAGAAGATGGTCTTGAGTTTGTAGATCCCGCATTAGACTCTCCCGCAATTGAAGTAGAAGAACCATCAATCCCATTATCATTTAATAAGGAGACCGGCTCAATTACACTGTCATAATGATAAATAGCATTATGGATATAGTTAAAAAACTAAATAAAATAAGTTTAATACTTGGAGTGGCATTAGTGTCATTACTTACATGTGTTATGCTGTTGATCCTTTCTTATGTTAAGTTGCAAACATCACATCCATTGGAAAATATACGTGGTGCAATTATTCAGCCCGTATTTACTGACACAGCACTATTAGAATTTCAAGGTACATACGATAGAAGCATAAAATGTAATATGAAAGGTTTTGATGTTACATTATATAATATAGACACACAGGACATTATTACACTAAATCATAAACACCTAGCAAAACCAGTTCCAATCATTCCAACACCATCAAAAGATATAAAAATTCAATTTGCATTATTCATGCCAAAGACAATGTATCCAGGTACATGGAAACCTTCATTTACAGGCATGTACATATGTCAAATGGGTATATTCATGGATCAAAAGATGCAAGTCATCTCTCCAGAATCCTTTGTAGTTAAGCCAACCACAGAAGAATCTAAATAACGGTTGACAAAACCAAGAGTTCTTGTTATAATATACAACATATTAACTTCCTAACGGAGAACTATGAAAACCAAAAGACAATTAACTGCGATAAAAAAGCGTATACATAATCACTGGACTGTAAAAATACAAGCTATCTCTCCAAAATTATCCAAAGCTAAAACAAAACTATTTGCAGATGTTGCTACTGATCAATGGATGGAGTTGATAACTGATGACAAATAGCACAGAAGAAGCGTTTACTCCAAAAGACACCTGCAGTATTTGCGATAGTAAGTATGACGAAGATGCAGGTGGAATACAAGGACACTTTGGTATATTACCAGTTACGTTTTGTGAATGGTGTTACAGTAGTATCTACAGTATGGTTGAACAAGACATCAGAGATAATTTAGAACCAGAGCCTTGTGGGATGAGTCGCAAATGAAATATATCACATTAGCATTAAGTACATTAGTGTTATCGGGCTGTTTCTTATCAAGCAACTGGACGCAACGTTTACCTGCAGACGTTGACTATGAAGCAAGACACAAAGACACATTAGAACGCAGACACAATGGTTAAATACAGCTATGTTATACTCTCGCATAGAACAAATACAATTTGACCTAAATGTCACTTGTAATGCCTTCTGTCCAGGTTGTCATCGATATACGTTTGTTGACAACCAAATGTATCTCAACCCACATTTAAACTTTAACTCCAGTATAAGTATAGACATTATTGAACGTGTAATGCAAAACCCACGACTAAATGATGATGTATGGATTGACATGGTAGGACTGGTCGGAGAGCCAGTTGCACACAAAGACTTCTTAGAAATTACTGATGTTATATACAAGTATAGACCTAATGCAAATCTAAACGTACACACAAATGGTGGACTTAGATCTGTAGAATTCTTTACTGCACTTGGTGATAAAATAAAAAGACAAGGACCCGGAAGTTCAGTTACATTTAGTATTGATGGACTAAAAGATACAAATAACATATATCGTATAGGTGTTATTTGGGAAAAAATAATGGAAAATGCAAAAGCAATAGTTAGTACTGGCGCTAGTGTAACTTGGAAATGTATTGAGTTTCCATGGAATACACATCAGCAAAATGAAATAGAACAATCAGCTAAAGACATGGGCATGAATTTCCGTTGGGAACCTAATAGAGATAAAGGGTCTAAGCGTATGGAATTATACATGGACGCTATTAATAATAGGTTTCATAAAAAAACTCCAGCTCCTATGAATGTAAATCCCAATGCAGAAATTGGACAAGGATACGAGTTTGATTTCCCTGAAATTAAAGACCGTTGTTTTGATGAAAAAGCAATCTATATAAACTATGATGGTAGAGTATTGCCGTGTTGTATGTTTAATGCAGCCACAACAGATGAACAATACATGAAAGAAATAGACTCATTTATATATGGAACAAACAGCAAATGGAATGATTTGCATACATATAGTTTAGAAGAAGTAATGAATAACAACTGGTGGCGAATGTTGTTTGATAGCTTAACTACAGCACCTTGTACAGTTTGTGTGCATTCTTGTGAAAAAATATAAAAAAGATGAAATAAAAGGTTGACAAGTAAGACGTCTTGCCGTATAATGTATACATAAGCTAAAAAACAGGAGTTGATTATGCAAAACGAGATACAAACATTGGTTAAAACTATTAAAGCAGATTATGTTAGATGGTGTACACAAAATGGCACTAAACCCTTAACAGGTTATTTTGCAGAAACAGTTGCTAACTTTGATGAGAGTGTACAAATTAAAGAAGGCAAAAAGTACATTAAGATTATTACCAAAGATACTTTATGGGGCTTTATTATGAAAAATGATGATGCTAAATTTAAAAAAGGTGATATTCTTAAAGCAGCAAGTTTTAATGCACCTGCTCGTAACCAAGCTCGTGGAAACATATTTGAAAAATACAGTGTAGCGTGGACAGGCCCACATTACTTAAAATAAGGAAAGATTATGAGTAAAACAGGAAACTGGGTTTTGGGAATGCAAGAAGATGCGTATGATATTACTCTTGCAGAATTTATTAAAAAATACGGCGAAGGTCAATCACCTATTTGGCATAATGCACAAGAGGAAGATGAAGGGGTGCTAATTGACGAATAAAGCATATGTGTTTGATGTTGATGGAACACTAACACCAAGTCGTGGAAAAATGGACTTTGAATTTAATAAGTTTTTCTACGACTTCTGTTTGCTCAATGATGTGTATCTTTGCACAGGAAGTGATTTTCCAAAAACTGTTGAGCAAGTAGGCAACATAATTTACAGTGCATCCAAGCGTGTATATAACTGTAGTGGAAATGATGCATATGAAGGGTTTGAAAATGTGTATCGTACAGAGTGGAATCTAGCAGATGAACCTTGGAAATATCTAGAAACTAAATTAGCTGAAAGTAACTTTCAACAAAAAGCAGGTGGACATTTTGACGAACGTCCTGGTTTATTAAACTTCAGTATTGTTGGTAGAATGTGTACACAGCAACAACGTAAAGATTATGTCTTGTATGATACATATCATTTAGAGCGTGAGAATATAGCAAAAGAATTTAATGCTATGTTTGGCAAAGAACATAATATTATGGCAACTGTAGCAGGTGAAACAGGATTAGACATAACACAACAAGGATGCGGTAAAGCACAAATACTTAAAGATTTTACTGCATATGAAGAAATTATATTCTTTGGTGATAAAACAATGACTGGCGGTAACGACTATGATATTGCACAAGCATTAATAGGCAGTGGGCATACAGTATTTTCAGTAAAGGAATGGCAAGATACATATCGTATCTTAACACAAATTGGTCTTTACGAACATGAGATATTTCATTGAGACCAATAAGAAAGGGTAAAGTTTGGACCTGGTTGCCAAGACGAGTAGACAGTGGAAAGTTAATCTTTTTCAATTATTACTATTATGAAGAATTCCTAAGAACAGCAGACCCAAGACAAAATTGGGTTCATAGATACGAATACACTAAGCGAGAATATTTCATAAAAATACTTATAGATAATAACTAAGCCCTTGCAATATAAGGGTTTTTTATTGACGAATTCGGTTGACAACCAAGACATCTTGTTGTATAATAGTAGCATAAGTTAACAAAAAGGATAACAATATGACAAACGTATTTAAAACAGCATTTACTAAGTATGCAACATTAGCTGAAAACCAACTAGAAGATAACAATGTTAATTGGAATTTTGTTGATGCAGATCTTTGCATGGATGGATGGGGTGATGCAAATATGTTAGGCAATAGTTACGTAGAGATGTTTGAGAAATGCGCAGATCAATTTGAATTGAATCAAGCAGCAGATCGGTTAGACGTTTTAAAGAGTGATTATTTAGGTCAATAATTGGAGTAAGTTATGTTAGTAACACAAGCACAAATGTTTGCAACAGCGGCACACGCCGCAATTGGACAAAAACGTAAATACAGTGGAGATGATTATATTGTTCATCCAGCTCGCGTAGCCAGTATTGTTACACAACATGGCGGAACAGATGAAATGGTTGCTGCTGCCTGGTTACATGATACTGTGGAAGATACAGATGTATCACCTGATCTTATCCTTGATATGTTTGGTGGGAAAGTTGCTGATATTGTCGAAGGACTTACTGATATTAGTTTAGCAACAGACGGCAACCGAGCAAAGCGTAAATCAATCGATTGTATACACAGTGCAAATTCATCAACTGAATCACAATTTGTAAAGTGTGCTGATATTATTGATAACAGTTGGGATATTGCTGACAATGATAAGAGTTTTGCAAAGGTATACAAATCAGAAGTATTTGTTTTATTGCATGCAATGACTAAAGTAAAGCATACCGAGATTTGGGATCAAGCAATGCATAGCGTCGAGTTAATGCCTTAATTGGCATTAACTAAATACACGTATGCTTTATAAAACAATTGATACTGTAGAGTTTGATCTAAATACAGTGTGCAATAGTTATTGTCCACCATGCCACAGATACACAGTGCAAGACGGTGAACTATTTCACAATCCTTACGTAAAACTTAATTCAAACTTAGACCTGTCTGTAATCGAACGTGTGTTTGAGAACAGTAGATTAACTGATGATTGTTTTGTTGATTTAGTAGGACTAGTAGGTGAACCAATTGCACATCCAAACTTTATGGAAATTATAGATATTATTTATAAGCACAAACCTGATGCTGCAATTAATTTGCACACAAATGGTGGATTACGTACTGAGAAGTTTTTCTTTGATCTAGCTAAAAAGTTTAATAAGAATAGTTGGATTAAATTTTCATTAGACGGATTAGAAGATACAAATGGTATATATCGTATTGGTGTAGACTATAATAAAGTAGTTGCAAATATGCGAGCATTTATAGATGGTGGTGGCCGTGCAATTTGGAAGTTTATTACATTTGAATGGAATAAACATCAAGTAGAAGAAGCAGAAGCATTAGCCAAAGAATATGGTTGCTATAAATTTCAACAAGATTGGGATGTCAATGACCTAGATATAGATATATTCATGGCCGCAGCTCAGAAGAAAATTAATAAAAAAGTTGCATCAAAAGCAGCAGTTTTTATTGATGTACCAAGTAATAGATCAACCAAAATTAAAGATAAATGTTTTTCGTATAAAAAAATATATGTAAATGCACATGGATATGTTATTCCGTGTTGTATGTTTAATGGTGCATTTACATATGAATCAATGCGTGACAAAACACTTAACTTTATTAAAGAAGATAGAGAAGAAGATTGGAACAGTTTATATAACAATAGCTTAGAAACTATAATGAGCAATACATGGTGGCAAAAGTTAAAAGACAGTTTTGAAACAAAACCATGTGATATCTGTGTAAGCTCGTGTGGTGTTAAATTAGATTGACTTATACCAATAATTAGTGTATTATATATTATAATAGATAAGAGGAATTAAAAATGATTTTAGAACTACTTAGCACTCCGTTAACTTGGGGATTGGGAACATTTGTTATAGTATGTGCATGGCACAATTATAAGGTAGGAAGATTAGCAGGAATAGCAGAAGGTGTGGACGTAGCACTTACTATGCTTAGTAATGAAAAACTGATTGATCTAGAACACGGACAAGACGGTGAAATTATTATTCATGCCATAGATGGCAGTGCAAAAAAGAAAACAAGGTAAAATGTATTATAAACGACAACTATTAGATATGCAAAAGCGAGCAGAGCTTGCATTAGAACAATCGCCAGCACTAGCAACAACATTTGCAGATAGATTTCAAATGGCAGAAGATTTGTTTGCAAGGTTAGATAAACAAATGTTTATTGACTGCAATGATATTGATCCAACTGATCCATACAAAATTGAAACATGGAAAGACGAAAATGTTCCAGAAAAGAGTTTTGCACTAAAACATCAAGGTCCTGTATTTGGATTTGATATTGATACTATGGTAGGGCCAGAGAGTTGGCATGATGAAACATCTGGAATGGATGATTATGTATTGCGTAGAAAATGTTATATATATGATTGGACAGCAGATAAACTAAAAGAAGACTTTCCAGAACTAACATATTTTACAAATTTACATAAAGAATTTGTTCCTGTATTGGATTATTATTATAACGAATGTTTTAACGATCAGTATATAGATGTTGAAAAAGTTTTACACAAACTTATGGTTATTGAATATTCGCATCCATCTGCAAATCAAGGCAATATTGTAGACCACAAGAAACACAATACAGAGCGGTTTGGTGATATACATTGTGATGAAACACTAGGTGGATTACATCTAGGAGAAAACGTAGTAGAGTTTTATATAGAAAACCATTTAACAAACGAACGTAAGAGTGTAGAAGGATTATCTAATAATAATACACTTTGGTTCTTTGGAGAATTTAGTGAACGTAGCGGGTGGCAACCAAGCATGCACGGCATGCAGCACAACGCAGAAGACGATACCTGGAAAAGGTATAGTATAATTTTTGATTTACAAGCAAGATATAAAGGAGAAGAATAATGGCATTAGTACCAATGGTGGTCGAACAAACAGGCCGCGGAGAACGCAGTTACGATATTTACAGTAGACTATTAAAAGATCGTATTGTAATGTTAACTGGAGAAGTAAACGACATGACAGCAAATTTAGTTGTTGCACAAATGTTGTTCTTAGAATCACAGAATAGTTCAGACCCTATTAATTTTTACATTAACTCACCAGGCGGTGCAGTAACAGCAGGTCTTGGAATATATGACACAATGCAATTTATTAAATCGCCAGTAAGTACAATTGTAATGGGACAAGCATGTAGCATGGGTTCATTCCTATCACAAGCAGGTGAAGCAGGACAACGTCTTGTATTACCAAATTCACGTACAATGATTCACCAACCAAGTGGCGGTGCAGGTGGACAAGCAACTGATATGCAGATCCAAGTAAATGAGATTATTAAAATTAAAAAGAACTTAACAGAGATCTATGTTAAACATAACAGTGTTGGCAAGACGTATGACGAACTTGTAGACGCAATGGAACGTGATAACTTTATGTCTGCAGAAGAAGCAGTTGCGTTCGGATTAGCCGATAAAGTTATAGAAAGAAAAGCATAACGTTAAGTTAGGTATATATTTGTATAAATACTTATATGAAAATATATGACATACTAGAATCACTAACAGAGGGTCCAAATGACCCTGCTATATTTAAAGCAATCTTTCTTGCGGGTGGCCCAGGCTCCGGCAAAAGTTACGTAGCAAGTAAAATACTATCAGGACAAGGTCTTAGACCAGTTAATAGCGATGATGTATATGAATACTTAGCACAGAAGAAAGATATGGATATTGGTGATCCAGAAGTAATTGCTAGCGTAGATGGTCAAGAAGTAAGACAACATGCTAAACATATCTCTGATAAAAGACAGAAACATTTGATAGATGGTCGTATTGGTTTAATTATTGATGGTACAGGAAAAGACGTAACAAAAGTAAAAGAGCAAAGTGAGGCATTACGAAAATTGGGATACGAAACAATGATGGTGTATGTAAACACTAGTCTTGATGTTGCTCAAACACGTAATACACAAAGAAAAAGAAAACTACCTGCAGATTTAGTAACAAACATGTGGAACAAGTTACAAAACAACCTAATGGGTTTCCAACAAATATTTGGTGCAAGTAACTTCCATGTAGTTGATAATAGTGGTGGATTAGAAGATCCTTCAAGAGCTGAAAATTTTGACAAAGTTTATAAAAGTGTTAGAGCATTTATTGCTTCTCCAGTAAAAAGTAGAATAGCTACAAAATGGATAGAAGATCAGCATCAAAGTAAAAAGACCACTTAAATACCTCCAAAAAAGTGATAAATACATAGTAACAGCGTCTTTGTTGGCGTTTATTAATTAAGGCATACGGATTAACATGTACACATATAAAGCAAAACTTATTCGTATTGTCGATGGCGATACAATTGACGCAGAAATCGATCTTGGGTTTGATACCGTTGTTCGTAAGCGTATCAGATTGTACGGAATTAATACACCAGATACAAAAACTAAAGACTTAGATGAAAAGACTAAAGGTCTTGCTTCTAAGCAACGTCTTACTGAGTTACTAGATAATGAGTTTGTTGTAGAAACAATTCTAAACAAACGAGGCAAATATGGTCGTGTGCTAGGCGTAGTTTATACTATATCAGCAAATGACAAACGATTGAATATTAACGAAACTTTAGTAAACGAAGGTCACGCTGTCAAGCATCTATTTTAAATAGATTGTAGGAGAAATTATTATGAGATTATTTGGTATTTGGACAATTTTAGTAGCACTAGTAATTAGTGCAATTGCGGCATGGTATAGTATTATAGGCCTGGTTGCAATATTTGCAGCGGCAGTAGTACCAGTTATTATTATGGGTACAGCATTAGAAATAGGCAAAATTACATCAGCGGTATGGCTACACTTTAACTGGAAAACGCATAGATGGATGATCAAATGGTATTTAATATTTGCCGTATTATTGCTTATGTTTATTACAAGCATGGGTATTTTTGGATTCCTATCAAAAGCACACATTGAACAAAATGCACAAGCACTTGAAGGCGTTGCACAACTAGAACGTATTACAGTAGAAATAACACGTGCAGAAGGCGAGATAGAACGTGCAGAAGGTAAAATTGAAAAACTAGATACAGCAGATACAAGTGCAGATGATAGCATACAAGAAAAGATTGTAACAGCAGAATTAAGCATACAAACAGTATACGATAGATTAAAAGATGATGTTCAGTTTACAAAAGATTCACTAGATCAAGCAGCAGAACCATATCTAAAACAATCGGAACAAGCAGATGCTACTATTGAGAAAATGAATACTTATGTAGAAGAAAACAACATAAGAGCATTACAAGGATTAGTTGGAGCAACACAGGATGGTCGTTTAGGCGCCCAGACAGCAGCACTTGTTTCAGAATTCCGTGATAAAGTTGAACGAAACAGAATGATGGCATTGTTTCAACTACAAAAAATAAGAGAAAATAGCCAAAGAGAAACTAAAGATCTAAGAGCTGCGGCAGATAGAACAATAGCACAGACTAATAAACTTATTACTAGATTACGTGAACAGTTAGGTACAGCAACAGATAATGATGTTGAACCAGCAATACAATTGTTAAGAGTTAAAATTAAAGATTTTGAACTAAGTTTAGATACATTATTTGAAGAAAAATACGCAATAGAAGCCTCGGGTAGAGTACTTGAAGCAGAAGTAGGCCCTGTAAAATATATTGCAGAGCTAGTATACGGAGAAGATGCAAATAGAGATGCACTAGAAGATGCAGTTAGATGGGTAATACTTATACTTGTTATAGTGTTTGATCCTCTTGCAATTGTGCTAGTTATTTCAGGTATAGCTCTTATTGAAGAAAACCCAAGAAAAACGAGGACACGTAATGAGCAACCACATACAGAAAATCCAAAAAAAGAGACCAAGTTGGTGGAAAAAATTATCAAGAAAACTTCAACCAAAGAAGATAGTCCAGCACCTAAAGAAATCGTAGAGCCAAAAAAAAAGAACTAAAGGGGTCTGAAGCAATTGAATTTCAAGGTGTGGTGTATGAACCTACACACTATGCATACGAACGTATTAAAGAACAAATTGATCTTAACGTTCTGAATCGCAAAAGTTCAGCAAGACAAAAGATGGTAAATAATATTGTAGACAGATTAGAGATAACTGATCCTACAAGAGATAACGATACTGACATTGTTAAAAAGCAGTTAGAAGTAATGTTTGAAGAAGACCAAGCAAAAGCAAACGAACTACTTAACGCAGATACTAATCATATACTTGAAGTATATAATAAAATAATCAAGGACGCAAAGAAATAGTTAATGAAACCAAACGATAATAGCAGTTATACAGTAACAGCACCAGATTTATTCCTATCAGAAAATGGAGTAAACGTTTTAATAACAAGCACAGATATAGAACTAGTTAATGGAATCAAATTATTATTTGAAAAGTTTATCAGCACCAGTGTCATTTTTAATGTTCAGTTAACTCAATCAGACCCAGCAACTATGCCATGGATGTGGCACGTTAGTAGAACATGTGAATATATGGTAGTTGACCTTGATACATGTGCGTGGGAAGATATTATGGCTGCGTTATTAAAAACAAAAACACCTAACCATACTGTATTATTTTATACAGCAAAAGGAGTTAGGAGAGAAGCAATTAAGTTAATTAATGCAACAAGCAGTTATATTACAATTACAAACTTAGAAGAATTAAACAAGTTCTTAGACATTGATACCAGGTACCCAGGCATGCCAGATGAGTAGTAATCCATATTGCAATTTTTGCGGTAAAAACAAACATCAAACTAAAAAACTTTTAGCCGGAAATGATGGAACGCACATTTGTGATGGATGTGTTGATCTTTGTCATGACATACTTATTAAAGAAAAAGCCAAAGCAACAGCACAACCAGAATCAGCAGCACGCCTTAAAGTACCTACACCGCTAGAATTACATGAACACTTAAATAGATACGTAATAGGACAAACCACCGCTAAAAAGACGCTTAGTGTAGCTGTATACAACCATTACAAGCGTATTAAGAACACAACACAAGTAAAGCTACAAAAGAATAACGTGTTAATTGCAGGACCAACAGGAACAGGCAAAACACTAATTGCAGCCACATTGGCATCATATTTAGATGTTCCATTTGTAGTTACAGATGCAACCACTATTACTGAAAGTGGATATGCCGGAGATGATTCAGAAGTACTAATAGATAAGCTATTACAAGCGGCCGACTATGATGTAGAAAAAGCACAATTAGGTATTATATACGTAGACGAAATTGATAAAAAAGCAAAGCGTAATGACATGGTAACATTAAGCCGTGATGTAAGTGGCGAAGGTGTACAACAGAGCTTGCTAAAATTGATGGAAGGTGTTACAATAACAGTACCGAACAAACATGGAAGCCAACCAGAGAAAGTAGATATTGATACAACTAATATTCTGTTTATAGTTGGCGGTGCGTTTATAGGGTTAGATGATATTGTAAAGCAGCGTATAGGAAAAGGCAAAATTGGCTTCAATGATGACCAAGCAAAAACAATAGATAATTGGGAAGAACACTTACAAACCCCTGACTTAGTCAAGTATGGACTTATTCCAGAGTTTGTAGGAAGATTACCAAGTGTAAACGTTTTACACCAATTAACCAAGGAAGAACTGATAAGAATACTAACAGAACCACAAGATTCAATAATAGATCAAATAAAAGTGCTTTTTTCACTTGACAAAATAGAAATAGAGTTTAATATAAAAGCATTGGAAGAGATTGCATCTATTGCAATAGAACAAGACCTCGGAGCAAGAGGTTTAAGAAAGATACTGGATTCAGCACTTGTTGAAACACAATACCAGTTACCACAACTAAGAGAGAGCGGGGTGTCAAAAATTATAATAACAGATAAAGTAATCACCGATGGTCACACACCATTAATGGTTAAAGGATAATATGAAAAATTCATCAAATAGTCCTCAAACCAGATTTCGTATTACAGCTAACGAAAAGATAAGAGCTACAGAAGTAAGAGTAATTGCACGTGATGAGGATAGTGTTGTAATGTCAACAGCTAGCGCATTACATTCAGCAAGGAATCAAGGATTAGATTTAATCCTTATTAATGAAAAAGCAGATCCACCATTGTGTAGAATCGTAGAAATGAATAAATATTTGTACGAACAGAAACAAAAAGAAAAAGCAGAGAAAAAACGCCAACGTGATAATCTAACTGATCAGAAAGAAATCCGTATGGGCTTAAACATTGATCGCAATGATATGCAAACTAAAGCAAATCATGCTAAAAAGTTTATAGAACAAAAAGCAAAAGTCACGGTGACAATTGTTTTAAAAGGCCGAGAAAGAGGCAAACAGGACATGGCAAGGGACTTGTTGACTAGCTTTGCAGAAATGCTAGAAGTTGAGTATGATACGATAAATAGTCAAAACAACAGAGTCATAGGGCGTGTAAAGTAGGAACAAATGGAAAAAAGAAAATATCCACCTAGAGATAGGAACAACGATAGAGATAACAAAAATAATGGACTGTCAGTTGAAGTCAGAAACAACAACGTAGATCAGGCCATGAGAAAGTTAAAAAAGAAAATAATGAATGATGGAATGTTACAAGAGTTACGCGAACGCCAGCATTTTACAAGTAATACAGAAAAACGATTGAAGCGCCTGGCTGCGGCACGTGCTAGAGATCGTAAGCGTATGGCCAAGGATAAGATAGACAAAAAAAGGCTATACTAAAAGAATTTGTATACACGTAGTATACGAATAGGCGAGACGCCGAAAGGGTCTCATTATAAACATCTTGCTTAAAAGGAGATAAAAGATGAAAACATTAACAACACTTGATCTGCAGAAGATCGCACCATATGCAGTTGGATTTGACAGAATAATTTCTGACATGTTTCAATACGCAGATAATAACGTAGCAAGCACAGGCTACCCACCATATAACATTCGCAAAGAAGGTGACAAGTTTCAAATTGAAATTGCACTAGCTGGTGTTACCAAAGAAGATTTAGAAATCAACTTAGAAGATGGACAGCTAACAATCTCACATGACCCAGAGGAAACTCAAGTCGATGTAGAGTATTTGCACAGAGGTATTGCACAACGCAAGTTCAAGCGTACTTGGACACTTAGCGATGATGTAATTGTAAAAGGTGCTCAAATGGAAAACGGAATGCTTTATGTAGAATTAGAGCGTATTGTACCAGATGAGAAAAAACCACGTACAATTAAAATCGATTAAATACTAATGTAAGCGTTAAAACGGTGTAGGGGAGTTCTTCCTCTACACTTTAAACTAAATTAATTTCAAAAGGTAAAACATGTCATCAACATCAACAGCAGCAGTAGCAGAAAAACAAACGTTAGCATCACCTAACAAATATATGGTTATTTTTCTAAATGACAACGTAACACCTATGGAATATGTAATCCAAGTACTATTAGCATTCTATGGTAAAACAACAGAAGAAGCAAATGATATTACAGTGGAAGTACATGAAAAGGGTCGATCTATAGCAGGCATGTATAGTTACGAAGTAGCTGAACAAAAATGTATTGAAACTGTTACAGACGCAAGAAAGCATAACTATCCACTTGATGTAGTTATGGAAGAAACTACCTAAATTCTCAAAATTACTATTGACAAAGTATATTTTTGTGTTATAATAGCTATAACATACAAGGTAATCTGGTTATGAATAAAGTAAATATACAAAATATTGCAGGCAAAATAGCAAAGAAAGATGATCGTTACACAGTAACAGATAATACTGATCTTGCTAACTTAGTGCTTAGTAGTACATTATTAAAAGCTAATTGCTCTACGAATGGACATTTTCACGTAGGACAAGAAGAAATATACTTCTTTGTAGACGGTTCTGGTAAGATGGAACTTGATGAAGAAATAATTCACTTTGTAGCAGGCGATATTGTGCAAATACCAAATGGAGCATTTCATAAAGTAAGTGCAGGTCCACTTGGTGCATATTTTGTATGTGTATTTGATGGGAAACGATATGGTAGCTGATTTAGACACCAATGAAGTAATCGAAGACGCCAAAGAGAAATTTAAAGACAGTCAAATGACTAAAGCTGGCAAGCTAGCAATGGAGCTGAGTCATGAGAAAAGACGTCTAAAAAAAGAATTAGCAGAATTACAAACAGAAGTAGAAGACCTAACACCTACTACGCCAGTTGGTACAGTTGACTGGTATGTAAAATGGATAGCAATGGGTCTTGCAGTTGCTGGTGTATTCTTAATGAGTGCAGGCTTTGCATATTGGGGACAAGTTGCTTATATTGTCAGTAGTATTGGCTGGGTGTTTGTGGGAATGGCATGGGGCGATAGAGCTATTATGATTGGTAGTGCTATTACAGGAACAGCCGTAGCAATGAATTTTGTAGAGAGGTTAATGGTATGAGAACAGGAATTACATTTAGTACATTTGATTTATTACATGCAGGACACATTGGTATGCTACGTGAAGCAAGAGCAAACTGTGATTATCTCATAGTAGGTTTGCAAAGCGATCCAACAATTGACAGACCCGATACAAAGAA
>ENA-OSJC01000244-OSJC01000244.1-marine-metagenome-genome-assembly--contig:-NODE-244-length-55523-cov-15.274646_pt1 | contig 55523 bp, 50 predicted proteins | sample MGYA00237885_ERZ534234 | MGnify/ENA primary metagenome ERZ534234 (study PRJEB26413, sample SAMN06343907) | marine metagenome | isolation source: coastal waters | place: Atlantic Ocean: West Antarctic... | reverse complement strand
TTAAGATTTTCATCCATCGCAATAGGATTGATTAAAGTTACTGTCATTTTAGCATCATCGCCAGGCATGATCATTTCCGTTCCTTCTGGCAATGTTACTTCACCTGTAACGTCCGTAGTTCTAAAATAAAACTGAGGTCTATATTTTGTGAAAAAAGGAGTGTGTCTTCCTCCCTCTTCTTTTTTCAAAATATAAGCTTGAGCTTCAAATTTTGTATGTGGTTTAATAGATCCCGGTTTTGCAAGAACTTGTCCACGTTCCACTTGATCTCTTTCAATTCCTCTAAGAAGAATTCCCACGTTGTCACCAGCTTCACCCGAGTCTAAAAGTTTTCTAAACATTTCAACTCCAGTACAAACTGATTTTTGTGTTTCTTTAATTCCGATGATTTCAATCTCTTCACCAGTCTTAACTTGTCCTAATTCAATTCTACCTGTCACTACTGTTCCACGACCGGAAATTGAAAAAACGTCTTCAATCGGCATTAGGAATGGTTTCTCAATGGGTCTAGCAGGCTGAGGAATAGTTTCGTCAACAGCTTTCATTAATTCAAGAATTGGTTTAATTCCCATTTCCGCATCACCTTCTAAAGCTTTTAAAGCTGATCCTTTAATAATCGGAATAGTGTCTCCTGGATATTTGTAAGAAGTAAGAAGCTCTCTTATTTCCATTTCAACTAATTCTAAAAGTTCTTTGTCATCTACCGTGTCACATTTGTTTAAAAATACTACCAAAGAAGGAACACCAACTTGTCTTGCTAGCAGAATATGCTCTCTAGTTTGTGGCATTGGTCCATCTGCTGCATTCACCACCAGGATAGCGCCATCCATTTGTGCAGCACCAGTGATCATATTTTTTACGTAGTCAGCATGACCTGGGCAATCAACGTGTGCATAGTGTCTTGCTGGAGTTTCGTACTCAACATGTGCAGTTGAAATTGTAATTCCTCTTTCTTTTTCTTCAGGAGATTTGTCAATCTGATCGTATGCTGAAAAGGTTGCAGTAGAACCTTCTGCTGTAGATAAAACTTTTGTAATCGCTGCAGTTAAAGTTGTTTTACCATGGTCGACGTGACCGATTGTTCCAATGTTACAATGCGGTTTGCTCCTATTAAATTTCTCTTTTGACATTTTTATTTTAATCCTTCTTATTTTTAGTTTAATTTTTGGAGCGGGTGAAGAGAATCGAACTCTCACAACCAGCTTGGAAGGCTGGAGTTCTACCATTGAACTACACCCGCAGTACCAAACTGTTTTACCCACAACAGCCAAGTGCTTATAGCATTAAAGTCTAAATAATCAACTATTAGAGAGGTTAAAAAAAGCTACTTAAACAGAGCTTTTTATGGTGGAGGGAGAAGGATTCGCACCTTCGAAGGCCGGAGCCAGCGGGTTTACAGCCCGCCCCATTTGACTGCTTTGGTATCCCTCCAAAAAACAAAAAGTATAGAAAGATATATATAAAAAATAATGATAATCTATAAAAAAATACAATGAAGCAAAAAGATAATTTTTTTTGGGTAGGAGGAAAACATACCATTCATGAAATTTCAAAATGGAAAAAAAGAAATATTAAACAAGTACTTTCAATAAAAAAAAATTACAGCTCAAAAGGCCTGCAAGAAATAGTAGTAGATGCAAAAAAAATTAATAAAATTTTTAACGATCCTACTTTTGTCCATCAAGGTTTAGCGGCGCTAGTAGAAAAAACTAAATTCCTAAAAGATAAGGATATAAAAAATATCCCTGACAATTCAAACATTGCTCTTTTAGATAATATTAATGATATTCGAAATATAGGCTCTATTATTAGAAATTGTGCAGCTTTTGAAATTTCCTACTTAATTATAGAAAAAAAAATTAATATTGACTCGCACTATCTATTTAAATCAGCATCTGGTGCAACGGAGCATATTCAATTTATCAAAGTCTCAAATTTAAACACCGCTATTCAAGAGCTGAAGAAAAATAGTTTTTTTATTTTTAGCACCTCTCTAAATGCTAAAAAAAGAATTGATGAAATAAGTTTTGGTAGCAAAAACTGTATTGTTTTAGGATCAGAAGCAGAAGGGGTAAGAAATTTAATATCTAAGAATAGTGATGAACATTTTAAGATTAAGCACTCCTCTAAAGTAGATAGCCTAAATGTTTCCAACACATCGGCCGTTATATTTAATCACTTGTACCAAAGCACTTAAGCGCCCATAAAAAAAGGCCCACCGAAGTGGGCCTCTTTTTTTTAATCTAAATTATATTACTATAATTAAAATGATTGTTTGTAAGTAATCATGTAACCATCAGCATCTGCATCAGTAGTACCACCTACGTTTTCAGCTTGTTGATGAACGAATGCTACCGTAGCACCACCTAAGTTGTAAGCTACTTCAATTTGCATTACTTCTTCTTCAGATGTACCTGTAGTTTTCTGATCATGTTCTGCAATGTTGATACCTAATGTAAGTGAATCACTAGCAGCAAAAGTTACACCATAAAGTGTAGACGTCTCATCTGTACCTTGAGTCGAACCTTCTTTATCGTTTCTTTCAACACCAACTGCAAAAGAACCGAAGTTATAACCAACACCGTAAGCATAGTTTTTAACTTCATTAACCGAATTAAGTTCGTTTTTTGTCTCAGCAGTAGCAAGTCTAAATTTTAGACCGTCAATACCAAGATTTCCAACGAAACCGTATTCGATTCCAGAACCACCACCAGCTCCAGTATTCTTATCACCAGCAGAGTTTGAATTAGTCACGTCAGGAGCGTATCTTAGCTCGACTTTACCGAAACCATCGATTTTTTGTGACACACCAAAGTTATGCTTACCGTGAATAGTACCACCATCCAAGCTAGCGTTTGATATGCTGATGTTATCACCAGGTCTAGCATTGTAAGCACCAGGAACAGTGTTTTGGTCCATGATTGATCCACCATCTTTAGAGATGTAGAATGCAGTGTCACCGTTTTTGATAGTTATTTCAGTATCAGCAACAGTTCCAGCAACTTCCATTACTTCCATGTCAAGTTTTGAAGTCCATCCACCAACTAGATCTTTAGTATGGTTGAATTCAAACTTAGTTTCTTGTCCAATTGCAGCACCTTGATATGATGGAGCAGTTGCAGAAGCAGTTTCTCTATCACCAAAAGTAGTTTCCATACCACCTTTGATTTTTAGTTCTGCATTTGCAGAAACAGCTAACATAGACACAAGTGCCGTAGTTAGAATTAGTTTTTTATTCATAGTATTTCCTTTCATTATGAACGTTTGTTTAGTTTAGTTAACTTAACTAGAGTAACTCTATATAGATTTTTTAAATAATATTTTGATAAAAGCTTTATTTCCTGAAAAAAAATGAGATTGTTGCATTTGTGCAACAAAGACTTTTTCGTTATAAAAAGCTTTGTAAAATAACAATAAATAGTCATAAAAACAGGTTATCAAACTTTTAATAAAATAAATTTATGAAAAAAACAATTAACATAGTCTTAATTTTACTTCTAGCGCTTTTCTCAACCGCATGTACCAAAAATAAAGAATCTGCAGATGGCACTATTATAAAAAAGAAAAAAAGAGATCCTAATCTAAAAAGAAGAGCAGAAAATTATAAAGGCGGTATCCTTACTGGAAAGGATGGTATGTTGTTTGGGGGTGGGAAAACCGCCGCTCAATTTGCGGCAGATAATATGTTATGGAGAGCATCATTGCAGACTTTAAATTTTATACCCTTAATTTCAGCCAACTACTCTGGGGGAATTATTGTAACAGACTGGTATTCAAAAGAAAATTCGAAAGATGCCATAAAAATTCAGGTTGTTTTTAAGTCGGATGAATTAAGTACAAATTCTATTGAAATTATTTCCCATAAAAAAGTATGCAATACAAATGGGTGTCGAACTTCTGCAATGGATCAAAGTTTTAATTCTGAAATAAAAAAGAAAATCCTTGAAAAGGCAAGAGTTCTAAATGTTGCAAAAAAAAATAAGAAAAATCAAAAGAAAGGAAAATAAATTTTTTGGCGGGAGTGACGAGACTCGAACTCGCGACCTCTAGCGTGACAGGCCAGCGCTCTAACCAACTGAGCTACACCCCCGAATGTTGGTGGGCGATGAGAGACTCGAACTCCCGACCCTCTCGGTGTAAACGAGATGCTCTACCAACTGAGCTAATCGCCCTTTTTAAATTCAGAAAATTCTTATAGCAGGAAATTTAACAGTCACAAAGCATTATAATTAATGCTTACTCTCTTGGGAAGTTCCTTTGTTATTATTTGAAGGTATTTGCTCTATTTCAACCCATTCGACTGGCTTAAGAGTTTTGGTTAGTGCAATTTTTAAAACTTCTTCCACATGTTTAACCGGAATAATTTTCAAACCCAGTTTTACATTCTCAGGAATTTCTTTTAAATCTTTTTCATTTTCAGCAGGAATGATTGCTGTTTTAATTCCGCCACGAAGTGCCGCTAATAACTTTTCTTTTAAACCACCAATGGGTAATACTCTTCCGCTCAATGTAACCTCACCCGTCATAGCCACATCTTTTTTAACTGGTGTATTAGTCAGTGCAGAAACAATAGCTGTCACCATTCCAATTCCAGCAGAAGGACCATCCTTGGGAGTAGCTCCTTCGGGAACGTGAATATGGATATCTTTTTTTTCAAAAATTGGAGGTATAATTCCAAATTCTAAACATCTTGATCTAACAAAGGATTTTGCGGCATGCATAGATTCTTTCATGACATCTCCTAGCTTTCCTGTTAGCTCTAATTTTCCTTTTCCAGGCATCACCAGAGTCTCAATAGATAAGATTTCCCCCCCAACTTCTGTCCAAGCAAGTCCGGTAACAGTACCAACTTTGTCATCTAGTTCAATCTCTCCATATTTAAACTTTTTCACACCAAGATAATTTTCTACTTGATCTTTTTTTACGTCTACTTCTGTTGACTTGCTAGTAACAATTTCTTTGACTGCCTTTCTGGTTAGTTTGGATATTTCTCTTTCCAGGCCCCTGACTCCTGATTCTCTCGTGTAATGTCGAATGATATTTTTGATCGACTCATCATCAATTTTCCATTCTCCTTCTTTCAGGCCGCTGTCTTTAATCTGTTTAGGAATTAAGTATTTTTTCGCAATCTCTGATTTTTCATCTTCTGTGTAACCTGAAATTCTAATAATTTCCATTCTATCTAATAATGGTCCAGGAATATTCAAGGTATTTGCAGTGGTGACGAACATAACGTTAGACAGATCGTAATCCACTTCTAAATAGTGATCATTGAAAGTATTGTTTTGCTCAGGATCTAGTGCCTCCAATAATGCAGAAGAAGGATCTCCTCTATAATCATTCCCTACCTTATCAATTTCATCTAATAAAAAAAGAGGATTTTTAGTTCCCGTTTTTTTCATCATTTGAATAATTTTTCCTGGAAGACTGCCTATATAGGTTCTTCTATGACCTCTAATTTCAGCTTCATCTCGAACCCCACCCAATGACATTCTAACAAACTCTCTACCAGTCGCCTTAGCAATAGATTTTCCCAAAGATGTCTTTCCTACTCCAGGAGGACCAACAAGACATAAAATAGGTCCTTTGATTTTTTGTATTCGAGATTGCACTGCAAGAAACTCTAGAATTCTATCTTTGACTTTTTCAAGACCATAGTGATCTTTATCTAAAATCTTTTGAGCTACATTAATGTCCGTATTAACTTTAGATGACTTGTACCAGGGTAAAGCGACCATCCATTCTAAATAATTTCTTACTACAGTGGATTCTGCAGACATAGGACTCATCATTCGTAGTTTTTTTAATTCAGCTAAACATTTTTCCTCTGCCTCTTTAGACATTTTGGCTTTCTTAATAGAATCTTCTAAAACTTTGGTTTCATCTTTTCCTTCTTCAATTTCACCAAGCTCTTTTTGGATCGCCTTTAATTGCTCATTAAGATAATATTCTCTTTGAGTTTTTTCCATTTGGTTTTTAACCCTACCTCTAATTCTTTTTTCAACAGATAGGACATCAATTTCGTTATCCAGAAAACCTAAAATTAATTCTAATTTTTTCTGAATATCATGACTTTCTAAAATTTTTTGTTTTTCAAAAAGATCGATACTTAAATTAGATGCAATCTTATTGGATATAACTACTGGGTCTGTTTCGTTTTTAAAGTTAATGTTATTTTCATCGTTAAATTTTTTTGAAATTTTCGAAAGCTTTTCATATTTTCCAATGATAGCTTTGGACAGAGAAATTGCTTCAGGCTTTTTAGAATCTAGTTTTATTTCCTCACAATCTGCTAGTAAAAAATCTTCATTTTTTTTAAATTCTTTAATTTTAACTATGGATTTTCCTTCAACTAAAATTTTTACAGTGCCGTCCGGTAATTTAAGTAATTGAAGTATTTCTCCTAAGGTTCCATAAGCATAAACATCCTTATCCTTAGGGTTGTCTATTACAGCATCTTTTTGAGCTACTAAAATAATTTTTTTATATTTAGAAGCGACAGCCTCCAAAGCTTTAATGGATTTTTCTCTGCCTACAAACAAAGGGATGGCCACATTCGGAAATACCACAATATCCCTGAGTGGTAGAATTGGGTATTCATTTGAGTTAATTTTTGAAGTATCTGACATATCTATACTCCTAAATAAGTATTAATTTAATGAATACAAGTATGATTTATGAGGGCTGTTAATAAGCTAATTTGCTATTTTTTGTTCTTTGGAGGATTTTTTGGAATAAATTAGAAGTGGCTTAGATTTTCCTAGGATTACTTCCCTATTAACCACTACCTCTTCTACATTCTCTATAGAAGGAAGGTCAAACATGGTTTCAAGTAACACCTCTTCAATAATAGATCTTAATCCTCTAGCTCCCGTTTTTCTCAAGATGGCCTTTACAGCAATAGCCTTGAGTGCATCTTCTGAAAAATTTAATTTAACACCCTCTATTTCAAAAAGTTTAGCATATTGCTTAGTTAATGAATTTTTAGGTTCCTCTAAAATTTTAACTAAAGAGGCTTCATCTAAATCTTCCAAGGTAGAGATAATTGGAAGTCTTCCAATAAATTCTGGTATCAAACCAAATTTTAACAAGTCTTCAGGTTCAATACTTTTTAATAATTCACCAACTTTTTTTTCTGCCTTCGTATTTAACTTTGATCCAAATCCAATAGAAGACCCTTTGTCTCTTGAGGAGATGATTTTATCAATACCTGCAAAGGCTCCTCCACAAATAAAAAGTATATTAGTAGTATCTACTTGTAAAAATTCTTGTTGAGGATGCTTTCTACCACCTTGAGGAGGAACACTTGCAATAGTGCCTTCCATAATTTTCAATAGGGCTTGTTGAACTCCTTCGCCAGACACATCTCTTGTAATAGATGGATTTTCTGTTTTTCTACTAATTTTATCTACCTCATCTATATAAACAATTCCACGTTGAGCCTTCTCAACATTGTAGTCTGCAGCTTGAAGAAGTTTTAAAATAATGTTTTCCACGTCTTCGCCAACATAACCAGCTTCGGTTAAAGTGGTAGCATCTGCCATTGTAAATGGAACATCTAGTATTCTTGCTAAAGTTTGGGCTAGCAAAGTTTTCCCACAACCTGTTGGTCCCATCAATAAAATATTTGATTTAGCAAGCTCAACATCACCTTTGTTATTTTTACCTTCATAATTTAATCGTTTGTAGTGATTGTGAACTGCCACTGATAAAATTTGTTTTGCTGTCTTTTGACCAATCACATATTCATCAAGTGTTGAAAAAATTTCTTTTGGAGAAGGAACCCCTTCTTCATTTTTAGAAAAGTTACTTTTACTCTCTTCTTTAATAATATCCATACAGAGCTCCACACACTCATCGCAAATAAAAACCGTTGGCCCTGCAATCAGTTTTCTGACTTCGTGTTGACTCTTTCCACAAAAAGAGCAGTACAATGTATTTTTAGTTTCTTTTGTCATAATCGAATCAATGAATAGATAATAGTATGCTGACTACACTAATATCAAGCATTAGTTGTATCTGTGGATGCAATTAAGAGGAATATTAAGGTTTAAAAAGGTTAAGAAGATCTCTTTTCAACAACTTTATCTATTAAACCGAATGCCTTTGCCTCCTCAGCACACATAAACTTATCACGTTCTAGAGCTTCTCTGATTTTCTCTACACTCTGACCTGTGTGCTTAGAATAAATTTCGTTTAACTTTTTTTTAGTTTGCATAATTTCGTTGGCATGAATTTCAATGTCTGTTGCTTGACCTTGAAAACCTGCAGAAGGTTGGTGCACCATAACTCTAGAATTGGGTAGTGACATACGCTGACCTTTTTCACCAGAGGCTAAAAGAAAAGAACCCATAGAGCAAGCCTGCCCAATACAAAGAGTTGCAACAGCAGGCTTGATGTATTGCATTGTATCATAAATAGCTAGGCCATCAGTAACGATTCCTCCAGGACTATTAATGTACATAAAAATTTCTTTTGAATTGTTTTCAGACTCTAAAAAAAGAAGTTGTGCAGAAATTAGACTAGAAACTTGAGAGTTGATTGGACCAACTAAAAAAATAATTCTTTCTTTTAAAAGTCTAGAATAAATATCATAGGCTCTTTCACCTCTGGGAGTTTGTTCAACAACCATGGGCACTAAGGTGTTCATGTAAATATCAAATGGGTCTTTCATACGAATCAGAATTTACTCTGTTTGGTTATTTTTTACTAGTTTTTTTAGGAGTGATTTTTTTTATAGTTTTGCTAGGTCCTACTTTTTCCTTTGTTTTACTGGTAGAAGTCTTTTTTTTCTCACCCTCTTCACTGATATTATTAAACAGCTTCAATAGCTCATCTTTGGACATGACCTTTGTGATTATCTTGCCTTTGCTTTTAATGAGCTCAATAACCTTGTCTTCAAAAACAGGTCCTTTTAGCTTAGTCAATTCAGCAGGGTTTTTTTGGTAAAAGTCTCTAATGTTTTTTTCTTGTCCTGGGTAGTTTCTTAGTTGTTTTTCTAATTCTGTCTTTAATTCTTCTGGAGACACTTTGATGTTATTTTCTTCACCAGTTTTGTTTAACAATAAAGCAAGTTTTACTCTTCTCTTTGCAATCTTTAAAGCAGTCTGTTTATCGCCATCCGATAATTTAATTTTATCATGATCGTGTTCATGTTTAAATTTCTCTCCTTTAGCTTTTAATTCGTTCATTCTTTCATGGACTAATGAATGTTCTACATTTTGCACTTCATCATCCAACAATCCTTTGGGTAAATCAAAAGTAAATTTCTTATCCAAATCATCTAAAATTTCTTTTTTTAAAAGCTGGTCTGTTACGCTCTCATATTCTTTGGAAATTTGATTGCTAATCATACTTTCTAAATCTTTAAGATCTTTCGCGCCAAAATTTTTAGCAAAAGAATCATCAATTTTCTGATCTTCTGCTTTTTTTACTTCTAGAATTTTACATTTAAACTCTGCTGGCTTACCTGCCAATTCTTTGTTGGGATAATTGTCTGGCAGTTTAACTTTTGCGATTTTTTCATCTCCTTGCTTAGAGCCAATTATTTGCTTATCAAAACCAGGAATAAAAAGATCTTTGCCCAAAACAATCTGAAGTTTTTCACCTTTGCTACCCTCAAACGGCTTTCCTTCAATTGTAGCTTCAAAATCAAAGACCACCATATCGTCGTTTGCTGCTTTGTCTTTTTTATCAACGTATTTTTTATTGCTTTCCGCAATACCTTTTAATCTTTGCTCAATTTCCTTTTTATCTGATTTTACTTGATACTTATTTAATGTAATTTTTTCAAAATCTATTTTGTTTATTTCTGGTATCTGCTCTACTGAAACAGTAAATTCTAAATTTTTATCTTCCCCTGAGGTTTGGACATCAATTTTAGGCTGACTAGCTGGTGTAATATTTTTTTCCTTAAGTGCTTGGAAAGTAGATTCTTGAAGTAATTTTTCTGCTACTTCTCCATAAATTGAAGAGCCAAATTGTTTTTTTAACAACTCCATGGGAGCTTTACCTGGTCGAAATCCTTTTAAGTTAATTGTATTTTTTAATTCAGATAGTCTCACTTCTATTTTCGCGTCTATTTCTTTTTTTTCAACTACGATCTTTAAATTAGATTGAAGATTTTTAGATGATGTTACAGTAACTTTCATAATTTCTTTTTTGGTGCGGAAGAAAGGACTTGAACCTTCACGAGTTGCCTCACTGGTTTCTAAGACCAGCGCGTCTACCATTCCGCCACTTCCGCAATTAATTTTCTGGGTATTTATAATGCTTTTTAAATATTAATCAATTGAAGATAAATTTGAATTTAATACCTTTCTTTAAAATCAGGAAAAAAAAAATGCAACCATTAATACTGAAATAACGAATGAAATTACAAATTTTATTGGATGTCTAACAATTAATCTAATAAACTTTTTCATTTTATATACTTTTTCTTCATTGCGCTGTCCATGCCCCGTCTAGCGAAATACTTGATCCTGTAACTTGATCAGCTTCCTTAGAGCACAAAAAAAATATCATTGATGCTATATCCTCTTTTCTAACAAATTTTAATGAAGGTTGCTTATCTCTTAACATTTCCACCCTAGCATCAAGAATTGGAATATTTTTGTTTTTTGCGACTGCTTTAATTTGATCTTGGATTAGCTCCGTAAGCACAAAGCCGGGACATAAAGAGTTACATGTAATTGGATCTTCTGCAGTTTCTAGAGCTGTCACTTTTGTTAATCCAATTAACCCATGCTTAGAAGCCGTGTAAGCAGATTTATTTTCTGAACCAATTAGGCCGTGGGTAGAGGCTATGTTAACAATTCTACCCCATTTGTTTTTTCTCATAATTGGCAGAAGCTCTTTTGTGAACAAAAAAGGAGTTGTTAGATTAATATCCATCATCTTTCTCCAAATCTTTTCAGGATACTTTTCAATAGGCATCACAAATTGAATTCCTGCACAATTAATCAATACATCGATTTTTTTAAATTTTTTAAGAGAACTAGCTATTACTTTTTTAATATTTTTAGAACTTGTTAGCTCTGAATTGATAGTTAGGGATTTTTTTGAACTAAATTTTTTTTTAAATATTTTTGTATTGTTGGCTTTGCTTATTCCAGCAGCAATTACATTGAATCCTTTTTTGTAAAAAAGCTCAATTATAGAAAGTCCTATAACTCCAGTGCCACCCGTAACTAATATAGTTTTTTTCATTAAGATTTATTTTATATGCTTTTATGTAGGTATTTGCATTTCTTAAGTATATTCAATCAAAAGTTGTTTACCGGTATAATCCCTAATTATTAACAATATGCATATCAGGCATGGTATAAAAACATTCAAAGATCCCCTTGAATAGTATTAATTATTCATTTGTAACTTAAGAAATAATAGGAGCAAAAAAAATGACTGCAGAAAATATTTTAAAAATAATTAAAGACAAAGAAATAGAATTTGTTGATTTGAGATTTACAGATCCTAGAGGAAAACTTCAGCACTTAACTCAAGATATTACCACTATTGATGATGAGTTTTTAAATAATGGAACATTTTTTGATGGTTCATCTATCGCTGGTTGGAAAGCTATTAATGAATCAGACATGGTTTTAAAACCTGATTTAACGAGGTCTTTTTCTGATCCCTTTACCTCTCACAATACACTGGTTATTTTTTGTGACATTATGGATCCGATCAAAAAAGATTACTACGAAAGAGATCCAAGATCGATTGCAAAAAAAGCAGAAGCTTATTTAAAAACGACAGGTATTGGTGACACCATTTATTTTGGACCTGAACCTGAATATTTTGTTTTTGATGATGTGAAGATTTCTAACTCCATGAATAAAGTTTCTTTTGAAATTGATAGTTCTGAAGGTCCCTACAATTCAGATAAAAAATATGAAAATGGTAACATGGGTCATAGACCTGGTGTAAAAGGTGGATATTTTCCAGTACCTCCAGTTGATAGTTGCCAAGATCTTAGAGCTGAAACTTTAAAAGCAATGAAAGAAATGGGTGTAAAAGTAGAAAAGCATCACCATGAAGTTGCTCCTTCTCAGCATGAACTTGGAACTGTGTTTGATACGATGGTCACTAATGCGGATAACATGCAGATTTATAAATACGCTGCCCATATGGTTGCACATTCGTTTGGTAAGACTGCAACGTTTATGCCAAAACCAATTAAAGGAGATAATGGTTCTGGTATGCACTGTCACCAATCAATTTGGAAAGATGGCCAGCCAACATTTGCTGGAGATAAATATGCAGGTCTATCACAAGAGTGTCTTTACTATATTGGTGGAATTATCAAGCACGCCAAAGCTCTTAATGCATTTACAAATGCTACCACTAACAGTTACAAGAGATTAATTCCAGGATTTGAAGCTCCAGTTATTCTTGCCTATTCTGCAAGAAATAGATCGGCAAGCTGTAGAATCCCCTTTAGCACTAGTCCTAAAGGAAAAAGAGTGGAAGTGAGATTTCCTGATGCTGCTGGAAATCCTTATTTAACTTTTGCATCCATGCTAATGGCTGGACTTGATGGTATCAAAAATAAAATTGATCCAGGACAACCTTTTGATAAAGATTTATATTCTTTAAGTGCTGAAGAACTTGAAGGTGTGCCGCAAGTTTGTGGTTCCCTTCGAGAAGCTTTAGAAAGCCTTGATAAAGATAGGTCTTTTTTAACAGAAGGTAATGTATTTACGGATGACCAAATATCAGCATATATTGATCTTAAAATGGAAGAGGTTTACAATTTAGAACACGCTCCTCATCCGGTGGAATACCAAATGTATTATAGCTGTTAAACAATAGTCTTTGTAAAAAATAAAACCCTGTATTTTGAGCAGGGTTTTTTTATATAGTTAAGAATTTTTTTTCAATAAAAAGATCATAGAATGACTTAGTGGAAAAAATCTTCCACTGTAAAAAATATTTACTATCTCAAAATTGACTTTAGGATTATTTTTTTGATAAATAGTATCTGGTCCTAAGATCAATTCTTTTAATGTCTTAACAGAAAAAAATTTAATGTGCCCATGCCTCCACAAAGCTGTAAAGTGCCTATCCATTTTTCCCAAAAGACTAATCAAAAGATTTTTAAAGTACCCATGATAAGGAGTTGATATCAAAACATAACCATTATTTTCTGTAACTTTTGAGAGCTGCTCTACAAACAAATAAGGGTCATATTGATGCTCAATTACTTCAATCGCGGAAACAAAATCAAATTTTTTTTTTTGTTCAATCATCTCTTCAAGGCTTGAGTGTAAAAAATTAACATTTTTATTATTTTCTTTTCCGGCTTGTTCTATCCCTGTCTGAGATAAGTCAATACCAATAGTATTCTTAAAAAAAAAAGATAATTTTTTGGTAATAGAACCATTACCACAACCAACATCCAGATAAGACGATTTATCTAAATTGTTAATATTTTTTAAAATTTTTTTAAGATCTTTGGTGATAGACGGAGTTCCATACTCATCATCTTTCCAGACATAATCTATAGATTTTTTTATATTCATAAAATCAATTTATTAAAAATAAAAAATTTAACAACTAAAATTAATTTTTGTATGTACCTTTTGATATATTAATCTATTTATATAACTGTATGATGAAGAAAAATAATTATTCTGCCAAGGATATTGAAGTTCTTGAAGGTCTCTCTCCTGTAAGAAAAAGACCAGGAATGTATATTGGTGGTACGGATGAAACGGCTTATCATCATCTAGCAAACGAAATTATAGACAATTGTATGGACGAAGTTGTTGCTGGTGAAGCCTCTGAAATAACTGTTATTTTAAATAAAAGTGGGTCTTTAACTGTCATGGATAATGGTCGTGGAATACCAATAGATAAACATCCTAAAAAAAACAAAAGTGCATTAGAAGTAGTTATGACTACGCTTCACTCCGGAGGAAAATTTAAAGAAGATGGAGTATACACAACATCTGCTGGACTTCATGGAGTGGGGTTATCTGTAGTTAATGCATTATCTTCTAAGATGAAGGTGGAGGTTTTTAAAAAGAAAAAAATACACTTTCAGGAATATTCCAGGGGCAAACCTTTAAACAAGCTTACCAAAAAAGGAACCTACCTTACTCCACACGGTACTAGAGTTACTTTTTTGCCTGATGAAATTATATTTGGGAAAGATCTAAAATTTATTCCAATAAAAATTTATGAAACTTGTAGAAATAAAGCTTTTTTATTTAAGGGCGTAAAAATTCACTGGAAATGTGACAAAAGCCTATTAAGTAGAAAAGAAAACATTCCAAACAAAGACACTCTATTTTATCCAGAAGGATTGGAGCAATATTTGAAATCTGAATTATCAAATGCTAAAAAAACTCACGATAAAATTTGCTCTCTCAAAGGAGACTTTCAAGATAAAAAAGGGAAAGTAGAATTGGTTATCCAGTGGCATGATAATAAAAATAATTTTACCAAGTCCTTTGCGAATACAGTTCCCACTTCTAATGGTGGAACTCACGAAAGTGGCTTTAGAAGCGGTGTTGCAAAAGCAATCCGAAAGTATGCTAAATTAAAAAATAATAAAACAGTAATTAAAGCATCTCAAGAGGATATCTTTAGCAATGCTAGCTATATAATTTCTGTTTTTGTAGGAAATCCAGAATTTGAAGGACAAACGAAAAACAGACTATCCTCTTCCTTTGTACTTAAATACTGTGATCAATCAGTCTCCATTCTATTTGAGGATTGGCTTAACAGAAATTCAAAAGCTGCAAAATCTATTTTAACTTTTATTGAAGAAAAGATTAAAGAGAGAAATTTATACGAATTAAATAACAATGTTGAAAGACAAACCTCTTTTAGAAAAATTCGTCTTCCAGGAAAGTTAGCAGATTGTGCTAGTGACAAGACTGAAGGAACAGAGCTTTTTATTGTTGAGGGTGATTCTGCAGGTGGGTCAGCTAAACAAGCAAGGGATCGATATACCCAAGCAATATTGCCACTACGAGGAAAAATTTTAAATGTAAAAAATTCCAATACTGCAAAAATTCTTGCAAATAATGAAATTGGCAATCTTTTACAAGCCTTGGGTTGTCAAAGGGGAAATAAATATGTTCGAAAAGATTTGCGTTATGAAAAAATTATCATCATGACAGATGCTGATGTTGATGGTGATCACATTTCTACGTTATTATTAACTTTCTTTTTTATTGAAATGCCAGAATTAATTAAAGACGGCAGATTATTTATGGCAGTTCCTCCGCTTTACAAAATCTCATCAGGTTCTCAAACTTTTTATGTAAAGGACGATAAGGCAAAAGATAAAATTATTAAGAGTTTTAAAAAAAATGCTAAAATTGAGATAGGCAGATTTAAAGGATTAGGAGAAATGATGCCCGCTCAATTAAAAGAAACTACTATGAAGAAAGAGACTAGAAATTTAATTAAAGTATCTGTACCTACCAACAAAATTAAATATAAGGTAACAAGCAAATTAATAAATGACTTAATGGGAAAAGATGCAGATTTAAGACTTAAATTTATATCTGAAAATGCTGGTAAAATTTTAAATTTAGATATTTAAGAACTTATTCTTCTAAAATAATTTACCAAACAAAGTAAATAAAATCACCACTCCTGTAGCTATTGCCTTATTAATTATCCAGCAACCATTTAAAAAAACAAAGAATATAAAAGAAATTTTTTTAATTTAATAAAATATTACAAAGTATAATTTTGTATAAATATATTAAAAACAGCTTATGTTATTTTTATTAACAAATTTGAATAGACAGTGATTAATAGATGTACTTAGTAGAAACTTTAAAAATATCTTTTCTTTTTTTAATATTTATTTTTGGAATTTTTAACATTGGCAAAATTTCAAATAAGCTAATTTTTAAGAAAGAAGATTATGTTGAAACAAATATAATTTTGGGATTAATATCTTTAAGTTTTTTGATAGGTATAACACTTTCTTTAAAAATATTTGATCTTTACATAATTAAGGGTTTAATATTTTTATCTTATTTATCTTTTTTTTATTTTAAAAAAAATTTTTTTATAAAATTAAATAAAATTGATCATCTAGTACTTTATTCAATTTTATTATTTATTTTTTTCTCATCGTTAAAAAGTAATTTTTATCAATCGGATGATATTAATGGATATTTTCATGCAATAGATAATTATATTTCAAAACACAATATATACGAAACAGATTTAAGACATAGAGACTATTTTTCATATCCTTTTTACAATGCCTTCAATGCATTGTTTGTATCTATTTCAAATTTCTATAGTGCAACCTTTTTCGATACATTTCTTGGGTCATCAATAGTTTTATCAATTTCGTTACGAAACTTAAAATATAATAAAATTTTTAGCTCTATTGCCATATTGGTAATATTCTTAAGCTATATAACTCTTTTAGAAACGAATACGCCAAAAATATTGATGATAGCAATATTAATTGCAATTTTATTTGAACTTGAAAAATTTTTTAAAAGTGAAAGTTCATTAATTTATATTGCCATTCTTAGTGCTTTTTTAATAACACTTAAATTCACAGGCTTGGCATCTTTTACAAATATTTTAATTGCTATTTTTTTTATTAAAAAAATATTTGATAAAAAAATCAAAAAAATTGATTTTTACAAGGCTACATTATGTTTTCTGTTGCTGATTCTGCCATGGTCGATTTACAGTTTTCAAATATTTTCAACTCCATTAAGTGAAATATTTAATAGTCCTTACCACTATCTTGAGAATGAAAACTATCAAAATTTAAAGATTATTTTTACAAATGATGCAAGTTTTTTTCAATTTTTGATTACAAGACAAATATTTTTAACACTATTCCTTTTTTTAATTTACTTTATTTTCTGTAAAGAAGATGTTTTTTTTAAACTTTCTTTATTTTTTTCAGTAATTGTGACTTATTTATTTTTTGCGGTAATTATTTTTTCCGACACATCAAATTTTTTAAGGTATATTCAGCCTTTTCTGGCAGCAAATACGTTGTATCTTTTTATAAAAATTTTTAATCAAATAAATTTTGATAAATTAAATTTTAAATATTTATTAATCTTTATTACAATTTGCTTAGTCTCGATAAGAATTAACCAAAATATTTCTATTTACATTCATCATAGTGCAAATAACTTAACTTTTCTTGTAAAAAATAATTATGAAAATTATTACAAAAATGCGCAAAAATATTTTGGAAATGAAGAGATTTACCCCAAAAATTATTTCTCAGAACTTAATCAACTTTCAGCTAAAGTTAAAAATTCTAATTTAATTTTATTAGTATCAAGACCGTATTTGTTTAATTTTGATAAATATTCAAATAATATTATTGATTATATTGAGTATGGCTATGGGTATGGAATAGTAAAAAATTCTTATCCCTTGCTTGAAAACAAGAATAAGAAAGATAATTTTTTTAAAGAAAGAAAAATTAAATACTTCATAATAGAAAAAAAGTATAAACAGCAGGATTCGCTGAAACTAATTAAGAAAAATATTTTTAAAAATAATAATATAATTAAAGAAACTTACGATAAAGCAATAAGATCTCATAAAGATGAGTTTATTTATGATGATTTGATGGATTATATTTTAATTCAATCTGAAAAAAAATTATTACAACAGACGAAAAATTTTGAACTATACAAATTAATTTATTAGCTTATAGATTTTAAAAATCAGCACTTTTAATAATAAGGTATGATATACTCTTAATCTAGTCATAAGATAAAATACCACTTTAAGATGGCATTACCCCTTCACTCTTCTTTATAAGAGACGTGACACTATATAAATCAAAATTTGTTTTACCTAAATTTATGCCATTTTTTGTTTTATCGACAGAGGCACTAATATAATGACACGAAGCACAAGGTGCTTTATTGCTTCAGAAAAACTCTTTTCCCTTATGAAAATTAATAGCTGCATTTAACTCACTAAATAAGAAAAATTGTAAAAGAATTATTTTTTATTTTGTTCATTATTTTAATTTTTTTTTTAGTGTTATTGACCAATTTTTTTTAAAAAAAAGGCTTTTGTCATCTATAAATAAATCATAACTAGGTTTGCCAAAGAAAATTTTGTGATAATTAACATTCCATTTTTGCAATTGTTTAATGGTGGTTGTTTTTACATCTTTTTTTGCATTTTGAATATTATCAAAATTCCTACCCATACCTCTAGCTGTAAATATCTTTACAATGAAACCCTTTTTATAAAAACTATTTATAATATTGATATTTTTCTTAATAGGCTTGCTAGATTTGTAGTTATTTTTGATTGTTTTGCAAATTACGCCATCGATATCAAAACAAATTATTTTTATATTCCTAGTCAATTTTTTTACTTAAAATCGCTATTGAACCCATTGTTTCAAGAAATAATATAATTTTATTTTTCATTTTCGTAATAAATTATATCTCTAATTTGTTCATTTAAAATATTTGTTCTGACACTTTATAAAATAAATATTATCTAAATTAATTAAATGCAAGGACATATCTCCTTCATTTGCATTTAAAAGTTAATAAATTATTCAGATATGCTACAAATAGTAAAAATCACAAATTTGTTATTATTTTTATATGTCTATTTCAATATTAATTCCTGTTTATAATGAAGAGTCAAACCTTAATGGTACAATTAAAAATTTATCAAAAGCTATTAAAAATATTTCTCTTACTAACTATGAGATCATTTTTATTAACGATGGGAGTACTGACGGCAGTCTAGTGCTGTTAAATAAGATTAGAAAAAAATATAAAAAAATAAAAATATTAAATAGCAAAATTAATTTTGGTCTGAGCAACTCAATTCAAAGAGGTATAAAAATTTCCAAAAAAAAATTTATTTGGTGGTTACCATCGGATGATAACTTGAATCATACAGAAATTTTAAAAATGTTAAAAAGTTATTCTAATTTTGATTTTATTTACACAAGACACATAATGAAAAGAAGTTTTTTTAGAAAATTTGTATCACATGGATTCACCTTGGTAGTTAATTTTATTTTTAATTTAAATTTTCCATATTACAACAGCTTGTTTTTAATTAAAAAAAAACACCTTAAAAAAATTAATATCAAATCAAGAAGTCAATTTTGGATGGCTGAATTGAGTATAAAATTACTATCAGTAAGTAATAATTATGAAACAAGAGTTTTAAAATTAAACGAGAGAAAAGCAGGCAATTCTAATATATTTAGTTTAAATCAACTATACAAAACTGTTAAAGATTTAATCAAATTTAGATTTAATAAACTCTAGTTATTTCAACAAATGAATATTGGCTATAAATTATACTAAAGGATTAATGAACTTTACTTTATTTTTCTTTAATTTTTTACTTATGGGCAAAGTAGCATCTAGTGAAGTTATTAAAAAATACTTGTTATTTAAAAGTTTTTTATTAAAGAATTTTATTTTTGTGTCTAAATAAGGATACTTTTCACCATCTCTTTTTCTATTATCATCGACTATGTAATCTAAAAACTTTAAATTATTTTTCAAATGATAGGCAAAAGATGGAATCATTTGACCAGCACCATATCCTGCATTCACCTTTTTTTTTAAAATTAGATTATTTAATTTTTGATAATGTTTCTTGAATTTTTTATAATTTTTTTTAAAATCTCTTTTAATTGAAGAATAGTTATTTTTTAAATCTTTTTTAATAATATTTTGATCTTTTTTAAAAGCTATTAATATAGAACCACCCCAAAAGTTAGGATTAATTCTTTTTTTTATTACTTTGCAACCCAGCTTTTTAATCAAGTTATTTAGTGAATTAAAATTAAAATAGTGATAATGCTGATGAAAAACTTGATCAAATCTTGAATTCTTAATCATAAGGTCTGCGTCTGGAACTTCAATAAAGAATGTAGTTTCATTATCTGTATTTCTTAAAATTTTTTGTAACATTTTTAAAGGATTCTCTATGTGCTCGAGATTATGTGCTGAAATAAATATGTCAATTTTACTATTTATTTCTTTTTTGAAGTTTATTTTTTCAATAAAATTTCCAATTATAGTAAATTTTTTATTTTTAGGCTTAGGTTTAGACATCCATATAGGATCAACGCCAAAAAGATGCTTAAAATTATTTTTGAGATTCTCTATCAATTTTGTATCACTGCAACCAACATCTATCAAATTTTCAAAAAAAGTTTTTTTTGTGACTTCATGTAAAAAATTTTTAAAAAATTGAATTCCATTTTTGGATAGGTGATTATCTGAAGTTCTATTTGTGTACAGATTGTTATAAAGTAATTCGGGTGAGACAAACCTTCCTAATTGCAAGTGTCCGCATTTTTTGCATAAATTTAATTGTTGATCAATATAATAGGGAAATTTATTTTTAATTTTTTTTTTAATATAAATGCCTGTTAATGGAAATTTTTTCAAATCTAATATTTTTATCAAACTTTTTTTATCGCATATAGAGCATTTGAGTTTATTTTTATAAAATCTTTTCATATTCTATGAATTAATTTCAGTTACATATTCTTTTAATGCTTCTTTCCAATTTCTCATTTTTCTAAACTTTGTTGAAACTATTGACGTTTTTAGTGGCTTAAATCCGATAGATGGAAATTCTTTATCCTTCGCCCTTAAAATTTTACTTTTAGATTTTAGTATTTTTTTTAATTCACATACAAAGGCATAAAAGCTTACTTTTCCTTCGTTAGCTAAATGATATGTTCCAAAATTTTTTTTATTTTTAATAATTTCCAACAATGCCTCCGCTGAATCTTTTGCGTAAGTTGGTGAGTCAATTTTATCTATTGCTATTCTTAAAGTCTTGTTAGCTTTTAATGAATTGTATACTTTGTCCACAAAACCCTTTTGGTTATTGCTTCTTTTGCCAAATAAAGTTGGAAATCTTATTACATAATGTTTTTTGCATATAGAGCTAACAAATAACTCTGATAAATACTTTGTGCCACTATATACATTGTTTGGTTTTGGAAAGTCAGCTTCAGTATAGCTTTTGTTTTTTTTCCCATCAAAAACTGCGTGTGTACTTGTTTGTACTAAGGTAATTCCTAAACTTTCACAAATTTTTGCTAAATTAAGCGCTCCAATTGAGTTAACAGCAAATGCATTGGAATAATCATCCTCACACTGATTTATACCAACAATTGCTGAAGAATTAATTACTACAGATGGTCTTACTATTTTGATTTTTTTTTCTAATAATTTTCTATTAAGAATATTTAATTTAGAGCTACTAAATCCTATCAATTTAATCTTTTTTTTTAAACACACGTTCTTGAATTCAGTGCCAAAACATCCACTAAGTCCAATGATTAATATTTTCATCTATTTGGATTTACTTATATAAAATTTATATGATTTGGTTTTTTTTCAATGTGTTCTTTGTATTCTTCTTGAATTTTACTTTTTGAATTTTGACCATCAAAAGCCAAAAATCTATTCACATAATGCTGTCTGCAATTTGACTCACAGTCTTTGTTTACGTTAACGTGCTTTCTAATTTTTTCTTGAACTTCCCAATATCTTTCACTTTTCCAAATTTCCTTAAATGACGTTTCAACTACATTTCCCATTAAAAACTCATCTTTTCTTTCATTAAACCAGTGACCACAAGGGAATAGATTTCCTGTTCCACTTAAACCAAGTATGAATTGTGTTCCATGACAACCAAAAGAGCCATAGTCTTTCCATCCGCCATTAAGAGCTTTTTTCCATTTGATATTAACGGTGTAATCTTTTGTTGAATATGACTCGGCTTCTTTAAAAGTTTCTAAAATTTCTATATATTCTCCATGTGGTGCATTCAATCGGTTATCATAAGTATCTGAACATGGTTTCACTACTAGATAGTCAACTCCACACTCCTTACCCAATTTGGCCAAAGGTACAATGTCATTCATATTTTCTTTTGTAACTACCATCTGAAATCCAATGGTACAGTCAGAGTTTATTTCTTTTTTTCTTTTTGAAAGAGCTGCTGCGTTATCTAAAACTCTTTGCATTTGAGGCACTCTATGAATCTTCAAAAATGTTTCTTCTGTTCCAGCGCTTATGTTTACCCTATACCACTTTAGACTATTCAAAACTGTATCTAATTTATTGCGATCTAATTTTATTCCATTCGTTGCTAAACTTAAGTCTAAATCTATTTCTTTTCCGTAGTCCAATATTTCATAAAAATCAGGATGGAGTGTGTTTTCACCCTCTCCTATTAGGGCAATGGATCGAACTCCTATTTCTTTAGCATCTTTAAATGTTCTCTTCACAGCTTCTTTGGGCATGTGATAAATTTTTTTCTGATTTGTTCCAAAGCCTGATCTGTTCTGAATTACACCATAACAAAAAGTACAACCCATATTACAACCATTTGAAATACCCATGTCGATATGGAGTGGAGCAATTCTCTCTCCTTTTTGCCAGGCCTCCACTCTATCTAAGTGCCAAAACAATTTGTGACTATCCATATTCCATTTGTCTGATACTTTTTCTCCTTTATCTACTTGAGACATTTTCAAAAGTTGAGATACTTCACTTTTTTGACCTGTGTAATCGGTAATATCTATTTCAACTTTGTTAATATTCAAAGATTCATTAAGATGTTTTTTAATATTTTTTTTAATTTCCTCTGTTTTAAAGTTTGAATTGTCTTTGTCATTTTCAATTAAAATGTTGACATGATCTTTATATATATTTATCCCCCTGACTCTTCCCGTATCTACTATATTTTTGTTAATTGAGGGAAAGTAAGGATCTTGAATAGATAGCAATTCTTTGGCCAATTTGATTTCAGTTAGCATGGATTAAACAAGTATCAATTAAAATTATTTAAAACAACATATAAATTTTACTTTTTGGCATTACTAATAATTTATTTTTTATTTTAATACTAAGTTACAAAGATTTTCTACTGTTAAACCATTGTCCTTAAAAAGCTCATCTTGTGAACCATATTTATCAATAAATTGATCTTGAAGTCCTAAGCGAGATATCTTGCCTGCATGATTTGAAAAATTTGTAGATACAAATTCTAAAATACTAGACCCAAATCCACCTGCAAGCACGTTTTCTTCAATTGTAATAATTTTTTCCACTCTGGGGATCCAAAGGCTTAATATTTTTTCATCAAGGGGCTTTATTGTTGCCATATGTAGCACACCACATTTCAATTTTTTATTTTTTTCTATTTCCACTGCTGCCTTAAGGGCTATTTGAGTCATAACACCAGTTGAAATAAAAAGAATTTTTCCTGGTTTTTTTTTTAAAATTCCTTTTCCAATTTTAAATTTTTCTTTTTTTGAACTAATTATATCTTCTCCTCCTTTTGCAATTCTTATGTAAAGGGGTGATTTAAAGTTAACGGAATCTTTTACTAACATTTCCATTTCAATTGAATCGCATGGAGCAACGATAGCCATATTTGGTATAACTCTCATGATTGATATGTCTTCTATTGCCTGATGGGTTGGTCCTAAAGGTGCATAAACTAACCCCCCTCCATTTCCAACTAATTTTACTGGAAGGTTGTGCAAGCACAAATCAATAACAATTTGTTCATAACATCGCCTTGTAAGAAAAGTTGAAATAGTATTTACAAAAGGCATATATCCCTCCATTGCCATACCCGCAGCAATACCAACTATCGCCTGCTCTGAGACACCTTCCATAAAAAATCTACTAGGAATTTTTTTTTTAAACGTATCTAAAACATTTGGGCCAAGGTCAGATCCAATAAATATAATTTTTTTATTATTTTGGGCTAATTTATAAATTGTATCTAAACATTTATTTCTCATTATAATAAACTTTTATTAATTATCTTGACTTCATCTTTAGTAAAACTATTTCTATGATGCCAATTTGGATTGTTTTCAGCTTCTTTAAACCCTTTGCCTTTAATAGTGTGACAGATGGTGACTGAGCTTTTTTTTGTTTTTTTATTTTTAAAATTTAAAAAATTTTTCTTCAATTCAGAAATGGAGTGTCCATTAACTTCAGAAACATCAAAACCAAAACTAGAAAATTTTTTATTTAAGGGCTCTAAATCTAAAACATTTTTTACAAAATCATTAGATTGAATTTTATTATAATCTATTATAATTTTTAAATTATCTAATTTATGTTTTTTTACAGACATCATGGCTTCCCAATTAGACCCCTCATTTAATTCACCATCACCAAGTATTACATAAACTTTAGAATTATTTTTTTTAAGTTTTAAAGATAATGCTATGCCAACCGCTAATGGCAAACCATGCCCCAAAGCACCTGTAGATGCTTCAATACCTGGAACTTTACTACTTTCTGGATGCCCTCCCAAAATAGAATTTAATTTTAAAAAAGTATCAAACTCTTTAATCTTAAAAAAGTTTTTATCCGCTAAAATTGCGTACAATGCCAAACATCCGTGACCTTTACTTAAAATAACCCTATCTCTTTTTTCATGCTTTGGGTTTTTACAATCGAAAAATACCACATTGTCGTAAAGCACTCTTAATATTTCAACTAATGACATTGACGAACCAAAGTGTCCTCTATTTGCAGAAAAAAGTGCTCGCACAATACTTTTTCTTAAAAGCTTTGATCTGCTGTCTAGTTTAACTTTCAATTCTTTTAACATTTTTTTTAGTTTTCACTTGCAAACTTATTCATATTTAAAACTACATCTTTTATTTCTTTTTGAGTCAAGTTTTGATGCACAGGTATTGTTAATATTTTTTTTGACTGCCCTTCTGTCATTGGGAAGTCTCCTTTTTTGTAATTTAAAAATTTAGATGCTGGCTGTAAATGAATTGGGGTAGGATAATGAATTGCTGTTCCTATTCCCTTTTTTTTTAAAAAGTTTATCAATTTGCTTCTCTTGGGAGTTTGAACAACAAAAGTATGGTAAGTATTATATTCATATCTTTTTTCATCTATTATTTGATAAAACTCTCTATCAAGATTCTTCATATAAAAATCTGCATTTTCTCTTCTTTTTAAAATAGTTTTGTTCAAATCTTTTAGTCTAAAATTCAATATACAAGATTGGACAACATCCATTCGAGAAATGTATCCATAATTTTTAACAATATTTCTATCTTCTAATCCATGATTTCTGAGAATTTTAGCTTTCTTAAAAAATTTATAATTATTTGTTACAAAAAACCCACCGTCTCCACAGGCATTTAAATTTTTTAAAGGGTGTGTAGAAAAACACCCAAGCTCTCCGAAACTTCCTGATCGTTTATTGAAGTATTTCGAACCTATTGATTGTGCGGCATCTTCAATTATAGGTATTTTATATTTCTTAGAAATTCTTTTTATTTCATTCATTTCACATATTCTGCCAGTAAGGTGTACTGGCATAATTGCTTTAGTTTTTTTTGTTATTTTTTTTTCAATTTCTTTTGGATTGATATTCTGATTCTTTAAAACATCAGCAAATACCGGAACAGCTCCTATATGAATGATTGAAGATGTTGAAGAAATAAATGAGTTTGGAGGAGTTATAACCTCATCACCTTTTTTAACACCAAGTAACATCAAGCCTAAAGTTAGGGCATCTGTACCACTATTAAATGCAACCGCATACTTTCTGTTACAAAATTTTGCTATATTGTATTCAAATTTATCAACCTCTTTGCCTGTAACATATGAACCTTCTGAAAGAATTTTATTGATTATTGGCAATAGCTTTGCCTTTTCTTTCTTCCATTGAATTTTTAAATTTACATAAGGTATTTTCATTTATTTGTACTTGTAAAAGTTTTTTACTACTTTAATGACATATTTTAATTCCTTTTTCGATAAATGCTGGTCGCAAGGAAAAGTAATTATTTTCTTAGTATGAAGGTCTGTGATTGGAAAATCACCTTTTTTATGTCCCAGATCTTTTTGGCTTCTCTGCAGATACATGGGCTTCGGATAATGTACTTTAGCTTCAATTCCTTTTTGTAAACAATATTTTAAAAGTTGATCTCTTTTTTTTGCAAATACTACATACAAGTGGTAAACAATTTTATAATTATAAGGCCTTGGTGGGATTTGAATTTCCTTAATTTTAGATAATTCATTGTCATAAAATTTTGCATTAACAATTCTTTGATCGGCTATTTTTTTTGCCTTAGGCAACAACCAATTCCCAACAACAGCTTGAAATGTATCTAACCTAGAATTGTAACCATTTATCTCCACTGTATCCCTGTCTTTTAAGCCATGGTTTCTTAATAACCTTAAGTGTTTATAGTGCTTTAAACTATTGGTAGTAATTATCCCCCCATCTGACCAAACATTAATATTTTTTAAGGGATGAAGGGAAAATGTACCAAAGTCTCCCCATTGACCAGCTTTTTTTTTATTAATTTCTCCTAAAATTGATTGGCAAGCGTCTTCTATAATTGGAAGATTATATTTTGTTGCTACCTTGATTAATTCAGGCATATTTGTCATGTACCCGGTAAAATGGACTGGAACTATAGCCTTAGTTTTTTTAGTAATTTTTTTTTCAACTAATTTTACATCCATGCAGAATGTATCATCACAATCAACAAAAATTGGTTTAGCTCCCAATTCTCTTATGGCCCCAACTGTGGCGACAAATGTGTTGGCTGCAGTAATAACTTCATCGCCCTGCTTAATACCAATTGTTTTGAGTGAAAGTTTAATTGCATCTGTTCCAGAATTAACGCCTACAGCATACTTTGTACCTATTAATTTTGCAAAATTATTTTCAAATTCTTGCAAAGGCTTACCTAAAGTAAAATCACCGGTAGAAACAAATTTTTTTAACTTAGACCAGAGCTCTGGGCAGTTGCTAAACTGTTGTTTTAAATAAGAGTATCTTACTTTCATTTTAAATTGATTGAATTCATTCTTTTAATATTAAAAAAAAAATCGTTATCAAAAGTATTCAATAATAATTTTTTTTCAAAAGAAATTTTTAAATCTGAAATAGCATCCCGTATTGTATACTTGGTTTCAAATCCCAAAATATCTTTAATTTTTTGTGAACTAACGTGGTATGATCTGCTATCCTCAGATTTCAAATTAATTATTTTAATATCATCACCAATTACAGCTTTTACATCATCAGCTAATTCATTAACTGATTGATTTTTAAAACCTACATTAAAAATTTGATTATTTACTTTTTTCGGATCAGCTCTTAATATTGCTAGGTATGAATCAACCATATCATCAATGTGAATATTAGGTCTAAGCTGCTCACCTCCAAATACTTTTATTTCCCTTTTGTGATAGGCATGGTTAGTAAGAATATTAACCACCAAATCTAATCTTTGTCTTTTTGCATAACCACATACGGTGGATGGTCTAATTGTTGTAGTAATAAAATCTTCTGTGCTATAGTTGTTTAAAACTTTTTCACAATCGCCTTTGAATTTTGAGTAATCCGTTAGAGGTTCTAAGCTCATATCTTCTGTAACATCCTTTTCTTTTTTTATTCCATAAACAGAAGAGGATGACGCATAAATAAAACGAGTAATTTTATTTTGAACGCACAATTTAACCATTGGTTCAAAAGCATCAAAATTTATTGATTTTCCTAAAGTTGGGTTTAATTCAAAACTAGGATCATTAGATATGCAAGCTAAATGTATTACAACATCGTGACCTGGTAAAAAAATTTTTAATAATTCAGTATTTCTTATATCACCCTTAATTTTTTGTAACTTGGGATGATCTTTTAAAACATTATCACCATATATCATAAGGTCAAAAACTGTAACTTCACAACCTAAACTAAGTAATTTAGGTACCAGTCTTGAACCTACGTAGCCCGCGCCACCTGTTATAAAAACTTTTTTCATTTTCTACTATTGGCGATGCTATCTACTATAGATAATAACCAAATTTGATGAGTATTTTCAATTAAATTGTAAACTTTCGAATTTACCCAGAAAGACAAGTCTCCCATTTTCTTAAGAGAATTGTTGCTGCTGAACCCTGAAAAAGTTGAAATAAAATCGAATTTTTTTGAAGTTTGAGATGCTGCTTTAATTATATTTTTTGACATGCCACTTGATGATATCAAAATTAAAACATCTCCATTATCAGCATAATGTTCTATTGTTTTTTTTATCCAGTTTTCATAACCATGATCATTAGATAGGCAAGTAATTAAGCTAGGGTCTGAAAAACTCTGACATCTGACCTTGGCTACATTAGTTAGATCAATAGAGAAATGGCTAGCTATCGAAGCGCTACCTCCATTTCCAAAAATTAGTACTTTTTTATTTTTTTTTTTGCAACTTAAAATTTTTTTTTCTAACAGCTTTAATTTTTTTATTAAATTTTCATCAAGATTAAATAGTTTACTCAGATCGTTAAAATATTTCGGATAAGAAAATTTTTTTATCATAATTTATTTAAGCACATACTCTACTAATCTATCAATTTTTTCAATGCTTACACTTTCCTTATTCCCGATACTTTCAATAGAAATGGAAGCGGCTAGAGAGCTTATGAATAAAACAAGTTCAGGGTCTAATTTAAATTTTAGACACAATGACGCGATAGCCAACATAGAATCTCCAGCACCTATTTTATCAACAACTTCTTTTGCAAAAGCCGGGCACTGAAAAACTTTAAATTTTTCGTCAATTAGAATTGCACCATTTTTTCCACAAGTAACAATCATATTTTTAATTTTTTTATTTATCATTAGTCGTTTTGCCAATATTTTTAAGTCACTCTTGTTATCTCTTAGTTCTTGGCGTAGTTCATTTTCATTAATGACACGAGAATTGACACCAGAATATTTGTCAATAGAGTGATATCCAATATTTGCTGCGTTAACTTGGGCATTTAAGAATATTTTTTTTTTAGTTTTTTTAATTTCATTTGCAATATTTTTAGTAATAAAATTGTGGCTATAATCGCAAATCAAAAACATATCAGTTTTGTTCTTTTTTTTTCTAATTATTTTTTTTACATAACTTTCGTAATTAGAGGAAGAAACTTCAGGCAAAATATAAGATCCAAACAATTTATATCTTGATATTTTGTCTACAAATCTAGTCTTAGTTATTGTTTGATAATCTTTTTCAGGTTTAAAAAAATTTGTTTTTATGTTTTTAGCTAGTTCGTTTTTTAAAATTTTTTTATAGTTCTGCTCAAAACCAAATGGTGATAGAATTTCAACTGTACGGACAAAAGTGGATAAATGCCTTGCTATAGCAGCAGAACCTCCCAAGTAATATTCTGTTGCTTTCTCTTTTAAAACTAAATGAGGCTCTTTTCCTGACTTTCCAATAACATCTCCAAAACAATATTTATCGACAATTAGCTCACCAACTACAAATACATCTAATTTCTTAAATTTAGATAAAATTTTAGAAATTTCATTGTAATTAAATTTTTTTTTAATTTTTGTAATAAAGTTTTTTTGCTCTTCATTAAATACTAGATTATTTAAATTTATTATTTTACTGGAGCTAAATAGCTGATCTTTTGTATAAGCAATTTTACCTCCAAACTTTTGAACTAGTTTTTTCTCTAAAAATATTTTTTTAGTCTTATCATTTTTATTTTTGATATAGTCTGGTCCTTTTACATAGTAATCTGGTTTAATTAACTCAATTACATCTTCTGCTGAAGAGGTTTTGCTTAATATAACTTTGTCAATTAATTTTATTTGATTTAAATATTTTACTCTTTGGTCTTCATTGAATAATGGTCTACCAGGACCTTTTTGTATAAATCTATCAGCTGTTAGAGAAACAATTAAATAATCACCATAAGATTTTGCTGACTTGAAATGTTCAATATGCCCTAAATGGACTAAATCAAAAACTCCATGACACAAAACAATTTTTTTATTTTTTTTTTTAATTTTTTCTAATTCTTTAATTAAAGTTATTTTTTTTTTAAAAATCATTTTAAATATTTAAACCAATTAATAGTTGCTATCTTAATTTTCTTAGGTGTCCAAACAGGAGCATTGTTCCAATAATCAATATTCTTTATCATTAAATTTATACCTTTTTCAATTGAAATAATTGGTTTCCAATCTAGCTCTTTTATGGCTTTTTTATTATTAGCATTAGTCTGTTCTGGTTCACCAGGTCTTTTAGGAATAAAAGTTTTTTTTGATTTTAATAAGTAAACTATTCTATTAATAGAGGTTGGGGAGCCGGTACCAATGTTAAACACTCTGCTTTCACCACTATATTTAATGCATTTATAAAATGCATTAACCACATCTGAAACATAGGTAAAATCCCTTTTTTGAGAGCCATTACCAATTACTGTTAAAGGAACTTTTTTTAATTTTTGTGCTAAAAAAACACCAAACATAGCACCATACGTTCCTGATGTTCTCGACTTAGTTCCATAAACATTGAACAGTCTTAGAGAAATTGTTTTTATTTTATAAATTTTTCCATAATGAATAACAATTTCTTCACCCAACCTTTTTGTCAAAGCATATGGATACATTGGCTTTATGCTTTCTTTTTCATTCGTCGGGTATTTTTTTGGAATACCATAACAAGATGAAGATGCAGAATAAACTACTTTTTTGATTTTATAGCGTAATACAGTAAGCATAACATTTTGGGTACCGACTACATTGGAATTAAAATATTCTGAAGGATTGATAATACTAGGCACGATATCTGCTAGTGCAGCGAGATGATAGACAACTTTCGCTCCTTTAAAATGTTTTGTCCATTTTCCATTTTTTGATATGTCAGCCTTAACAAATTTAATTTTTGAAGAGAACTCTTTTATGTTTTCTTTTCTTCCTGTACTTAAATTGTCAATCACAACAATTTCATGACCTTTATTTAAAAGCAATTCTGACAAGTGAGATCCAATAAAACCAGCACCTCCTGTTATTACAATTTTCATAAAATAAGATATTTATTAAATATATAGGTTTTAATGGTTGAATCTATTATTTTTAAAAAAATACATGTCAGTCTTATAAAGCACTAATAAGTCTCTGTATATCAGTTGAATATTGTTGAATTTCAAACTTTATTTGATTTGAAATATTTTTTTTCAATCAATATTATCAATTAAATAGTATTTAATAAAATAATAAAAAATAAATAAGAGAATTTTTTAATATTTATGAACACGTATCTTAAAAAAATAAAAAATGAAAATATTTTCTTAGTTATTTTTTTTATTTACTTAATATCAATTAAAATTTACTTTTTAGTTTTAAACCCCGCATCTCTTGAAAGCTATATTACTGCTGTAAATACACACATTTTTTTTAATGCTAAATCTTTTTTTTTAATACCTCAATCTTTTGTGGACTGGAATCATCCTGGAACCCCGTTATATTATATAACGAGCATAATATTTTTTTTTTATAAAGATTTTTTAATAAAAGATATTTTTGAATTTTTATACATACTGCATATTTTTTTTTTCTTTTTATTGATAGTAAGTATTTATAAATTTATCAATTATTTCAAAAATATAATTCAAATAGAATATATTTTTTTATTTTTAATTTTAATTTGCTCTTTCGACACTTTTATTTTAAGTCTAGAAGTAGTTGATTACACATCTTTAAAATTACCAATAGCTTTAATGATTATAATTCATTTTCATCAATTTGTTGAAAAAAATAATATCAAAAATCTTGGCTTGATAGTTTTTTATATTTCTTTAGCAAATTCTATTATTTTATCTTTTCTATCAATCACAATTGCTATAAGTTTTTCAATTCTATTAACAATAATTTTGAAAAAAAAATATAATTTAATAAAATATTTTTTTTTATTTAATGTTTCTTTTTTTTCAATACTAAATTTTCCAATTTTAGGGAGAATTCCAAAAATTATTTTCAATGTAATTTTCTTAAGAGAGGATACTAGATTTGAAATCGCTAATTCGTATGAACTGTTTCAAAAATTTTTTTTTTATACCATAGAAAATTATTATTATTTTTTTATACCGATCTTTGCAATATTTTTAAAATCTCTACAAGGAATTTATAAAGGAAAATATTTATATATTAAAAATACAAATAATTTAATTTACTTAATCACATCGGGTTTAATTTTTTTATTTTTTATCTACACAATACTTTCTGGTTCTAATGATGATTTTGGCGAGAGAGTACATAGGCTTAGAGGAGTGGGTCTGAGAAATATTTACATATCATCAATATTTATCTTTTTTTTATTTATTGTATTTAAAAAACTATTCTCAAAATTTGAACTCAAGAGTATTATAATTTTAAGTATAATTTCTTTAATAATAGTTAATTTCAACTACATAAAAACCAGAAATAATTCGCTTATAGAACTGGATTTAAAGGAGGATATTTTGCAAGCAAAAATTAATCTTATCTTTAAAGATTCAAGAACTCTTGCTGTTTATTCGGATAATGGATACGGTTTTAAAAATTTTAACATTATAGCTAGGGCAAATTCTATATTAGCTGGTGAAAAGTTTAATAACGAAATGTTTCTAACCTATCCAAATTTAAGATTTTTTAGATTAAATGACATAATCTTTAAATTAGAAAATAAAAAATTTACAATTAATAAATATGTAAGAGAAATTGACGATTTAATAAAAATATTTTTTACAGGGAAAGCAAGATTAATTCTAAGTCCTAATAGTTTAAATTTAACAACAACATGGATAGGCAGCGCTAGTAGACCTGATGATATCTTTATAAAAAAAAGACAATCTGATAAAATTAATGGAATAGTTTTGAACAAAAATTCGCTTATTAAAAATAATTTTATAAATCTAAAAAATTATATTTACAAAAATACTGAATTTAAAAAATTTAAAGAAATAAAAGTAAGAGAAGATGTGTGGTTAATATTTTATTAATTTAAATTATTTTTTTTAAATTTTCACAAATATACTTAATTTCATTTTTGCTAAGATCGATACTGCTAGGTAAGTAAAAACCTTTTTTATATATTTCTTCAGAATTAGGAAAGTCATAGTTATTTTTATTATTAATTAGTTTTTTTAAAATTGGTTGCTTACTTAAAGGGGTAAAAAAAGGTCTAGTTTGAATTCCTTTGTTATTTAGTTTATTAACAATATCTTTTGTATTTTTGGTTGAATTATTTAGAAGGCCTACTACCCAATAAATATTTATTTTTTTTCCTAATTTCGGTGATTGGATATAAATTTTTTTTACCTTTTTCAAAAAATTATAATACATGGTGCCTACCTCTTTTTTTAATTGAATAATTTTCTTTATATCTTTAAGTTGACTGTTTCCAAGAGCTGCTTGAATATTAGACATTCTAGCATTCCAGCCGATATCTACATGTTTAAATCTATCAAGCCCTTTCCCAAAACCTAGATTGCGAAGAGAATTGCATTTTTCATGAAGCTTTTTACTATTTGTAGTTATCATGCCACCCTCTCCTGTTGTAATATGCTTATTGGAATAAAAACTAAAAGTAGAAATGTCGCCAAAAGAACCGTAGTATTTTTTCTTTAAATTATAATGACCAAACATTTCAGCAGCATCCTCAATTACAAATATTTTTTTTTTCTTTGCTAAATGAATAATTTTTTCTATTTCACAAGGATATCCATAAATATGTGTAGCAATTATACATTTCGTTTTTTTGTTAATTTTTTTTTTAATTTGCTCGAAGGACATGTTCCAATCTTTGGTTCCACAATCAATAAGAATGGGAACTAAATCATTTCTTATCAATGGTAATATTGAGGAAATTATTGTTAAATTTGGAATAATTACTTCTGAACCTTTTGGCAAATTTAGACACTTTACAGCAATTTCTAATGCTAAAGATCCATTCGCAACTGAAGTAGCAAATTTCCTTTTTATTAACTTAGAGACACCTAATTCAAATTTTTTTACTTCTGGACCTTCTGAGGATACCCATCCTGACTTTACTGCATTAAAAACATCTTTGGCATTTCTAGGAGTAATTCTAGGCCTATTAACAGGAATAAAATTATTTAAATTTAATTTTTTTTTCATCGATAGGAATAAATTTTTTTTTATCTTCTTTTTCTTTGTAAGGGCCCTGCTTTATTTCAATCATTTCTATGTCTTTTGATACTTTAAAGCCGTGAGCACCATCAATTAAAATTAAAATTGATTTTGCCTTTACTTTCTTGCTAAATAAATATTTTTTTTCATTTAAATAAAAATCAACACGTAACTCTCCCTTGATAATGTAAATACCTTCCGTAGTTTTGCGAATAACTCTTTTTACAGGCAAGTGCTTATGGGGTAAAATAACATGTTTACTTGAATGTTTCATGAATCCAATTTGTAAATTCATGTGATTGTCAGTAAAAAAACTTATACCTTTTTTTTTAAAGTTTTCTTTCGTAATAATTAAAGCTAAATTTTTTTTTTTATATTTAATTTGCTCAATACCTTTTTTCATAAAACTATTTTCTCAAAAATATTGTTGAAACTCTCAAAAAGTAAATTAACGAGAGTTTAAAATATTGAAATAAATTTGGTAATGTTTTTGATTGCCCAGCAGGGTCATCTGCTAATTGAGTATAGGGAATTTCTTTTATTTTATATGATAGTTTGTAAATCCTCAAAATAAATTCAATAAAAAATTCACCATATCCATACCCTAAAGGCACGACTTCTTTTAGAATAGATTTTTTCATTAAAAAAATTCCACTTGAGTAGTCGAGAATTTTGTTTGTAAAAAAAAATCTACAAAAATAGTTTAGAGATTTACTAAAAAAAACTCTTAAAAAAGATCTTTGGTCTTTTCCTCCATTGGCATATCTAGAAAGAAGGACTAGGTCATAATTGCCATCTAACAACATCTCCATTCTTGGAAACTTATTCATAACGTAATGCATGTTTGAATCGATCCACCCAATATATTTACCTTTTGCATTAAACATTCCCACTAAAAAAGCTGAAGCCAAACCTCTTACTTTCTTTCTTTCAATTAAATTGATTTTTTTTGTTCTGATTGTTTTAATAATGCTAACTGTATTGTCTGTTGAATTGTCATCGACAATAACAATTTCACATTTAGGAAAAGTTTTAAAAATTTTATTAATAGTTTTTTTAATAAATCTTTCTTCATTAAGCGTGCATAAAATTATAGAAATTTTATTCATTTCTTTTTTCTAACTCCGCTTTCAACATAATGTCTATTAATGAATCAATGTTATTATCAACTCGATAGTTAAAAACTTTTTTTGCCTTAGTAATATCACCTGTTAAATCGGAAGTTTTTGAAGGTCTCAAGAGTTTTTTATTTGTTCTTAAATGCGCTTCCATATTAAGATCAAGTTTTTTAAAAACTTTTTTTACAAAATCTTTAACTGAAGTAGTTTTGCCAGTAGCGATAACAAAAAATTCAGGTTTTTTTTGCTGCATGATTTTCCATGAATAAAAAACATAATCTTTGGCATAGCCCCAATCAATTTTGGCACTAGTATCACCTAAATACAAATGTCTTCTTTTTTTTAAATATATTTCGCAAGCATGTTTAATGATTTTTTGAGAAACATACTCATCTGAACGTCTTGGTGATTCATGATTAAAAAAAATTGCTCCATATATTTTTAAGCCATAAATTCTAGCATACATTTTACAAAGCATATAAGTAGAAGCTTTTGCAAGACCATAAATACTTTGGGGATTTAGAGGTGAATTTTCATTAAATTTTTTATTTTTTGAGTTTCCAAATATATTTGAAGAGATGGGTTGAAAATATTTAATCTTATTATTTTTTTTCCTAATAATTTCAAGCAAAGTAATTACTGAGCTAGTAGTGACATTATGTGAATAAATTGGAATTTCATAACTCCACTTAACATGATCCTGATCAGCAAAATTATAAACCTCGTCAGGATTCACATCATTGATGATAGTATCTAAAGAACTATAATCAAGTAAATCTCCATGTTTTATAAAAAAAGACTTATTGGCAATACTTGAATTGTTTATTAGATGGTCAATATTTTTGGTGTTTGAAGTTGATGATTTTCTTACCATTCCATAAACTTTGTATTTTTTTTTCAACAAAAGTTCCGCGCAATAAGAGCCGTCTTGACCAGTTACTCCAAGTATAAGTGCTTTTTTCATTTTACTATTCTAAATTCTGGATACGGAAGAATAAATTTTCCCCCATTCCTTAACCACTTGCTTTCTCTTTTTTTAAACTCACTGATAAATGCATAGGGCATTACAAATAAATAATCAGGACACATTCTTCGTGCATCATTTTCTGAAATTATTTTTATTCCTGTTCCGATTGTATATTTACCCCACTTTTCAGGACTGCGTTCAACTGCATAAGGAATTAAACTGCTATCAAGTTTATAATATTGCAGTAAAGTATTTCCTTTTGTTGACGCCCCATAAAGAAATATTTTTTTTCCATTCTTAACTTCTTTTTTAATAAAATTCACTGTTTTAATTTTATTTTTTTCAACTCTTGAAAAAAAATCATTTATTTGCTTCAGTGTAGTCTTTTCTTTATAGGGAATTGATTTCTTGATATTTTTTTTGCAAAAAATTCTATAGCTTCCCCCATTAATGCTGTTCTCTTCTATTTTAAATATTTTAAATCCATTATTTTCAAACAAATATTTTAAAGATTTATAAGAATAAAATTCTAAATGTTCATGACAAATATTACCGAGATCATTTTTATCTATCATTGAATTAAGGCACATAAGTTGTGCTATAAATATTCCATCGTCATCTAAACATTTTGCAGCGTCTGAAATGAATTTTCCAGGATCTTCTAAATCATAAAACATACCAATTGCAGTAATTAATTTTGGTTTTTTAGAAATATTTTTTTTCTTAAAAAGTTTTTTTAAAGCTTCATAACTCCAAAAATCATCTAATATAAAGTCACAGTTTTTTTTCAATTGATTGCTCAAGTTTTTGGCTGGTTCGCAACCTATAGTTTTAATTTTTTGCTGCTTAAAGTAGCTTAAAAGAGTTCCATCATTTGCCCCAATATCAAGAACTAAATCTTTTGATGTTAATTTGACGTATTTTCTAGATATATAAAAGATATCTTTAAGTGCATTCCTCATAAGTTTTGTAACACTTGATCTGTACCAGTAAAATTTTTTATACATTATTTCTTGGGGTGCCGAATGACTTAATTGTAACAAGTCACATTTTTTACAATGGACAAGATTTAATGGAGCCTTAATACCTTTGTGAATCTTTTTTTTTTTTACAAAATCACTCACATAAAATCTTCCAAATTTATATATTTCATCCAAGTTTTTATTTGAACAAAGTCTGCACTTAGTAATTTTTTTTGTTTTTGGGATATTCATATAAGTTAGAATTTAAATGCTAATTAGAAATTTATTAATTGACTATCAATATTTTAATTAAACTAGCATTTAATGTAAATAGGTCGAACTAATTAAAATTTGTCATATTTTACAAGTGATTTAAACATAGATTTCTAAACTTATTTAGAGATTCTGTGCTGTTAAAATTGATACTCTTAAGATCAATTTTTTTTGCCAAATAATCCTTATTGTCTAGGTTGTAAATAAGACTCATGTATACGAGTTGATAAATTTCATTTCTTTTTGATTGCATTTCAATTTTATGATTTTTGTTAATATATTCACTTATCAAATTAAAATATTCTTTTTGAGTTTTTGCTGTTGAAGCAAAAGAAAAGGATTGGCTTATATTTTCACCCGCAGCAATCGGTCTAATTCCATGAAACGCCAATTCAGGAATTACATTTCCTCTCACGGTTATGCCTACATTTAGTTTATTTTTAAAAATATCTTTATTCGAAGTATTTCTATTTAGCCATCTAAATTTAGGAAAATGATTTATTAAATATTCCTCAAATTTTATACTTTCTAGTTTTGCATCGGGATGAGGTTTTATTAGGACATATTTCGATAGTTTTTTATCTTCTAAAAAATTTAGAGTTTTAATTATCCAGTCGGCATAATCGTCAAAAATAATATTGCCACCCATTAATGGCGAGTCAACGAAGCAATGTAAAAAAATTACACATTTTGGTTTAAATTTATAAGTATGACCTTGACCTTTCTTGTATGGATTATGTTCTTGAAAATTATCAATCCATAAATCTTGTTTTGGTTTTATACCTTTAAAACGATTTGATAGAATTTTTTTAGCTTCTAATAATTTTATTTTTTTATTCCCTAAAGCTTTAAAAATTTTTTTATATATTCTAAAATTATATGGATAGTGATAATGACTGCCATTATATTTATAAATATATTCATTTCTTGAACCAGTTAGAAATACCTTGACTTTTTTTTTTAATAAAAAATTTGCTACATATCCATGATGGATGTATGCACTTTGTCTTGAATAGTAAAATTTTATTTTATTGTTTTTAATAAATCTAACTAATTTTTTTTCCATAAATAAAATCTTAGCTATTATTTCTATAAGAATAAAATCATTTAGATTCAATGAAGTTTTTCCAGAAAATCTTATGTAAGTATCGTAGATTTCCCTGCCAACATTAATATTATTTATTTTAATATGCTTCACATCTTTTTTATTTTTTATTTTAGAAATTATTTTTCTAGATAAATTTATATATTTGTATTCATTAAAAATATTAAAATTATTTAATGATAAGCTATTACTAGTATTTTTTTTATAAAGAATTTTATATTTCAAATTTCTTAAATATATAAATGAGTTTTTAAAAATGAATAAAATAAAGTGCAAAATAAATTTTGTTTCGGGATCTGTCTTAGTAAAACATAGTAAAGGTAGATACAAACTAATCTTACCTTTTGGTAAATTTTTATCTAATCTGAATAAGTTTGATAAACAAAGTGAATAATAATCTGTTTCCATTCCAGAAAATAAAATATTTTCATTCTTTTTTATTGGGTTTGCCTTATTCTTGTTAAAATAAGTGAATATAATAAATCTAAATTCATTTATGTCAAAAATTATAAGTTTAATTCTTTTGTAAATATATTTATAAATATCCATACTAATATGAAATTTTATACTTACGCATTAATTACGGCAAGAAAAAATTCAAAAGAAATTAAGGATAAGAATTTAAAAAAAATAGGTAATCTTTCCATAACAAGAATTGTGGAAAAAAGCTATGAAAAAAACAGTCAGATAAAAAAAATATTTATTAGCTCTGACTCAAAAAAAATACTTAATGAAACTTCAAAAAAAACTACTAAAATTCTGAGACCAAAAAATATTTCAAAAGATAGCACAAAATCCGAGGAAGTAATATTTCATTTTCTGGATTGGATAAAAAAAAATGACATTGTTCGTCCAAAATATTTATATATTGTTCAGCCAACTTCTCCTTTTGTGTCAAAAAAAAATATTACAAAAGCTTTAAATTTAATTAAAAAGAAGAAATGTGGAAGTGTTACAAGCATTTATCCAGTACCACACAAATTCAATGCCATAAACCAAAGGATTTTACTTGAGGATAAAAAAATTAATTTTATATATGAAAAAAAAAGAAAAAAACAACATAACAGACAATTAAAAACAAATGTATATGCACATGGAAATATTTTCTTAGTAGACATTGATAAATTTATAAAACAAAAAATTATCTTAGCGAAGCCAAATTATGCATTTGTTATTAATAGTTTTAAGGAATCTATTGATATAGATACTACTTCTGATTTAAAACTTGCAAGAATAATAGCAACTAAAAAAGTCTAATTACTTCGCCACTTAATTTTGGGATTGAGCGTGTTAATTTTTACAAGCTTTTTATCTTTTATTATTTTCTTTACCGCGTCAATTATAAATTCATCATTAAGTTTTGAAGGCTTTAAACCAATTTGTTTAAAACTTTTATTGGATGGATTGTAGTAGTGCTTATTCTTTTCAATTCTAGGGTTTTTTATTTTTTTTATTTGAACTTTTAGATTAATTTTTTTACATGCATTTTGAACTTTTTTTGCTAAGTCATTTACACTAAATATTTCTGTGAATTGATTTCTAACCTTGAACTCTCCGACACGAGGGGGGTGTTTGAGAGCAAGATATATGCATTGCAATGTGTCGTTTATATTTAAGTAACTTCTTATCTGATTTCCTGTCCCATAAACGGATAAAGGAATTCCAAGTGCTGCTTGTGTTAAAAATCTATTTAAAACAGTTCCAAAAATATGATCGTAATGAAAGCTTGGTACAAAATTTTTATCTAACGTACTTTCCTTAGTTTCGATGCCATAAACGACTCCTTGATTTAAATCAGTACACTTTAATTTCCACAATCTTGTTAAAAAAAGTAAGTTTTCAGAGTCATGTACTTTTGACAGATGATAAATACTTCCCGGACTTTTAGGAAAAGTTATTGTGTCCGATCTTCCTTTATAATTAATTTTAATAAATCCTTCTTCAATATCTATGTTTGGTTGACCATACTCACCCATGGTACCTAATTTTACAATATGTGCGTTTTTACAATATTTTTTAATTCCAAATATTAAATTTAATGTCCCTAATACATTGTTTTTTTGAGTAAAAATAGCCTCAGCTCTTCCTTGCATAGAATATGGAGCAGAAGGTTGCTCCGCATAATGGATAATAGCATTTGGTCTAACTTTCTTAAGTATCTCATAAACAAATTTATAATTAAGTAAATCTCCATTAAAAAATTTCATTTTTTTTTGAGGAAACCTTTTGTTCCAGATTTTTATTTTTTCTTGTGGCAATAGTTGAGTGTGGAGCGGAGATACCCCATTTTCAAATTCAATTTTTCTTTTTATAAAATTGTCAACTAAAAAAACTTTCTTATTTTTTTTAGCTAAATGCATAGCAGTTTGCCACCCTAAATAACCATCAGCTCCAAGTATAAGAATTTTCATAAATAGCTTTTATAATAAATTAAATTCTTTGCAAGCCTGTAGTTTTTTTCTTTTTAAAAGGCCATCAATAATTTGATATGCTTTTCTATAAGCATTTCCATCTCCATAAAGTTTTTTTTGTAACGAGATCGCTTTATTTTTATTAATTAACTTATTTATTAATTTTTGAATATTTTTAACGGAAAAATCTGAATGAAAAACATTGTTATTACATAATCTTCCATTTTGGCGATTACCTAAATTTATCGTATTAACATTTAAATATGAACTTTCTATTATTCCTGAAGATGAATTGCCAATCATAAATTTGCTTAATTTAATTAAACTAATAAATTCTCTATAAGGAATATTTCGATAGATATGGAAAAATTTCTTATGTTTGAATGCATTTAAGGATGAAATAATTCCTTCGTAACCAATATCTGTACATGGATATACACAAATGACATCTCTTTTTAATTTAGATAAAATACTTAAAATTAAATAAGATTTTTTTTTGTTTTTTTCTTTTGATAATTTTTCAGGATGCAGAAGAAAGACGATTGGCTTTTTTGAATAAACCAAATTATATTTTTTCTTTAATTTATTGTAATCAATTATTTTAACCTTTTTTAATGAGTCAATATGATTATCTCCTACTAAGAAAACATTTTTTTTATTTTCCCCCATTTGAATCAATCTATTAAAACTTAATTTATTTGATACAAAATGGTAGTCAGACAACTTTGTTATTGCATGTCTCAACTTTTCATCGATATTTCCAGATATATCCCCACCTTGAAAATGAGCAATAGAGATACCAAAATTTAAACAACTTATAGCTGCCACCATACTTTCACATCTATCTCCATAGACTAAAAATAAATTAGGTTTTTCTTTTTCTAAAATATTGGAAAGTCCATTCATAATTCTACTCATGGATTGATTTCTATCTTTTTTACTATCAGATATTTGTTTAGAATTAATTGATAAAAGGTTTTTAAAATCCTTTTTTACTATTTTGGAAGTATTGCCAAATTTTTTGATTAAATGCTGATCCGTTATTACTATTTTTAAAATATATTTTTTTTTCTCAGCAATGAGCTTTAAAAGAGGTTTCATTGCATCGTAACCACCTCTCTTGCCTGTAAGGAAAAGTATTTTTTTTTTCATTTCGTTAAGTCAGAAAATTTTATCTTATGATTTACCTTTAAATTTTTATTTAATTTTTTACCTACTATCTTCTCTGCCAATGAGCAGTGGACTCCATTGCCAGGTCTCATGAATTTTAAATCTTTTAAAGTAATTTTTTGATTTAAATATTTCTGTTTATTGAGGTAAATACTTTTCTGAGCCCAAGTTTTTTGTTTAGTTTCCTTTGCACAAATATATTTTTCACTTTTACTCATAAGTTGAGTTATATTATTAATTTTTTTATTCATTTTTAAAAGATTATCCTTATTGAAGCTTACTCTCCAATCTTGAGAGTTTTTATCGTTAAATTTTACTGCTATGTGTTTTTCAATCAAACTTGCACCTAAAAAAACGGAACCAATTATAGCAAGATCGCAATTTGAATGATCGGAGTATCCAAAAAAATTATCTTTAAATATTGATTTAATTAATTTTATTCTATTTAGGTTAATTTGAGTAGATTCTGCAGGATAAATTGTGCAGCAATATAAAATTATAAACTTATTAAATTTTTGTTTTTTTAAAAAATTTTTAAGATTAATCAAATCTTTGTACTCGTGCATTCCTGTTGAGATAATTATGGGCTTATTTAATTTAATTATTTTTTTTAAAAATTCAAAATTACCAAGATCTCCAGAGCCAATTTTATAAGCTGGAACTTCTAGTTTTTTTAACCAATCAATCGCAGTTTCTGAATGAGGTGTGCATAAAAATTCAATATCTTTTTTTTTACAGTATAATTTGATCTTTTTTAAAAAATTAAAATTTATTTCCTTACTTTTGTACCTACTGTACCAAGCTTTAAATTTTTTACTTATAAATTCGTCAGTTTTATAAGCTTGAAATTTGACTGCATGAGCGCCTGAATATTTTGCTATATCTACTAGTTTTTTGGCCAAACTAAAGCTGCCAAAATGTGCAACACCAGCCTCAGCTATTATATAAGGTTTAAATTTATTATTTATTTTAAATTTTCCAATTTTCATTTAGATTTGCAAAAAATTACTAACTAATTTTAATAAACTGTATTTTTTAATTGCCACTTATTACCATTTTTCTTCCATAGATGCCCTGGTCTTGCCCTGTTAATTATATCCCAATATTCATCTTCTGAAATTTTTATATAATTTAAAAAATCTAAAAAATATTTTTTTGGGAACTCTCCATCATATCTCTTAACTAATTTAATTGCATCTTCTCTTGAAATAAATCCGTCTCTAATATCCCTGCAACTATCCGCTGTTGTCCTTCCAATTCCAAATTTAATAAAAGTTGTGAAATAATGTTGTCCATCCAATTTATCATCAAGACCAGTAAATCTAGTATATGTTCCTTCGCTTCTTCCAGCTTGATTCATTGTAAATTTACAATTTTCCATAGCATAATAATAATTTTTCTGTGGAGACCATTTTTTATAATAACTAAAAAAAAAAACTTCAATTTTTTTTTTGTTTACCAAGTCTCTTGAAATTGGTTTGTAGATTTCGAGGTCTTTATCAAAAATTTTTTTTTTTGATAATTGATCTAAATTTAAACCCGAAAAATACAAGCTTTTATTTGGATTTTTTGTAGAGTAAAAATCTGGATCCATTTTTGGTTTTTTTGCCATTTCTATATCATTATGAACTTCACCATTGTTCTCACCATACATAATTAATTTAATATTATATATTGATGCGATTTTTGGAGCCATATTTTTTTGACCCATGATGAAAGGTTGAAATGGATTAACAAGTTTTTTAAATGCTAGCCTTGTTAATTTAGAATGTATTTCATAATTTGGAGTAACTTGGATATGATCAAATCCCATTTTTTGCCACTCATTCATATTTGCAATACCCTCTGGAGTATACATGTGTGGTGACCAAGTGCATGTTAATACTCTCATTTTGCATTTATTTTTTAAATAATGAGCAACAAAAATACTATCTTTTCCGCCACTTCCTGGAACCAATACGTCATATTGATTTTTAAATGATTTGTGTTTTTTACAGAGATCTTGAAGTTCTTTTTCTCTATCATTCCAATTAATTTTTTCTTTTATTTTATAGTGGTAGTTACAAGCACTACAAATATCATCCTCGCTAAAAGATAGTGACTTTATTGAAATATCTTTTTTTTTAAATTCAACAGATGTTTTTGGTCTTTGATTGCTTTGCACACAAATTTTACAAAAAATTACTTTCGATGGCAGTGACATGGTATTATGATTTATAAAATTTTTATTTTAATATTTTTAATTTGAATTTGTTGTATTTACAAGTAATTTTAGCTTATAAAAAAAACAATAGCCTGGAGAAATAGCTTGTAGCTCAGTTCAATTAGATTATTTTAGTTTTTATCTACTTGATCTTCCTTTTCGTGTTTCAAGTCTTTATCTTGGTATCGTTCCAATATTTCCTTATGTCTTTTATCCTGTTCATTAAATTTATCTTCTTGATATTTTAATTTACGTGCCTCGTTTTGAAATAGAAGATCTTTTTCTCTAGATGCTTCTTTGCTAAAGTGCTGAGCATGAACTTCATTATTATGTTGTTCTTCCCATTGTTTGCTTCTATCTTTTTTTTCATCATCTTGCTTTTTATCAAGCATCATAATTGATTCATTTTTTTCTCTAGATACTTCATTATTTAATTGTTGGGCATGTACTTCATTGGATATCTCTTTATTGGTATACTGAGCATAAAATTCTTGGCCATATTGTTCTTCCCATTTTTTTTTTCTTTCTTTTTCTTCATCATCTTCTTTCTTATCTAGCATCATAATTGCTTCTTCTTTTTTTTTCTGATCATCATCAAATTTTTTTTCCCATATACGCAAGTTTTCTTCCTCTTGATCAACTTTTTTCTTCCACTCTCTATCCGTTTCTTCTTGTGCCTCTCTTTCTTTCTCTTCAATTTTTTTTAATAGAAGATCATTTTCTTTTTCTTTTTTTTCTCTTCTAGTTTCAATTAAAAGAATTTCTTTTTCAATTTCTTCTTTCTCTTTTTGTTCTAGTGCTATTTTGGCATCCCTTTCTATTTTAGATATTTCTTCTGCTAAATTTTTTAACCTCTGTGCTTCTTTGGTTTTTAAATCATTTAATATTTTTTTTTGCTTTTCTTCTTGCTGATTTAATTTATTTTCTTGATATCTTAGTTTACGTGCCTCATTTTGTAATAGAAGATTTTTTTCTCTAATTACGATTTCTTGTTCTCTTAATCTAGCAGCTTCTTTTTCTGCTTGTTTGCGATTTTCTTCTAGGCAAATTCGCTCCTCTTCGTCTTTTTTTCTTTCTTTTTCCTCTAACAATATTCGAGCATCATCTCTTAATTTTTTTTCATGCTCTTCTTTTGCTATATATTTATCTTCTATTAATTTTTTTTCTTTTTTTTCACTGAGTTTTTTATCTTGAATTAGTTTTTTTTCTTTTTTTTCTTTTTGTTGTTGTGCTGCAATTATATTTTTCTGCTTTTTAATATTTAACTTAATCTTTTCATTTTCTATTCTTAAATTTTCTTGATGTTTCAATGCTCTCATACGAGTTCTCGCTTCTTCAAGTTTTTGAAATCTTACCTGTTCTTTATTTTGTTTTTTAACAATTACCGATTCTACTAATTTTTCTAATTTTTTTAATTTTTTATTTTTTTTGAAATCTTCATAGGTGTTTTTAATAGTCTTTTTTGCAAATTTTGATATTTGTGAAATAGTTTGAATTTTTAAAAATTTAGGAACAATTGTGGTCTTTTTTTTTTTTAAAGTTTGGTTATGAGCGTTTGTGGTAAATAAATTTTTAAATTTCTTCATAAAAAATTTTACATATATAGCTTTTATTTTTTTCGTTCTTCTGCATCAAATCCTTATTTGACATTAATTATATTGTATAATCAATGCATTAAGTACACAAATTTAGGGCCTAAAAGCTATTCTTTAAAGTCTTTAGTGTCTAGAGATAATTGTGAGAGTATATAAATAATTAACTTGATTTCTTTTAGTCTTTTTATGTCCATCATTATATTGCGATGGTGCACACAAACCATGTCTAAAAAATTTTTATGATTGCCCCGTTAGATACATAGCAAGCTTATTTTTTGAAGCCTATTGCGTTTGCTTTATATTGACCGTCATCTACTTGAGTTACCAATATAAAATCATATTTATTTAACAATTCATAATCTATTATATTTTTTATCAGGCTGTAAATATATAAAAAATAATGGTGCCCTCGGCCGGACTCGAATTGACACTCACCGAAGTGCAAGGATTTTAAGTCCTTTGTGGCTACCATACCACCACGAGGGCGCCTACTTCAACCGACAATGAACAAAGATACAAGAAGTTTAATAAAAATTTCTGTACCAATCAATAAAGCAAAATACAAAATAACTAGTAAATTAGTAAATGATCTTATAGGAAAAGATGCAGAGCTAAGACTAAAATTTATATCTGAAAATGCTGGTAAGATTCTAAATTTATATATCTAAGAACTTATTCTTCCAAAATAATTTACTAAAATCACTCCTATAATAATAAACACTAATCCAATAATCCCATAAACATTAGGAACTTGATTGTATTTAAACATCCCAAAAATAGTTACTAAAGTAATTGTGAGACCTCCATATGTAGCGTAAGTAAATCCAGCTGGAATAATAGTCATAGCTTTTGATAAGCAATAAATTGCTAAAATAATAAATACCGAACAAAAAATAGAAAGTAATGGTTTGGTAAACCCCTCTGTTAATTTCAGTAAGCTGTTGGCTGTACTACCTAAGACTACACCTGAAAATAAAAAAAAATAAGCAACAAGAAGTTTCATAAAAAAAGATTATCTTTTATGAGGCAGGAAATACAGAAAAAATAATGGTGCCCTCGGCCGGACTCGAACCGGCACTCACCGAAGTGCAAGGATTTTAAGTCCTTTGTGTCTACCATTCCACCACGAGGGCGCCTACTTCAAACGACAAATTAGTCGTTTAATCATTAGCCCGTTGGATATAGCAAATTAATTTTATAACTTCAACGAACTTCAAGGAATATTTGGGACAGAATTGGGACGGAATCTTATTTAATCTACATTCCTAATGTGATTTTTGTATAGCGATATAATGGTCATGATGGCTGATAAAACTATCCACGAAGCTATAAGCTCAACTGTTGTTGCATCAAAACTATCTAAATAGAAAAAACCAAGTATAAAAAAAGCTAATGCCCAAACTATAAAATGAACTAATATTTTTACTTTCATACTTGCCCTAAGAGTTTTTAATTTTATATACTTGTTAATAGAGTTTATTTTTATCCATTATTTTTAGAATTGTATTTAATTCGTTATTTTTTTTTTCAAAACAAAGCCTATAGTATTTTTTATATGCCTTACCAAACAAATCTCCTCCAAGAAAAAATAAGCCTTTTTTATTAGAATTTTTTATAAAATTTGAGTAATTTTTTATTTTTGGAAATATATAAAATGAACCATCAGGTTTATAAAATTCAACACCTTTTGAAATTAAAAAATTTGATACTCTTTCCATTTTTTTTTTTATATTGCTGTGCATAAGCAATCCTTTATTATTTATGATTATTTTTTGGGATAAATAACTTGGGGAACCGTTGACTGCAATATGAATATTAGCAAAAATTTGAGATAATTTTTTATTACTCATTATTGCTCCCAATCTTAACCCCTGTAAGTGAAAATTTTTTGAAAAAGAATTAATGATAATTAAATTTTTATCAATACCAATTGATTTTGTTTTTTTTTCTCAATATAACAATATGAAGAAAAGCTTTCATCAATTACAAGATAAGTATTTTGAGATTTACATATCTTTAATATTTTTTTTAATTTATCATTTGTGATAATTTTTCCCGTTGGATTATTAGGTGAGGTTAAGAGAAGTATTCGAATTTTATTTTTTTTTAAAAAAAAATTAATTTACTACAGTCAATTTCAAAATTGTTTTTTAAAGTAGTATTAAAATAATAATGTTTATTTCCAGAAATCCTTGCTAAATCTTCATAAGTTGGCCAGTTCGGGTTAATAATTCCTATATTTGCTTTCTTTAGGTAATCGCTAATTCCTTTAAAGACGCAATATAAAGCTGCCTTAGCGCCACTTGTAATAATAACATCATTTTTTATTTTATTATAATTCCAATTTTTGAATAAATAATTAATTGATAATTTTTTTAATTTAGATTCTCCTGTCAATTGGCCCTGTAAATTAAATTTATTTATACTTAATGATTTTATTTTTTTTGGGTTAAATGATGGATTGCTTAATGTGAATATTTTTTTTCCTGAAGATTTAAGAAAATCAACTTTTTCTTGTAGAGATAGTGTTACCGATTTTCTTAACATTTTTTGATGTTTATCCTACTTTCTCGTTCCCACTATATCAAGAATAGTATTAAGCAATAATTACAATTAACGTCTCTAAACATACCTCGTACAAATTAACGTATCTTTAAATTTGATGACAGTATTATATCTACTTTGTATTTCTTTTATCCCTTCATTAATTTCAATTTTACTAAGATTAAGAAGGGAGAAATGTATTTTTTCTTAATTATATTGATATATTTATTTTTGAAAGAAAAGAGAAATTAATTTTACTTTGCATATCCAAAGTTCAAAATAGTAGAACAATTTTTTGTTTGGATCTGATAATGGAGCATCAAAAACCTGCATAGACCTCAAATAATACTTTTTAAAAAAAAAAATACTCATTCCCCATTTTTTTAAAAATTGCCTTGCTCCATTATTAGTAACTAAATTTTTTTTCTTTCGTAAACTAATAGAGCCAAAATGATATACTTTGCAATCATTAATACCTTTAAAATATCTAACTCCCTCCTTCCATAATCGCATATTTAAATCCGGGTCAGATCCAAAGCCAGGATCAAAATTTTCATCGAGACCATCAATTTTATTCCAAAGGTCTTTATGGATTACATGGGGTGCCCAGTGTGTTCCTTGATGGTCATAAAGATTATAATTTGTATATTCATTTAACAATTTTTCTTCATCGAAATTTTGGTACGAATCACCACAATCAAAATCTATATGCTCCTTGGGGCCCATCATGGTTCCTGATAAATAAAATAAATTATTCTTTAATTTTGATATTTCATTTTTTAAAATAAGATCCCATTCTGGTAGAAAATACATATCGTCATGAGCATAAATTATAAAATCTTTAGTTGATTTTTTTGAGGCCGTATTCACAGAAGAGCACAATCCAAGTTTTTTTTCAGAAAAAGTATGCAAGTGATTGTTGTCTTTTATATACTGCAAAGTTCCATCATTCCCTTCATTTACATGAATAATGATTTCATTATCGAGGGTGGAATTTTTTTTTAAACTTTCTAAACAAATTTTTAAATAATTAAAATTATTTAAAGTAGGAATGCAAATTGAAAACATCTTAATAAGTATTATTTATAGCTAGATTTATTGAACTAAAATACCATATAATATTTTTAATGTTAAATAAAAAAAATTATTTTACTATTTTTTCCTTTTTTGTAATTAGTAAACTTTTTATATTTTTTTATCTTGGAATAAAACCTATTGATACTTTCTTTCATCATTGGCAATTATTAGATAAAGAGCTTTTGCAATACGATTTACTTCAAAGTGTTTTCTATTTACATACGCAACCTTTTTTATGGAACTTGCTAGTAGGCTTTCTAACAAAGGCATTTAATGGAAATGAAAAGCATATAGTAAATTTTGTATTAATTTACCATATAACGCTGACATGGATTGTTATAATTCTAATTAATAAAATTATTAATTTTTACGATCTAACGAAATTAAAAATTTTCTTCATCAACCTATTTGTAATTTTCAATCCAGGAATAATTTTTTTTGAAAATCAGCTTATTTATGCACATACAATTTTTTTCTTATTCTCACTTTCAATTTATTTTATATTTAACTATTTCCATAAGAATCAAAGAAAATATTTAATTTATTTTTATTTATCTTTGCTGATTTTAACTTTTATATGGTCTGCTTTTCACCCAATTTTATTTGCAATTGTATTTGTAGCCTTAGAACTAATTCTCAAAAATAATAAAAAAATCAACAGGTATTTGTTTATATTTTTTTTTACAATATCCTTAATTCCAACTTTAAAGAATTTTATAATTTTTAATACTTTGTCATCTTCATTCCTTGGCTACACTCTTGCCATGCATGCAGGAACTATCCACGGGTGTGCAATGAGCCCATCTCCGCTATTAGAGGGAGATGAACAAAAATACAGAAATAAACTTAATTCTAATATAAAAAATCACCCAAGTTTTATCGGACCACTTTCAAAATATAATAATATTGGGATGATATACAGGTCTAAAATTTGCAAAACTGAGGCTTTAAATTTTATTAAAAAAAACTCATTGACCTACATCAAGACAGTGAGTAAAGAATTTATGTCATTTCATGGTCAGTGGTTAGTCGATTTTGCAATTATAGAACATCCAAAAAATTGGGAAAAAATTTACAAAATAACAAACAAAATTCAAAGTCAGAATAATTTAAAAATTACAAGGCAAATAATAAACTTTCTTTTTATATTTTTTATTTACTTTTATTTTTTTAAAAAAGTTTTTTTTTCTAATATAAAAAATAATAAGAAGCATTCAATCTTAATGACATTTATTCTATATGCCTACATTGTAGCTGTTGGAACATTTTTTTCTAAATACGAAGGTGTTAGATTTATGTATGCGGGATATTTGATTGTTGTGCTTTTTTTAGTGGAGATTTTTTCTTCAAAAAAATCACGTAGTTTTTAATTTATCAAGCATTGCCTCAACTTCATTTTTGCAATTCTGTATTTTAATTTCATCAACGGCTCTGATAACTACAATAGTACCAAAACTACCTTCTTTTGTGTAAGGATAGCTACCAATATCAATATCCAGATATTTATTTTGAATTTTTTCAAGATCAGCAGCAATACTGCTTTCTCTAACTTTTGCATTCACAGAAGCTGAAATAATTTTTTTGCCACTAATCAAAATATCTTTTAACTGAGGGAGCATCAATTCGACATAACTTGGAATTCCAGGTAAAACGAAAACATTTTCTACTGAAAAAGCAGGCGCTGAACCTTGCTTATTATATATAAGATTAGCTCCTTCTGGCATTCTGGCCATTTTTTTTCTACCTTCATTAAAATCAGAATTCACATAATACTTTTCAAGAATGGCATAAGCCTCTTTATTGTATTCATATTTTTTTTCAAAAGCCTTTGCTACCGATTCTGAAGTAATATCATCATGAGTAGGTCCTATGCCTCCAGTAGTGAAGACATACTGATATTTCTTTCTCAGCTCGTTTAAAGAAGAGATAATTATATCTTCTTTATCTGGAATAATCTTTACTTCTTCTACACTAATACCTAGATCACCTAACCATTTTGCAATAAAGCTAGTATTCTTATCAACAGTTCTGCCTGATAATATTTCGTTACCTATAATTAGAATAGCTGATGTAAATTCTTTGCTGAAAATCATTATGAAATTTAAAGATAAACTAATACCGTCAAAATTCCAAAAAAGATATAAAAGATTTTTTACGGATGTTGAAAGTAAAGGGAAAACTCTAGTTTCTCACTGTGCAAACTCTGGTTCCATGCTAGGGCTTTTGGATGAAGGCAATAAAACTTGGATTTCTCCAGCAAACAATCCTGATAGAAAATTAAAATATACTCTAGAAATTATTAATGACAAAAAATCTAACGTGGGGGTTAATACTCACTTAGCTAATCGTGTAGTGGAAGAGGCAATTGAGCAAAGAACTATTAAAGAAATTAAAAGCTACCCTGAATATCAACGTGAAGTAAAATTTGGTATTCACTCTAGGTTTGATTTTGAACTAAAAAACAAAACAAAAAAAGCTTTCTTAGAAGTTAAGAATGTAACCCTATCTAGACAAAATGGAGTTGCAGAATTTCCTGATGCGGTAACCTCTAGAGGATTGAAACATTTAGAGGAATTAGAGAAAGCTATTAAAGAAGGTTACGAATCTTTCTTAATATATCTAGTACAGCGTGAAGACTGCAAAGAATTTCGAATAGCCAAAGATATAGACCCCAAGTATTATAAGGGTTTTTTAAAAGCTAAAAAAAATGGAGTTAAATTTATAAGTTATTCGTGTAAAGTGAATGAAAAAGAAATTTACCTAAATAAACCAATAAAAATTATATATAAATAAGTGTCTATTCAAGCATACTCTTTAGAGGATTTTAAAAAATTAAAAAAAGCAGGAGAGATAACTGCTCAAGCTTTAGATTTTTTAAATGATAAAATAAAACCAGGTATCACAACTAACTATATAGACAAAATTGTCTCTGATTTTCTTAAGTCAAAAAACGCCACTTCCGCTCCCCTATTTTACAAAGGCTTTACCAAATCCATATGTACCTCTGTAAACCATGTGGTGTGTCATGGCATACCTTCTGAAAAAATATTGGAAGATGGAGATATCGTAAATGTAGATATCACTAGTTACATCGATGAATTTCATGGTGATGCTTCCAGAATGTACTGTGTAGGTACCCCTTCGGTTAAAGCTAAAAAGCTAGTGGATATTACTTATGAATCTTTGGTTCGTGCAATTAAAATATTAAAGCCAGGTATTACCCTGGGAGATATTGGTTATGAAATTCAAAGCTTCGTTGAAAATGAGGGATTTTCTGTTGTCAGAGACTTTTGCGGACATGGTATAGGAAGGTTATTTCATGAAGAACCGAGCGTTGTTCATTATGGAAAAAAAAATCAAGGCATGAGAATTAAAGAAGGAATGGTTTTTACAATTGAACCTATGATTAATGCTGGAAATTTTCAAACAAAAGTATTAAATGATGGTTGGACAGCAGTTACGAAAGACAAGTCATTATCAGCTCAATTTGAACACACTGTTGGTATAACTAGTAATGGTTGTGAAATTTTTACATTGTCCAGCAAACACGATAAAGAATTAAATTAATGATACCAAGATATAGCAGAGACATCGTTACCAATATTTGGTCGCAAGAAAGTAAATATAAAATATGGTTAGATATTGAGATTTATGCAGCTGAAGCCATGGAAAAATATAAAATTATTCCAAAAGGAGTTGCTGCCAAGGTAAGAAAAAAATCAAAGATTAATGTGAAGCGAATTGATGATATTGAAAAAATCACTAAACATGATGTGATTGCATTTTTAACTTCCATTGCAGAAAAAGTTGGGCCAGAGGCAAAGTTTCTTCATCAGGGTATGACCTCCTCTGACGTATTGGACACTTGCTTTAATATCCAGCTTCAAAGATCAGGAAAAATACTACTAGATGATTTAGATCAACTTCTAAAGGCACTAAAAAAAAGAGCCCTACAACATAAGAAAACGACTTGCATGGGTCGTAGTCACGGAATTCATGCAGAACCAGTTACCTTTGGTTTAAAGTTAGCAACCTATTATGAAGAATTTAAAAGGAATAAAAAAAGATTAGAAAGTGCTGTTAAAGAGATATCTACCTGTGCCATTTCAGGAGCGGTAGGAACATTTGCTCATATCACTCCTAAAGTAGAGCAGTATGTTTCTAAAAAATTAAATCTAATCCCAGAGCCTATTTCTACACAAATAATTCCAAGAGATAGACACGCTCAATTTTTTAGTGTGCTAGGAATTATTGCAAGTTCAGCTGAACGTCTTGCTACAGAAATACGTCACTTACAAAGAACTGAAGTTTTAGAAGCAGAAGAATATTTTTCATCTGGGCAAAAAGGATCTTCCGCTATGCCTCATAAAAGAAATCCAGTTCTGACTGAAAATATTACTGGCTTAGCAAGAATGGTTAGAAGTTATGTGTTTCCCGCTATGGAAAATATTGTTCTTTGGCATGAAAGAGACATTAGTCATTCCAGTGTAGAAAGAAATATTGGCCCTGATGCAACCATTACTTTAGATTTTTTACTTAATAGATTAACAGGTGTTGTTAATAATTTAGTAGTCCACAAAGGAAACATGCTTTCTAATATGAATAAATTTAAAGGCTTAGTATTTTCACAAGGTGTAATGCTTAAACTAACTCAAAAAGGTGTTAAAAGAGAAGACGCTTATAAAATGGTGCAAAGTAACGCTATGAAAACATGGGATAAAAAAGAAGATTTTTATACTAATTTAAGCAAAGATAAATTAATTAAAAAACATCTAACAACTAAAGAGCTTGAGCAATTGTTTGACCTAAACTATCATACTAAAAATGTTAATCATATTTTTTCAAGGGTATTTAAAAAATGAGTAGAGGAAAAAAAATTTACGAAGGTAAAGCAAAAATTTTATACGCGGGTCCCGAAAGAGGAACTTATATTCAGTACTTCAAGGATGATGCAACGGCATTCAATAATGTTAAAAAAGCAGTCATTGATGGCAAGGGTGTTTTAAATAATAGAATCTCAGAATTTTTATTAAATCAATTAAATGAAATGGGTATTGAAACTCATCTCATAAAAAGAGTTAATATGAGAGAACAGTTAATCAAAGCTGTGGAGATTATTCCTATTGAATTTGTGGTTCGAAATATAGCTGCAGGCTCTCTTTCTAAGAGACTAGGAATTTCTGAAGGAACTCAATTAAAAAGACCGATTGTTGAATATTATTACAAAGACGACGCACTAGGAGACCCTTTGGTTACAGAAGAACATATCGACATAAATGATTGGGCTTCAATGGAAGAAATATCTATTGCAACAGATACCTCTCTAAGAATTAATGATTTTTTGACTGGATTATTTCGTGCGGTTGGAATTAAACTAGTCGACTTCAAATTAGAATTTGGACGTATTTGGAAAGAAGATGAAAAAAGAGTTATTTTAGCGGATGAAATTAGTCCGGATACTTGCAGATTGTGGGATGTAAAAAACGAAAGAAAATTAGATAAAGACAGGTTTAGAAAAGACTTAGGCGGATTAATGGAGGCTTATCAGGAAGTTGCCAAACGATTAGGGATCATGCCAGAAGGTACCAATATCAAAGAAATTAACACCAAAATTTCTAAAAACTTTAAAATTAAAAAATAAATTGAAATTTGAAATTTTTGTTACTTTAAAAAAAGAGGTTTTAGATCCTCAAGGAAAAGCCGTTGAAGGAGCTATTCAAAACTTAGGCCTATCTAATATTTCTAATATACGACAAGGTAAATATTTCACTTTAGAAGTAAACGATTCCAATGAAGAGAAGGCAACTCAACAAGTAGAAGAGGCTTGCAAAAAACTTTTGGCAAATCTCATAATCGAAGAATACTCAATTAAAAAGATAAGTTAATGAGAGCATCCGTCATTGTATTTCCAGGATCGAATTGCGATAGAGATGTTCAGGTAGCTTTAGAAAAATTTCAAATTGATACAACGATGGTCTGGCATCAGGAAACAAGCCTACCTAAGTCTGATCTTGTAGTTTTGCCTGGGGGATTTTCTTATGGTGACTATTTAAGATGTGGAAGTATGGCATCTAAATCAAAAGTTATGAATGAAGTTATTAAACATGCCAAAGATGGTGGTTATGTATTTGGAATATGCAA
>ENA-OSJC01000243-OSJC01000243.1-marine-metagenome-genome-assembly--contig:-NODE-243-length-55672-cov-7.582714_pt1 | contig 55672 bp, 58 predicted proteins | sample MGYA00237885_ERZ534234 | MGnify/ENA primary metagenome ERZ534234 (study PRJEB26413, sample SAMN06343907) | marine metagenome | isolation source: coastal waters | place: Atlantic Ocean: West Antarctic... | reverse complement strand
ATAAATTTAAAAAGAAAAAAGCAGAGCGCTCCCCAGACATAAAAATTAATACATCTACTAAAATAAATAAAAACCCTATAAAATAAATTTCAAATTTTTGTTTTCTCTTCACTAAAAATAAAGCAAATAATAAAGGGAATAATCTTGACAAATATGAACCCAAAATTAATTCATCTCCAAAAAATGATGAAACACGAATGCCTAATATTTTAAATCCTGATAAATTAATTCCTGTAAAATATTGAATATAGCCATCAATTACTAAAGCTGAAAAGCACAAAATTAGTGTGTAATAAAAATAACTTAAAATACTTTTATCTTGGTCAATTAAATACCAAATAAAACAACTAAACACCCCTATTCTAAAATAAAATAAAGAACTTTTTATACTTAGAGATATATTATCAGATTCTAAACTAATTAATGAAGAGACAATACAAAATAACAAAAAAATAATAAATGGCTTTTTTTTAAAATAATAAAAATTATTATTATTCAATAAATAATATAAAAAAAATAAAGCTGAAATACTTACAATTAAATCTGGAAAAAAAGGTCCCCATATTAAAAAAGGAATAATAGAAGCCATTATTAAGTTAATTAAAACTGAGTTTGAATATTTTAAATTAAGCATTAAAATTTTTTGTTGTGAAAATATTTAGTTTTAATTTTTACGTCTTTATTTTATTCACTATTAATTGTTTTGGATAATCAATACAATGAATTAATAAATATCAGTGCTTAAAGAAACGAATCCAATATCTGCTTTTTCAATCATATTTTTTACTATATTTGCCAGTTGTTGATTAAAAAATTAAACATTTGCATTAGTATTATGAACTTTAAATATTAATTCTTCTTTAATACTTCCCTCAGCTACAATCTTTATTTTTTATGTGAGTCTTTATAATTTTTAAAGCTCTTATGATATTTTTAAAATCTAACTCTACCACTATTACAGAAGCTTCTTCGGTGCCTTCGTGGTATTTAGTAATATTTTTTTTATTTGCAATTTTGAAAAGAGGTACATTTGCTTAAAATGTTGAATTTCTATTCCTCTATCCTCAAAATTATAAATATAATTTTTTTCAAAATTAAATGGTTTTGAAAAAAGATCAATTTCACGAAAATCACCAGTTACAATATCTTTATTTTCAAATTTATGCTCTGTATTTAAATTACTTGTCAATAATATATATTTTATATCGGAAGATAGAAAATTATTTAAAAATAAAAAAATATCTTCATATGAAAAATGGAACAAACAATCTCGACATATCATCAAATCAGATGCTGGTAATTTATCAACTCTAATATCTAATTTACTAAATTTGATTTTATCATTTTCATATTTTTTGTTTGAAACAATTAAATCTTTAACAATATCTGACCCTAAATAATCTATTTCAACACTTTTTAAAACATGAAAGATCCAATTAAAATCTCCACAAGGTGCATCAAATAACTTTTTTATATTAAATTTTTGAAAAATTTTTGGTAAGTGAAATCTAATATTTTCAGTTGACTTTAAACTAGATCCTGTGCCCGATCTACTTTCATTATCAAACCAATAATTTGTTGAATATATTAAATTAAACCTTTCTTCTACAGATTTGGTTTTAAAAAGTTTTTTTTCTAATTTTTTTAATTTGATTTTAAAAATTGATTTTACAATTGTTCTTTTGAACCCTATTGATTTTAGACTATTAAAAATTTTTTTTAACATTACATTTGTATAAAAATTATTTATAGTATTACCAAGTATTTCCTCACTTATAATTTTAAATTTTTTGAATTTTAACAAACTCTCAATTAAATTTAAACTTACAAAGCTTGCTCCACCAGTAACAACTGAATATTTTTTTTTCTTAATATAAACTATTAATTTTTAATACAATACGTGTAAGGAAATATCAAATAAAATTTAATAAATTTTTAACCATAATTATTTTTTAATTTTAAATTAACTACTATAAAAAATTTAATGATTATGATTGTTTTAAATGTCCATCATAACTTGATATAATTTTGTCCCAATCAGTTTTATTTTGATTTTCTATACACATAAAGATTTACTTTACACAATATCAGATTATGTTTAAATTCAAATTTAATATCTTTTTATACAATTTATTGTTATTTATCTTATGATGATAATCTCAATACTTGTTAATCTAATTATCAGCAATTTATTCTATATAATAGTTTTGTTGTTTTTGATCACCTTTATTAAAAAAAAAAATATCATAAATAGATTTCTAATACTGGTTTTAGTAATTTTTACATTTACCCCTTTATCGCAAATAATCCTTAAAAACCTTGAAAATTATGACCCTCAAGAAAAAATTTCTTCAGAATTGCCAACTAAAATCTTAATTTTAAGTGGCGCTAGTGCTTTTGAAAAGCCAACAATTAATAATGAGACCAAGATAAGAATTGATGCAGCAATTAATTTAAGCAAAAAATATAATATTAATGAAATATATTATTCTGGTATTGGAAAATACAACGATAATATATCAAAAATATCTAAATATATTAATTCTTTAAAACCAAACAAAAATACAAAAATATTTTATGAGACAGATTCTAGAAACACTTATCAAAATTTAAATTTTGTTAAAGCAAAATTTAATATTGATGATAAAGATAATAGCTGGATAATAGTTACATCCGCCTTTCATTTTAAAAGAGTTTCCAAAATTACTAAAAAATTAAATTGGAAACATCAAAATTTTATAACAGAACCAATAATTAAAGAAATAAATTTTTTTGATTTTAATAATTGGCAGTATCTGTCATTTTATATAAAAGAAGAAATTGCAATTTTATATTATAGATTTAAAGGATATATTTAATCTTTTAACTGTTCTAACTCAAAGCTTATCATTTTATCTACAAGTGACTTAATAGGAGTTTTGTTTGGTGACCATTTAAACACTCTTCTTGCTTTTGAAGAGTCCCCTCTAAGAAATTCAACTTCTGATGGCCTATAAAACTTTTTATTAATTTTTATTATAATTTTTTTTGTATCTATATCTATTGCTCTCTCCTTAATTCCATTGCCACTCCATTTAATATTCATCTTTAATTTTTTACACGCAATATTAATAAATTCTTTAACAGAATATGTTTTGTTGGTTGCAATTACATAATCATCTGGTTTTTTATGATTTAAAATCTGCCACATTAATTCTACATAATCTTTAGCATATCCCCAGTCTCTTCTTGCATATATATTTCCAAGTTCTAAAAAACTTTGCTTATAATGTTTAATTTTGACTAAAGATTTAATAATTTTCTTAGTCACAAACTCTTCCCCTCTAAGTGGAGACTCGTGATTAAATAAAATGCCCGAGCATGCAAATATTCCATAAGCTTTTCTATAATTTTTAGTTATATTGTGCGCAAAGCATTTTGATACAGCATAAGGACTTTGTGGCTCAAAGGGAGTTTGTTCATTCTGAGAGTTGTTTTTATTAATTGAACTACCAAACATTTCAGATGAAGATGCTTGATAAAATTTAGTTTTTAAGTTTGTTGATCTAATCCCCTCTAAAATCCTTATAACACCTAGACCTGTAATGTCGGCAGTTGAAATAGGTGTTTTAAAAGAAGAAAAAACGAAAGATTGTGCTGCTAAATTGTATATTTCATCAAATCTATATTTCTTTAATATGTTGATTATACTTTCATATTCCAATAAATCAAAATCTTCATAAATAACTTTATTTTCTATTCCTAAATACTTGTGTCTCCAGTTGTCTGATCTTGACGATCTTCTGTCTGCACAAACAACCTTATAATTTTTTTTCAACAACAATTCACTTAGGTAACTTCCATCCTGACCTGATGATCCAGTTATTAAAGCAATTTTTTTTTTCATTTTTATTTTAATCTAATATAAGTTATATCTAATAATTTAAAATCAGATGAAAACAACAAAAATATTTCTCACAGGTCATAAAGGGTTTGTGGGCTCAGCAATTTTACGAGAGTTAAAAAGGAATGGTTATCAAAATGTAGTGACCGCAACTAGAAATGAGCTTGATTTAACAAATCAATTAAAAACTTTTAATTTTCTTAAACAAAAAAAAATAAAAAAAGTTATTATCGCTTCTGCAAAAGTTGGGGGTATAAAAGCAAATTACTCTTATCCTGCTGAATTTATTTATGAAAACTTAGCTATTCAAAATAATTTAATTCACGGTTCATTTCTAAATGGTATTAAAGATCTAATTTTTCTTGGTTCGAGTTGTATCTATCCCAAATACGCTAAACAACCAATTAGTGAAACTAGCTTATTAACTTCAGAGCTTGAAAAAACAAATGAAGCCTACGCAATTGCAAAAATTGCTGGTGTAAAACTTTGTGAATATTATAATAAACAATATAAAACTAATTATAAATGTTTAATGCCATGTAATGTTTATGGCCCTAAAGATAACTATGACTTAGAGTCGTCTCATTTCTTGGCTGCCATTCTAAAAAAAACTTATATAGCAAAAAAAAGAGGGCAAAAAAAAATAGTTTTGTGGGGCTCCGGGTCTCCTAAAAGAGAATTATTATTTGTGGATGATTTAGCTAATGCTTGTATTTTTTTTTTGGAAAAAAAAACAAATCATTTTTTAATAAACATAGGATCTGAAATAGAACATAGCATTAAACAATATGCAAATATGATTAAAAAAATTCTTAAATTTAAAGGAAATATAATTTTTGACAAAATACACCCTGATGGAACACCTAGAAAGCTACTTGACTGTAAACTTGCAAAAAGATATGGATGGAAAAATCATATAAAATTAACTGAAGGACTTATTTTAACTAAAAACGAATTAATTATAAATTTTGAAAAATATGAATAATCAAAATCAAAAAAAAGCTAAAAAATAAATAATATTTTTTTTAAATACTTTAATTTTGATAAAAATTTAGTAATTTAACTCTTCATCTTTCTATAATGAGATACAAAATTAAGCATAATAAATCTTTAAAAATAAATTGACCCTTATTCTCATATATAAATCACTTTTCTATTTGTCTTTAATTGTAGGATTAATATTTTTTTCTTTTAAATTTAAAAATATATTTAATCTAAATGCTCATCCAGGAAAACGTAGAATTCATAAAAAAAAAATACCTTTATTTGGAGGCCCAATAATTGCTATAAGTTTTTTAGCTATTTTATTGTTAGAAGTTTTTGAGATTCAAAAAATAGAGAAAATTATTTCATATTCAATAATTTTTTTTTTGATTGGTCTAATTGATGATTTAAAACATCTCAATTTTCAAAATAAACTAATAATGCTAACTATTTCATTTATTATTGTGTATAAAGATATATCTTTTGATGGTCTAGGCAATTATGAATATTTTGGGAATGTAGATTTTGGAAATTTAAGGTTTTTACTTAACATTATCTTATTCTTATTTCTTATCAATGCATACAATTATGCTGACGGTGTTGATGGAAATGCAATTCTACTTTTTATATCCTCAATACTTTTAATTGGGCTATTCACAAATTTTTCTTATTATGAAATAAACTATATTATTTTTTTACTAGGTTTAATTTTATTTCCAATTCTAATCATAAATTTAAACTTAATTAAAAATTATCAATTTTTTTTAGGAAATAGCGGTAGTTTTCTACTGGGTTTTGTTTTATCTGCAATTTTAATATTTATTGCCAAATGGGGGATCGTACATCCAATACTTCTTGCATGGTCAATTACGATTTTAACATACGATTGCATAGATGTAACTCTAAGACGATTAATTAAAAAGAAAAATATATTTGGAGGAGATAATATTCATTTACATCATATTTTTTATAAAAAATTTAATCATAAATTAACTTCTCTGTTTATTTTTTGTATAAATAATATTTTTGGCATTATTGGATTTGCTATTTATAAGTTCTTAAACGCAAGTTTATCGTTAATTTTTTTCATAATGGCATTTATTTTTTATTACAAAATAAAAAGTTATTTTTTAAAAAAATCAAAAATTTCTTTTTAGAGAAAAAAAACAACCAAAGTATGTTTCGTTTATAGAAAAACTTTTAGATGGAACCATCAATCTTGTAAATTTTAGTTGATAAATTAACATTCTCTTTAAAATTTTAGTAATTAAATTATTAGAAAAAATTCCTTCATTTAAAATAACATGAGAAACATCAAACACATTACCAAGAGGTTTAAAGTTTAGAACTTCAAAATCATACTTTGAAAAAAATTGCTTTAGTCCATTAAATGTAAAGCGTCTATAATCATTGGGAGCTTCATGTACTCTATATAAAAATGGCATAGTACAAATAATTTGTCCTCCTGGTTTTAACGTTCTTTTTAGTTCATCAATTGTGTTTTCTAAGTTATTCACATGCTCAAATACATCAAATGCAAAAATAAAGTCAAATTTTTCATCTGTAAATGGCAAATAAGGAATTTTTGGATCAATTATAATATCAATATCACTTTTTGAATTTTGTTCGATATCACATGAAACAATTTTTTTAAAACCCATTTCTAAAAAAAATGCATTGAATGGTTTTTCTCCACAACCAAAGTCCAAACAATTCAATTTATCATTATATTTATTTTTAAGAAAATCTTTTAATAAAACTTTAATTTCATTATTGTAAAAATGATATGGATCATTTTTATTAAAAACACGATCTATTTGTCTATTAGTTGCCATTTAAAATTATTTGATTTAATGCCTTAACTCTAGATAAACTGTTAAATTTTTTAAATATTTTAAATATATACATGACTTATAAATAGTTAACAATAATCTTAATTTATTTATTTTAAATAATTTATTAATTTAATGATTACAACTAAAGGAAATTTTAAGATAAAGTAAAATTTCTGATACAAAAAAACTTTTTTATTATTGTGAATGTTTTTTATGATTTTTCTAGAAAGCTCTTCATAAGAAAGTGAAAAAAAAATATTAAAATATTTTAATAGAATATTATTATTAGAATTAAGTAATTTTTCTGATTTTACAGGTCCTATAATATGACTTTGTAAATGTAAAAAATTTATATAATTTGGTAAACGATTAATTATATTTTTGCTTAATGTATACCCTTTAAAATTTGACCTTTGATAAAAACCTTCTTGCCCCCCTATCAAAATAACTTTTAATTTTTTATTTTGCAGATTCAAATATTCTATACATTCAAATTGATTAAATAAATTAGTATGCAAAGTTTTTCTTAGATCAGATATATCTGGATTACTCATGCCATATGTAAAAGCATTTATAATAAAATAAATTTGATCTTCATATTTGCTTAAATTAATTTTTAAATTTTTTAAAATCTCAAAATCTGGATTTGAAAAATCAATTTTATATTCTTCAATATTTAAATCTAAACTAATTTTTGACCTTGAAAGACCAACAGTTTTTTTTTTATTATCGTTTAAATGTGTGATTAATTTTTTACCAAGTCCTTTTGTATGTCCAGTAATAATGTACATTAGTTTTATTGATTTACCTAAAGTTTTACTATAATTAAAAATTTATGCTGTACAAATTTAATAAATATCAAATTTGCAATAAGTGTACCATAGATAATTCTTTTATTGATGTTAATTTTTATAAGGGAAAGTGTGAATTTTGTATAAATTTTGAAAAAAATATTCAACAAGAAATAATATCATCTAAAAAAAATTTAAATTTTTTGTTATCAAAAATTAAAAGAAATGAGAAAATTTTATTTGCACTAAGCGGTGGTATAGATAGTGCTTATTTATTGCATTATCTAGTAACAGAATTCAAAATTAAACCACTCGTCATTCACATTGATACTGGATGGAACAGTATGACAGCAGTTACAAATATTGAAAACTTAATCACTAATTTAAATCTTGAATATGAAGCTGTTGTATTGGATTGGAAAGAATTTCAAGATCTAACTTTAAGTTTTTTTAAAGCTAGTGTGCCTACTATAGACGCTATTCAAGATCACGGTATTTTTGGCTCATTATACAAATATGCTAAAGACAATAATATTAAAACTATTATTACAGGAGGAAATATAATCACTGAATGTATTAGAGAGCCACTATTAGTTCACTATCATGCTGGTGATACACGCCAAATTAAAGATATTCAATCAAGATTTGGAAATATAGAAATAAAAAAGTTTCCTTTTTGTGACATATTTAATTATCAAATTATTTATAAATTTGTTTATGGTATCAAAATATTTCAACCTTTAAACTCAATAAATTATGATAAAGAAGACGCTGCCAAAATACTTACTGAAACTTATGGTTGGAAAAATTATTCTGAAAAACACCACGAATCTAATTTAACAAAATTTCTTGAAGGTTTCTGGATTCTAGAAAAATTTAAAATTGATAAAAGAAGATTTTATTTTTCAAGCTTGATAAATTCTGGCCAATTAAATCGTAGTGAAGCGTTAATAAAATTACAAAAAAAACCTTTTGATCAAGAAGAAATAAAAAAACAAAAAAAATACATATGCTCTAAACTAGGAATAAGCAATGAGAAGCTAAATGATTTTTTTAACTCTAAAAATAAATACCATTTTGATTATAAAAATAATAATTTTTTTATATCAATAGTTATAAAAATCTTAAGGCTGTTGAAGCTAGAAAATCGTTTATTTAAATGATTGCTTTATTAAATTATAGATTTGGTAATATAAAAGCATTCGATAATATCCTGTCTAACTCGAATATAAATTATAAAATTATTGAAAATTTTGAAAATATCAAAATGTTCAGCAAAATTATAATACCGGGTGTTGGTCATTTTAAAAGTGCATCTAACAAGATAAAGAAATTAACATATTTTGAAAAATTTAATGATCAAGTACTTAGTGAAAAAATTAAAGTGCTAGGTGTTTGTGTTGGCATGCAAATTTTCGCAACTGAAAGTGAAGAAGATGAAAGTGCAAAAGGACTTAATTGGATTGATATAAAAATTAAAAAACTCAATTTTTATGAATTGAAATATCCTCATATGGGATGGAATAAAATTAAATTAAATTCAAATGACCCAATAATTTATAACATTGAAGATAATGCTGAGCTCTACTTTCTTCATTCATACGCATATGGCTTGTCTGATAAATTTGATACTTTGGCTTATTCAGAATATGGTGAAAAATTCAGTTCAATTATTAAATTTAAAAATATTTATGGGTTTCAATTTCATCCTGAAAAGAGTAACGAAATAGGAATAAAATTGATCAAAAATTTTTGTAATCTATAATGCATGAATAGAATTATACCTACATTAATTTTAAAAGATGGATATATAATAAAAGGAAAAAATTTTAAAAATCATAAATATGTAGGTGAACCAATAAATATTGTTAAAATATTTAATGATAAAAAAGTAGATGAAATCCTAATTTTAGATATTTCACAAAAAAAAGATTTTAGATTAATTGAAGATATATCTTCTGAGTCAACAGTTCCAATAAATTATGCAGGTAACGTTGATAATTTAAAAAAGTTTTTGAGATTACAAAATATGGGAATTGAAAAAGTTTGTCTTTCATCGTTATTTCAAAAAAATATTTCTCAAATATCAAAATTTATAAAAATTTTTGGATCACAAAGTATTTCAATGATTTTTGATGTTAAAAGAGTCAATGATGAATATTTTTTTGGAAGATTTAACAAATTTTTTTATAATTACGACGAATTTATAAAAATTTTAAAAAAATTAAACAAATTAGAACTTGGTGAAATTTTAATTAATGATATTGATAAAGATGGAACAGAGACAGGTTTAGATGAAAAACTAATTGAAAAAACTTATTTTAGTTCAAATTCACAAATTACATATAGTGGTGGATTTCAAAGCAAACAGGAACTTTCAAAATTAATTAAAAAATTTCCACAAATTAATATTGGAGTTGGTTCAAGATTTATTTATCATAACAATAAAAAAAAATCAGTTCTCATTAACTATTTTAATGCTAAGAATTAAATTAACTCCTTTGTTTATATCTTTTTAAACTTTTTGAAATATCTCAAATAAATTTGATATATAAGTGGTAATTTTAAATGTAAGTCTAAAGAAGTGCTAATTCTTTTACCTTCTGACCATGAGTTATTGTAAAATAAGTTAGGATTATCTATAAAGTTTTTTAAAATTTTAAAATGATCTAAAAATTTCTTATGAATAAAAATTAAATTTCCAATATCACATAAAAGAAAATAATTCTTTTTTAATGCAATATCCAATACATAACTAAAACTTGAACCGTTATTTTGTAGATTTCCTTTTACAATTTTTCCTGGTTTAATTGAATTATCTGTTTCTATTACTACTATCTTTGGAATATAAAATTTTAATGATTGCCAAACATCAGCGTCATAAGAATCAATATCAATTGATAAAATATCAAAATCTTTTTTTAATTCTGTTTTTTTTAAAATTTTATCAATTGAATTTTTACCTGTTATCTCAATTTTTTTATTTAATGATTTAACATTAAATTTCTTTTCTAATTTTTTAAGTTTTTGATACTTGATTTTATCCATTTCAATTAATACACCAAACCATTTATGTTTATCAATTAAATGGAACACATTACTACAAAATTTTCCATCCCATGCACCAAACTCTACGCATTGTTTATTTAAATTTACATTGTTTTTAAATAAAGTATTTAAAATATATTCTAAAACACCATCTTCACCATTTTGTGAGTAAAAATTTTTTCTAAAATTTAAGATTTCATTCATTGTTTGTGGCTTTTTTTGACAAAATTTAAAATTAGTATTAGTAAATTACATATAGCATAACATATCTTAATTAATACCGTAATCATAAAAAATTGTTTAAAATTAAATTCATATAATGTAGCTAAATATGAAACTGAAAATTCTAATAATCCAAAAATGTTAAAAATAGATATTATAGATCCACCAGACCAAATTTGAATTGCCATATTAATACTTAAGTTTAAATCTGTAAAAAAAATTATAAATAAATTGAAAATTAAAGAATTAAAAAATATTAATATTAACAAACCAAAAATTAATTCAATATATTTGTTTTTGTAATAAAACTTTAACAAAAATCCTGAAATTAATAAGAGAACGAATGCTATAAAAAAATATTTTTGAACCTGAAAAATAAAAAAACAAAAAGAAAAAAAGAAAATAAAAATTAAAACAAAAAAATAAGTTATAGAAAAAAATAGTTGAAAATTTAAAAAATTTCTAAATTTTAATTGAATTTTTTTTTTAAATTGAAAATATTTATATGAAAAACTTAAAAAACTTGAGATATTTGATATCAATGAGCCTATTAATTGTACATTTAAAAAAATATGAAAGCTTATTTTTTTTGAAATATATTTTTCTAAAAATAACTTTTGCAAATATATTATTGCTAATTGATCTAAACAAATCATAATTAAAAGTAAAATCATTTTTGTTAAGCTTATTGCTAATAACTCTGTAAAATATATCCTCTCTTGATAAAAATAAGCAGTAATTAAAATTACAATGATTAAGTTAATTATTATTTGAATTAGATCTTTAAAATTAAATTTTTTTTTTTTAATTTTTTTTTTTTTTATAAAAAATTTTTGCATAAATTTAAAAGTAGTGAAGGTTAGTTTATTAAAAACTTTTTCTTATTCATATAAATTTTTAAATAAATTTGCCTTTTTAATGTTTTGCTAATTTATAATTTATAAATTTACATAAATTGTGTAAGACAGATACGATTTTTATTTAATCCTATTTCTGAAAAATAAGAATCAAAAGGTTTTTCTCCACAACCAAAGTCCAAACATTTCAAATTTTTATTAACTTTACCAATAAAATAATCTTTTAATAAAATCTTAATTTCATTATTATAGAAATAATAAGGGTCATTTTTATTATTAATTCTATTTTTTTGTCTATCAATTTTCATCAAAAATAATTTTATTAATCTGATTAACAATAGACAAGTTATTAAATTTTTTAGCACCTTTTATATTCCAATTCGATTTATTGTTATTTAACATTAAAGTATTTTTAAGTTTATTAATAAAATCATTTTTTTTAAAAATATCAAATTTTACAGGATTTTCATTAATAATCATTTCAGATGACCCACCAGAACATGTGCTTATTACAACTAGCCCAGCAGCTAACATTTCTAAACATGAAATTCCAAAAGGTTCCTCCCATTTTGATGAAAAAATTCCTATATCATAATTAGATAACTCTTTATGAATTTGCTCTCTTTTAATATCTTTTCTAATATTGATAAAATCGAATTTTTTTAAATATTCATGATTTTTATTATTTATTTTTTGGCTATAAATCGTTAAATTTAATTTTATATCATTTTTTTGATTATAACTTTGAATATCAGGAATGACATCAAATATTCCTTTGTGTTCTACAATTTGCCCCACATAAACTAATTTATTTATTTTTGGAGAAAAAATTGGATTATATTTAATTTTGTTAAAATCAATAAAAGGGTACAAAACCTTATTTTCTTTTAAAGAAACACTATAAAAATTTTGAAGATATTTTGAGCAGAATATCATTTTTTTTTTTAATAATTTATATTGAAAATTAGAGACTTTATTTTTAAATCTAAAAAATAAATAATCTTTTATTCTTTTTTTATAAGAAAAATAAGTGTAATCCCATACAAAAATATTAAAAGATATTTTTGATTTTATAATTAAATTTATTATATTTGTCCCTAAACCCTGTATGTTCCACATTAAAATTTTTTCAGGTTTCCAATCTTCAATAATTTTTTTTAGAACTAAATAGTTATATTTTTCACATTCATCATATGAGAATTTTTTTTTTGCAGAATTAAAATTTGTAAACATTTTAAATATTCTTCTTACAGATTTATCATTCCTAATTGAAAGGTGCCCATCTAAAGATGTAGCTATTAAAGTTTCATGTCCCATTTTATTTAATAAACTTGTATAGTCTTTGCAACCTATTTCATAACCTCCAATTTCATTTGGAAAGAGCAAATTTGATAAAATTAAAATTTTCATTTAAAATCTTTAAAAATTTTTTCAATTTTAGATATTTGTTTTTTTCTATCAAATGATGCTTTATAAAGTTTTTTGCTTCTAGAAGAAATTTTATTTTTTAAATATAAATAATTTTTTTTTAATTTCTTAATATTTCTAAATAATTCTAAATAATTCCCTGATTTACAACTAAAACCTACTTTGTTTTCATTAATAATTTTATTTGTTTCTCCATTAATCATTCCTAAAATAGGTTTTGAGGACTTAAGATAGGTCACAAATCTTGACGGAACAACAACTTCATACGCTGGTCCTGCTTTTAAAGAAACTAAAAGGGCATTTGATAAATTATAATAGGCGTTCATTAATTTTTCAGGTTTTGAACCTAAAAGATATAAATTATTTAAATGAAACTTTTTTTTTTGAGAGTCTAGCCATTTAAACATGCTTCCTTTGCCTAAAAATATCCATCTAATATTTTTGTCATATTTATTTGTTAATTTTATACATTTAAAAATACTTTCTATATCCTGTGCTATGCCTATATTACCAGTAACAATAATATCAAAGTCTTTGATTTTTTTTTTTGGATAATCTAAATTTTTGGGATTGTAAAAAATATCAAAATCCTTCTCTGCCCAATTTCTAACAACATCAATTGGCACTTTTTTTTTTAGGTATCTATTTAATTTTCTTTTAATTCCCTCAGATTGAGTTATTAAAAAATCACAATTTCTGTAAACATAAAGAGAAAAGTTTTTAATAAGCCTTTGTATTAATTTAGATTTAAATACATCTACATTCTTTTCGTGACTAATAACATTATTGAATGTGTCTGGCCAAAGATCTTGTACCCACATAATATGTTTTATCTTTTTAATTTTTTTTAAAATTATAGAGCAAATTCCAGCACTAATAGGTGAGGTTTGATATGTAAAAACTAAATTATATTTTTTTTTAAGAAAAAACATAATATATAATGATGAAGATATCGTAAAGCTTAGATAGTTTAAAAATAAAAATAATTTATTCTTTTTTCGAGGAAATATTGGAACTCTAATAATATTAATATTTTTTAATTTATTAAAACTTTTTCTATTTTTTTTAAACTCAGTATAAATACTTCCATCTGGATAATTAGGGTATCCTGTAAGAACATCTAGTTCAAATTTATCCTTTAAACCTAATGCTAAGTCAGTAATCCTAAATTTCTCAGGCCAAAAATATTGTGAAACTATTAATATCTTCAATTTTTAATTCTTTTTCCAAATAAATTTATCTACATAATCTATATAGCTAGATATAATTCTAACTATTTTATCAGAAACATTTTGAACATTATAAGCTCTAACATTGTTTAATATTTTTTTATCTGATTTATATTGATCTTCAATAATTTTAAGACAATTTAATATTAATTTTTCATTCATTCCAACCATCATAACTGAGCCTTCTTCCATACCTTCTGGTCTTTCATGGGTTTCTCTTAAATTAAGTGCTGGGAAATTTAAAATTGATGATTCTTCTGTTATAGTGCCACTATCTGACATAACACATTTTGCATCAAGTTGAAGTTTTATATATTCAAAAAATCCAAATGGCTTTAAAAATTTGATTTTATTTGTATTTTTAAAATTTAATTTATCAAAACTTTTTTTTGTTCTTGGGTGCGTAGAAACAATGATTTCAAAATCATATTTTTTTATTAGTTCTGCAAAGATATTTTTAATATTTCTCAATTTATTTAAATCATCAACATTTTCTTCTCTGTGTAAGCTAAACAAAAAATATTTTTTTTTTTTTAAATTAAGTTTTTTTAAAATTTTTGATTTTTTTATCTTATCTTTATAGAAATTTAAGACTTCATATACAGGACTTCCTGTTTTGATTATTTGTTCAGGATTGATTCCTTCATTCACAAGGTACTCTCTAGAAATATCACTGTATGGCATATTTATATCAGCTATGTGATCTATTATTCTTCTGTTTATCTCTTCTGGAACTCTTTCATCAAAACTTCTATTTCCTGCCTCCATATGAAATATCGGAATTTTAAGTTTTTTTGCAATTATTGCAGATAAGGAACTATTTGTATCCCCTAATATTAAAAATGCTGACGGTTTTTCCTTAATAAGGATTGGTTCAATTTTTTTAAAAATTTCTCCTATTGTGCTACCTACTGTTTTTTTTGCTGAATCTAAATAGTAATCGGGTTCTCTAATATTCAAATCATCAAAAAAAACTTTATTAAGCTCGTAGTCAAAATTTTGACCCGTATGAACAAGAATATTTTCAAAATATTTATCTAATTTATAAATTACTCTTGAAAGTTTTATTATTTCAGGTCTTGTCCCAATTACAGTAATGACTTTAATCATATTACAGATTTTTAATTTTTATTTTATTAAGTAATTTTATTAATTCTTTATCATTTAATCTTTTTGTATTATGTGAGGTGTAATCTTCGGATGCAGAAGTTTTAATTTTTCCTTTAACAAAATAATTTCCATAATTAAGATCTCTATCATCCATTTTTACAACATAATATTTTCCCTTGGTTGTAGCTTTTGCCAATTCTTCACGTGTTAATAACGACTCATATAGTTTTTCTCCATGACGTGTTCCAATAGTCTTAATTGGAACTTTTCTTTCAAAAATTTTCATTATTGAATTAGCTAAATTTTTTATTGTAGCACCAGGTGCTTTTTGAATAAATAAATCACCTGGTTTACCGTATCTAAATGCATGCAATACTAATTCCACCGATTCATCAAGAGACATCAAGAATCTAGTCATATTTGGATCTGTTATTGTGATAGGTTTTTTATTTTTTATTTGAGACACAAATAAAGGAATTACAGATCCTCTAGAAGTCATGACATTTCCATATCTTGTTACACAAAAACAAGTGCTTCCTTTTGAAGTTCTAGCATTAGATATAAATATTCTTTCCATCATCGCCTTAGAAACACCCATTGCATTAATAGGATAAACTGCTTTATCTGTACTTAAACCAATTACTTTTTTAACATTATTTTTAATACAAGCTTGTACTAGATTGTTGGCGCCTAAAACATTTGTTTTTACAGCTTCCATTGGGTAAAATTCACATGATGGCACTTGTTTAAGAGCAGCTGCATGAAATACAAAATCTACTTTGTATAATGCTCTATCTAATGCATCAAAATCTCTTACATCACCAATATAAAATTTAATTCTAGGGTTAGAATGTTTGAGACGAAGATCTTCTTGTTTTTTTTCATCTCTACTAAAAATCCTAATTTCTTTAATCTCAGTTTGTAATAAATAATTCAAAAAAGTTGATCCAAACGATCCTGTTCCACCAGTGATTAGCACTATCTTATTCTTAAATATTTTCATTAATTTTATCTTTCATTAATTTTATCTTTCATTTCTAATAGCATTTTATTCCATGAAGAAATTTTAATATTGTTTTGTTTTTGAAATTTTGAAACTAAACTTCTATTAATTTTAACTGTATTTGATAATTTTATATTAACATCATTTTTATTAAAAATCTTTTGTATTTTCTTAAGCAATGTATATTTGTCAATCGGTTTTGATGAAATATGAATTACACCAACTGTTTTTTTTAATTTTAAAACATTATTAATAATTACTTTCGCTAACTCAAAGGAAGTTAACCCTGAAAAAATAAAATTTTTATATCCATCAATTGCGCCCTTTTGCTTCATAAACCATTCAAATAATCCTTGTGACTTATCTAACTCTGGACCTATAACAGATGTTCTTAAAGTAATACAATTAGGAAGATTAACTTCTCCCAAATATTTACTTAAGCCATAAATATCAGCAGGATTTGGACTATCATTTTCGGAATAATTTCCTTTCAAACCATCAAATACACAATCACTGCTAATTTGTATCAACTTAAATTTATATTTTAAACTTAACTGCTCAAGATGTTTTGGAAATTTACTATTAATTTCAAAAATTCTTTTTGCTGTATAAAGATCGATATATTTTTTAACAACTGCTGCACAATTTATTACTATCGAAGGTTTGATTTTCTCTATAATTTTAATTATCTGATTTTCATTTTCAATTTTTACATTAGCAAAAATTTTATCTGAATATTGACTAAAGAATTTTTTCTTATTTTTTCTCTTTATAGTTCCGTAAACAGAATAATTTTTTTTTGTTTTTATTTCATTAAATATAGCATTACCTATAAGACCAGATGCACCAATTATTAATATTTTTTTTTTCATAATCGTTTAAATAAATTTAAATTTTCTTTTTCAATATTCGATGGATTAAAGTGCTTATTGATAACATAAAAGTAATTATTTCGAATTGATACTTTACTAAAGTAGCTCGTGATATCAAAATTTTCAAGAAAATGTAACCATTTTATTTTATTATCAAGTTTAATTTCTTTAGACAAACTAAATTTTTGAAGGAAATACCATGGTGTAGTATTTTTAGAAATTAAAATAAAACATCCCGACATCAGCGCCTCTAAAATAACATATCCAAAGTTTTCTCCTAACGTTGGAAATAAAAAAATATCATACTTAGTCAGTACTTTAAGCACATCTTTGTTATTAATTTCACCAAAATAATTATATTTGATATTTTGATTAAAATTTTTAGTTTTACTAAGGCACTCAGCTAAGTATCTATCTTGATAAGTGTTTCCATAAATATCAAAAACTACCTCTCTATTTAATTTACTCATTATTTCAATGGCAAATTTTAAATTTTTTTTTCTATTAATTGTAGAGTAAAAAACTACACGCAATTTTTTCTTAGAAAGATTTTCTTTTGAAAATTTTTTTTTAATTAGAGTGAAAGACTTTGATTTTATTTTATTGAAATCTTCATTAAGCATATCTCGTGCAACTAAAATCTTATTTTTTTTAAAAAGTTTCTTTACTTGATATTTTTCATAGCTAGAAGTGCAGTGAAAAATAACGTTTTTTTTTAAGAAAAAATTTACTAAATAGATAAAAAATTTTTTTTTTCTTTTTTTAATTTTTAGAGCACCAGTCAAAAGTTCACCTTTTGGTGAAATAATAATTTTTAATTTATAAATAAAATTAATAATTAAGACTAAAAATAATTCTCCATGAAATATTCCATTAAAATATAAAATAGAATTTTTATTAAATATTTTTTTTTTTTCCCAAAGACTAAATTTGTTTACATAAAGAGTTTTGTAATAATTTTTTTCCAATAAACTCTTCATTCGATCTACAGAAAAAAATTCACCACCTATTTTATTAAATGTTAGATTATAGTTAAAAATAAAAATATTTTTCATATTCTATTTTTAAAAACAATTTTTTTTTCTACATTTTTTACAACCTTGCTTCCAGCTGCAATAGCAGAGCCTTCTCCTATCTCAACACCTTTTCCAATAAAGACAAGTCCACCTATCCAACAATTTTTATTTATTAAAATTTCTTTAGAAATATATTCTTTTTTTTTATCTAATAAATTGATATTATAATCATGATCATAAACCAAACTATTTGGTCCAAAAATTACATTGTTACAAATTTTAATTTTTTTTCTTGCAACAATAGTTACATTTCTATTTACTTTTACATCATCCCCAAAAGTAATTTCTCCTCCATCAAGTGCTACCAAACAACAACCATCATCAAAAAAATTATTTTTACCAAACTTAATCTTACTTTTGTTGAATGATTTCAAAATTACATTCTTTCCAAATCCAACTAAGTTTGAATTCCAATCAATATTTCTTTTGAATACAACAAAATAAATAAACCGTAATAAATAAAAGAAATAATTAATTTTTATTTTCATTTTTTAAATAAATTAACAAATATATTTAATGTAAAATATAATGAAGCTGTAACTATATTATAATTTTCTCTTATTGAAATAAACATTTCACTAAATTTTAAAAAATTTTTTTTTGGATCTTGGCTAATACCTCCCGGTTTCATTCCAAGACACACTTTATCATAAAAATTAATTTTAATGAATTTCCTTGTTCTTAGTAATACTTCATAATCACCACTTATTTTAAATTTTGATTTATAATTATTTTTTTTTAAAAAATTTGATTTAAATATTCCACCAACATGAACTATTGGCATAATAAAAGGCCACAATTTTTTATTTGTATTTTTTCCTATAATGACTTTAGTCCCAATTAAATTAGCCTTACAATAAAAAAAATTTGTTTTTTTTTTTAAAACACAAAAATTTAAAAAATTTTTGTAATTGAGATTAATTTTATCCCCTGCTCCCAAAAATGAAACATATTCTGTTTTCACATATTTCATTGAATAATTCCATGCATCATAAATTCCTTTATCGTTTTTTGAGACGTAATGAGTAATGTTTTTAAATTTTTTTACTATTTTATCAGGTTTTATTATTGAATTTGCATCTTTTATTATCAATTCATAATTTATTCCTTTAAAAACTTTTTCTATTGATTTGAGGGTCTTTATTAAATTTAAATAATCATTTTTAGTAGCAATTATGAATGTTATCTTATTTTTTTTTTCTGTCATTCCGATAAACATAAATAATAATACTTAAAAAAAGATAAAACATACTATGATGTATATATCCACCACCTCTAAAAAAACAATTAACTAATGTTGTTAAAAAACAACCTACATAGATAATATCTATATGATCATAATCATAATTTAAAATTCTATTTCTAACTAAAAAAAAATATTTTGAAAGTTTATAAATTGCAATTAAATATAAACTGCCGAACAATAATCCATACTCTAAAATAATTTTGCTCAACATAAACCCTGGATCACTTACATTTAATTGTTTATCACCGTGGTAATAAATATTTGCATTAAAAGCTGGGTAATCCATTATATGAAACATTCCATTTCCAGAGCCAACGCCCAAAAAGTCAAGTCTTACAATTGTATCCCAAATAAATTCATAACCTTGAATAAAAATTATAGTAGATAAATTTAATCCTATATAATTTTCCCTATTAAATGCCTCAAAAAAGCTAACTACTCTTTCTAAAATTAGATCAAGCAAATAATCAATAGATTGTATATTCAACATACTAATAAAAAAATACATACAAAATAAAAATAATAAAAGTAAAAAAAATTTATGAATCCTAAATATGGTAAAGAACAAAAACAACAATAGAATTACACCAGTTGCAGTACCTAATAACAAAGTTAAAAATGATACAATTGTCAATCTCATATATATTGATGAATAATCTTTGCTTAAAAAAACAAAACAAATTAATAAAGGTCCAAAAATTGCCGGGATGTGGGAGGGTTCATTTACAATAAGTAAACGATATTTTGAAGAACCTACATCATAAAATGCATCTCCACGTTCGTAATAAAAAATACCTAAAAATATTAAAAAGATTATTATATAGCTTACTATTTTAATTGTTTTAAAAAAATTTTCTCTATTACAAATTTGAAAATAAAATTTTTCACATATATAATAAATTATTGGTAGAATAATTGAAACAATAAGAGTTTTTAACACATCATTTATTGCAAAAATATGATTAATATATTGTAGAAATAATAAAAGTGAACATATGATCACAATGTTTAAATTGCCATTGCTAATTCTTAATTTATAACTGATCAAATATTTAACTGATATTATAGCCAAAACTATAGACATACCACCAGCGTAACTATCAAATAGTCTTAATACTTTAGCTAATCCAGGTAATAAAAAGAAAATTAACAGGGTTAAAACTTCAACAGGATTAATTTTACTCATATAAATTTTTTAATAATTGTGCAAAACTTTTTCTTGAAGTTTCCCAGTCGAATTTTTTAGAAATTTTAAAACCTTTAATTACATTAATTTTAGAGTAACTATTTAACAGTTTTAGTTTTTTTATCAAATCATACGCATCGTCAGGATCAAAATATAAAGCAGCATCTTTTGCTACTTCAGGTATTGAGCCCTTCTTAGTTGTAATAACTGGACAATGAGACTGAAAGGCTTCAATGATTGGTATTCCAAATCCCTCGTATTTAGATGGATAAATAAGACATTTTGCTTTTGAGTATAATGAATATAAAAAATTATTATCTCCATCAACTTTAATGAAATTTTTTATAATATTATTTTTTTTCAAAAAAAATTTTTCTTCATTGTTGAATTCACCACCTCCATAGATAACAAATTTATAATCAATATTCATTTTTTTTAGTATCTTAGAAGCTTCCATGATTATTTTAAAATTTTTATACTCATTTCTATTACCCACATATAAATAAAAATTTGATGGAATAGCATTATTTAGTTTAATTTTTTTTTTGTAATTTTTTTTTAAAAAATTTTTCGTAAAACCTCCAGGGTAAATTATTTTAATCTTGCTTGGATTAATATTAAAATAATTTTCAATATCTTTTTTTGTATTTTTAGAAATTGTGATAATATAATTTGAATTTTTGATTGTATTTTTACGTTTTAATAAAAAAGATTTACTAAAAGAATGTGGTATAATTAACTCAGGAATTAAATCATAAACAATAGTAACAGCATTTTTTTTTTCTATTTCAAAGTAACTATTGATAAAATAATGATTATAAAAAAAATATTTAATAAAAAATTTTAATAAAGTATTTATCAAGATTATAATTTTTTTTAATATATTTGAATTTGTATCTATAAAAAAATTGTAGTTTTTTGCATTTTCATTATAATGAAATAATGGTAATTTTATTACTTTAATATTGCTCTTTGTTTTAATATTTTTACTAATTTCATATATATATTTTGAAATACCCCCAAATCTCTGCAGTGCAAAAATATCAAAAATAAAACAGTAAAATTTCATTTTAAAATCTCAATAATTTTTTAAAATAAGAATAATACATATAAAGGAAACACTTCTTTAAAAAAATATTGTCTGCATGAAAGTTTATTTTCATACTACTATCAGGAAATTTAGTTAAATTAAATTTACGTAATTTTTGAGGTCCATATATTTTTGAATCTAATTTTGCATTTGTTGCTTTATTACCAAATCCAATATTTTTTATTAAGTTTTTTTTAGGAACAACGCATTTTTTTGAATTAAGAATTTGATCAAACATAAAATTAAAAGACCAGGTGGTAAGATTGGATTTCTTATAAACAGCTTTATAATTATTTTCTAAAAATATTCGATAAGGAAAAGGGTAAGTTTTTTTTATTTTTTTTATAATTAAATCAATATCTTTCTTTTGAATATTTCTTTTATATAGTTTCCATGATCTTTTCCAAGTAGCCCATCCCCAAATAGGTGTTAATGATGAAAAATAAACGTCACAATCCAAATATATTTCACCTTCCAGTAAATTATTTCCACTAATTGAAAATATTTGATTATCAAATCTATAATGTTTTAAAAGTTTTTCACAATAATCAAAAAAATGAGTACTTGGGAAACAGTCATATTCTAAAATAATTCCTTCATCTTCATTATCAAAAAACCAATCGATAGCAGATACAACTCCACTCTTAATTCCTAAATTTTTTTTTGAAAATTTTTTTTTTACATCACATTTCCAATCAATTTGATTAAAAATTTTTCGCGTACTATTAATTTCTTCAATTATTTCATCATCATTTGATGGATAACCATCTGATGAGATATACAACTTTTTAGGTTTAATTTTTTTTATTTGATTAAAAACTTTTTGAGTAATTCCAGGATTCCTGTAAGTTAATAACAATATCGGTGTACTAAAACTCAATGCATTTCCTTACTATTATTCAATTTTGAAACTAAAAATTTGTTTATCTTTAAATTTATCTTATCTCTATTTCTTTTAAAATCTCTAAAATTTTTTAGAAAACTACTAGGTCCCAGTTGATTTGTATTGGTAAAATCCCTCCAAAAATTATTATCACCATAATAAAAAAAATGGAGTGCATAAAAATCATAAATATCTTTAGCAACAGAAATTTTTTTCTTTTTACCATTTAGAATTATTTTTTTTAGTTTTTTTTTATTTAAAAAAGTTTTAGCAAAATTGAATTTAATACTATTGTTATATGCACAATTAATTACTTCAATACCTAGCACTGGAGCCTCATGTGCTATGGAGCCGTGGCAAGTTAATATCAAATCAAGACTTTCAGCAGCTAATTGCCTAAAGGAGACGTTAGGATTAATAATTTTAATGCTTGGAAATTTTTTTACAAAAGCTTCTAATATCTCAATTGTACCTGGAAGAAAATCTCTATGGGGTTTTATATACCAAGAAAAATTCTTAGGGCTTTCTTTTGAAATATTTCCAAGATAAATCATCCAATCCCAAAAATCTAAATATTTAAGCCTAGCAAAAGCATGTGGATTATCAAAAAAACAATGAGTGGTAATTAAAATATTATAATTATCTTTCTTATCAATTTGTTTTTTTATTTTTTTATTATGGAATGCTGTTAATTTTTGATAAGCCATATTTATATTTAACACTCCATTAGTCCTTTTAGCTAAATTTTTTTTGGCTTTTATAATTAATCTTTTAAAATTTTGTGTTTTTTTTAAAATTCGCAAATTTTTTTTATATTTTTTAAAGATTTCAAATTGAGTAAAAGATTTTGTTGATTTTATAATTTCTCTTGGATTTACCAAAAATAACTTTGCTCCTTTTTTTCTAGATATTTTTGCAGGAACATTATAATTTATATAATTATCATGGCTTAATAATACATAATGAATTTTTTTTTTAAATATTTCTTCAATACTTACGTAATAAAGTGCAAAAAGAAAATAATTTTTATATGTAATTTTATTATCCAAGTCTACAGTTTTTAAACCTTCTCTCAAAATTGACTCATAAATATCAATTCCAAAATTCATTCCTTTATATTTAAAATTTATCAAATCTTCTCTAGTTTTTATTTTTTTTACCAAAAATAAAAATATTTTTTTAATTTTATAAAAGTTATTTATTCCTGGTTTAATTAAAAAATTTTTACTTACACCTATTTTTTTATCAATCATTTCCTTTTCTTTGGAATTTTTATTTAGCCCAAATGTATACAAATTCACTTTAAAATTCTTTTTAAAATGATTTATAAAAAGATAATTAGATATGTACCAGTTTGGATGATCAAATGAATCTAGCAGGATATTGATTTCTTTTTTATTCTCATTATTTTTGGATAAATTTTTTGTAAAATAAGACCAGTAATCTTTAAATTTATTATCTGAAAAATAAAAGTTTTTTTTCTTTTTGTAACTGGATAAATAAAATCTAAAAAAATAAAAATAAAAATAAAAAATTAATTTATTGTTAGCTATATTGGTAAAAATTTTCATTCAGGAATTATAAATCTACATTAAAATATTTTACAATTTTGGGTGAAAAACTAAGTTTAAAATCTCCTCTTAGTGGTGAATTTACACCAACAAAATCAATATTCAATTTTTTTTCATGGAAATATAAAATTTGCTCAGCAATAGCTGGTGATGATGGAAATTCTTTTCTTAACTCTGGATCTGAAGCTCCAATTAAATAATATGCATTTTTATCATCAAATATGAATAAGCTAGCACTAACAAAATTGCCTTTAGGATCTTTTAAAAAATTTATTCGAGCAAACTTTTTTTCCATTGCATAATTGCAATAATTAAACAAATTTATTAAAAAATTATCATTAATCTTAATATCTTGTCTGTTAAAAGTTTTTTTATATAATGCTATTAAATCATCTACCTCGCCATCATTAGTGACAAGATGTGAAAATTTTTTAAATTCCTGACGTCTTACTGTTCTAAATTTTTCCATTATTTGATCTTTATTAATATTTTTCAAATCTAATATGCCAGTATTTCTTAATTCTATTTTAAATTTTGGTTTAAGTTTTTCATGATAATTATGCCATTGAAAAGCTCTAAGATCTTCAAATTTAGGGTTTAGTGTTAAATTAATATTTTGATGTTTTTTTGTAATTAAACTTATTATTTTTTCTGAATAATTTAGAATTTTTGAATATCTTCGTGAATTATTTTTAATTTCCAAAATTTCTTGATTAAAAATAATTCCATTATACACATTAAATAAAGGCGTTTCATCTCCTAAGATTATTGGCACACATGCTATAGCATTAATATTTTTTTCATCAAAAAATACGTATTTTAAAACCTCAAATGTATTTTTATAAAAATTTAGATGGGAGCTTAGTGAAAAAATCGTACCATGTGATGATTTTGAAATTAACTTATCCCAGTACTTGTTTTCATTATCTAAAATAAAACTTATGCTCATTTTAAAAAAGTATCGTTACTATTTATCTCGATAATATGATCACATAATTTTAAATTATCAGAGCTATGCGTTATCATGATAATGGTTTTATTTAATCTTTTAATATTATTGAGAATGTTATTTTCAGTTTTTTCATCCAATGCATTTGTAGCTTCATCAAGAATTAGCACTGGTTTATCAGCATAAATTGCTTTTGCTAAGGAAATTCTTTGTCTTTGTCCTCCTGATAGCTTAATAGCGTTTTCTCCAACTATAGTATTAAGTTTGTTGGGAAGTTTATTTATAAATTCTTGTAAATTAACCATTTTCAAAATTTCAAAAAGTTTCTTTTCATCAAAATCATGTTCATGAAAATTTGTTAAGTTATTTAATAAGCTATCATCATATAAAAATAACTTTTGAGAAATATAAGAAATATTTTTTTGCCATAACTTGTTATTATCTTTATCTAACAATTTATCATCTATAAAAATTTTTCCATCATAATTTTTCAATAATCCTGAAAAAAGATCCACAAAGGTAGACTTACCAGCGCCTGTTATACCTCGAATACCATAAAATTTATTTTTAATTATTTTTAAACTAAGATTATGAAAAATTTTTTTTGAAGTTTGTGGATAAGAATAATTTATATTACAAAATTCAATTTTTTCTTTAAATAAAAATTTTTTGTTATTATTTAAGTCGTTGTTATCTTCAACAGCCTCAAAGTAAGGTCTTAAATCCTCTAATGCTGCTTTTCCGCTTCTAAAAGAATTTACAGATGCATAAATCTGATTAAACATTGGCAAAGATCTTTGCATTACTACTACCATAGTCCCTGCAATTGGTATTATATCGTTGATATTATTTTCGTAAAATACAACAACAACAACACCAATTAAAATAATAATTACAGTTTCAACTACATATCTTGGAAATGCTGATATATAATTTACATTTGCTTGTGCTAACCTCAATGATTTATCTAACTGAAGGTATTCGTTTATTTTTTCTTTTTCATTTCCAGAAATAATTACATCTCTTATTCCCTGAAAAGTTTCTTGTAAAAATTTTATTATTTCTGAATATCTTTTTGACATTAATTGCCCATACGAAAGCATTTTTTTTTTAAAAAAAGATGCTATCAGCAGGTAAACTAAAGTTAATATTGAGATTGTAACAATTGATGGAATGGGTTCAATCACTAATAAAGTTAACATCATAAAAAATAGGAGAATAAAAGAAGAAAAAACATTTATAATTGGTATCAAACATTTATTAGTTACATCATTAATTTTATTCACAATCGCTGATAAGTACTCACTACTATTTTTTGTTATATGAAATTCATAATCTCTATTTAAAATATTTTTAAAAGTTTTATTTGCTAAAGAAACACCAAAATCACAAGCTAAAAACGATTGTTTTTTTATCAGTAAAATTCTAAAAATAGAAGACAGAACTATGAAAACAAAAAAACAAATTAAAGTAAAATAATAAATATTTTCAATTTTGATATTAAGAAAACTATAAATGGCTTGAGATTTTGAGCCAATATCATTATTTGCAATTAAATTTAAAAAATTATACAAATTTGTAATAGCAATAATCTCTAAAATTGAACAAATAAATGTAATAAAGATAATAAAATAAATCTTTTTTTTATCTTCTTCAGATCCAAGAGAGAAAACATTAAATAATCTGTAAATTCTATTCATAATTTAAAAAGTTAATAATACACATATCTAATATAAAACTTCGAACAAAATAGCACTAATAAATTAATCTTAATATCAGTTTAAACTTTCAAAATATAAAATAAATTTTAAAATTAGATATCTAAAAAATGTTTATTTTAAACTTTTCGGATAGATATTAAATAACTTTTTTTTATAAATTAATTTGATAAGAAAAAGTATTTATGAAAATATATTATTTTAATCAACATCCTATTGGGATATGAAGGTGGCTGTTTAGAGACAAATAGGTCATCTACAAAAATTTTTTATTCTATTTACCTGTATCTAATTCTTGCATATCTAAAATTTTTTATTTTTTTATTTTTTAATACACTTTTCATACCTTTTATATTAAAAAAATAATATGTCTTTTTTTTAAGCCATAAAGACACAATTAATGCATAGGAATTACAACCAATAACTAAATCATTGGTAATAATATCCTCTTCTAAATTTTCTCGATTTGAAATTTTTAAAATTATATTTTGATATTTTATTTTCTTTACAAATCTAAAATCTATTTCTTTTTGACTGGGATGCATTCTTATATTCAAAATAATTTTTTTTTTAAAATTTGCTCTTAAATATCTCACAAATTCTACAATTATATCTTGATTAGAAAAACCATGAATTTTTTTTATAAATGGCTCTGATATAAATAGAATATTAAATTTATTATTCTTTATAAATCTAAAAACTTTTGTTTTTTTTAAAATATATTTTTTGTAAAAATTAGTAACTAATTTTATTTTTGATTTCTTAAAAAAAGAATCAAATTTTAATTGAGTTTCTGCTCTTTTATTGTTAACTAGTATTTCGTCAGGCAAAATTTTTTTTGCATTTAATAAAAAACGTTGTCTATAATTTACCCAATGATCAACGAAAGAAATCACTTTTATTTTATGTTTTTTGGCTAACAAAATAGCACTTTTTTCTAAATCAGTTTGCCATCCTGTACCTGTATAAATCATAGTACTTTTTTTAACTAAAGAATTTAATCTTCTTTTATCAAAATTTTTGTAAATTAAATTGAATTTTTTAAATATTTTAAGAGCAGGTCCTGTTAAAATTGTATTAATTTTTTTTTTAGAAAAAAAAAAATAAGATGCCATCATATAAGCTGATCCCGCATCATTACATATTAATAAATATTTTTTATTCAAATTTTTGCTTAAAAATTTCTTGCCAAGTTTTTTTAAAAGAGCTAATTATTTTTTTCATATCTTTTTTATTCCATATTTTTGAACCTGTAGATGGAATAGTCATTATTCTGTTTTCTTGTAAGGACTCTGCATTTGGGCAAATTCCTTTTTTATATGTATAATTTTTTTTGTTTAAGCTCCATGGAAAGCCATTGGACCCATATGCAATTTTTTTTTGGTACAAAGGAAATAGGTGAATATTTTTTGAACCTGTACCAATTATAACTCTTTTCTTATTTAAACTTTCTACAATTTTCTTTCTTTGAAGTGAGCTAACTTCCTTATCCAAAAGAAGTGGGAAAGAATAAAATACATGTGTATAGCCTTTTTTAATAATTGGAACTCTCAGAAATTTAAAATTTTTTAGATTATCAATTAAGTATTGAGAAAAATTTTTTGTAATCTTAATTATATTTTTTAATTTTTTTAACTGCTCTATTCCTATTGCAGCTTGTATCTCAGTCAGTCTGAAATTATATCCGATATTGTTAATAAGAAACTTCTTTTTTGAACTTATTAAACATGCTTCCCCATGGTTTCTAATCATTCTCATCTTGTAATCTAAAAATTTATTGCTAGTGACACAAATTCCACCTTCACCTGTATGAATATGTTTGTTAAAATTAAGACTAAAAACTCCTATATCACCAATTGTACCAGCAAACTTTTTATCTATTTTTGCTCCTGGAGATTGTGCTACATCTTCTATAATTTTTAAATTGTATTTTTTTGCAATTTTTTTTATTTTATAAATGTTTGCTGGATGACCATATATACTAGTAACAACTAAAGCTTTAGTTTTTTTGTTTATTAACTTTTCAATTTTATTTGGATCAATATTAAAAGTATCTAATTCTATATCTGCAAAAACTGGTATGGCATTCCAAACTAATATAGAAGTAGCAGAAGCAACCATACTCCAAGGGCTTGTAATCACCTCATCACCTGGCTCCAAACCAATGGCACCTAATGCACACATTAGTCCAGTTGTATTTGAATTTACAGAAACGCTATATTTAACATTAAAGTAATTTGACCATTTTTTTTCTAGTTCTTTTACTTTTTTTCCTCCATTGAACTTATCACCACTAACACCAATGAAATCTGATAAAATACCCGATTTCATTACTTTTGTTACTGCGTTTATTTCTTCTTTTCCTATAAAGTTAAATTTTTTCATTTTTCAAATTAAATCAAATTCTCTGCTTCATTACCAATATTAAAAATCATGTCAATGATAGAACAATAACTTAGAAAATCTGTAGTTCTTTGGTTATAATTTTTGCAAAAATACTCATGATATTTCAATTCTATTTTAGACATCAAAAAAGGGTTGTGCTCTTCAAAAAACACTGCTGAGCCAGGTGCTGACAAATATACAGTCCCATTTACAGCTTTTGTTAAATCAAATAATAATTGAGATTTTTTTGAACTTAAATTAAATGATGAAGAAAATACAAATTCTTTTTCTATTTTTAAAAAATTACAAATTTTTTTAATCAATGCAACATTCAAATCTATCAAAAATTTATTTTTTTTTTCTAAAATACTTTCAATATCTATAAATAAATCTTTAAAATATGGTGACGATTGATAATTGAATTTAATTATTTTAGATATATTATTATAATTCTTATTTTCTAAATCAATTTCTACATCTTTAAATTTTTGATGATATTTACCCTTAGATTTTACTGGAACTGTTAGCCATTGATAATCATTTTTTGAAAATTCAATAATTCTATTTCTTTGCTGCCAAGATCTTTTTTTATATTGAATATCATCTAAAAAAATAAAAATATCAGAATTTTTAATCATATTAAAATATCCTGCCCAGGGCAAAAATGTTGGGGCCATAATTGCAACAGTTTTCATTTTAATTTTAATATCTTTCTTATAAAATTTAAATCTTCTAAAGTATCAATATCTATACTCGAATATTTGGGCATTTTAAAACCAATAAAATTAGTATCAGATACATTCTGCATTATGTGACTAGAGTTAAAGATCGAAAAGGGTCCACACTCATAATAATATTTTTTTAAATCTTGAGATCTTGAACTAAACATACCTGACTCTCTAGGGACTAGAATATTATTTTTATTTACTGAAAAAGCCCACTGAATTGGTACATTATATTCCGATATAACATGTAAAGGCTTTTTAGATTTATATTTTTTATAAAGTTTATATGCATCAACTAAATGTTGTTTTTTTAATAATGGTGCTGCTGGAAAAATACAAAATATATTTTTAAAATTTAGACCAAAATCTTTTTTATATGTTTCTAGCACATATTTTAAAACAGGAATAATACCGGTAAAATCATCTGATAGATTTTTTGGTCTTAAAAAATCTATTTCATGACCCAATTTTTTTACTATATTTTCTATTTTTTTTGAATCAGTTGATACGTGAATTTTGTGAAATATTTTACTTTTTTTAGCTGCGTCTAAAGCATACTGAATCATGGGTTTATTATTAACTTTAACTATATTTTTATTTTTTATTCTTTTACTTCCTGATCTGGCGGGTATTATTGCTAAATTCATTAATTAATTCTTTTAAATCCACTGCTTGATGCTTCTCCAAATAGTATCTTTTTAATATTTTTTTTACTTTTTATTATTTCAGACAATCTATAAAAAACTTTATCTAAACTTGATAAATATCTATTTATTTCATTTCGATTTTGAGCATAGTTCATAAAAATAACATTTGAAGCTAAAATTTTTTCTTCTATCATCATTTGAATAAATAATGCTTTTATTTGATTGGAATTTTTATAATTAAAAACAAAAACAATTATAGAGTCATAACCAAAAAAACTAATATCTAAATTATGTTTTATTGCAATTTTGTGTATTGAGTTTTTTATCAATTTTCCATTTTTATTTATTTTAATATTTACTTTATTTTTTAAATAAAAATCAATCATAGCATTAGCCGCAACAACACCAGTTCTTTCGGTCCAAGCCGTAGAGCTTATAAAAGTATCTTCAAAAAACCTCATAAAAATTTTTTTTCCTAAAATACAAGATATCGGATAACCATTACCTAAAGCTTTTCCAAAAACTGCCATGTCTGGATTTACTTTTAATTTTAAATGAGCCCCTCCTGGGCAAAGTCTAAAACCTGAAGTTATTTCATCAAAAATCAAAATAACTTTATATTTTGTTGCTAGATTTCTTACTTTTTGAAGAAAATTATTTTTTGGATAAAAGCTTCTTAATGGCTCCATTACAATAGCAGCTACATTATTTTTATTTTTTTTTAAAATTTTTTCTAGATCAGAAATTTCATTATACCGAAATGGAAAAGCTGTATTTTTCAATCCCTTAGGAACCCCTGCTGCACTTAAACCCTCTAATAAATGGCCTTTTAAATTATCTTTACCAATATTCGCCGCAAGATACCAATCGTGCCATCCATGATAACCACAAAATGCTATAACCTCTTTTTTAGTGCAGGCTCTCGCAACTCTTACTGACATTGCTACCGCTTCTCCCCCAGATTTAGAGTATCTAATCTGATCTGCCCATTTATGTAATGATAAAATTTTATTGGCCAAATTGATTTCCTCTTCACAGTTTAAAGAACTTACAACTCCGTTTTTGATTGATTTTATAACCTCTTGATCTACATTTTGATTGGCGTATCCCAAAATACTAGTTCCTATAGCTGAAATACTCATATCTAAATATTTGTTACCGTCTAAATCCCAAACATATGTACCTTTTGATTTTTTATAATATCCAGGCCAAACCCCATAAGAGAACATATCGGGTCTTTTAGATAAAAGTTGAGTCATACCCGGTATTAATTTTTTGGCGTTTTTTTGGGCTTGAAGTGACTTATAAATTTTTTTTTGAAATTTTTTTTTCAAATTCATAAAAGTTTTTAATAGTTTTATTTAAAGTGAGTAGCTGTTTATTATTTATGATTTTTTTTAGTTTATTAAGATCTAATGTAGTGTCTAATTTTCTTTTCACAAGACTAAAATTAGTTATCGAAGTTCTTTTAAGAACTTTTTTAATATTAAATTTTTTAAGAATAATTTTTGCAAGTTCATATTTATTTACACTATTTTTAGTTCCAACATTTATCTTTCCTCTGATATTTTTTTTGATAAAAATAAGAATATATTTTGCTAAATCACCTGAAAAAATAGGATTATAAATAATGTCATAAAATCCTAAAATATTTTGTCTTTTTTTTACTCCATCAAACAACCAGTAAATAGAATTTTTATGATGATTTAAACCAAAAGGATTAGTTCGAATTATTAGATAATTTTTTAAATTTTTTAAAATATACTTTTCTGACTTTACTTTACAAAATTGATAATAGTTTACATGATTCAGACTATTAGACTCTTTAAACGGTGCTTTATTTCTTAAATTATCATAAACAGCATCTGTGGATATATAGATTAATTTAATTTTTTTTTTTTTACAAATATCAACTAGACTTTTAGTTTGTTCAAAATTTGCCTCATAACATGTATTTTTATTTTTTTCACAATAAGGCACATCTGTAATTGCTGACGTATGAATAATAGTATTTATTTTATTTTTTTTAACAATTCTAATAATTTTTATTTTATTATTTAAATTAAGTTTTGTGTAATTTTTTTTATTTTTATATTTTTGATTTTTAAAATATGTAGAAATAGTCTCAAAACTATCCTTCAAATAATGATGTAAGTGGCTTCCAAGATTTCCTGAGCCACCTGCTATTAATATAGTTTTTTTTACCATTTTCTTGGATCTATAATTTTAATATTTGTGCATGACAAATTTTTTATTTCTTTTGTAATCCTATCATCTGTTTTTAATTTTTTTATTTTTATGAAACTTTTATGAAGTTGTTTTAATTGTTTGGCAGATTCAACTCCAATTATAATTTTTTTTATTTTAGCTACTTTTAAAATATAATAAAAACATAATTCAATTTTTGTTAAATTATTTTTTTTTGCAATTGCATTTAATAGACTCATCGCTTTAGTAAAAATTTTGTTATGAAATTTATTTTCGTTAATTAAAATTCCTTGTAAAAAAATGCTTCTGCAATATAATTTATTTATATACTTTGAAAATTTTTTATTTAGTATTCTTTGATCCAAAATATTCGAAGAAATTTGTATTATATCTATATTTTTATTCTTTAAACCATTTAATGCTAGTGAGGTTGAATAGACCGAAATACCAATCTTTTTAATTATTTTATCTTTCTTTAGTTTTAAAAGATTGTTTAATAATAAATTATTTTTTTTTAAAAGAATTTTTTCATCATGGCAAAGTAAGTTTATATCTGAGTTAGAAAAAATATATTTTAAACTTAAAATTTTTTTTTTTAATATATTATAATTATAAAAATCATTTAAATTTGTTTTAGTAGTAATTATGGTTTTTTTTTTACAATATTTATTTAATACATTTGCTAATCTATGATGAGCATCACCATAACCAAATGCTGTATCTAATTCTAATATTTTATTTTTACTACAAAATTTTATTATATTAACTAAATTTTCATTGTTTATTTTGCCTTTGAGGTTTGTAAGTCCATAATTCATACCAACCTGTGCAGTTCCTAATATCATGTTATGCTTTAAATATTGTTCTTTGTACTCTAGAGTTAATAGATAAATAATTTTTTTTCAAAACTATATGCAATAAATCTTCAGTATTCATAAATTTTGTATTTTTCGACACAACTTTGTTAAGGAATTCTAAATCAATTTTTTCATCCAATAAAAATTTCACATTTGGGAATGAAATTTTCTTTGGTGCAAAAAAATAAAAGCTTTTAAACTCTGTAGGATTTGATCTTATATAAGGAGTCACATGTTCTTTCTCATACTCTGTTTTTGAATTATAATAACATTTTTTCAAAGTATCATACTTAAATACTTGAAAACCTATACCTCCTGGATAATTATGATCAACATTAATATAATCTAGATGAGAATTGTTATGAAAAAATGTTATTGTTTCATCTATTATTTCAGGATCTAGAAAAGGGCTATCACCAGAAAGTTCAACAATAACTTCTGCCTTAAATTTTCTTGATGCACTATATACTCTCTCTAATACATTTTCTTCTGAACCTCTAAAATAATCAATAAAATTTTTTTTTAACAAAGCGACTAGCTCATCGTCTTTCTTATTTTCTGAAGTAGCAACAATAACGTTATTCAATTTCTTTGATATTTTTAGTCTATCAATTAAATACAGTATACTTTCTTTTGATCCTATTTTAGCTAAAACCTTACCTGGAAATCTTCTGGAGCCCATTCTAGCTTCTATAATACCAACTGTATTCAATTTAATCTCTTAACAATTTTGATAAATAAATACCTTTTTCACCATAATTATTGGCATTAAATAACATATAAAGTTCATTTTTGTACTTAAATACAAATGAAAATTCCATCATTTCAAAATTAAATTTTTTTTTATTTATAAAAAAAATTTTATTATCTTTTCTTACCCATTTTTTTCCATCTTTAGATTCTGCGTATCCAATTTTATAATTTTTTCCCTTATAGGAATACCACATCATAAATTTTTTTTTATGGAAAATTAAATTAGAACGTCCTAATGCAGTTTCTTTTTTTTTAAGATTTATACAGACTTTTCCTTCTCTTTTCCAATTTATAAGATTTTTAGATTCACACATTTTTATATTGTAGGAAGGCAAATTTTCATTAATCCATTTTAAAGTTGAGCTGTAATACATTAAATATTTATTTTTGTGCTTAATTACAAAAGGGGCGGTATTAAATAAGTAATCATGACTATTTCTCTCTAAAATTGGAGATTTGAAATATCTTTTAAATTTTTTTTCTCCCTTTTTTTTATAAGCCAGCCCACCAAACAAATTCATTCTAACTCTGGATTTTTTATTCCACCCTACATAAAATAAATAATCATAATTACCTTTGCTTATTAAACATGATGGTGTCACTCCATTATCATCAAATGCTCCTAAATCACCAATATCTAATACTGGCTCTGATGAACTTTTTAATAATTTTTCTTTTTCTAAATTATAATCACTATAAAAAATTCTAGAGATATTTTCTGTATCTCTTGATGAATAATAAACTCTAATTGTGTCTTTTTTAATTTTTTTTATTGTAGGCATCATGCAATGACTTTTGCCAAGGCCCTTGAATTTTGGCTCTATAATCTTTTTTAATATTTTCCAATTTTGCATGTTTAAAAAAAATATTTTTTTTTTATCAAACGTGCTCTTTTATCATCATTTTCCAAAATAATAGAACTAGAAGGCATGACAACAGATCCTTCATTAATATCTTTGGTTACATTTGCCCCCATAGTAATAAAAGAGTCCTTTCCAATCTTGCAGAAATCTTTTATAGCCGTGTTAACTCCCAAAAAAACCCTTTCACCAATCTCTACATGTCCTGAAATTACAACATGTGAAGAAATATAAGCATGATTACCTATTAATGAACCATGACCAATATGATTGCCAGACCAAATAACAACATTATCACCAATCTTAACATTGTGCTGTATTGTCTGATTTTCTAAAATGAAACAGTTTTCTCCAATAGACTCTATGTCTGAAATAACTGAATTTGGATCAATATATGATATTAAATCATAACCATCATTTTTAACTTGTTTATATTTTTTTTCCCTAAGTTGATTGTGTTGTTTAAAAGAAATTGCAACATGAAAACAAAAATCTGTAGTTGAATAATTTTTTTTTACTTCTGAGTAAGGTATAAGTGGTTTATCTAAAAAACTATCTTTATCAATATATTCATCATCTAAAACGTATCCCTCAATATTATATTTATTTTCTTTGTTAAAATAAAAAGTAGCTAATTCAGAAATTTCATGAGACCCAAAAATTAAAAGTTTTTTTTTCATTTCTTTAATTAAATAAAATCATTTTTGCTTAAAAATTGATGTTTTTTTTTGTTAACTTGAATTTTTTTATTCAACACTTTGTCAATTTCTATATCCAAAAAACCTTTTGGAGGAGCTTTAAAAATTAAATGATTTTTTTTTATCAATTCACCAGCTTTAATATCTCTTTTTAAATAAAGTCCACATCTTCTTGAAGAATTTTTAACACCATCAATTAATTCAATTTTTTTTTTATTACCAAGACATACTGAGTTTTTTTTTAAAACCTTAACATATTTAGTTAATTCTTTTTGATTAAGTGCATAAGAATGATCTGGCCCTTTAGCTTTCTTATTATAAGTAAAATGTTTTTCAAAAAAATTTGCCCCCTGCCCTAGAGCTACTATAGACGCATAATGTCCTAATGAATGATCAGAAAAACCAGATAAAAGTTTATGTTTTTGACTTATATGAGTCAAATAACGAAGGTTTAGATTTTCTAACTTTGCAGGGTATTCCGAAGTACATTGCATTAAAACTAAATTTTGATTTTTATATTTTTTAAAGATCTTCTTTATTTTAATAATATCTTCTTCAATGGCCATTCCTAATGAGACTAAACACAATTTTTTTGACCTAGCTGCATAATTTAATAATTTATAATTTGAAATTTCAGATGAAGCAATTTTGAAAGAGTTTATGCCAATTTTACTCAAAAATTTAGCACTTTCCAAATCGAATGGGCTACACATAAATTCGATATTTAATTCATCACATTTTTTTTTAATCTTAATTAAAAAACTTCTTTTAATTTGGACATTTTGAAATATTTTTCTCATCACTTTATTGTCAGGGTATAATTTAGAAGCATCAAACAATTGAAATTTAACCGCATCACATTCTGCTTTTTTTGCAATTTTAATAAGATCAATAGCTTTTGTTAAACTTTGATCAAAATTTGATCCAGCTTCAGCAATTATAAAAGGTGGGGAATTTTTGTTTATAACTTTTTTGCTAATATTAATTTTCATATTATATTAATCTTTCTAATCTTTTGATTCCTTTTGTATCAATTTTAAGTTTACAATTTTTATACAGCTTTTTTCTTAATTCGAATGATAAAATTTTTTTAAAAATTTTGTTAAATTGCATTCTAGTAAAATTATATTTTAAAGTAACAGATAAATTTTCTTTTTGAAATAAATTGTTTTTTTTTTCACTTATTTTACTAATTGGTATAACTATTTGGGGACATCTTACTGCAGCAACTTCATATTTGGTTATACCACAAGTGGTAATGACAAGATCAGATTTTTGGATCAATTTAGATATATCGTTAATTTTATGAACCCATTTTATTTTATTTAATAGTAAATTTTTCTTAAGTTTAAAAATTTTATGTCTATCATAATAAGGACCAACAACTACTGTTATTAAATAATCGTCTAAATAATTAAAATATAATAAATAATTTAATATTTTTGAAGTATAGTCGTTGGCGTCTGATCCTCCAAAAGTAATTAGTATATTTGTAATTTTTTTATTTATTTTTTTTCTTATTTTTTTATTTAAATTTGGATTTCCAACAAAATATTTTAATCCATAATAAACATTTTTTTCATATTTATCTGCATAAGGTCTAATCAATGTTATTCTTTCTTTTTTAAAAAAATTTTTATAAAATTTTTGTTTCTTTAGATCATCAAAAAATATAATCTTAACATTTGTTTTGGCAATCTTATTCAAAAAAGATTTCAATTTTTGATTATTGATAATTCTAATATTTGCAAAATCACAAATAATGATTTTATATTTTGACAATTTTAAGCTTGCTTCTTGAAAACTTACAGCATTTTTTTTTTTTGAAAAATTTATAATTTTTTTATTTTCATCAAAATTTAATATTTCTGATTTCTTCTTAATTTTACTTTGTATTAGAATTGATCTACTTAGATGTCCAAAACCCATACTTTTTGATCCAATAGTGATTATTAATATCATTTAATTCTTTTCATGGTGTTCCACAATTCTAAAGCAATATTGCTGTTTACAAGATTATTTCTCTTTTTTTTAAAATAGTTTTCTATATTCAAAATTACTTTCTCATTATTTTTTGCATCTATTTTTTTTTTTACTTTTATTTTTTTTGTCTTTTTATTAAATACTAAAAAAGATTTATTTCTTAGTGCAAATTTATAATCCTTGTTTTCAAGTTCATACGTATTTTGCATATCTTTTTTTTTTTCAGATTTAAAAATTAATATTCCATGTTTAAAATGAACAGTATAATTACTTAAATTATTCTTTTTTATTAGAGTAATCTTACCAAGCACTGCTCTAAACAAAGCCAAGAAATGTGAGGCATTTTTAATGAACGATTTTCTATACCTCACAACTCCTTCTGTTTTTTTTTTTAAAAATTTAACCAAATATTTGAAATTATGATCTGTATTTCTTGTATAATTAATAAATAATTTTGTTTGATTTTTTTCACACAGACTTACAATGGATTTAGCCTCAATAATGTTTGCACCTAAAGGTTTTTCACACAAAATTACTTTCGGTTTGTAATATTTAAAAACTTGTTTTATCATAATTAAATGTTGATTTTCTAGTACACTAATTATTACCAAATCAACGATAATGTTTTTGTTTAATTGATTAAATTTTGATAATGATTTGAAGCCTGGACATTGATACCTATTTGAAAATTTTAGTAATTGTTTTTTATCTTTATCAATTCCAGATAAAATTTTAAAACTAGAATTTCTATCAATCGCTCTTGAATGTGTTAAAACAAAGCTATCTGATAAATTATAATCATAATTTAATCCAATATTTCCTAATCCAATAATAATAGTTTTGATTTTTTTCAAACTAACCTATAAATATTTAATACCTTATAATAAAAAATAAATCTACTCTAACTGCTAACTTAATCAAGAAGGTGAAACCTGAAAACTATAAAACAATTTTGAAATATAAAGGGAATCTTATTGATGATGGTTTATTAGACTCATTTGAAATAATATTCCATTTGGAACCATAAAAAACTCTGGTTTTGGAAGAGATAAATCAATTTTTGCTTTTCAAGAATATACCTATATCAAATCAATAGTTTATAAGCGTCAAATTTTTAAAAATTAACATGTTAAAGACAAATATCAAACATAACAATTATATAGATAAAGAAATTAGAATAAAGAATAAAGCGTTCAATAAAAATTGGATTGCTACAAATGGATTTGTTGGCAAATCTTTTTTATCTTCTGATGAACTCGATGTTAACCCTAGTATAAAAATGGATGCGCACTCTTTTCAGGTTGCGTGACTTCAAAACATACAAAGATTATGTAAAATGTTTGAAAAAAATTATAAATTCAACACTTTTAAACTGATAGATGCTGGTTGCGGTAGTAGGACATCAACTCTATTCTTCAATCAAAATTATGATTTCAAAAGTTTCATTGGTTTTGATTTTTTCTTTAAAAATTATTGGTTTTGCAAAACAAAATATTAAAAATACAATATGTGATAATTTTAATACATCTACTATAAAATTTGAAGTAAGAGATGCTAAAAAAATACATTTACCTAATGAGAGGCTTGCTGTCTTCTTGTTCAACCCATTTGGCTTAGACACAATGAGGATGTTTCTTTCAAATAATATTAAACTTATGCACCAAAATAAATCTGTTATGATGTATGCAAACGATCAATTTCTTGATGAACTGCTAAAATTTGGAACTTTAGATATGAGAGACGACTTCTTTAACTTATCTGTGATTTCATTTTAAAGAAGAATTATTCCAATCATACATCTAATTTTGGGGTAATAACATTCGTCTTAAATTATACATTGATAGCTAGCTAGCATTACTAGATTTTTGGAATTAATAGGCAAATATGGTTAAAACTACTAGAATAAAACATTTATTGATTTGTGAAGGCAAAATTCAATTACATTATAAGACAATGTCAAAATACTCATATTAAACTAATTTCTCATGTGTGCTCTAAAAAATATGCTTCTCAAACTTATAGTTTACGGTTAAAAGTAAAATATGAAATTCTCAAATATTAAATTACCATCTAATAAAAAATTTGGTTATTTTTTTAGTGGAATTTTTCTAATTATTTCTGTCTACTTCTTTTATTTAGATGGTCAAACAGTGAGCTATGTGTTCGCTATTCTTTCAATATTATTTCTTACAACCGCACTCTTCAAGGCTGATTTACTTTATCCATTAAATAAATTATGGATGAAATTTGGACTTTTGCTAGGAATGATTGTCACCCCAATAGTTTTAGGTATTATTTTTTTTGGTATTTTCACTCCTTATGGCATTGTAATGCGCATTATGGGACGCGATGAGCTATGCATAAAGTTGATAGATAATAGTAGTCATTGGAAACTTAGGTCTAAGACTTCGCCACAAACTAATTTTAAACAACAATTTTAAATAAATATATATAATGGAATTTATTAAAGAGCTTTGGGATTTTCTAAAAATACGTAAAAAACTTTGGCTTGCACCAATCATTATTGTAATGCTTCTATTGGGAGGGCTTTTAATCCTTGCTCAAGGATCGGTTGTAGCTCCTTTCATCTACACATTATTTTAGAAATAGAAATATGTATATACTGGGAATTTCAGCTTATTATCACGACAGTGCAGCATGTTTAATCAAAGATGGTGAAATTATAGCGGCCGCACAAGAGGAACGATTCACACGAAAAAAACATGATGCTAGCTTTCCACATTATGCAATACAGTATTGTTTAAAAGAATCTCAAATAGCTGCAGACAAAATAGAGAACGTCATTTTTTATGAAAAACCATTCATGAAGTTTGAAAGATTACTAGAGACTTATTTAGCTTTTGCCCCTAGAGGCTTTATAAGTTTTGCAAAGGCTATGCCTATTTGGATTAAAGACAAACTCTTTCAAAAATCTGAATTAGTCAAAAAACTCAAATCTACACTAGGTGATAGAGTTAATTGGCATAAACGCCTACTATTCTCTGAACATCATTTGTCTCATGCAGCAAGTGCATTCTACCCTTCACCATTTGAAAGTGCTGCTGTACTGACGTTAGATGGAGTTGGTGAATGGGCGACTACATCTTTTGCAATAGGTAAAGGCAGAAACTTAAAAGTTATAAAGGAGATTCACTTCCCTCATTCTTTAGGACTACTTTACTCAGCTTTTACATATTATACAGGATTCAAAGTTAACTCTGGAGAATATAAAGTGATGGGTTTAGCTCCATATGGTAAGCCTCGTTTTGCAGATTTAATACGTGAAAAACTTATTGCTGTTGCTGAAGATGGAAGCTTTCAACTTGATATGAGTTATTTTGATTACGCAACTGGGTTAACAATGACTAATAAGAAGTTTGATAAATTGTTTGGTGGTCCTCGTCGAACATCAGAGACAGACTTAACACAGCGTGAGATGGATTTAGCAGCATCTATTCAGAAAGTAACAGAAGAAATTATTGTTAAACTTGCAAAAGGGATAGCAAAAGAGTCTGGTGAGCGTAATTTGTGCCTAGCAGGTGGAGTAGCTCTTAACTGTGTTGCGAATGGGATTCTTTTGCGTGAAAATATCTTTGATAATATTTGGATTCAACCAGCAGCTGGTGATGCAGGTGGTGCTCTTGGTGCTGCACTTTCTGCTTGGTACTTGCATCACAATAATGAACGAAAAATTTCACCACAAGGTGATACTATGAAAGGTTCTTATCTTGGACCAGAATATAGCGATGCTGAAATCGAGCAAGATCTTAAGTCATGTGGTGCTATTTTTAAAAAGTGCTCTGAAGCTCAATTAATAGAGGAAGTTGCAACTGCACTAACTGATGAGAAAGCTATTGGCTGGATGCAAGGACGAATGGAGTTTGGGCCACGAGCGCTTGGTGGTAGAAGTATTATTGCAGATCCACGTTCCCCAGCAATGCAAAAACAACTAAACCTAAAAGTTAAATATCGCGAGAGCTTTCGTCCATTTGCTCCTAGTATTTTATATGAAGATGTTGCTGAATGGTTTGAAAATAAAACAGATAGTCCCTACATGCTTTTAGTTGCAGATGTACAAAAAAATAAACGTCAAGCAATGACCGTTGAAGAAAAGGCATTATTTGGTATTGATAAGTTAAATATTGCCCGCTCTTCTGTTCCAGCCATAACACATGTTGACTATTCTGCCCGCATTCAAACTGTTCATGCAGATACAAATGCTAGATATCATGCAGTAATATCTAGATTCAAAGAAAAAACCACATGTCCAATTGTTGTTAACACGTCATTCAACGTGCGTGGAGAGCCAATAGTTTGTTCTCCTATCGATGCATTTAAATGTTTTATGGGTACTGATTTAGATATTTTAGCTGTTGGTAATTATTTACTTCTTAAAAAAGAACAAGACGAAAAACTAATAGAAGATTATAAAGAACGATATGAACTGGATTAAAGACTTTACCCTAGGTTTAATTTCCATTTTTATCTCATATAGTTTATTAATAGCAGGTGATTGGTATATTCAAAAAAATATTATTCAACAACTTAAACACAATTCAGAATACTCAGAAGCAAAGAAGATAGAAGAGTTGCGCTCGAAAAATGAGGATTTACCACAAAAAGAATTAGCAGTAAATGATGGTTACCTTCCTATTATTGTTCCAGCACAAATGGATTTACTTGACAAGAATTACCCTTTAGTTGCTGGGCTACCAAATAGTAAAACTTATTACTGTAATGAAGGTTATGGGCTTATTAGATATAGTTCAGATAGGTTTGGTTTTAGAAATAAAGACGAATCCTGGGATAAAAAAAATCCAATTATAATAATTGGAGACTCATTTGTACAAGGTGCCTGTGTAGCTTCTAATCAAACTCTTCCTGCTTATTTAGAAAAAAATACTAATAGAGCTGTTATTAATCTTGGAATGTCAGCTAATCATCCTGGTCATTATCTTGCCTATGGTGAGCTATTTATTCCCAAAATTAAACCAACTCATGTCTATCTAGTATTCTATACCAATGATAATGTTGCTGTAGAAAAAAGCGTACTTGAGAAAGCTTATCTTAAAGGAAATAAAAAGTTATTTTCTTCTACAGAATTAAGGCTTTTTGATGCTAAATTCTTTAAAGATGAAGGGCTTAAAATAATAGATGAAATAAAAAAAATAGATCAAGATCCAACCAATAAATTGAACAAAAACATTCTGCGTAGATTAATTTCTGCATTTTTAAGACATGCTAGTTTGCCAGCAATAAGAAGTTTAATCTGGCCAGGTTCTGCAGATTTTAAACAAACTAAACGAGCAATCCACTCAACCTTCAATCTTTGTAATACTTTTAATTGTAATTTTACAATTTTATTTATCCCTAACTCAAATTTTTATAGGCCAGATAGTAGAGCAGATCAATATGGAGATTCTATAGAACAATTAGCAATCAGTTTAAATATAAAATTTATTGATGGACGGGATGTGCTTGATCGATCTAGGGCAAGTAAGGACTATGCAATTAAAGGTCCACATTTATCTCCACTTGGGTATAAAAAACTTGCTGACTTAATAACAAAATGACATCAAGTAAATTAAATAATATTGAAGTCTAAAAAGATTTTAGCTAACTTGCTATAAATATTGCAAAAAAATATTTCTAGTATAGATATACTTATAATAATGTTTATTTAAATACTTTTGTTTTTTGAGTAGCATTTACATATGTTTAAAAAATTTCTAAAATCTTTAATCCCACCAATTTTTATATATCTCTTTAAAAGATTGAGTTATCAAAGTGATAATTCAAATGTCTTATTTGATGGAGACGACTTCCTTTTTAAGGAAATACTCAAAGATGCTGTCGTGTATGGTGAGTATGGGTGTGGTAAGTCAACAAAATGGGTTCTTAACAACACATCATCCAAAGTTATTGCTGTTGATACTTCTGGTGAAACGGTAAAGAATATTCAAAATGACAATAAATCAAACAATTCTAGATTAGATATCCATCACTCCAACCTGGGTGATGTTGGTAACTGGGGGTATCCCACAACTTATATAAGGCAAAATTTTTTTACTGATTACACTGATTATTTGTGGAACCAAATTGAAAAACCTAATGTTGTATTGATAGATGGAAGATTTAGAGTCTGTTGTTTTCTTACTAGTTTAAAATTTGCTGAAGAGGGTACTCAAATACTCTTTGATGACTACATTATCCGAGCTCATTATCATTTTGTAGAAAAATACTTGTCACCTATTAAAGAGTGTGGAAGACAATGTTTATTTATAGTTCCTCCAAAAAATAATATTAATTTAAAAGAGCTAGATAAAGATATAAACTCTTTTAGAAATGTTATGGCTTAAAGCTTTAAAATCTTTTTTTCTCTAGCCCATTGAGCAGTTGATTTTCAAAAGTTTTTTGTTTTTTTCTTCTACTGTTAGTTCTGTACGACGTGGATTAGCTTTTCCCAACGTTCTTGCAGTAACTTCCGAAAGTCACTACTTGGATTCTTCTGACTGTTGTACCGCTCACTCATTCTCTAAATATCAAGAATGCAAAAAACACATACAGTGATAAAGCTCACGCTCAAACTGATTTGGCTTACGCAGATACTTTAAATGACTTCCAATTTCTGCATTATTCCAATGCGCAAAGCGAGGACCTCTCAGTAAACGATGAAGTAGGTTATGATCCATTTCCATTCTTACAAAAGGTTCAATGAGATTTGCATCAAGACTTATCTCTTCAGCTTCACTTTCTGTGCTTAACTGAAAGGCAAACCTATCACTCTTTATTAATATTTTTGTATCTGACCTGAATTCTATCTCCTCAGCTTTTTTCTTAAATCGTTTGTAAGCAGATTGAATTAGCGCCTGTAATTCACCATCGTCCCAATCATCATTGTCGTAATCTAGCGACTTCTTAGATATGACCGATTCATACTCCTCACGACTTAAAGGAAATTTTTTCTCACTCTTTTGTAGAGTTTCAGAGTCCAAGTCATATAAATCAAACTGCTCTAACAGTAGTCCGTTTGTACGTCCATTAAATTTATCATTCAAAAATTGAGTAGCATATGAAACTGACGGAACACCTCTATAATCAGTTAGCTCAGCCATCCTTGAACCGAGCGTATATGTTCCAGCAAATGGTGTGAATGCAACTGGTTTTAGCAAGTCTATATATTTTATTGCTTGCAATAGAAATTGATCTTCCTTTCCTTTAGCAGCTATTAATTTTTCATCAAGCGTATCAAACTCAAAACATTGAGGGTAAGGTCCAGCACCAGCATAACCAACCAACAGAAGGTCAATTTTTAAGGTATGAAGATTATTTGCTTTTATAGTTTTTGAAGCCAAATCGTATGGGCAGTCGTTAGTATTTAGAATCGATTGATTACCCATTTTAAACAATGCAAGTGTATCTATCCCTGTACTACCAAATTTCTTTTCAACAACACCACACCCAAGAAACTTTCCACACAATTCTGGGTTACAGTTATCAGCGGCAAAAATTGTTATTGAACTTCCATTTTCGAAAACAAAAGGTTTTGCATTATCACATTCAATGACTTCAAAACCTAACATCTCTAACTTACGTTTTACAAATTTAGAGTCGTAGTTGTGAATTAGTACTGGCTTCTTGTGAGGGAGGCTTTTGAATGTTTGTTCGCTCAAATGATCTGGATGAATGTGAGAGACATAAATAAAATCATATTCCAAATTATCTATATTACCTTCACCGAAAGGTGGATAGTGGTACCAACTTCCATAGTACTCTCCATCTGTAAGCCAGGGATCTGTTAGGACTTTTAAATCGCCTAAATGGATAAGTTGCGTTGAGCTCTGAAGATGTGTGATTTTCATTTCTTCTGCCTACCTTCAGCTAGTGCACCCTTTGGCATGCCAGCTGTAAAACCTAACTCTTTGCAAAGTTTCTTAACTTTCTTCAATGTATCTGTTCGTTCATTTTTCTTGGCTTCAACTATCTGCTGCTGAATAGTTTCTATTTCAGCTTTAAGTTTGTCATATGATTTCATGGCACATTTTTGTTGGTTGATAGACATCATTACTTTAGCAGTAAACTATAATTTTGAGAAGCACATTTTTTCAACATCTGCTGTATCTGCTGTAACCCTTGATATTTACGTGTGAGTATTTTTATAGCGCCTCACTAAGTTTTAAAATTATTTTTTTTCTAGCCCATTAAGCAGTTGATTTTTAAGAGTTTTTTTTTTACAAATAAACAATTAGGACAAGCTTAAAACTATAAATAATATTATATAAAAAAGTGCCTCAAATCATTGATTTTACTGACTTTAGGTCGCACACATTATCAACTTAGCTAAATCTCTTTTTAATTTTGCAAAATATTTTTTTCTGATAAATAGATTGTATTTAGATAGCTAAAACAAAAAAATATATTGTTCATTCTTAAAACAAATCTATAATAAAACTTTTACTCTTGAAAATACAAATTTAAAATGAACAGCAATCAAAATTCAAAGCAAGAATATTATGTCAATGAGATAAAAAAAAAACTTAATGAAAATCGAAAATCTATCGTTCATCAGTGGAATAATCCTGTTGGCACTAAGACAAGGTATTTTTACTTTGATGAATTACTTCCTCAGAAAGATGTTGAGGAAATTTATAATGCATTTCCAAGAAATGGTGAGGGATTCTTTGATAAAGAGAGCTTTAGAGAAAAGAAAAAATCATCTGCAAACCTATCTCAATTTCATTCTATTTTATCTGATATAACCTATGCAATTCAAGATCCTAGAGTAGTAAAACTAGTTTCTGAAATATGTGAGATAAAAATGATTGAACCAGATCCAAAATTATATGCTGGTGGTCTGTCAATGATGTTTCCAAGCGACTATCTAAATCCTCATATTGATAACAGCCATGATGGAGAACGTTTTAAGTACAGGCGTCTAAATCTCCTTTATTATGTTAGTCCTGATTGGTCTTTTGAAAATGGAGGAAATTTTGAATTATGGGACGAAAGTCGTACTAAATCAAATACTATAATTTCACATCAAAATAGATTAATTGTTATGGAAACAAACAAATATAGCTGGCATTCTGTTAGTAAAGTTTTAGCTGATCGACCAAGATGTTGTGTATCAAATTACTATTTTTCTAAACAATCTCCAGATGGTGATAACTATTTTCATGTAACCTCTTTTATGGGGCGCCCAGAACAACCACTGAGGAGATTTTTAGGATACATTGATAATCGTCTACGTAATGTGATTTCAAAAATTTTAAAGATTACTCGTTAAAAACCTTATCAACAAAGACTAGTAACTTTATTGATAAATTGATAATGAGCAGCTGATTTGAAAATTGACTTGATGATAATTTATTATAATTTATTATCATTTATTATCATTTAAAAAATAATAAAATCATATAAATTAATAAAATATGAAATATTTAGATTTTATCTTTGCTTCCAAGTTTCATTTTCTAAAAGGAATTGAAAAATTAAGATAATGTTTTATAGTTAAGGATTATTATCATATGCAAGAAAAAATTCACATAAAGCCATTAAATATAGATGATATAAATGATAAATATATATGTTGGGTTAATGATCCATTGATAACTGAGTATCTTGAAATAGGTAAACGACGACTTACATATAGAGATTTAGTAAAATACGTTGAGGATTCACAAAAAAATGGTCGATATAATTATGCAATAATTACAAAAGAATCTAAAAATTATATTGGTAATGGCTCTATATTTAAAATTGAGTCAGATAGTCAAAAATTTGAAATTGGCTGGCTTATTGGAGAAAAAGAATTTTGGGGAGGCCATTACTCTTCAATGATAATTTTTGATTTATTTAAAATTGGATTTATTGAAATGAATCTTGAAAAATGTATTGGATATATTGATAAAACACATATTAAAGCAAGAATGGTTAATAGGTTTGCAGGTTTTAAAGAAATAAAAACTTTTTTAGTAAAAAAAGATAATAAAATTATTACTACAATAATGCTTGAGATCACTAAAAAAGACTGGTTAATTCATGCTAAGTCATTACACTTAAAGTTTCCAAAATTTTATGATGCTTTATAATTTTAAATTTATTAATTTTCCAACATAAAGAGAGAATATGAATTTAGATAATGTTTTAAAAAAAAAATATTTATATCAAAAAAAAATTTTTAAAGATAAATTTTTTTTGAATTATCAAAAGTATTTGACTAGATTACATTTTAAAAGTTGTCCTGAATATAACAAGCTATTGAAATCAAAAAAAATAAACATCTCACAAATTGACCATATAAAAGATATTCCCTACGTCCCATCAAAAATTTTTAAAGATTATGAGCTTAGAAGTATCAAAAAGAAGGATATTTTTAAAATTATGAATTCATCAGGCACAACTAATAATAATCTATCTAATATAATACTTGATAAAAAAACTTCGAGGAACCAAGTAAAAGTTTTATCTAATATAGTAAAGTCTTTGATTGGTAAAACAAGATTGCCGATGATCATAATAGACTCTACGTCTATTTTGACTAATCGAAATCAATTTACAGCAAGAGTCGCTGGCATACTAGGCTTTAGAAACTTTAGCACAGACGCAATATTTGCATTAGACGAAAATATGAAAATAGATTTTAAAAAAATTATAGAATTTATTGATAAGTATAAAAATAAAAAAATAATTATTTTTGGCTTTACTTATTTAATTTACCAGAATTTTTTAAAAAACTTAATTAAATATAAAAAAAAAATAAATCTTTCCAAAGCTATAATGATACACGGTGGTGGATGGAAAAAATTATCTAACCTAAATATATCTAATCATGAATTTAAATTAAAATTAAAAAAATATTGTAACATAGACAATGTATATAATTATTATGGTATGGCTGAACAAGCAGGTTCAATTTATTTTGAATGTAAAAAAGGTAATCTCCATACCTCAATATACAACGACATATTAATTAGAAATAAATATGATTTTACTCTATCTAAAGTGGGTGAGAGTGGAATTGTACAAGTGTTTTCATTAATACCAGAATCTTACCCAGGTCATTCCATATTAACAGAAGACGAAGGTGTAATTCTTGGCGAAAATAATTGTGGATGTGGTATTAAAAGCAAGTATTTCAGAATTATAGGTAGACTAAAAAATTCAGAAATCAGAGGGTGCAGTGATACTTACAAATAGAATAAAAAAAGAAATAATATTTGAGACTAATCCTAAGTTTTTTCAAACCAATAAAGTTGAAAAATCATTAAATGTTTTCAATAAAAAAGTTAAATATTTTTTTGATGAATTATCTTTCTATATTTTTAAAAATCCACAAATAAAATCATTCCCTGATCTTGCTTCATTTGGTTTTTTTTGCAGAAAAGCAAATATAAAATTTTTAGAAAATAAGTATCCTAATTTTTTAGAAAATAGATACGGAAGAGGCTTGGTCTTGCACTTTACTCCATCAAATGTCCCTTTAAATTTTGCATATAGTTTATTTTTTGGACTAATCACTGGTAATTCAAATATTATAAGATTATCAAATAATAATCACGATCAAGCAAAAATACTTATTAAAATAATTAATGAACTTCTTAAAAAAAAAAAATTTTTTGAATTAAGAAAAAAAATAAATTTGATAAGGTATGATAAATCAGACCAAATAACTAAGCATCTATCTTCAATTTGTGATGCTAGAGTTATTTGGGGAGGCGATAAATCAATAAATGAAATTAGGAAATATCCTTTGTCTCCAAATGCTTTTGATGTAACGTTTGCAGACAAATATTCAATTTGTATAATTTCAGCAAAAAATTATCTAAAATCAAAACTTTTTGAAAAAGAAGCTGAATTTTTCTATAATGATACTTTATTTTTTGACCAGAATGCATGTACTTCACCAAAAATTGTAATTTGGCATGGTGATAATAAAAATATTAATTTAGCAAAAAAAAAATTTTGGATAGAATTTGAAAAAATAATTAAAAAGAAAAATTACAAAATACATGAAAATTGGAACTATGAAAAATTTTACAAAGAAACTAATGCAATAATTGATTTAAATATAAAAGATAATAAATCCAGTAATTCAATAATCAAAAGACTTCAGCTTGTCGAGGCTTCACAGGAAATAAATAAGTATTTTACACCTGGTGGTTTTTTTTTTGAGTTTGATTTTAATCAATTTTCTAAAATAAAAAAATTTTTTTCTTCAAAAGTTCAAACACTTACTTACATTGGTTTTGAACCTCATTTTATTAAAAAAAAATTAAATTTAGGTAAACTTAAATCAGTAGACAGAATTGTTCCTAATGGCAAATCTTCTGAGATGAGCTTGGAATGGGACGGTTATGAAATTATTTTTCAAATCTCAAAAAAATTAACAATAATCTAATAAAGCTTTATAATTATTTTTTCCATTTGAAAGATTTGGTATTTTTTTAATAAAGATTATTTCAAATGTCCTAATATTAATATTAATATTTATTCTTATATAATTTAAAATTTTATCTTTCATTCCACGTGTTGATGAAAAAATTATAATCTTATTTTTTAAAGAAATTATTGCAAACTCTGAAAAGCTAAATTTTGATTTTAATAAATTTTCAATTTCATCCAAATTTATGCTTAAACCATAAATTTTTGAAAACCTTTTTTTTCTACCAACTATATAATAATAACCTTCATTATCTCGTTTTGCTAAATCACCACTAAATATTTTACCATTCCATTCATCTTTTTTATTTATATCACCTCTATCAAAAGCGTAACCCATACAAACATTTTTTCCTTCATAAACAATTTCTCCTATATTATTTGGATTTTTGATCTCTTGACTATTATCATCAATAAGTTTGATTTTGCCACCAGGTATAGGAATTCCAATACTACCAATTTTTTTACCAAATTTATTATAAGGTAGATAGGAAATTCTGGTAGTTGCTTCTGCCTGACCATACATAATTGAAAAAAATTTTTTATATTTATTTATATAAAGATAGATTTTTTTTTGTAGCGTTTCTGTAATTTTTCCACCTGCTTGTGCAAGTAATTTTAAATTTTTTGTGTTTTTAGAAAAAAAATTTAATCTATCTAGAATCTCATACGTGTAAGGTACTCCATAAATGGTATTTATTTGATAAATTTTAAAAAGCTCCCAAAACTTTTTTTCAAAAATAGTTTTTTTTGTGATAACAATTTTAGACCCAACCTCAAGATGTGTATTTATAATTGACATACCGAATGTATAACTTAAAGGAAGATTTGTAATTGTTATATTATCTTTATTTAGCTTTAAATATTTAATAATTGAATAAGTATTAGATTTTATATTATTGTAGCTTTGTCTTACTAATTTTGCTGACCCTGTAGATCCGGAAGTGGTAGCTAAAATACTTAAATGATTTTTAATTTCAAAAGTATCTTTATTTACATTTTTTAAAAATTGAAATTTTTTAAATTTAAAATTAAATTTATAATCTTTACTATTTCTTAAAAGAGAATTTTCGGTTGATAAAAAAATATTTTCTGGTTTATATAACTTTATAATTTTTTTTAAAAATTTTTTTGAAATCTTCTCATCTAAGATTAAAACTGGGTATCTTTTTTTTACTAGAGATATATAGCAAATAATTGATCCAATAGAGTTATTTGCTAACATAACTGTTAGGCTTTTTTTTCTTAATTTTTTTACAATTTTTTTTGTGTAGACAATTAAATCTTTATACAAAACTTTTTCATTATCATTAATTAATGCAATTTTATTTCTGAATTTAGAAAAATTCCACATTATAAATTAAATAATGATATCAGATATTTTTAACAAAGAGTTTTTATTGATATTTCTGTTAACTTTTTTTCCTAATATTTTTAATATTTTATCAGGTGGTATACCTTGCCCTGGCCGTCTTAAAAGTATTTTTTCTTTTGTAATTTTTTCATTTTTATTTAAAGACACCTTTGTAAATATGCTTCTACGCATTTTTTTTCTTTGATCAAATTCTTTTTTACTTAAGGATCTTTTTTCTACCCCAAGAGAATTAAATGTAATTAAGCTTTCTGAAGTTAATTTGAGCATATCATTTGGCTCTGTTGCCATCTGATTATCCATTCCAATTTTTTTATTATCTAAAGTAAAATGTTTTTCGACCAAACATGCGCCAAGTGTTATTGAGGATATAGGTAAAGTTGTTCCTATACTATGATCTGAATAGCCGATAGGAATATTCTTAAATTTATTTCTTAACATAGTTATATTTTTCAAATTAGCTATTTTAGGATCTAGTGGATACAATGAAACACAATGTAAAATACACATATTTTTTTGGCCATTCTCAACTAAAATCCTAACCGCACTCTCAATTTCTTTTATTGTTCCCATTCCGGTTGATAATATGACTGGTGTATTTTTTTTAGCTATAAATTTTAAAAATAAATAGTTATTTAAATCCATCGATGCAATTTTTATAAATGCTGGACTACATTCGTTAACTAAAAAATCTACCTCTTCTTCAGAATATGGGGTAGATGAAAATGAAATTCCTATTTTTTTTGAATAAATTGATAATTTTTTAAGCTGAATGTTGTTCAGTGAATATTTATCAAAAAATTTTTTTGATATTGAGTTATTATTAAAAAATTTTTGTGTATATAAAGTGTCTGAACTCCAAGATTGAAGCTTCACACAGTCACAACCTGATTCTTTAGCTTTTAAAATCATTTTTTTTGCAATTGAGATATTTCCAAAATGACTAGTGTTTAATTCTGCAACAATATATGGTTTTTGAAAATCTCCAATTACACGGTTATCATTTAATTTAATTGATCTTTTTTTTCTATTCATTATTGATCTATTGACTTTATAATCATTTGTTTAAGAAAAATATTTCTATCTAAAAATGGTTTTTGATCTTCTAAGGGCCTTCTAACAATTTTACCCTCTAGATTTTTAGCATATCCAATTTCGATATATTCTTGATTTTCATCTGCCATAATCTCACAAATAACAGTTTTTTTTTCTTTTAAAACACTATTAATTTCATTTTTAAGATTTTTCTTTGTTTTTATTAATTTATATTTTATTTTAAATGCTTTGGAGATGTTTTTAAAATCTGGACAACCAAGACCATTAGTTTCATCTGTTCCAATTGTTCGGCCTCTAAATAATTCTTTCTGTCTTCTTCTAATTATTCCATACATTCTGTTGTTAATTATGAAAATCTTAGCTGGGATTTTATAATCTTTAATAGTTTGAAGTTCCTGCAAGTTCATCATTATTGATCCATCTCCAATTACTGATATGATACTTTTTTTCCCAGTACTGTAAGCGCCAATTATTGCAGGTAAAGCAAATCCCATTGATCCTTGAGAGACAGGATGAATACAAATTTGATTTTTTTTAAAATTTATATTTGTAGGTAAAATTACATCAACAAAACCTGAATCACATAAAAAAATTGATTCTTTTGGTAATATTTTAGAGAAAACTTCTGATAATTCATATAAATTTGTCTTTTGTGAATTATTAATTAAATCTTTTTTATCTTTAAAAATTTTTTTCCAGTTTAAACATTTTTGACTCCACTTGTCCCATCTAATATTTATTATTTTTTTTTTGTTCATACTCTTTAAAAAAAAACCTAGATCAGATAAAATTAATTTTGAATTATTGAATTTATTTTTTGAATATTCCTCTTTATCAATATCAATAATTATTTTTTTTGCATTTCTTGCAAATTTTTCTTTGTCCAAACCTATTGTCAGAGAGTTTAGTCTCGATCCTAACACAAGTAGTAAATCAGAATTTTGAACTGTAAATGCACCCTCCCTAGAACAACCCTGAGACCCTATAGAACCAATACAATATTTATACTCAGATCCCAATATACTGGTGGCAGAACTTGTGTAAACTACTGGTATATTATATTTATTAATAAATTCTTTAAACTCATTAATACATTTGCTATTTTTTATTCCGCTTCCAATTAATATAGCAGGTCTGTTAGAATCTTTTATTGTGGTAAAAACTTCTTTAATTAATTTTAAAGAACATTTCTTAATTTTGTTATTTTTATAAAAGGATTTAAGTTTTTTTTCATCTATCCTGCTATTTTGGATATCTAGTGGAATATCTAACCAAACAGGGCCTTTGATTTTATAATTTGCAAAAAAAAAGGCTTTATCTAACTCATATTTGATTTGCAGTGGATCTATAACCATCTTTGAATATTTCGTAATAGGTTTAATAACTTCAATTATATTAGCTTCTTGTTGACCATAAGTTCTAATTTTACTTTTTTTATAACTTGTTGTCTCATTTAAAAAATTTTGCCCAGAAATAAAAATTACTGGTAGGCTATCTTGCCAAGCAGATAATACCGCTGTCACTGTGTTAGTTGAGGCACAACCAGTTGAAACCATACAACAACTAATATTGTTATCTATATTTGGAGTGGTTATTGCAGCAAATGCAGCACTTTGTTCATGATGAAAAAAAAAACTTTTTACATCTTTGTCTCTTGCTAGCGCATCATTTAAAAATAAGGATCCCCTTCCTGTTACAGAAAAGAAATTTTTGACATTCTTATCTTTTAGATATTGTATTATATAATCTGCAACACGCATTTAATAATTTTTTATTTTTTTGGTATAAATTTGTTAAATATATCAGGAACTGTAATTACAAATTCTGCCGAGCAAGCAAACTCTTGATCCACATATCCTTCAGCATAACCTCTTGCTAAACCTCTTTTAAAATCCTTTAAGACTGCTTTTATTTCTAATTTTTCACCTGGTATAATTTTTCTTCTAAATTTTGCATTATTTGAGTCAAAAAAATTAGTTTTCATATTGCGATATTCTTTAATTGATAAGAAAGTCATGATAAATGTTTGCACAAGCGCTTCAAGCTGAATAAACCCAGGCACATTTGGTTCATCATCAAAATGTGCGGGAAAAAACCATTCATTGTATGTAAAATTTTTTATGGCTTTAACATATTTGCCAGGTTTAATTTCAGTGATTTTATCTATAAATAATAAGGGATATCTATTTTGTTGTGAGGATCGAATGTAGTTTATATCATATGATTTAATATGATTTTTATTTTTCATTTAATTAGAATTTTGTATTTTTTTAGAATTTTTTTTCCTTTCTCGTAACTAGAAAAATCTACAATATCATCGATATCCATTTCTATCTTAAATTTTTTTTCAAGAACAGCCATTAAACTCATGTGACCAACGCTATCCCATGAATCAACACCTTGATAATTCAACTTTTTTAATTTAGCTTCTTTGATACCTAAAGTTTTAGTGAATGCTTCATTGTATACTTTTAATTTACTCATAAAATATAATACTTTATAATCCTATCAACAAACATAGAAATTTCTTTCTAATTAATAACTGGTAACAATATTTATAATCTAAATTTTATCAATCACAAAGTAAGTTAATCGTATTAAAACGTTAACTACTTTAATCTTCTATATCTAAAATTTTTTTCAGTGCATAAATCAAGCCAATTGAGCTATTAGTACTGGTCAGCTACACGCATTACTGCGCTTCCA
>ENA-OSJC01000239-OSJC01000239.1-marine-metagenome-genome-assembly--contig:-NODE-239-length-55874-cov-9.267649_pt1 | contig 55874 bp, 63 predicted proteins | sample MGYA00237885_ERZ534234 | MGnify/ENA primary metagenome ERZ534234 (study PRJEB26413, sample SAMN06343907) | marine metagenome | isolation source: coastal waters | place: Atlantic Ocean: West Antarctic... | reverse complement strand
GGATAATCTCGTAGTGCAGTTCGGTACGTTGTCATTGCTGATGACATTGTTGGACTGTCAGGGAGTGCAGCCCAATCTGTTGCGGCTAGTAAGCCGTCACGCTCTTGACGTATATTAGCCATAGTTCGTGCGGCGGTAACACTTGCCTCGGTATCAGTGTCGAGAACAATAGTTTTTGCCGCCATATCCACAACCCAGAACTCTTGATTGCCGCCGATGTCTTCAATAGAAAAACCGTTGTATTCTGTGGCATGGGCGATAGCATCAGCTTCAGCTTCAAACGGTTGATACTTAGCCAATTTGTTGTCAGCCGTAGCGCCTGTTATTGATAAATACATTATCTGTTAGTCCTTATTCTTCCATAAATGAGACTGTGCCAGCGTCAAAGCCTTGTTGTGCGGTAATTTTTATAGTTGTCAGAACCCCCGACAAAGCTTTGTCACCGATACCGATGTACGTATCATTAAATTGACTGTCGTCAGCCGTCCACCAATTGACGTTCCAACGATTCGCCGAAGCGTCTTGAAGATTAAAAATCATACGCCCGATTAATGTCCCAGCAGCGGAATGTCTGTAAACTCTAAAGTTAGCTCCGGTAGTAGCATTAACAGCATTTTCTGGATTTATTGAGGGGTGTACGCCACTCCGTAATCTAGTGTGCATAGAGTGATAACCAGTTGTTTCTATGCCTCCAGAATCGCCAAATTCACATTTAAATGCATTTGTATCGTCTGTTGACAGACCACAAATTAGCACTGTAATTCTTTTCGCAGAAGAAGAAGGAGAAAATGAAAAAGTAGAACTATTTGCAGAAGCTGTTAAATCGAACACAGATGATGAGGTTATACCACCACCAGCGTCTGCAAAAACGGGAGGCGCACCCGCACCCGCACTGGTTAAGACTTGATTTGCTGATCCGGTAGCAACATATTCCGGTGCCCCGTTTGCATCAAAAGTAATCAGATTTCCATCTAAACCGTGTGCCATTTTATCAAGGGAGACTGCGTTGTCTTGAATTTTTGAAGTGGTAATATTTGCGTCTAAAATTTTTGAAGTTGTGACGTTTGCGTCAACAATCTTAGCTGTTGATACGCTAGAATCTGGGACGGTCAATGAAGCTACTGTTACTGCGTAGGTGGCTTGGATGTTTACGACACCCGTTGGGATCACGGCATCGAAGGTGACTGTTGTGCCGCTGACTGTGTAAGTGTCGCGGTGCTGTTCAATCCCATCAAAATTTATGTCAAGATGGTTCTCGTTGCCGGGGTCTTGGGATAGAACGATTGTTGTGGAAGAGTTCGCTGTGAAGCCAACTCCATGCGTGAAGTTGTCTGTACTTGGTGTTCGTGTCTGACGGAGGCCGGGGTCAGTCCCGATTAAGAACGCCATTAGGTTTGTACCAAATAACTAATGCTGGCTTCAAGTGAAGCGTTGGCCTCTCCATCTAAAAATAAAGAGTCACCAGTGTTAAGAACGATCTTGCCTTGCAGTAGGTCTAAGCTGTCGTTCGTTGGTACGCTGACTTGGTGCGCGAACTCGCTGTCTACGCCACCTGATCGAACGATGTTTGCTGTTACCCATGCGGATGACGAGGCATGAATGTTGCCGATTGTTAGGCCGATCAATGTTATGGTTTGACCAGCGGCAGCAGTTAGTGCTGCTGTGTCTGTGGTCGTTACTGCGTAACCTTTGCCAGTTAATACGTCTGCCATTTTTTTATCCTAGTGCCAAGATCATGCCCAAACCGGGGCCAGAGTTTGTGATTGAGAGGGTCTCGTTGGAGCCGTTTGAGTTTTCTGTGAGGGTGATGCCTGCACCCGCAACGAGCTTGCCGTTAAGGTAGCCGGGTGTTGTGTCGTTGGCTGAAACTTTGACGCTCTCGTCGGTGTTGGATGTGATCGCTATCCATGTGGTTGTGCCAAGGTCGTATGTTTTTAGTTGGTTCGATGTTGTGTTGTAGTAGAGGGTTCCGTCGATGAGTGCGTCGCCGTCGTTGTTGAGTGTTGGGTCGCTGGTTTTGGAGCCAAGGTATAAATCGTCTACGTTGTCGTATGCGGTTTCAGCTAAGGATTGAGCGGTTTGGGCTGCTGTCTTGGCGGCTTCAGCTAAGACGACATCTGCTGCGGTGAGGACAACATCTGCATGGGTTAAGACAACGTCGGCGTTTGTGAGCAGAAGGTCGGCTGCTGCGTCATCTTCGCTTGATTGGGCTGCTGTTGCACTTGCGGCTGCGGCTACCTTGTCTGCTTTGACTTGTGTTACGTCAAAGACGATGGCGGTCTTTGCCGCTGCGAGATCACTGGCTACGCTGCTTGAAGTGTGGGCTACGAGGGTGACGTAAATGTTCTCAGTCGCTGGGTCGATGAATGTGTCACCAACTGCGTATGCGGTTGCGGTTAGCCAAGTGGCTTTCCAATCGAAGAGGCCAGAGCCAATGAAGACGCCAGATGTATCGAAAATTGAGCCAAGGAGGTAGTGGACGGAACGGCCACCGATCTCGGAATTTTCTAGGTACATGTCGAGAGACATGTCTCCTGTGTTGGCAGACGTAAAACGGATTTGTTCGGTGGTGGGTCTAGTCTCAGCCATTGTTGGTGCCTCGCTGTCTGCCTGCTGGAATGGGCTGGCGGTTTTCTAGGGTTGAGACTCTAGCCGAAATATTGGTGGCCTTGAGGTCGAGGGATAAGTCAGACTGAGTTATAGCGTTGACAATCTCGACGATCCTGCGGTCTGTGTCTGCTTGCAAGTTGGCCATCATCATGTCGATGTAGTTGCGCACCTTGACGGGGCATGAATCTCGGAGGGTTTGGATATTCTTTGGTGTCTTAGCCATTTTGAGCTCCTGCATTCATGGAAACGAGATTTCCTTTTTCAACTTCACGCATGACATTTTCTGCTGGTTGGACGTTGGCTCCACGCATCTGTTCTTTGAGTGCGAACTCTTGAGATGGCGAACGGCCTTCTGCACGCTCCTCCTTGGTAATGCGGAACTTGTCGAGGTCATTGACACCGAGGCCACGGATGGCTTCTTCGGCCAACATGCCAAGTTTGTATTCTTCGCCGAGACCGGTTTGGGACATGATTTGGATTGAGTCCATCCATGTCTTTGGGTCTCGGGATGGTTCGGATGGGAGGGTGCCGTCGATGATTAGGTAATCGACATTTCCACGGATGTCTTCGGCAGTGAACTCTAGGTAGCCGTCGTCTATGCGGTCTGCAAGGACGCCCGGTGTGTTGTATGGGTCTATGCGAAGCGAGTCAGTGTAGTTATCTGCGAGCTCGATTTGGAGGTTTTGAATTTGCATCTCGACGAGTGGTCGGATAGTTGTGGCAGACATGACACGGGAGAGCATACCGAGGCGCTTTGTACCCATCATTGAGAGGCGTTGGATTTCTGTGGCAGAGCGGACATCTGCTGTCGGCATACCTTGCTGTAGATCGGATGCGGCTGCAACACGTTGTTTTTGATCGGACATCATATTGATGTCTGTCCAGTGGCCCTTGGTTACATCAGGAACTTGCTGAACCATGATGCCATCACCGACTTTCGCGCCGGGGAGTGTTCGGACGATACCCCAAGGGTTCCGGTCAATAAGATCGGTGAGGTTGACCTGTGTCGGGTCAGCGAAGATAAGATTGTTGAGCGCAGCTTGAACGTTATCGATCCTAGAACGGAGCAGCCAAGTGGAGATGTTGTGGAGGGGGAGCATGAGGTCGTAGAGAGATTGGGAGTATGTCTTGTGGAAGTCATTGTATAAGCCTCCTAAGACCATAGGGAACTGGCGGCCATATGGATTGAGTTGAAAACGGATGACCTTGGCTTCGTCAATGCATGTGATGACGAGCCAGATTTCATCGATGGATGGAACGTTAATGTCCGCGCCTGAGAGGCGTACCCACAATTCGTTGACAGCTCTTGCTGTGCCAAGAGAGTAGTGCCGCTCGGATGATTGGGACTTGATGAGCTGGGGATCGATGGAGAAGGCTCTGCCGGTTTCACGCTGCCACTTGTTGGCATTGAAGCGTTGGCCACTGGCGGGGCTGCGATCCTTACGAAGCTCTGGGTCGGTGTAGAGGGATGGATATAGTTTGGTTTGCTTGAGTGCGTCAAAGGAGGCGAAGTCTGAGAAGCCAATGAATTGCATACGTTGCCAATCGCCCCAGTTTACTCGGGGGTCGGGGAAGGCTCTGCGAGGGTCAAAGTTTGAGATGACGTTGGCATTGCGGTTGCTGTCCCATGTGTTCTTGGTTGGGGCAAAGCCGTATCTGGTAGAGTCGAGGAACATCTGGGCAAGGCGTGCTTCGCCACCAAATGCTCGGGTGTTCTTGTGAAGGAGACGTTCGGTGATTGCAGCGACCTGACGGGATTTGCGGTCACCACCTTCTATTTGGAAGATGGGGTTTCGTCCTGTGATGGCAGACATGAGGTAGGTAATGACCGTGTCTGCGACGGCGCGAGTATCTGCGATGACAGCCTTCTCGCGGAAGCGAGTGGCGTCTGGTGGGACATAGATATCGTGGGCTCGATCTGCTTCGGCCCAATGATCGTATCGTTTAGAAATGTGGTGATGAGACATCTCGAATGCGGCCCACATGTAATCGATAATGCGTGCGTGATCCGTCTCCGTGAAGAGGTGGGATATATCTTGATTGGCCATGAGGGCGTTTAGACGGTTTGGGTCTGATAGGTCTACGATAACGCCGTCATTGGGGCCGTTTTTATACTGTGCGGTCATGTTTTTTCCTTTGGCGGCTGGGAGTGATTATGAGGGGGGCCGCGTGAGTTTTCTACTCCCCCCAACCGGAGAATGAATTTAGTGATTTTGTTAGGGGCATGGCGTGGTTTGCAGATTGGTTGAGTTGATTTGATGCGAGTTGAGTGAGGGGTTGAGAGAAAGCTGCGTGGCTGGATAGAGTGTGCTTGGAAAGCACGTCGAGCGCGAGAGTCATACAATCAACTTGGTCATCGTGAGTGGTGTCTGGGAACGAACGGCACTCGTCTGTGAATTCATCGAGGAAGTCTGCGTCCTCTGGGAGGTAAACACGGCCACCTTGAATTAGGCCAAGGACAGTGTGAAGACGAGTGATCTTATCATGGGAGACTTGCTTGGGAATTACGGAGAAGCCTGATTCCTTTTGGAGCTCTTGGACGAGGGATTGGCCAGAGGCGCGGTCTTCGATGTAGTGGCCAATTAGACCCTTGCCGCGATAGCGGTTGTTGAGGCCAATTGCTGCTGTCTTGAGGTCGGGGAAGTCTACGCGCTGCTTCCATTGGTCGAGAAGATAGATGTCGCCGTTGTCTGCGAGAGCCCAAGTTTGAGCCACGGAAGGATCGGCTGTGGTCTTGACGGAAAAGGAAGTGTCCCATGAGATGATTATTGTTGAGATGGTGATGTCTTGGGGGCCACCGACAGGGGAGTTGGGGTCGGGTTTGAAAAATTTCCAGTATTCGTCTTTGATAATGTTGCCACCCTCGATGTAGGGGGATTGCTGGAAGAGGGACGCGAACGATTGTGGGTTTTCCTTTCGCTTGAGTTCTAGGGAGGGGAGAGGGAAACGTTCGGGCCAGAAAGATTGTTCGTTTTTGATTTTGACGGAGCGAGAACTTGAACCAAGTTTTTGGAGTTCCTGGCCGGGTAGGTAGCGCGGATCGTCCTTGGGTAAGTTGGCTCTGGAAGTTATGATTTGGGATTCGGTGTTCTCGATGGCTTTGATTTCGACGTACTTCCACCCCTCCTCTTTCCAGTATTCGGAGGCTTGGATACGGGCCGCGATGTCGTCTACGTGCCAGCGAGTTAGGACTATTATGATGCGGCCAGATTCTCCGAGGCCGTCTGCTGTCTTTTCTTGTTCGAGACGGGAGTGGAGGGAGTCGATGAATTCGTTCCAGACAAAGTTGCGCATTGTTAGGGAGTTGGCTTCCTTGCGGTTTTTGATGGGGTCATCGAGGACGAGGAGGTTTGCCCCACGACCTGTGGCTGTCCCGCCTATGCCGATGGCTGAGTATTGGCCACCCTCGGTGGAATTCCAGAGGACGTTGGACGTTGAGTCGCGGGACATTCCGAACGTTGGAAAAATTTGTTGGAAGATGGGGTCGGTGACTAGGTTTTTGACTTTCTTGCCAAAGTCTTTTGCGAGCTCGGCGTTGTAGGATGCGGAGATTGTTAGGCGGCGTGAGTTGCGGCCCATAAAGTAGGCGGGGAGAAGTTGGGTGGCGAAAGTGGATTTGCATGTTCGGGGTGGCATACAAAGAAGGACGCGCTTCTCGTTACCTCTTTCGATGTTGTCGAGCAGTTGCATCAGATCGCGCTCGAACTTGGGGTATGTGGAAAGGTCTTGAGGCATTCCATGGACGTGATGCATGGCCGAGACAAAGCCAGCGAAGCTGGAGCTACCATCTTGGATACGGATTATGTGAGCGGCAGCTTGTGCTGGAGTTGGGCGATCAGACAATGGGGATGACCTCCGAGATTGTGGCATCGCAAACGGAGCAAGCAATAAAGAAAGTGGTGTGCTCTTCGTCTATAGAGTTGCTCTCTTCGTTGAGAGCGACAATGAACGTTTTGTTCTTACAGGTTGGGCATGACATTACGGACAACTCGGCTGTTGAGGATGTTGGGCGAAGGGGGTTGGTGTATTGCGTAGGTGGCGAGGTCTTCGTTGGGGGGTCAGTGAAGGGCAAGATAATGTTGTCATTCATTTTGAAATTCCTGTGATGTAGAGGACGCCGGGAGTTGATTGTTGGAGATGAAGGATCGCACCGATCTTTTGGCCATCGGGTGGGGTAATGAGAGTTGGGGTGTTGGCGGGTATGTAAAAATCTTGCTTGGTGGGTGTTGGTTCTTTGGCCACTTGGATGTGGCATGGGACGGTTGAGATGAGGTGTACGGGTTGGCTTAGTGAGGTGGATGTGCGGACTTGGTTAGTGAGGGTGACGGTTTGGGTGGTGTGGAGGATGAGGGGGGTCATTGGCGGCAGCTTTCTAAAAAGAGTTGAGGAAGGAGAGAATGCGATCTTTGTTGGCTGGTGGTTCGGGGTCGGGGGGATTGGCGCGGTCGTTGAGAATGGCTGATGCCTTGGCGAGGAGGTCGTCGTACTTATATTTTTTTCGTGCGGCTTCTGGGGTGCCGACGTTGCGATCTGCGAACCATTGGACGGCACGGGATTTAGAGTCGGGAGAACCGTTATAGTAGTCGTTGAGGCGTGCCTTGCCTTCGTCGTAATGTTGATCGTCGAGAATGGATGTGCCTCTGTGGTGTGACTCGTGGGAGATGGTGGAGAGAATGTCTTCGCGGGGTCGGTTGCCGTTGTGGGAGAACGAGATGAGAGCGTCTTTGTTTGATCGTTTGTAGTCGAACAAGGTTTTTGCGATGGGGGCTTCGAGTTGACTTGAGGGGAAGTCGGGCTGGATGTATCTGCCGTTGAGGTAGTTGACCATGTCGGGGTTCGACTTTGATCTGTAGCCAAGGGTGTCTGGCAGGATGGTTGTGCGGGCTGGATCGAAGCCTAATCGAGTCACGGGGCTGTTCTCGATGTAGGGGTAGACCTCTGAGGAGAGTTCGGCGTTGGGTAGACCGTTGAGGGAGGATCGCCACATGCCTGTGCTGATGGCGTTGGCCGCTTCGCGCTGCGCTGCTGTTGAGTTTCCTGCCGAGGAGTCGCCTGAGAGAATTCGAGCGAGGATGGTTTCGCGCATGTCTTGCGGGTTGCCTTCGTAGGCTGTGCCATCGAAAGACTTTTGTTGGGCTGGCGTGATGTCGAATATGGGTCGCTCTTGCATGTTGCGCATGAAGATGCGGGATGATTCGTTGGTGGCCACGGCGTCGAGTTTGTCTTGGTTCATTGGGCTGCCTACCTTGGTTTTAGGGCCACGCATATTGCGGGGCGGTTGGGGGTGCGAGGTCGGGCGATAGCCCGTTGGCAGGCGGCATAGGTGGGGTGGGTTGAGAAGTGAAATCCCGTGTTGGAGACTGTGGATACGAGGATGAGGGCGTAGATCATTGGATTAGAGCCACGTCTTGCGTGGTGATTGGCCAGTGGATTTTAGGCGAGTGAGTTCTTTGTCGTGTAGGCGGCCAATGGTTTCGGTGTCGGTGTTGGTGATGAGGGAGCTGGCGGATGGTGCTGTGATGACGGATGAAACGGAAGCGTGCGTGTCTCCTCGTGCCAAGCGGGTTGAGAGGTCGGGGGAGCATCCTTGGCGCTTGGCTTCGCGGAATATGGCGGCCATTGCTTGCGCTTCGGATGGGGATACGGGGGATGTGTTTTTCATGTTGGGAGGATACTGGGGAATGGTGGGCCATTGGGAGTTTTGGCCGATGGGAGATAAAATTTTTGGTCGCTATGGTCGAGGGGGGTAGAGATAGCCACCAGCGACGATGCGGCGAAAGCGGCGAAGCCGCCCCCCCGCCTGCGTCAGGCGCGATCTAATGAGAGGAAGCTGGTCGGTGAGAGGTAACGAGTAGTTCGTTGCTTCCGTAACCCGGCCTGCGCCGAGCGTAGGCCACACATAGGAGGACTTCATGTCCACACCAATCAAAACTCCACGCCCACACGTTTCAACATCAATCTTCGCCCTTGCCGCCTTGCACCTCGCAGGGACGGACGTGTCTTACGAGCTCACGTTCCGAAGCAAAGGAATGGGTCGCAAGGTCGCAAGAGCGATTGCGTTGGGCGACGACGTAGCACTAGCACTCATTGCGGGGGAAGACCGTGACGCGCTGTTTGCCCACGGCCACGACGGTCAAACGAAGGAACAGGTAGCGGCTACCCGTGAAGCTGCCAAGGACGCAAAGGCTGTGGCCCGAGCTGCCAAGGTTCAAGCGAGTGCATCCGTGGCTGACTGTGAAGCGGCTGTGGCCATGCTTGCAGGCAACGTCCACGGGTTCCGTGCTTGGAACACCAACAAGAAATAGGCTGCGGCTTGCGTTGAGGGCTGGGATTCAGGAGTCTCAGCCTTCCGGTAAGCTAGGCTGTCAGGCTACAAACCTGATTGCATCGGCAGAGTTCTGCGGTGTTGAGGGTTTAGTCTGACGTAAGGTCTGACATTGGCGGTGTTTGTTCCCCCTTTAGTCCTTCTCGCTGGCGATGGCTTCCAAGTCTTCACGGGACAGGGTGCCGAGATCGCTGACGGTGATTCGCTTGTCAATCATCTTGGCCTCTACCGTGGGCATACTCTTGTCGAGAAACATCTTGAATACCGCGACTTGCTGCCGATCCCACGTTCTTTCACCGGACACAACCTCGGCTGCCATTGGTATCATCTGGGACGCATAATTGCCCAAGACATTGCGCATTTCACGCACCTGATCGGGTGTATATGGCTGCTTTAGGCCATGTTTTGCGTGGTTAATCACCAACTCTGACGCTGGCGGACAATCATTAGCTTCGTCATCCATGTTCTACAACCTTTCCATGTAGTTAGTTTCAAACCCGCACAACAAACACGTACTATCCAGCACGGGGTACTCAAATACCCTACATTAACCCCCACGAGGGGGCAACCAACCTCCCGAAAGGAGAACCCAAGCACATGCTACTCACGAAAGACATGAACACCCAGACAGCAGCTCCACGCATGGAGCACTACCTCAACGAAGCGGCTATCGCGGAGGGTCTGGGCAACAAACCCCTTGCCAACGTGTACCTCCAGTACGCTGAACGCATGGAGGAACTCATCGAAAGCTACAAGAACAAATAACGCCACAGCGTAGGGGCGGAGCTCACCCTTCGACCCCTGAACTGTGATGTTACCCATCACTCACCCTGCACTCTCCCGAGTGTGGGGTTTTTTCATGCCCAAAGGAGATCAAGACATGTCACCAACATACCTATCCTCACTCGCAGCCCTACTCACTGAACTCATCGACCTCGCACAATTCGACGCCATCGACGATCACGACATCGTTGAGCTAGGAAAGCGACGTGGCCTCGTCATTCGATACAACGACAGAGCCATGCTCATCAACCAAGTAACCCTCGCCCTTAACACCACCGCGTAGCCCACAGACGAGTCATCTCCAGCCAAGACGGGGATGGCTCCACTGTGCGCATTGCACAAGGCCGTGTGACCAACTCACACAACACAAGGAGGACATCATGTCCGCTAACAAAACCACCATCATATCCATCAATGGCCGTCCCTTCATAACCATGAAGGATCGCCCTGTCGTTTGGCACCGCATACGCACAGCCCTCGGTCAAGTGACCGCAATCAAACGCCCAATCGGGTGGGTTGCACGTTGATCCGAACAATAATGTGGGCAACAACAGCCAACCCGTTCAAGCCCATAGAGTTCACGTTCAAGGACTGTCGTGTCCCATATCGTGATCTCATCACCCCTGACACAGACACCGACGATCCATTCATCGGCCAAGCGTCATCCTCCCTCGAATTCGTAGCCAAGACACGTAAGGTAGAACGCCTTTCATTCCGATTCAAACGGAATGACAACAAGCTGAAATCACTCAGCGCCAAAAGGAAAGGACACAAGACATGAAAACAATCTCAATCAAGAACCGATCAACAGGCAGCATCACTCACCTCACCTTCGCAGGAAAGTACAGTGCAGGATCGTACATCTCCCGCTCATCCTTCTCCCTCATGCGTGAACTCTTCAACCTCCACCTCGAATTCTGTGGCCTCACCTCCCAACGCCGGGAGGACGACGACATCATCGAGCGTGGCGCAGACATCCAAGCCATCGTCATGGCCCGTGGTGATGCCAGCCAAGGCAGGCTCTCTGCTATCTGCGAAGGCAACCGATCCCTCGCTCCCTTCTAACCCATGCACCCACCGTCAGGGTATGGGGGCAGACAACCTCTGCCTCCTACCACTGATCCCCTGCACTATGTCTCGGAAAGGAGACACTAATGAATACACCATACGTTATCACCGTCGAAGTAGAGACGACATCCTCTCTCTCATACGACACGTTCGTCACCAAGATTCCCATCGCCCACCTAAAGATGGACAACACCCAACTCTTAGCGGAATGGGGGTTTGCTTGGGATGATGATCGAGTATCCCGCTATGTCCGTTACGAAGAGGACGATCAAGTCAACTGTGTCACCGTCAATGAGGAAGCACACGACCGATACAACAAAGACCTGACGGTCGAACAGTTCACTGTCAACCTCAAGGCAGACACACCCGACAACAACCCATGGCTCATGGACGACGGCACCGAAGGCAAGACAGCCATGCTCGAACGCATAGCCAAGGAGTTGGGGTGGACAATCACCAAGGACACCGATGCGATGGTCAACATAGCCAAGGCAGAGGCAGACACACTACCCATGACATCTTCCACTATGTCTCGGAAACCCGACCTCAAGGCCAAGCGAAAACGTGATGCTCTCATCGAGGCCGCCACTGAGGTAGCCAACATGTTCTTCATCATAGACGAAGTCGATGACGGGGAGACAGGAACCTACGAATTCCGTCACACCGACGCTCGGATCACCGAAAACCTCGCCAACCTAACTCACGCAATCAACCAAGGAGACTAACCCATGACCAAGCAAAAGAAACTAACGCTCAACAACAAGAAGCGAGACATCCTCCTAAGTTTTTCACGGGACACCGTCAAGGCATCACCTCCAGCCAGTAAGAAGTTGGAAAAGCTGATCAGCAAGATCACACCCTTGCACCTTGAGCTGTGTGCTTTCCTCAATGCCGAGACAGAAAAAGTCTACCCCGCAGCCGACATGGATGTCTTGGCCAAGTACAACCCCGTCGATGCACCAACAATCCGAGGCATCAACTGCACAAAGACAGACGCACAAGAGTTTTACTTCGACATGCTGTATCTCCCTTACGTCGCCGAACAACACTCGTTAGAAGGAACAAACGGAAACGAGGACATAATGACACCGGCAGGCATGTTGAAAACATCCGACCTACACTACGACGAACAAGTAACGTACTACATGAAGATGAACTACGATCCCGCCAAGTTGCACCTCAATGCAGGCATCCCCTACACACCGGAGCACACACGTCGTGGCCTCACCTTCAACGTGATGAGCATAGGTGATCGCAATGAGTTCCTGCGTCACACCTCACTGCGTAGCGACATCGACCTCGTCATACATGAACCCCTAAAAGAACGACGCCTTCTTCTCAACGCATACAGTGACCTGATCTGGTCATCCAAGACACTCGAAGATGTGGTTGCCGTATGGCCCGAGGCCAATGACGTGCGTCACAAACTATCACTCACAAGCACGGCAATATCTCTCATGTCCGAGAGCAACATCGATCTCATCAAGCGCGACATCAAGTCGCGTGCCAAACGAAACCGTAACGACGAAGGCGTTACTGAAAGCGAAGCGAAGGTATCAGCATGAAAGTCAAAGACCTGAACGACGATATGGATAAGGAGGACGACGATGGAATGGATCGTGATCGTGATCAAGTTTTTGATGGGATTGTTTTAACAGAGGAGGACAAGATCAAGCGGCCCAACGTCTCCATCATATCATGTTTGAGGATGATGGAAACGTGGAGGTATCAATCCAATGAAGGTGATGTCCCCGATGACGCGGCGTATCTTAATGTTGAGACATGCATTGGGTTGCTTGCGCTTAAACTTCTCGCAAAGACTGATGAGTATGCCCGTGCTTCGTAAGCTGCGCAGCTTGGGTTGGAAGAAAGAAGATGCATGGGCCATCGTAGCCTTCATGCTGTTTGAGTTGGCGCTCCTCACATGGGGCAGCTTGGGCCAACTCATTTACTAAAATCACACAACAGAAACAGAAAGGGACGTGCACATGAGTATCGTGGTGGAAAGTGGCGACTCGGTTCTTGTCATTAAAGACGACGGGACATGGGTTACTTACTTCCAAGAGCCAGATGGAGGGGATGGCGATTGGACAAAAGGTAGATTGGTAATGTGTGGGTTGCATTGGAGCCTGATGAACGAGGCTTGGTACGACAAACTCATTAAGCGTGCTCACAAAAAGGCACGTCAACTTAGTACACAGCAGGGGCAATAAGACATGAAACAAAACATAAATGATCAAGAGCCGGTACTAGAATTGGTACAAGCGGTCAACTCACCACAGAACGTGGCTTGCCTTAGATGCAACGGATTAACGGGATGGGATTTCATCCCAGCAATCAACGAAGGAATGGAAGAATCCCATCACTGGTGTCTGAACGATGCCTGCGGTGAGGAATTTATTGTTGAACGTAAACTGGAGAGTTAAGGAGATAAGAAATGACCATTAGAGCAGACAAGATCGATGAGTTGACTGAATTGTTGAGGAGGATGCCGGGTCACACATCAGTAGGTGGCGTGGATAATCGCAGAGCTTTGAGGGCCATGGTTAGTGCTGGAAATATATCAGGTTGTGTGTGGTTGAGCAAGGTAAGCGCAGCCGCTTACGAGGGTCGCTCGTTTGCGGCATGGCGTGATCACCTCGGGGTGAAGGTACTGTGGCTTTTGAGCTGTGGCATTGCCGGTGTTTATGAGTGCGAAGTTAACCAAACATTAGGGGCAGAGAATAGAGATTACCTGATGCAATGTGTGCGTGAGTTATTAGAGGCACAAATTAAGACGCTGAGTGGTAAAGAAAAAACAGGAGACGAGACGATGGAAGCGACGACGAGCAAAGAGTTCGAGTGGACGGGAACATATAATAATTCGATCAATAAACTTCTTGCCATTGGGAGTAAGGGTACGGCACCTGACTTCGGTGACATCTTGAAGGGCTATGTGAAGGGTGTTGATGGAGAGGAGATTGCTGGGTTGAAGCGGTCACTTGCGACGACGACATCGGAGCACGCCAAGTTGAGTGCCAAGCATGGTGTGACGCAAGGTGAGTTGGATGATGCACTCAAGCGATTGAGAGTTAAGCCAAAGTCTGTGATTGCCAAGTCACCGAAGGGTGAGCTCGGTGCGGCGACGATACCGGAGGGTACACCGCAGAAAGTGTTGGTGACTGATCGGTTTTCTGAAGCCAATCTTGATCCGAGATTCAAGGGCATGGAGGTTACGGTGTGGGATTGGGAAGACATCAATCCTTTCGTGCCTGAGTGCGATGAGAACTATACGTTTGTGCATGACTTGGACATGCTGTTGTTGATCGTCGATGCCATAGAAAATCGTACACCGTTGTGGATAACGGGGCCAACAGGATGTGGCAAGACCACAGGTATAAATAACTATTGCTCACGTACTGGATGGATGAGCACGGGCATCTCGTTTGATAGTGAGCTCGGACGTAGCGATGTCTTGGGCAAAGATAAGCTGAGCGTAAAAGACAGCGCATCGATGTCACACTTTCTTGAGGGCGTACTGCCCAAGGCTATGAAGTTCCCTATCATCTTTGTGGGTGATGAACAATCATGTGCCCGTGCTGACATTGTCTACTTTCTTCAGCCTGTCTTGACTGATTGGGAATTGCCTTTGCCCGAGAGTGATACGGGCGAGACGATAGTTGCTCATCCGTACTTCAGATACGTGGCGTTGTGTAACACGGTGGGTCGTGGTGATGACACGGGATTGTATCCTGCGTGTCGTGTCTTGCCTGCTCCATTTATGAATCGGTTCGGCAGCTTTCATGTTGCGAAATACATGACGCCTGATGTCGAGGCTGATGTCTTGAAGAAGATGGTTGCCGGGTTGAATGATGATGAGGCGGCCAAGTGTGCGCAGTTCGCAGAGATATCACGCGAGGCTTTCTTGCAGCAGCGGACGGCAATGCCAGTAAGTTTGCGCAACCTGAGTGCGCTGGCTCAGAAGTGGGTCGATCATAAAGATGTAAAGTTTGCTGTGACCAGCTCAATAATTAATGGGGCCAGTGATCTGGATAAAAGTGTGCTGCGTGATTTGGCAGCCAACGTTTTTGGTGTGGGGATGGATTGATGAGTGAATACAAATGCAGTGAGTGTGGAAGTTTGGAGTTGGCGGTAAACGCGAACATATGGGTCAACCCTAACACTTGGGAGATCGGTGATCATGAGGTGCCTGATACAGACAGAAGAGACATCTGTGTCTGCAACAATTGTGGGTGGGAAGGTGAATTGAGGAGCTTTGAGAATGAGTGATGAACCAAGTGCCAAAGAAAGATGGTGGGCATGGCATCGGGAAAACCCTGATGTCTGGAAATTGTTTGAGAAGTTTACGGATGATGTCATTGCCCGAGGGCATGAGCATTACAGTGCGAAGGCGATCTTCGAGAGGATTAGGTGGCACACGGAGATCGAGACGGACGGTGCGTTCAAGTTACAGAATAATTTTACTGCCTATTATGCGAGGTTGTTTCATGCGTTGCGACCTGAGTGTGATGGGTTCTTTCGGACAAGACTACAGGATGTAGAGAAGGAGACAAGACATGACTATGACACGCAAAGTAATTGATCCGAACATATTTGAGCATGAGCTCGTTGAGACCGTCAAGATTTTTGGCAGGGACAGTAAGTTACAAGTTGTGTTGAAAGCAGAGATGGGTGGGTCAACCAACCATGAGACGGTCACGTTGCAGAACTGGAGACGTGATGTGCCGTTGCCATTGGCGAAGGCGAACATGTTGCGAATGATCAAGATGCATGAGATAGGCCATGTGTTGTTCACGAACAAAGATAAAAAGAAGATCAAGGCGTATCGAGATTTGATTGAGGGCTGGGGCGATTACGGTCACTTGGTTTGGAATGGTATTGAAGACCCGCGCATGGAGCGCGATGTGTTCAGATTGTATGCCGGTGCAGCCAAGGTGTTTGAGGATGGCACGCGTGAGTTTATGGGTGAGAGTTGGGATGACGATGGAAGTGCGATTGGATTCCTGGCTAAAATCAAAGGACATCATAATGAGTATGCGGGATGGAACAGTTGGGCGAACTTGCCATGGTTGTTGGCGTTGGCTGGTCGGGAGAGTCTTGGCTGGTGCAAGGTTGGTAGCGAGATACTCGATTTGTTTGCTGAGCGTGGTGTGATTTCTGGGATAGCGCGTTCTGCTGTGGCTGACATTGGTGAGTTGCGGTGGGGTCGGAAGGGATCGATTGATGCTGCCAACTTGGCGTTGAAGTTGTTGAAGAGCTTGCCGGTGAGGGATGAAGATGAAAGAGAAGGAGAAGGAGAAGGAGACTATGGGACAGGTGGAGAAAAAATTGAAATCGGAACAGAGGGCGATGATGAAAAGGGTGAGGTCATCGAAGGAGGCCATGGCGAGACGGAGACGGGCGAGAAAGAAGAGGAGTCTGATGAGGGGAAGCGGGACGATGGTGACACGGTATCTGACGGGGGAGATGATGGTGAAGAAGAAGTAGGTAGCGGTGGACAAAGTGGAGACACCACGGATGAAGATAGTGGTGACGGGAAAAGTGGAGAGGTCAAAGAAAACGGTGCGGGCGGTGCGGGTGAACAGTCTGAAGAAGGTGCGGAGTTCACTGAATTGCCACCGGGTTTGTCAGCAGAGGAGTTGATGGACGGTGAGAAAGTTGACGCTGATTTGAGTGTTGCGTTGGGCTCAAGTCGTGTCAGTGGTGAAGGTAGTTATCAAGCAATGGATACGAGTCAGGACAAAGTTCATACGGCCAAGGATGAAGATGGTTTGTATGGGGCCATGACGTATGGAACTCGCCTAAGAAAAAGTGTGTACGGTGATCGAAAGTACATGGAAATTAAAAGTCAGTTGGGTGGCTACGTTGGTGTGGTGATGCGTCGTATGGAGAATGCGATGGCGTCATTAGATGCGAGAAAATATATGGGTGGATTTGATGAAGGCAAACTTAACGGCAAAGCATTAGTGAGTGTGGTGAGCCGGTTGGAGATGAGGGCGTACAAGAAAAGAACTGATGACGTTGAGGTTAATACTGCGGTTGAGATATTGATTGATCTAAGTGGGTCGATGCATGACGGAGGCAAGAGTGAGTTGGCCATGCAGTGTGCGATCACGTTGTGCGAAGCGTTGGAACGCACACCGGCTTCTTATGAGGTCACTGGGTTTAATGCGGTGAGTGGACAGAAAAGTGGAAAGGTCAACCGAGGAAGTAAGCGGGTCAGTGAAGGTCGAATGTTGTCTGAAAGAACTGGTGATGGTGCGGTGCGAGCAGACATCTTGGATCATTGGGTGTTCAAAGATTTTGATTCGCAGTTGAGAGATTCGATGAGTGGGTTGGCACACATTGAAGATGCTGTTGGTGGCCAGAATATTGATGGTGAGAGTGTGGGATGGGCGGCTGCAAGATTGATGGCGAGGAAGGAGAGACGGAAGATACTGTTGGTGTTGAGTGATGGAAATCCTGCTGGGTTTGTTGTTGGTAGTCGTGATGCTTTTTATGCGCACTTGAAAGATAGCGTCTCGGGTATTGAAAAGTCTGGTGTGAGTATTGCGGCCATCGGAATTATGAGCCCTAGCGTTGAGAGATTCTATAAGAATTGGGTAGTGGTCAATGACATTAAAGGTTTGAGTGGTGTGGCCATGGAGCAGTTAAGCAAGATGATGTTCGCTGAGAAATGGAAGGGGAAGTAATGGCTAAACGTGTGACGGTTCCCGCCAAGTGGTGGTACGGCGTGAGTGCTGGTGGTCGGAGTGTGGTGACTTGGACTTGGTTGATGCCACGGTTAAGGAAGAAGGGAATGAATGTGAGGACGGAGCTAAGTGAGGTTGAACGCGTTGCTGTTGAATTGATTGATGGGCGAAGGAGATAAGTGATGAGTGTCGAAGCATTGGAAAGTTGTTTGGAAAATGTGGTGCTGTTGGATGTTGAAGAGTTGAGCGTGGTTTCCGCATTGATTGGTGACTTGAGTGGTGTGTTGCCAGTGAAGGCGTTGACTGAGGATTTGGATTTAGGTGAGTTGGTTCCTCCCAGTGTGACGGCTGCTGTGTCTGGTGCCTCTGGTGATGAGCCTGTTGCCAAGGCGACCAAGTGGATGAGCAAGAAAGAAGGTCGTAAGTGGTGGATGAAGAGAGTGTCGTCTGTGAACTTGGCGAAAAATAATGGGTTTGCGATTGAAGGGCATCTTGTGAGTGGGCCAGACATGGTTGAAGAGGGTGAAGCTGTTGTTGTTGGGTGGAAAAATAAAGCGGGTGAAAATAGATGTATTGCTGCGATGAAGGTTGGTGAGGAAAAGTCAGGTTGTGTTTATGCGATGGATATTTGTGAGGGTGCGGCTGATATGGTGAAAGGAAAAGTTGGGGAGATTTATGGGTTTAAGAGATTGGTGTGGTGTGATCATGATGGTGTCTGGAGGAGATCAGATGAGGATAGTGTCGGGAAGATTGTTTATTGCCCAGAGTTGGCGAAGAAGACACGGATGCGCCCTGATTTAAAGGCTACAATACAGGTGTTATGTGAGACGGATGGTGTGCAAATTAAGGGGGCAGATGAATGAGACGATTGATGCGAGCTCTTGAAAAAGAACGTCGTGATGGTGGGGAGTTTACCCAGACAGAGATCGCTCAGCTTACTGGGTATAGCTTGACGAGTGTTTGTAGTTGGATGGGAGGGAGAGGTAATCCTAGCATCCAATGTGTTGTTGATGTGGCTCAAGTGATGGGTTTGGAAATAAGATTTGTTAGACGGAAAGGTGATGATGAATGAAGGATTTGTTTTTTGAAATGATGATTGCGCCTGCCATTGGGTGGTTGAAGTTGTGGTCTTGGTTGTGTGGAGTTGAGATGGAAATGCGTGAGAAAGGGATTGAAGATGAGTAAAGGATTCGGTGAGCAATTCGAGATGGTGGGGTTAGATGAGATGTTAGATTACGAGGGCAAGCGGTACGATGATAATGGTATGGACTTGACGAAAAGGTTGGAGGCAAGAAAGAAGAAACATTATGTCCCTAAGAAAACAGTTAAAGTATAGGGATGGAAAAAACACCTGCACCTGCACCTGTACCTGTAGCGGAATGGATTAGATGGAGCGACGGTAACGTTAGTTACAGTCGGTATAAAGATTATGAGAAGTATTGGCATGTTCAAGAACAGGAACAAAACAATGTGTCCCGGTTTGGTTGGCTCGATTGGGTGCGGAGATGCATCGATTTCAGACAACGATAAGTGTGTTGATTGTCCTTACAAGAATAAAGTTTTGGAGATTAAGAATGACGAATACGTGTACAAGGAAAGAGGCTGAACAGATAGCTAAAGAAATTAGTGGGTACTGGATGGACAGAGGGTTTGTCATACAAACGGAAATAATTCGAGCTCTTAAAATGGACAGCAAACAGGTCGGAACGTGGGGCCAGTACGATTATTTTGTGCGGTCAAATTTAATGAATGGTGCGCCACGAAAAGAAGATAGCCTTGACCATGTCTTGGCGGTGGGCTGATGACTAGATGCAAGCTGAGCACATCATATGTGACAAAAGAAATGGCAGCCCGAACGGCTGTAGAAATTAGTGGGTACTGGGCTGACCAAGGTGAGTATGTAATGGTTTGGGTCGAGAAATCTGTGCGTGACCCAAGGAATTTAGATTGGGTGGTGCGCAGTAACTTGATGAATGGGATGCCCGTGAGGTAATTGGAAGGGGTACTTACCTTTTAGATTTTGCGCCCGAGCATTTCCAACGCTTACGAGATAAATTGTTAGGAGTGTTCGGGTTATTCTGTTTCTTTTTAGACAACCCTTTCTTTATACCTAAACTTCTTGCGCAGTAACTGTCGCCTTTAGACGTTCCCGGTTTTACTGACGCACCTTGTTGCCCGTAGGAAACTTTCTTACCAGATGAAGTGATCTTAACTTTTGCTTTTCCTTTATTTGGAGAAACCATAGAAGTGTCCTTTGTTTTAGATGTGTGGCAAGCCCATGGATTTAAGCCATGCGAGATAATAGGTTAGAAATCCATCGAGGCGTAAGATGACAATAGAGTCACCTGTCTTGGTGTTGTTGCGGCGCGAGATAACGACGGGTGTCTCGGGGCAATTGCGGTTGGTGACTGAGCGTTCGGCTTGGTCGAGAGATTTATAAACTTCAAGACGTTCGACACGCTTGGCTTCTACGTGCAAACCGGGTGTGCCAATTAGGTCTGCTTGTCCTGCGCCATTGAATGACATGCCTCCACCCGAGAGGGGTGCGCGTGATGCGGTGAGGGGTGGAAGGACGGTTGCGTTTAGGTATGCGGCGAGCTCGCGCTCGTATCCGTCTCCTTTATTCTTTGGGGATTTTAATTTTGCCATGGGATAATTATAGCCATTTATCGAGGGCCAATGTGAAGGAAAGGGTATTGCATTCATTGCAACCGAGCGCCCCCGAAGGAGGGCAGCGCCACCCGAATCTTGCTAGTATTTATCGTAGCCCTGATTGCAAAATGGCCATGTCGAAATGAAATGATAGCCAACATATTTACATAGATGTCGATTTTCTGCGGGGTGTAGAGCGTGTACCACAAATGGTAATTGACGGGCTTCTGCGGTTAATCTACAAATCTCTTTGTCCCTTATAACTATTAATTATCAAGTTTCCCATATGTGCCTCCTTCGGGGCACATGAACATTTAAATGAGTTACATGTTTCTCAATAATTGTTCTGATGATTAATAGATATAACGTTAGGCTAAGCGTCAGGGGAATTTTGTTTTTAGTGTACCGTAAGCGGAACATACACAACATATTTGCATTCACGTTGGCCACTGTTGCATGGCCCATTCGTATCGAAGATAATTATCCTTGTTAGAAGTTACTCCAGTTTCTTCTTCCATTTCCGACCTGTAGTCGGTCTCCCTGTTAAACTTGAGGGCGGGTTCTTTAATTAGAGCCCGCCCCTTTTTTACATTGAGTCTGCTGCATCGTGCCATTTTTGTACCGTCGCCTTTGATACTTTTAACTCTCGACAAATATCAACTATCCCCGTGCCGTTACGCCGCAATGCGTATGCCTTCTGTCTGTTCGATAGGCTGGAGACAATGTGTGTGTCATCCATCATGTCGCGTGTGAATCCGACGAGCTCTTGCGTATGAACTTCAGGGTCACGATCACGCACCTTGCCATAGCTGACGCGCATTGGGTGTCTAAGGAACTGATCACGCGGCAACCTATTCTCCATCTCAAGGTAATCGCTTTCCTCGTCCCCCACCATGGCCACCCTGATCTGTGTCTCAAGGATCGTCAGTTGGTTGGACGAGCCAGCCTCACCGCCAACATGTGTTCCGCCCTTGTCATCACGCACTGGCTTATTGGCATGGTGCATCATCACGAACGCACACCCCTTCTTACGCATCCGCTTGGCTTGCTCGTTAATGACCGCCCATTCTTCTGAGTTGTTCTCAGACATTCCCGGCAAACCAGTGCGCAAGTTGTCGTAGAAGATCACGTCGGGGTGTGTCTTATCTACCAGATAGTCGAGGTTCTCTCGACCAAGGTCGCTACGGAAATCCAAATCATAATCACTATCGCCCTGCATTGACTGCGCCCAATACGTGAGGTTCTCTTTGGGATCGCCAAAAGTTTTTTTGAACTGTGTCATCCGCTTGATGATGTCGCCCTGCCCCATATCGAAATCAAGATACAATACTTTATATGGTTGAGTGCAATAGAACGGGCCGAACGATCTGCCTTGCGCAATACAGAATGCACTAGCCAAGCTCATTAAAGATTTACCATGCGATGCGTACCCGTAGATTTGCACGATGGATTTTTCTTTAAGCCATGGCTCCATAATATATTTTGGCTCTTCGTATTCCATGCCAAGGATGTCCGACATACCAAACATGCCGGGTATTTTCGATGGGCGTAGCGTGCCGTCCTCAACCCGCTTCATTCTCAACTCACCTTCTTCATCATATCGTGCTGGGTGATTTGATTTGTCTGTTGTTCGTATGGATTTATATGCGGCTTCGACTTCTTCGTTGGGCAATGGCTCATCAAAGTATCTGTCTTGGAACTTGGTGACAAGGCGAGAAACTTCTTTGCCATCCAAGCTGGATGAAATGAGATCACCTATATACTTAGCCATAACATTATTGCGGCCATCACCATCAGATAGTTTTCCTTTCTCTATAAGGTGGGCTTCCATCTTCTCTATAGTTGTCTGTCCTTCGGGATCGACGCTAGATAGATCGATGTCATCTGCCTCAACAGTTAGAACGATTGGCCCTGCCCATAACGGTAAGTCTTCAATGTCTGAAAACCCTGCCGCTATTTCCCACGAATAGAAAACTTCTGAGCCACCGTCATCGTCGCCTACCCATTTGCTGGATGGTGGGCATAACACATAGCCACCGTCACCACGTAGATCGATACCTTGTACTCCACCCATATTAACTTGGTTTCTAACTTGGCCACCGGGATGTGCATAATAGAAATGTCGGCCACGGCTAGTTTTCACAGTAAGAGGAGAGTGTGCGCCGTGTGTGCGCCACCATTCTTCTGCCTTGGCATTGTCGGTATCAACGACCACCAATCCTGACATATCACCTGTTAGTATGGCGAGGTTAAATTCTTTGAACTCTGCTTCCCATTCTTCAATGTGGTCTGATGTTGCTGGGTTAGATTGAAAGTGTTTCCATTTAGTCAACGGCTTCTTTGTCTCTTTGCCAATCGGAATAATAGACAACCCATTGTCTACATATTCATGCGCTGCACTTACTACATCTACTGTCGTTGTAATCATATCGGCCAACCCCCTCTTACTTATTATTGATTAGGTATTTTTCAAATTGCAGGACGGCTGCACCGTCTTGGATCGAAAAAGGTGATGCGTATCCCTTCTCTATAAATGTTGGGGCCATCACCATAATCTTGGCGAGTCCATCACCTGTGATCTTGTTTTGATTTAGCCACCTATACGGTGTGGTTCGACTGCCACCTAAAATTTTGGCAACAAAGGCTACGCCTCCCAAGTCGTTTAATAAATGGGACACGTCTATTTTTTTGGTATCCATAGTCTTTTTCCTAGATATCTGCGGTTGAATAACCTGCATTGTTGACCACTGTTTCATTAGTGATACACAACATATTGTATGTTGTCCTGTTTTTGCAACATACATGTTGTGTCATACAAATATATTGGGTATCAAGATTCTCGACGGCAACGAGGTCGTTAAAAACTTTCCGATAGGGAAAGATACGGAGAAAAATATGTACGATGAACCAACACCATTGGTGCAAGAGAACAGTGAAGAGTTAGTTCGACTTGCTACACGACACGCAGAATTAAAGGAAGACTTCGCCCTTACTAAAGAACAACTAGAGAAGGTCGATGCTGAATTAAAAGAACTACTTTCTGCTTGTGAATACGACACAGTCAAATGTGAAATAACCTTAGAAAACGTAACCATCAAACAAACCATCAGAGAAAATCGTAAGTGGGATACCGAAATGCTCCAGCAATTGTTGGAAGCTAACGGCGTTGATCGAATAGCTGATCTTCCTGCTCATATAAAGCTAGGTCTATCGATTACTGCGGTTGACTTAGATGCACTACCCGAAGACACCCGCACAGAACTTAGTGCCGCGTGCGAAATCAAGCCATCAATAGTAATCAAAGTGGAGATTGACCAATGAGCTGGAAGACTAGAAGGACAGGAGCAGAACTATTGGCTGCTTCACACAAGGTATTAATGTGCGCCAACCCCGGATGGGGAAAGACACACCAAGCCGTCCATATGGCTGAGCGTTATGGAAAAGGGTTTATTTTGTCTGGCGAAGCCGGTCTGCGAAGCCTTGGCCACTCTGAGATCGAGTACCTTCCATTCACTAGTTGGAATGGTGAGCACAATACTGAATTAGGTATCTGTTCTTTCAGAGGAATTGTTCTCGACATGATGTCTGATACTAGTGGCTTTCAAGACGAGGGTTACAAATGGATCATGATAGATTCCATCACTGAAGTTGGTGAACGTTTGATGTCCCATCTTGAAGAGAAGCACAAAGACAACAAGAACAAGTTTGAGAAATGGGGAGAGTATGCCTCGGCCATGCTTGGTGTGATGAAGCTGATCCGAGATTTAGATATGCACGTAGTCATGACTTGTCTACTCCGTCACGAAGAAGACGAAGATGGGACTACACACTACTGGCCAAATGTTCCCGGCAAGGCTGTTGGTAAACAATTGTGTGGCATGTTTGACCACGTTTTTGCTGGCCACCGTGTCACACAAGAAATGCCTGACGCGCCATCTCAAGTGCGTCGCTTCATTATTACTGACGAAACTAAGGGATACCACGGCAAGAGCCGAGACCCTTTCCGTCACCTATCACCGGTTATGGAAACAGGTGACATAACTGAGTTACTGGAAATGATTTCCAAGACACCAACTAAAGCAAAAGGAACTGCCAAATGAGTGAAGGATTTGATCTAAGCGGAGCGACTGTTGAAGGCGTTAGAATGGGAGTGGGCAACCACATCTGTTGGATACGTGACTTTGAATACAAAGATAATTCCAAGGGCTCTAAGCAATTGGTCGTTCAATTAGTCAGCGTTGATAATAACGGCGAGACAAAAGATTACATACAGATTGGAAACAACAACGCGACAGCAAAAGAAATTGCGATGCGGCGCTTGAAGTCTCTTCTGACCCACGCTGGCCACGTTAATCCCGACCACCCCGGCAAGCCGAGCGATCTAATTGCTTGGGCAAAACAAGGTGTAAAAGTTGGCATTCGGATGGAGATCGGAGATGACTGGGTTAATAACAAGGGAGAAACTAAAAGGGGTTCAGCTCAGCTTATGGGATTTGGAGCTTACTTCGATCCCGGCAGAGCACAGGCTGCATCCGAAGGATCGACAACCAATCAACCCGCATCAAAGCAAGACTTGGATGACGAAATACCGTTCTAAAAAGGCCAAGAATAAGGGGGGCTCACGCCCCCCGAAATCTTACTGGCCCCCAAGCAAGGAAGAGTTGGTTGAACTAATTAAATCGGGAATGCCAGATAGAATAATTGCCGAGCTTTATCACACGTCTCGCAAAAAAGTTAGAGGTCTGCGGGCCAAGCACTTCTTGGCTCCAGCGAGACAGGCGGGATGGAGTGATGAAGAAAAAAAACTACTACTTGATCTGAGTGAAGACACGCTGACATTGGCGGATGCAGCAAGATTATTTTGTGAGACGCACGAACGAAGTTTGAAGGCCGCTGAAGTTATGTTGTTCCGCTTAGTTAAAGGGATGGTGCCAAAGGAGAGCACTGTAAAAAAGATGCGGGTATGCCTTGGCCCCAATTGTCAGGGTAAAAAAGAGTTTTTGTCTGAGGGTGTTGGCAACAGGCTATGCCCCAACTGTATCACCGCAACAACGAATTTAAATCAGGGTTTATAATGCATACCGACTTTATTAATAGTTTCAAAGATACGCTCGAAGAGGGTAAGACACGATCCGTATGGAGACGTGACTACATTGGCGCGTCAGACATCGGCCAGACATGTGATGCGGCCCTTGGATTTACGCTGCGGGAATTTCCCGGCAATCCTTTTCCCCCACATCTTCTGAGGATTTTTGAACTTGGCCACAAGATCGAAGACATTGTTGTGTCTGACATCATGGCCACCTTGGAGAAAGATCAGGATTTTATATTTGAACCCGTTGATCCCAAGACAGGTAGGCAATGGGATCACCATATGTTCGGCGGGCACTTTGTTTGCCACCCAGACGGGCGCATTCGTTTTCCTGATGGACGCCAATGGATGGTGGAAATCAAATCGATGAACGAAAAGAAATGGGAAGATTGCGATAGACGCGGCGTGGCTATGAGCCACCCGTCTTACTACGACCAGATGCAAACACAGATGGGAATGAGCGGAAGCTCAGCCACCTTGTTCGTGTCTTACAATAAGAACACGAGTGCGTATGTGGTTCAGGTTATCGACTTCGACCTGATTCATTATTCCTCATTGCTTGCACGCGTTGAGATCGCCATGGACGGACAGCAATCCATGAAAAAAAGCCCATCGAAAAAAGGGTGGTGCAATTGGTGCTCAAAGTCAGAGGCGTGCTGGGAAGGATCAATACCAGACACTAAGCGATGCCAGAATTGTCAACATGCCTCGGCCCAAAAAGATGGAGATTGGTGGTGTCTGAAACATGAGATTAAAGCGAACGATGTGTGTTCTTCGCATACATGGTGGGAACCAAAAAGGAAATCGTAATGGACGTTTTAGAACATTTGCGGAAGCTCCCAACAAACCACGACGGTCTTCCTTCCAGTGCGCTACGTGAATGGAAAAAGATGGTGACTGAGTATCGTCACCATAGGACGATGCGAGAGTCTAGCCTAGATAAATTGAGAGATAGATTGCGGGGTTGGTTGGAGTTATGGGGGTCATGATAAATCAAATAGATAAATCCTTGAGCTTATCCGCTGTGGATATAAAATCCCTAATTGTAATTTTGTCTTCGTCATACATTACGGCTGTATTAAACACATATCGCTTGTTTTCCACCTGCTTAACCAAGCCAGCTTTCATAAGTATTTTTATCTTACGACGCACGCTTGAAGGTGAGATGCCTTCTATGTCAGAGATGGATTGGACGTTACATGATCCGTCGTTATATGTGGCTAACAATATGTTACGGCCCACACGCACAGCCCTTGCATCTTTTACTCCTAAACGCTCCCACTTCTTATTAGTCCTAAAAATAAAATTTATGATTAGGACTTTAATTGCAGTTACTTCTTTTTTACTCATGCAATTATTTAACAAATCAGAAACGTTTAATCAACAATCAAAAATATCAAAAGGTTCGTAACGAACACATAGATTGTGGAAAATTAAATATTTTTATTTACATTACTTCAGGATGAAATTGTTATGGCTAAAGTTATAGACAAAATAAATCAAAGAACAAAACAGGCTGGCGTAAAAGATGACAAGGGAAAGGCTCGTTTCGATCTTATCCCTCCCCCGGCACTGATCGCATTAGCCGAGCTATACTCTACTGGCTCCGTTAAATATGGGGACAGAAATTGGGAGTTGGGCATGGCTTATGGACGGGTCTTTGGTGCCATGATGCGGCACTCATGGGCTTGGTGGCGGGGTGAAATTTACGACAAAGAAGATGGACAGCATCACCTTATAAGCGTGGCTTGGTGTGCCTTTTCTTTGTTTACATTTGAGAGTACGGGGGTAGGTCAAGATGATAGAAGCAAAATTAATAACTGCGACTGAGGTTGCACATCGACTCGGAATATCCCATGCTACGTTGCGAATGATGGTTGGGGAGCAGAACTTTCCATACATCTTGGTTGGAAAATCTAAAAGATTTCAGTGGCCAGCCATCAATGAATGGTTTGCAAAGCAACAGGAAAAATTGGAGAAAAAAACATGTCATTGTACAAACCAAAAGGAACACCTTATTGGTACTACGACATCACCTTCAGTAATGGTGAGCGGCGTCGAGGAAGTACCTTCACCGCCAATAAGAAAGAAGCTAAGTCCATCGAAGCGCGGGAAAGAACGACCGAGCTTTCTAAAACTTCTAGTTCAGATCGCAAACGAATAACAATTGATGAAGCTCTCGCTACGTTTTATCAAACTTATGCCTGCGAACTGAAGTCAGCGAAAACTCAGCTTGGGTATATGAAAATATTGCTGAACGGATTTAGTGATCGGGAGCATACCTATCTCGATCAGATCGATGATGCTGCAATTAATGATTTTGTGAACACTCAGAAGAAGCGTGATGGTATTTCAGACACTACGATTAACCGCTACCTTCAGTGTTTGAGAGCGGTCATCACACGGGCTGATCAAATATGGGGAAGAGAGACAGGTCTTAAACGAAACTTCACTGGTCACATGCTTATCGAACCAGACATTCAAGATAGATCGATCTCACGAAAGGACGCAGAGAAATTAATTTCTTGTGCGGCTCTTCACCTTCGCCCAATTATTGCCTTTGCTTTACTAACAGGGTTGAGGAAAGGAAATATCCTTGAGCTCAAGTGGGAGCAAATCGATTGGGAAGAAGAAGAGATCACGTTTAAGATTAAAAGTAACAAACCGGGGGGGAAGGAGTTTGTATTAGAAATGGCACCTAATGTTATTCACCTACTCACGTCTATTGGGAAGAAGGAATTTGGTCATGTCTTCCTATATGAAGGCCACCCCATTACCACGATAGATCGTTCGTTTCGGACAGCTCGTAAGGCTGCCGGGATTAGCGTGACAAGGTTCCATGATCTCAGACATACGGCTGCGACATGGATGGTGCGAGGTGAAAAGGTTGGGAGTGGGTCACCACTTGATGTGGTTCAACAAATCTTAGGCCATGCCTCGATTAAGACTACACAACGGTATGCTCATCGCTCCAAAGAAGAGAAGAAAGCGGCACTAGCTAAGCTAGGATCAATCGGGTCTATTGGTTCTATATGACATACTCCTACGTCATAGTATTTGGACGTGTCTGACACAATTCACGGCAGTGTCAGAGTCAACTATGACGCAAAAAGCAGACGGTCTATGCCGCACACCCCCTAAGAGTGGCGGACTTCCGGGACTAATTCATGTCAGAGTTGGTTGCGGGGGTAGGATTTGAACCTACGACCTTCAGGTTATGAGCCTGACGAGCTATGCGGCAAAGAAGTGAGGGAACCTGTGGTTTTTGGCAGGTTCCCTCATTTTTTTACGTCATACAAAAGTTAATATTTAGTAAATTTTGCTCAAATTTTGAACGAACATGAACGAGTTTACGTCAGAGTTTTGTCAGAGTCACTCTGATCATTTAGCCTGATAGCCTACTACAATCCTTTCAGCCCAGACAGCCCACTCAATCCACCACCTCCGCTACTACTACCTGACTCACCAGCCAAGTCTTTCATTGCGTTGCGGAAGGGACGGTAGCTGGCTGCGTAAGGTATCTGTCCAGCGATGGCATTCATTGCTGTTCGCTCAGCGGCATTAGAATCTTCACGATCCATTACACCCTGTAAGACATTGGTCGCATCGACCACCAGACCCATGCTCGGGCCGAAGACTGCACCCATCATTCGCTGAGCTCCATAAGCTCCGTTGTCTGCCCATGCGGGCAAGCTCAACAACAAGTCACCGATCAGACCAAGGCCACCAGCTTGCATCATTCCTTGCAAGTACCAGCCAAGGGCTGTATTGATATTGCCGTTGGCAAACTCACCCATGTCAACATCGATGCCCAGTGTCTCGAACATCTTTGACAGTGACCGCTCACGAAGAGCATGAGAAGAATTGTCATCACCGCCCCGAGATAAAAGAACGTCCTTCAAGGCTATAGTGCCACCTCCAAATGCTGGAGATGCAGACAAAAGATAGAGAAGGGGCGCTATAGAGCCACCTTCACCCTTCATCCACTTACTCGCACCTTTAATTGTCTCACCCATCAAGCGACCATACATCAGAGGGAAACTCTTGAACTGCCACAGGATAGCGCCTAGTGCCGTCTTCTGACTGAGAGGTAATTCGTTCGGGGCTGGAGCAAAGTTCGTTTCCTGAATGAATCTGTGGACGGCTGACGCTACCTCTGGATCATCCTTAAAGTCATCGATGCTATCCCTCGCTGCTCGACCACTGAATGTACCGTCGTCGTTACGCACCAACAGGCCAAGGTGGATAAGTTCTTCGCGTGCGTTGTTTAGCTCTCGTCGGCCAGCCGTTCCTTTACGGTGGATTTGCGCCATTGTCTTGACCATCTCGAACCCGATGGCACCAGCCATACGACGTTGGCCTCCTGTCCAATTTGTCATACCGATAGATGAGAAAAAGGCGTTCCCAAGTTTGCTGTCTTCCCCACCATTCATGGCTAACATCTGTGAGTGGATGCGGTTCTCAACGTCCACCCCAATACGCTTCAACATGGCTGAATACTCAGGGCTTGAGTGCAACATTTTAATTCCAGCGACATAGTTCTTCATGCTGCCAGACCGGATCAAAGGAAGCGTGACATCGTTCAATGAGGTCAGCAACAGGCCGCCCAATTTAGTGATGTTGTTCCAGTTCCTCATTCCCTTGGATACTTTCCAGAGAGCAGACTTGGTGTCTGCCGTTGGTTTACCTTGGGTCAGCCTCATCATGTTGTCCATATAAGTTAGATCAGCATGTGTCGGCTTAGCTCCTTCGCCAGACATATGAATCATGTTGCCAAAGTCCCGGTAGCCTTCAGCGATTGCTTCAGCCCGACGTTTGATAGCCGGTGTGACGCTACGTGTTTCAGATAGAACCATGGAGTACACAGCTCCGTATCCACCATCAGCATCGCCGCGAGCATTCTCGTAGGCAATTCTGATGTTGTTAGCCACCCGTTGAGCTTGGCCTACGTTCATTCCTTGGATGTCAACAAAGTTCAAGTCCACCTTGCCGATGCCCTCGGCTGTCTGTTGGCCGACCGTACGAGTCGTTGTCTTGCCTTTGGCGAGGATGTCGGTAATTGCCTGCTCACCCCACTGAGCAATCTCATGATATTCCCTATACTTGTGCTCGCCGGGGCCGAAACGTGTATGTAATTCGATTTGGCGGGCAGCACCGTTCATATATTTCAACATGTTCTGTTCAAGATTGTTGTGAAGCAATGATTGAAAGGAGACACCCGGAGCCATCTCTGTCTGCAAATCTGCCATGGTATAATGGAGGACGCGAGCATGGCTAGAAAGTTCACCCGCACCAGAAGAATTCTGATCTGCATGACGAGGCAGCCACTGGCCGTCTCCATCTAGCATCCCATCGACCATATATTGTGCGTCTTGTTTTGACCGCAAGATTGCCTCTGGAGAGCCCTTTGATATCTTACGTTCCCGCTCGAACTTGCGAGTGAAGAAATCAATCAATTGGTTTCTGTACGGATCAGCTTTATTCGAGTCAAGAGCCTGTGGGTAGAACTCATTCAAATAGCCGGTGTGCATTCCTGCCGCCTTCTGATCTGCCATGATTTTATCCATGGAATTTCTTAGAGCATTGACGGCTTCTGTTGCGTGAATTCGGTCTGCTGCTGGCAGAGAATTAATCTCCGCATCGATCTGTCGTTCGATGGGACTGACATCTAAAACTCCCATCCGACGTTCGGCCACGATAGCTTGGCGAAGACGTGCCACGTTGTTGATCACCGCGTCAACTGGAGGTTGGTTGTCAACAAACTGGCCAACAGTATCTTGCTTCCACCGACGCAACATACTGTCGCGTCCTTTTGTTTTGTTGAGGGATTCCTCAACTGGGAACCAATAGCTTGCTGTCCGCTGTGGGATCGCGTCGAAAATGCCTGTGCCTGTAACGCCTTTTTCCATCCGCCCACCGATAGTATTGGCGAACCAATTGGCTTGGAATTTCTGAGACATATACTTGCCGGGAGCCTTTAATGAAAAAGCGTTAAGAATGACGTTGCCCTTGGCTGCATCAGATGCGTGTCGGACAGCATCCATGCCTGCGGTTAGAGTTCCTGTCTGGGAGATGCCGTCTGCCATGCTAGATAACTCTTCTATGTTCATCTTGCCACGGGAGTTTAGTGCAGCAAGTATCATAGGTGTGATTGGAGATTCCATAGAATCGTCATCAATCTTAATGTCATCCATCGCCGGGTCGTGCTTCTCATTGAACTCGAATACAGATTTCACGTTGTCTTTATTAAAGATTAAAACACCGTCTTCGGTATTCATGGAGTCGAAGCCCATTGCTTTGATGACACTCTGTGCTTGTTGAGGATCGCCCTCAGTAGCCTCCAGAGCGGCACGCCATGTCTCTGACCCACCGGGAGAGCGAACATCTAGCATTGAGTCTGAGCGGACGAATACGGGGGTCACACTATCGCCCGATACAATACCATATTCATCTTCTAAAATTGCATCGACAGCTCGTAACTCATCAGTTACATCTTCACCTTGACGCGACATGCCTGTAAGCATCTGACGCCGTGCCTGAAGGTTGGCTGCCACCGGGTTGTCTGAGACAGGAGGTTCTGCTCGTGTCTTCGGAGCTGTCGTGACTAAGGTGCCTTCACCGTATGTTCCGGTTTGAGAGACGCCACCCCCATTACTGGAGAACTTAGGGATCGGAGCGTTGTTAGTAAAGAGGGTCGCGCTACTAATCGCCGTATCTGACATGCCCTCGACATGTTTAGTGAATGTTTGTGCCAAGATTGAGGCCGGTACTGAGCTGCGTAGTGGTGCAGCGCCAGCGCCTTTGCGGATTTCACTGCGAAGGGCACGGTGCGTTGATGCCTGCCCGCCATTAGCAAAGACATTAAGCGCCTCGTTCTTTAGCTGGGCTGTCTTGGCTGGGTCACGATGAGCCATCGAGGAGATTAATTCACGCTGCTCGGGAGATAGGGTATCCAAGCTCGATGTCTTGGTTGATGTGCCTTCCGCCATCTTAGCTCTAACCTTGCGATCAGCAACTTTTTGTGTGGAAGATTTTTGTGTACGCTTTAGACCTTCGTTACGATAGACCTTCTCCATGTCTCGGATCAGGGGTGAACGCAATTCCATTAGACGCTCAAGGATTAAGGTTGAGTTATGTATCGCTTCTTGGTGCATACTAGGATCGTTCGCACCTTGAGTACCATATCCTTCGAGATCATCGATAGGCGTGGCCATGTCATCAGCAGACACTTGGGCTCCGCCCGTATCGGCATCTAAGTCTTTTGCGGCTGGTTGAAATGCATCACCACGAATGGACGCACCTTGCGTGAAGCCGGGAACCTTGGCTGTCTTACCACCGAGATGGGTCAAGACACTGTTCGCTGCCTGCATCTGGCCTGCGATACCAAAGCTCTTTGGAAGCAATCGTTGCTGTGAATATAATTCATCAATCTGTGCGTCGATTTTCGCTAGATTTTCGGCTGCTGTGTCTGCGTCAGCCGCTCCCTTCTTGCGCACGAATGTCTTGCGCTTCGCTTTGAGGGCTGTGATTTGCTTGGTCACTTCACGGCGGAACTGTGGATCAAGAGCGTCCATCGAGGATGTGCCAACGCCATCGGCTGTCGCTTCGCGTGACAGCATCCGCATAGCATCGTTCAAGCCTGCGTAAGCCATATCGATCTCGGTGATCTTATTGGCCAAGGTGCGTATGCTGGTTGACCGGGTGGCTTCCGCCGATGTCTTGCCCTTCGCCAGCACCATTGATTGGTAACCAGGAAACTGCTCAGACAACGATTGAAAACGCTGGTCTGGGAACAGGCGCTCAAAGATAGAAGTCATTTCATCAGGAAGATCGACCAGCTCATCGCCCCATAACTTCTTCAGCGTAGAGTGCAGGCGGGTCATTACCTTGCCAATAAAGTCTTTAATGCCGGTCAGTATGGTCTGGTTTTCAGCCATCTTTTCTGGTGTGTCTTTGCCACCCAACGTCTTCGGTGTATCAAATGGATTGCTGAAACGTCCTTCAGAATTTATGCCTTCGCTCAGTATCCACCGCTCCATGGTGTGACCGAAGACTTCGCTGATGCGATTTTTACCAGTGATAGCCTGACCTTCAGGCACATCAAGGTGGAACAACTCATCAAGACGTGATGGTTGGAACTGGTCTCCGTCAAATACGTGGCTGCGTACTGATTTCAAAAAGCCAACTTGCTCGGACGGTGTCATTAAGTTTGTGAATGCCCAGTGAGAAATCTCATGGACTGCTTCAGCAAAGTCACGTTGGTTCAGGCCAAGGTTTATCTGGTTGCCAAAGGCAGCCCGGACTGTCTTATCTCCCTTGGTTGCTGTGGCATACGGCTGTATGAACGAGCTGTCTCCATTTCTTACGTCAAGGACTTGAGCTCTGCTTCCACCAGCATCCTCAACAAATTTTGCACCCGCTGCCTTCGAGAAGACCCGTGGCCCTTCTGTTCCGCGCATAGCCAACATTACCTGACGCATGAATGTCTTAATACTAGCGCCTTCACGGTTGTCTTTGTTCAGAGAGAACGGTTTGTTCTGCCATTTGTCATTCATAATTCCGTTCAATCGATCAATGGACTCACGACGCTCCCAATTGTGCAGCTTGCGCTCTGGTAGGTAGTCAGACATACGCTCCATGACAGAAATAAACTGATCGAAGTCATCGGCTGTTTGAAGATTGAGGTTTGCTTGGCTGTTGCCCATCTCCATCTCGGTGTTCATCATATCCCAAGCATCCCAAAGGTCTGCCTTGGTATTAATGTCACGAGCATAGAACTGGCTAATCTCGCCCATCAATCCGTCATCGATGCCATGTTCTTCTACTGCCAAGGCACGCATGTCACGAGCGATGGGGGGAAGATCGGCATCTATGATGCCGTCGATGGCGTTGCCTGTACGGTAGGCGTCAACCATCTTCAAGACACCGGGAGGTGCCTCTGGAACTGATTGAGATGCCAAAGCAAACATGCCCCGTGCAACCCGTGGCTCGATGGTGCCAGCGACCATTGCGTTGAATGCTTCTTCAACTATCTTTTGAGGATCGTCTGACTTGAATAGTTCAGGGTTTGTCTTCCGCGCTTCTTGCACAGATGGGTATGCATCAAACTGCTCGGCAAAATTTTGCACAGCGAAGCGGGTCGTGTCTGGCATGTTGGGTACGCGAGCGTCTTCACGGGTCTTTAGATCGTTCATGATGGCTCGCAATGTGCCGAACAGACCGTTAGTGTCCTGCTTTTCTGAACCCCAAATAGTTTCATCTATGAGCTTGAATGCTTCGTTTCGGTTTTTGCCTGTGAACTTCTTACGCATCCGGTTAAGGATTGTTACAACTGAGTTCACTTCTTTTGATGTGACGATGCCCCTGTCGAGACGTTCGACTAAGGCGTTCATCGCTTCATTGGCTTTGTCGGACACAGAGATTTGGTTCTTCACAAACAAATCATTGATGTCGTTGAAGATGATCGACAGGTTCTCGGTGTGAGCTTTGATGGTGTCAGATGGCTTGGCCAACTCACCTTCACGTAGACCGGGGTTGTATTCAAACTCTTTCTTCAGCATCGGAAAGTTAACGCCAGTGTCTTGAGCACCAAACATTACGTTACCCAAGCCAAGTGAGCTGCGGTATGACGGAGCAATCGTTCCGCCTCCACTTCCACTACGCAAGACAGACGTGACCAAGCGACCGTAAGGAACAGGGACAGGCTTGCCCCCGCGTGCTCGCATCAGTCCGCCCATTGGGTCTTGTGTGTCTGGATCGAGAGAGTATTTCATCTCGTTCCACTTGGAAGCAAGCTGACGGTACGCGCTCTTGGCTGAGCGTGGGGATAGACGAACTTTGACCGGTGCGTAATCCGCATGACCCATCTGGATCGCGGTAGAGTAATCAGCGTCTAAGGTGGACATAGCCTTGCTGATCTTGCCCCGTTGGCGTGACTTCATGCGTAGATCGAACAGCTCTTTAACATCTAAGGAACGAGAGAACTCTGAGGTGTAATTGTCTCTGCCAATCTTCTCGACTAGTGTTTCGATCTGGCCCTTGTGGTCGGCAATGTATTTGTCAGCGTTCATGCCAAAAGTCTCGAACCATTGGTTGCTGCCGCTGATTGAGCCCTCGCTCTCCCGACGAGCCATGGCTACAGAGTATGAATCGAATAGGTCGTTGAGGACGTTCCCTACTTGGCTGCCAATCCGTTTGTCTGGATCGATGCTGATACCCAGCTCTTTCTCTACACGAAGGCGAGCCTCGGCCAGAGTTAAAGATTCATCTTCCACCTCTTTCAGTAGCGTCTTAAATACGGATATGACTTTGGCTTTGTCTTTGTTCTTTAGTTTTATTGGTGCAACGGAAACCTTATCATCCATTGAGTAGCCATGGGCTCGGCGTAGAGCACGGTGTTCAGCTTTAGCCAAGGCGTACTCTTCAGCGTTGATGATCTCGTCGCGTGCGCGGCGTACTTTGAACCCGGTGTCGTCCCCAATACGAACGATGGATGGAGCGCCACCCTGCCCCAATTGGTTCCAGACAGATTCGCCAGCATAATTGAGATCGACATCGCCGCCCGCAAACTTCTGCATGGCCTTGTTCAGTTCCATGATACGAGCGACATCAAGACGTGCACGGCGAGATGTCTGTATTTGAGCGATGTCTACTAACTCAGGGATTAGTGTATCAAGATTAAAGTCGCCATCAACCATGTGCTTACTAATAAACGCACCATCGATGCTCTTATTCGCAAAGCCGATAGGTAAGAAGTCTGCATCCATTGACCGGGCGATACCCTCGGAGCTGTTCTCAGCAATATTAATAAGGTCATCTTGAGACAGGGCCGGGTCACGAGTGCCGCCTGCTTTTTCAACGGCCTTGTCTGATGGCTTCTGAAGTTTGTTTGTTGTCGTGCTTGTAAGGCCGCCGATAGTGCGGTTCGCAGGAGCTGGCGCTGTGTTGGAGGCGTTATCTATGGTTCCACCCACTCTTGACGACCAAGCATCTGTCATCGGTGTTGCTAATGGAATGAATGGAGTCGTGCCTGTTGCAGAAACGCCACCGAACTCTTCGTCCACCATTCGACGAGCGGTAACAACCTTCAGGATCGTGTGATCGATACTGTCTGGTGTACCGAGCTGGCCAAAGACGAATGCAGCCAACTGGTCATATGTGCCTTCGCCTTTTGCACGTATGGAGAAATCTTGGACAGCATCGTCGATGAAATTATAACGGGCCATAGCAGCGTAAGCTGCAACAACGCGCTCACGTTGGCTGGAATAGGTACGAGTGATTGGCCCCATGATTAAGTTAGCGTGCTCACCATCGATCTTCAATGTTTCGCCCACAAACGCGGTGAAATTCTCTGCTTTGTTAGGCATAGATGTCAGCTTGTCTTCGAGTGCCTCGATCTCACGACGTTGGCTGGCTGCCAAAGGAGATTCACGCTTCTGCTTTGGAACCGGTGCAACTTCTTCAGCGATCTCTTCAACTACTTGTGCAGTTGCGACAGCAGCAGATGCCTCATCGGGTGCATTAGAGATTGTTGCTACGCTTGGTGTCGCGGCTACTGGAGTTTCAGGTGTCACATTAGGATTGACGGTGTCTGGATAAGCCACACGGGTGCGCTCGACCTCTGCATCAAGGACACTTTGAACTTCGTCGAGAACTTTCTGACGCGGCTTTGTTATAGCTTGAACCTTTGCCTTGGGGTCAATCCGAGAGAGAGCTGCCTTCGCCATAGTCATCATTTGGAAGTCAGCCGTTCGCTGTGCGATACCTTCTTCTGTGTCAGGGTATGCGTATTTCTTTTGGCGCTCCAATGCGTCTTTAATTACAGCTCTGACGTTGGCTCCCGAAAGGTTTTTGGCATTCTCCACTAGGATAGGTTGACCTTTATTTTTCCCGGTCTTAATTAGTTTTGGGGTGACGCCATCAGATTCCATTAGCGATGGAACGAGGCCAGCATCGTGCAACACTTGTACAGGAACATCCTGATTCAGAAGCTCTCTGGCTTCTAAGACTTCAGGTGACTCAATACGTGCTGTTGTACTTGGGTCTTGGGAAGCACTGGAAGCTACAGATTCATTCGTGTCTGGTGTCTGGTTAGGCGTGTCTGGGGAGTCAGCAGACGTAGTGCCAGATTCGGTCACATTCGGTTTTACTGTAGGCTCTTCACCTACGATTTTTGCAGCAACAGCTTCGAGGTTGGACAACCGTGCTTGCTCTGCTTCGAGCTCTCCAACTTTAACGAGGGCTTTGTACTCTGCATCTGGATCATCTTTTGCTCTGGATTCGGCCAGCTCGCTCTGCGCTTTTTCGACGCGGCGTTCGATTGTTTGGGCAGCGGCTTTCTCCTCGTTCAATTGTTTAGCCATCTTCCCGCTTTCTTCGCCTTGAACTTCAGGACGACTCAGGCGCTCATCGATGGCGGAGGTATCAACTTTAACCCGGACAGGAACAACAGGCGTAACGTCTTCAACGAAAGATGCCGATGTCTGTGGTTCGTCAGCGATACGTGTTGCAGCTACGCCTGCTTCTTCGTCCACCAACGTTCGTGTCAGTGTTTCTAGGTCTGGGTTTTCTTCAGCCACGGCTGCGCGGGATGCGGATATAGCCTCATCTGGTGACATGGCGCTAGGTACGGCTTCGTCCGCTGCCTGTCGTGCTGCTGCTTCTATTGGAGATAGTTCTGAATCAAGAGCGCGTGTTGAAGGAACGTCGCTCAAGTCAGTCAATGCTGCTGCTGATCGTTGCGATGTCTCTTCAGCCAAGGTTTTGTACGCACCTTTCTGGCCGATCAACTTCGTGCCGACGCCACCGATTGTGGAACCCATGGCACCGCCGATACCGAGACCAACTGCACCAGCGACGGCCATCTCTGTACCTGAATACTCGCTACGCAAGCCAAGCTCGATGTCGCGTGTTTGCATCATGCCGTTGTGGACTGCACCAATAGCCGCGTTGAGACCGCCTTCATATGCGAAACCTTTGCGAGCCGCGCTCCATACCGCTTTCTTAGAGGCGTCTTTGATACCGACATCAACAATCTCTTTAATGGCTGCGTCACGGGCTGTGCCGGTCAACCCTTGGCGTGCAACAGTCTCGCCTGCTTCTTTGACTATAAGTTTAGTGGCTAAAGTTAATGCGGTTGTTCCTGCCTTGACAGCACCGAAACCAAGTAAGTTGATCGGGTCTACAATAAGAGCTTTACCAATATCTATGATGGCGTCACCAGTGCCACGACCACCAGCTTCATAGAAGGCTGGGTCTTTGGCGAAGGATTTCTGAAGATTGCTATCACGTAGCTTGGTTGATTCGTCTTGACCAAAAGCGTCCCCGATCAAACCTATTGTGTTCAGATCATCCCAGCGTTTCTCGGAGTAGAATGCGTCGAGCATTTCTTCATCATCTGAAAACTGCTTGCCACGGTCAGACATGAAAGACGCAACGTCAGAGAGATACTCTGGGTCATTACGCCTTTGCTCTGGACTCAAGTCTGAATAGTTCAAGGAAGCTGTTCCAGACGGAAGGGACGAATAAGAGGTGTCGGTGTAATCTGAGATTGGCATTATATATTCCCTCTGATTTGTTTAATTCTGTTTGCGAGCATGCCGCGTGTCATACTGTTCAGTTTCATAGATTCTATGATGTATCTTTCGTCTGCGCTGTTTATTCTTCCGTTAGCAACACTTTGGAAAAGCATCTCAATCTGACTATACTGAGGAAGTTTTTTATAGTCTCTTTGCCAGTAAGCCCAATTATCATTGTATCTTTTTTTCATTGCCTGCGCTGCCACGGAAGCCTTACGAGAAGTATTAGCTTGAGCGGTAAGGTCTTTGCGTCGAACATTGAGTGCAGAAAGATATACTTGCGCAGTCCGTACCGCATTCCTTGTGGCATCTCCAAGACCGCCGACTGCTCTGGTTCCTGCGATGTTTGCCCACACATATTGCTGTGATTTGACCGCGATGATCTCTGCATCAATAGCCGAGATGTCCATATTGTTTTTCCCGGTATTTAGATCATCTACGTCCTTCCTCATGCCGGGGACAATTCTCGTGTTCAGTTTATCTGTGGTCAGCATCTTGGGATAATTGCTTGGGTTTTTGGCGTAATCAACAGGAGCCCCTGAACCATCTGGGCTGGCAGCGTTGTTCCAAATATCTAATGTTCCGGGGGTTACAAAGTCCAAAGCTCTAACTTGTCTAAAGTCTACCGTCCGCTTCAGCCTGTCGGTAATTGATTTGTTAATAGATGTTGGTGCGCCATATAAGCCAGACACATGCTGAATGACCTTCTGCACATAATGCTGGGCGCTATCTTCCTCGCCTCGCTCGACAGCGTCTCCGCTGATTATGTTGCTCAAGACATCTGCTGCGAACCCAGTAGTGACATTAAACTTTGCCAGCTCACCGTTGGCGACCTGAACGTATCCCATAAGTTTGGGGTTCTTCTTTATAGCATCCACGTTGGCCTTCGTTCCCGCTGTAAATACATCTCCCAATTGCGACCCAGCGTTTTCGATTGCAGTTAAAGACGCTTTCTTTAATTCCTGTCCAAGTCGGCTCTCCTCCTGATTAGCTACTACGTCTTGGTAAACTTCTTCTTCCTTTTGTATAGCTTGCACAGCAAAGTCTACATCCAGACCAGCAGCTCTTAATATGTCTTGAGCCACAGCGCGGACACGCGGCGGTAATGACATGGCGTAATCTGAGCCATCGCCCAAACTAGTAATTATTTTGACCGCTTCTGTTGCTTGCAAGTATATGTTGTTATTGGTTGTGCGCTCCACTTCGAGACGTTTCAAAGCGATCACATTAAGCTCTGTTGACTGCCCAATCCTAGCCTTTACTTCTGCGAGGGTAGTTTGCGCCTCTTTCTCCTCGATCTGCGCAGACTCTGTTGCCGTTTTGACGCGCAGGCTACTTTGTTTAAGAAGAGTCTCTGCCTTTGCTAAGTCAATCTGCGCCTGCTTAGTTTCCGTGCTTATATCAGTTTTATTTTCTGCATCTTTGGCTTTTGATTCAACAATACGTTCCTTTGCTTCAGTGACTGCTTGAGCTAAGTCAGTTTCAATTACTTGCAGCCGCGTTATCTCTTGTTCTCTGAGCAGCTTGGTTGCCCTCGACTTTTCTTCGATGTCGGTCTTCTGTTTCAGAGCTATGAGTTTAGCTTCTAAAGTTTCAAGTCTTACACCAATGGTTTTTTTCTTTTCTTCGGTGTCGTTTGTTACGGAAGCCGTGGTTGCTTGGACGCCTGCCAACTTTGCTATCCGTTCTTCTTGTTGCTGTGCGGCAGCGGCACCTTCACGGGCAAAGTTCTCCGGCATTTCTAGCCCTTGGTCTGTAAAGCGTTGTGCGATGTACGCCTCGCCACCTTCACCGGCGTATGTCGAAGGTGTGGCTTTGATGTCTGCCCTCATCTGAACCATAAAGGCTTCGGTAGCTTGCTTCTTGAACTCAGAGGAGAAGACGTTTTCTTTGTCTTTAAGGAAGCTGTATTTGCCGCTCATCTGTAGCCAGCTTGAATCCGCAAGCTCTTTGTTCAGCTTGCCAAACGCTTGCTGCTTTGCTTTGCGCTCGAAGGCTCCCTTGTCTTTGACACTAAATGTGCCGTCCGGGTCAAAGACATAGCCGTTGTTCTTTGCGTATTGCTTTCCTCGCCCTGTGGCTAAGAACGTTGCATTCTTCTGTCCATATTGCTCGACGCTCTTCTCGTAGTCGCCGCCTGTAAGGATGTATGAGCTACCATGGTCATTGAGTAGGGAGTTTATTTTCTCATCGGCGGCAATACTGCCCAACATTTGTTCAGTGGATAAATCATCCGCTTTGGCAGCTTGCTGTTTACCAAGCCCCTCGATCCACGCATCGGGCATACCTTGGCCAAGGTAGTTTGATCCACCGGCAACCTTGTCCCGCATTTGCATACGCTCTGCCGCTGATGCCTTCGGTGCCAGAGCAGACATCTTAGCGTATTCCTCACGAGCCTTTGTCCGTCGCTGGCGGTTCTCTTCGCCCCGCTCTTGGAAGCCTTCTGCAATACTTGCGCCTCTGGAGAATAAACCCATTTAATTTTCCTTAGAATTGATATTTATCTTTTGAATTCCACCATGCAGACGCCTCATCAAACGTGCCTCGCAAACTGGAGCCAAACCCTTTTGCGGCTTCGCGGGCAGACGCTTCTGAAGTCTTGTATGAGTCGCTGGCGCTGGTGCTTGCCGACTTCAACGCGCCAGTACGCATGTCGTTAGCGTCAATGTTGAGCTTGCCTGTCTCGGTAATGTCTTGGCTTCGCAAATTGCTTAGTTTGTCAACTTCACCAACGGCCATATTGAACCCATCGATGCTAGATTTCCGTGCCGCCTGCCGTCTCCACTCCATTTTCTCAAGGGTGAGGTCGTTGTTGAGGGTGGAATCCTTCAAGCCCCTGTCGTAAAGGCTGGCGTCAGCCAAGCTGCCCTCACGGACAAGCGCCTTCTCCGCTTCGTCCATAAGATATGATGTGTACTGAGCGCCGCGTGCATTGATGGTGGCTGGATCAAGTGTGCCTGCGCTGCCGACTGTACCAAGGTAACTGTTGTATGCCGCGTCAAGCTGATCTGCCCCGTCGCTGCCAAGCTGCAAAAGTTTGTCTTGAATCATGTTGTTGCGCTCAAATGCGGCGTCGGCAATATCGCCCGAATCGTCCAGAAGACTTGACCCAAATGCGAACGCCTCTCCTGCTAATGCTCCCCAACCCATGTGCTTTCTCCTATGTCTGTATTACGTTGCCGAAGCCATCGCGCCGGTTTGATCGTTTAAGGTCTTGGTTCCATAAGGTGAGGTTTGTGTTTGCCCACCTCATCAATCCGGTGTCTCTGTCTTTCACTTGGCCAGTGTAGTTCGTATTGCTATCGCCATTGTAATCAAGGAGAAGGTTTGGAAAGTTGATCCTGTCTTCATCTTCGCTTGTTTCAGATTGTACTTGATACTGAGGGGCCATGGTAGAAACAGAGGTGTTAGAGCGAGATGCCGGTTCGTTGCCATCCCCGCCGAATACGCCGTCCCAGTTTACTTTGTCTGGGCCGCCAGCATCACCACGAGGATTATATCCACCTTCACTAAAATCAAAGTCAGCGAAGTAGTTCAAGACATCGTCACCAAATTCGTTGACGCCAAGTATATCACCGAGCTTACCGGGCATTAGATCGCCTGTGACAGCGGTTCTAGCGCCTCCGTATCCTGCACCAAGGAGAGGGTTGATTGCGCTTAACCCCAAACCAAGCAAGCCAGCAGCGTTGGAGCCCATAAAGTTGTCGTCGTCGGCGGTGTAATTGCCGGTCTTTGGATCGATAGACAAACCGTCCAGCCCAAGGTTTAGACCGGGATCAAAAAAGTCTTTAAGACCATCAAAAAAATTGCTGGCGTCTGCGTAGTTATAATCAATTCTACGTAAAGTATGGTAACCATTCTCTGACTTTGAAGGACGGTTTGGATCGGTATATCCGTAGTAGAAAGTATCAGACACTTGTCTGCCACTATTCTTGCCACCAAAGAAACTGGTGTAAGCATCCCCGATAACATCGAGAGCATCACCGTATGCATCAGCGTCATCTGAGGATAACCCAAAATCAAACATACTGGATGCGCTACCGACATTAGCTCCTTTGGCGGTGCTATACGTAGTTAGCCCCTCAATCCCGGTGGGTTTCGGATCGCTTTGTGGAGAGGTTTGTCTGTCGTCACGCGGTTCGGAGTATGAGACACTGGCACCATCCATACCTCCGGGATCGCTATCACCACCATAGGAGTCATCGGCACTATCCATACCTCCGGGATCGCTATCACCACCATAGGCGTCATCGGCACCATCCATACCTCCGGGATCGCTGTCACCACCATATGAGTCATCGGCACCATCCATACCTCCGGGATCGCTGTCGCCGCCACCAAAACCATAAAACTCAAGGAAGCCTGTCTCTGGATTCGTGGTTCCCGATCCACCAAATAACTTTAGCAGGCGAGCCTCTAAGGGATTGATGTGGGCAATGAGTGTATCGCCATACCGCCCTGCATCTTCTAGCTTCTTCATGGTCGGCTCTCCTTACGCGCTGATTGCAGCAATGGCCAAGGCAACGTCTAAGTCTACTGGAGATGATCCAGAACTGACCACGAGCTGTAGTGTCTTGGACGTTACAGAGCCATCTATCTCAATGGATGTTCCTAAAGATGTGTCCAGCTTTGTGCCTGTAGCCGCATGTGTCGTGCCAACAGGCGTACCATCTACAGAAATTTGCACGGAGCATGTTCCTGATGTCAGCTTAGTGACAATGCCGTCGATGCGGATTTTCTGAAGAAAGACAAATGACACGGTATATGTGGCGTTTGCTACAGAGCCAGCAATTGCATGGTGCATAGTGGTTAAAGCAAATAGGTCAGGGATTTCTGAGGTTGGAATCTTACCCGCGCTATCCAGTGAAGCAACGCCACTAGCTGCGCCTTGAAAAGTTTTTGGAATAAGATGGCTATCGTCGTAGGTTCCCCATTCCGTGGCTGTTCCAGTGCCGTTTACTTTAAGCAAGTTGGTTGCATTCGAGACATCAAACGGGGGGACATCACCGCCCACATCAATAAGTATAAATCCAGCTCCATCAAAAACTTTAAGGACGTTAGGTGAGACGGAGGTGTCTAACCAAAGGTCGCCAGAAGTCGCGCCAGTTGGTGTTGTAGCTGATACAAACATGCGGCCACGGTTGTTAAGAAGGGCTGTTAGGCCGTTGATTTTGGCTTGAGGGATGTCCGCGTCTGCAAGGGCAAGTTTCGCAAATGGGATTAAACCATTAGCATCTGTGTAGGCACTCTCTAACATCAGACCTATGACGTTTTGAAGTGATAGGTTCTCCACAACGATGATTGTGATCTTGTCATTGAGAGAGCAAGCCGAAACAAAGGTGATCGTGTCGCTGGTGTCTGAGGTGGTATAGTCATTTGCGCCACCCTCCTGCTGCATAATGCCGTTCTTCCAGACCAACAAGGTTTCGTCTGAATCATGAACGAATGCGAACACCGCTTGAGCCGCTGTTGATACTAAGTCAGAGCGACGATAGTTTGTCACTGAACCCGCACGCACTGTGATGAAGGTAACTTTCTCACCACCAGACATAGCGCCGACAAATGTAACCGTGCTGGCTACTTGGCTAATCGTGTAGTCAGCGGTCAGTGTTTGGAGTAATCCATCTTCTAAGACAAGAACGTCTTCGCCACTTTCAAATGCGTATGTGAATACGGTTTGAGCTGCGGTGGCTGTCTGGTCGCTCCGGTTGTGAAAGACTTCGCCCTCAATAGTGCCAACAGATGAGCCTGATGCCCCACGCAACTGCGCGAAGGTTGCCAAAGTTTTGAACCCGTCTGTAACGCCGACGAATTCGCCAACGCGAAACTGAAGGCCATCTACAGTATCAAATTTAAATTCAACGGGGCCATCGAATATGCCGTCAGCGTCAAAGAGCTTGGCTAGAAGCTCACTGATCGTGAAGTCTCCCAGCTCTGCTGAATTCAGGTAACGGACAATACCCTCGATCTCATCAGAGATGTTCCCTGAAGATTTGTAATTGCCGGGGTGTAACTGACGGAGACGGGCCATGATTAGGATTCCTTTTTCAAGTCTATTGCTATGGCCATGATTTCTAGTGGGCCGGTGCTGGAGGATTGAATGCGTATTTGAAGGCCGCGATACCGTGCAAAGAACGGCATCTCGTATTGTCTGAATAAGATGTTGTCTGAGAAGTTGTTGTCGTCTGAACCTGAGTCGTCGATCTCGACAGTAAACTCTTCGAGTAGTTGTGACCCGTCATCATAGAGAGAGACTTCGAGCGTGCCTGATCCTGATGCTTGAATAACAACAGCTCGGCTTTCTTTCGTTTCTGTGGTGGAGCCATGCCAGATTATTGGCAACCACAAGTCCATGTCACCAGACGCATCCTTAACTGAAGTATCTTGCAAGCCTTTGTACGTGATAGCTCGGAGAAGAACATTATGAGCCCCGCCGTTTGAGCCGTACACCAACTGGCCAGCGAGGAACTCTCCGCACTGAGCCTTGAGGTGTGTGCCTTCTGACCATGTAAACAATTCTTCCTTGCCACGCATAGTGATAGTAAGACGCCGAGCTGATGCTCCGCCATACTGTGGAAAGAAGATGTGGTACTGGTCTTCGTCTGGATCAAAGACAGCATTAATCTCATCGTGGTTCTCTACTGATTTAACGAGCTCACGATATAAATCTTCGACCTTTGAACTAAGAACGTTGGCGGTCATGTATATGCCGTTAGCGTCTGAGCGTGTGACAGAGTGAATGCCATAGCGAGAGCAGAATAAGAGGCTATTGTTTGCTGCCGTGATAGTGCGATGAGATACGCAGCCAACGTGGATGTTGGCGTTCTCATCAATAGTGATGTTGTTTAAATTCTCGTCGATCTTGTAGACCAAGCACCGATCATGGGTAAAGACAGCCAAGCGGTTTGTCTCAAACATTCCAATGCCATTGATCTCTTCCGCTGCACCAATAAGATTGCGGACATCGATAGTGACGGCTTTGGTCACAGATGTAGAGTTCAGTTCTTCTTCTTTCTCGAACACGTTGCCGTTGCGCACGCGGCTAATATGGACTTCGGTTGGTGCTTTGGGTATGCCAGAAACGACAAGACGGTTTTGAAGAGCTGTGCCAAAGGCGGGCTGAATAGATGCTCCGCCGTCAGCCCATTCAGTTCCATCGTATGTCTTCATGTCTTGACCGGCAGAGAAGACATATACCTTGCCAAGGAAGAGGGTCATAGACGCTATAGAATTGTTGGTGAACGCACTGCTATAAATGTGTCCGCGATCAGATTTGAGGGTGACGCCTCCGCCATCCTTCTGAGACCAGCACAAGCCTTCGCGGCTATAGAACTTCATGGTCTGAACCTTGTCGTTGTCGTCAGACCCCTTGCGTCTGTGGGTGTCTGGCTCCTTAACTATGCGACCACGCCAATCACAAAAGGCATTCTCTAATGCATATAGATGTTGTTCCTTGCCCGTGTCCATTGCGGCCCGATCACGCGAACGATCAATACCGCGAAAGGTGCGGTATACGTCAGCTTTTGATGGGGTCATATCAACGGAGTGATTACGGGCCATTAGATAGTCTCCGTCACAATACCCTCAGACGTAACGCCTGTTGGCAGTGGGACTAAGTCCATAGTAATAATTTCAAGGGGTAGGTTACCGAACTTACGTTCGTATAAAATTTGGTTGAGGTTACGGTAGTAGAGTTTAGTGAACATCTCTGCCTTCTTGGAGCCTTGCTGAAGAGCGTAGTGCGCGACTACGCCGTCCAGCAATATCATGTCTGGAATTCCGCGACGCTCTTCGAGGGATACATAGTAGTCGATATCTCCGCCATCCCAGTAGGGGTGGATACGGATGTCTTCGACGATACGGTTGCCAAGCTCGACAAACATGTTAAAGACTTCGCCAGACACGGAGCCTGAACTGAAGTCTCCCATGCGGCGGAGGGCCATCTCACCAATCATTTGCAAAGAACTGCTGGCTTGTTTGCCAGCTTTTTGCGGGGCGAGTGTACTTTTTTCCGCCATTGTCTATTCCTTATTTGACCTCGATGATGCGTTGGATTTTAGCGAAGTGATGGTGCCTAACATCTTCAGCTAATTCTGCTGGTACGTTCCATTGGACAACGCCACTACTTGTCACAACGCCACGAATTCTTTTCTGGCCAATACGTATTTCAAACGCGGAAACTTCAGGGACGACAGATCGGAACACGACCACATCACCCTTCTTTTTCTTTGGTTGGACATACGCTTCGTTTACGTTTGGTGTGGACAGATCGTCAGCTTTGAAATGGCCATCGGGATCGTGTGCTCGTTTTGGCTCGATGGCTTTGTTTAGCTTTTGGGCTGCCTCTTGGGCGGCTGCAACGAGAGGGTTAGAAGGTTCGGTCGAGGCGTCCACATCAGCCGCCAGACCCGTTTCCGTCTCGACCTCATCCCCCTCACTAGGAGACAGTAAATCCATATAAGCGTTAATATCTTTTACAGTGACGAACCCACTTTTACCGGTGCCAACGACGTTAGAGAGGTCGATACCTTTTATCTTAGCGAGAGCGTGTGCGGCTGGGGCGGCTTTAACGGACATGGATCATAACTCCTGATGTGTGTGATTAAATAAAAAGATCCCCCACCGCTCTGGGAAGCGGCAGGGGTATAGGGGGTTAGCCTAATGTCTTCCAGTTCTTGATGTATGTATGGACTTTGTCTTGCAACAACTCCAACCCACAGTCAGTCTGGTACATGTGCTTAACCGCATCTTCATCGTTCCCTTGGATGTTCTCCAGAAGGGTCGTGTCACCGTTATCCAAGTAGCGGTACTTTAGGTACTGCGAATCAAGGATGACCATGGCATCTTCCATGTGTGACAATTGACGGAACTGTGGGTGTAAGTACACCAACAACTCACCAGCAAATGTCTGGTAACGAGTGAAGTTAATGCCATATGAATCGCTGACATTCTCTGGAGCCCAACGGCCTTTACCAAGAGCTTGCATGTGACCGGCAATTTTAGCGCCGACATATGCGATCTTGACGTTAGAGCCATAGTTAAAGACGTTCTCGATCAACTCTCGATCAAACTCATCTTCAGTTAGCTGGTTGGCAGTAGTGAAACCAGATGCGCAATCAGTGACATTCGTTAGAGAGTTTAGAATGCCGCCAGTTGTGCGAAGTTTCTGACCGCCTGCGCCTGTGCTTTCGCTACGCTTGGAGAAGAAGAACGCACGTTCCATATCTTCCATGTGGAGCTTTAGGGCTTTGGTCGTATATTCGTCTTCTTTGTCGCCGGTACGAACATAGGTGTTAGCCAAAGTACGTGTGATCTTGAACGGCTTCTTGAAGATTTGAGTAAAGTTGAAGTCAACTGTTGGATCGAACGTGATGGATGACGGCGATGTGTCACCCTCTTCTGCTGCATGTCCAGCTACGAACAAGTCGTCGGCTGCCGTGATAGTCAGAGTTGTTCCACCGATGTTACGAGTAACAGTTAATGCTCCAGTTGAGACGTTGCCGTCAGCAGTCGCACGTAGCAACTCACCTGTAGCAGCGTTTACTAAAAGAGTTCCTTCAGAAACCCAACCAGCATCAGCAACAGTTGCTAATGTTATGGTTGTTGCAGAGGCATTGTAGCCTGTGCCATCCGTCGTTAAGACACGAGTCGGAAGTTCGTCACGGAAGTTGGAATACTTTGGATCGTTTGTGGCTTCAGATTGCATGACAGCTAAAAGGGCTTGCAAAGGTGCATCGCCATTTGGCTCTAAGAATGTATAAAGCTCACGATAGTTAGTTGGGCGGAAATCTGTTGTAAAATCTCCAGAGCCACGAAGGCCGGGAATACTTGCCATTGGAATATCTCCTATAATGACGTTAAAAACAAAAGGTTCAGGGCCGTTGTGTGGAAATTCCATCACACTTGGCGTAAACCCCCGTTGTCTTTGCGGCCATAGCGGCGGAGACTTGCGGGGCGAACGGAGGAGCCGTAGCGCCCCCTTGTTCAGTTAATTATATTATCATCTAGGCCGCGTGAGTGATCAACCCTTGGCAGTCTCAAAGATACGGTTGATGCGTGCGGATGCTGGATCGGCTGACGGAGGAGCGCCTGCACTTCCTTCGGATGGAGTTGAACCCATCGACCCGGTGAAGGCTTGGCGTGAAGACATCTGTTGTTCTAAACGGTCTGTCTTGGCCGCCTTACGTTGGTTTACCAATGTGCTGGCGATCAGGTCTACGTTGTCTGAATTGACAAACTCTTCAGGGTGATACCCAAGCTCTTGAGCCTTTAGGAAGAAGGCTTCCAAGTCATCATCAGACAAGCCATGAGCTGCTTGAGCAGCCTCAAGGTTCTGTGCGATCTGACGCTTGGATTGATCTACTTCTGTCTGGCGCTGTTCGCCTGCTTTGCCTGCAAGACTTGCGCCCTGTTGGCCAACGGCAGACATCATGTCTTGGGTGACGCGAGCTTGCACCTGCATGGCATCCATAAGTTTATTCATCTTGTCATCGTACGCCGCAAACCTTGCTTTGAACGGTGCTGCGCCATTGATGTCGTTGTCTAATGCCCACGTATCTATGTCATCATCGATGCTAACTGCGGATGATGGCATAGCTGCTTCTTGCTCTCTTTCTGAACTGGGGTTAGCTGCCTGTGCTGCTTGTGCTTTGCCGCCATTCATCTTGGCTTCAATAGCTTCCATCAGAAACTGAGCTACCTTATCTCCACCGCCTTCGCCTGCTTGAGCCATCATCTTTTCAACGATCTGCATTGGGGCTTTGACTAGTGTGTGACGACGGTTGAGGTCTTTGTAACGATTCATCATTCCTTCATTGGGATCAACTGCGCCTTGAGGTTCTGGTGTCTGGCCATCTGTGATGGGAGCTGTAGCGGCCACAGCCTGATCGACGGGATTGTCTGGAACTGGAGCTGGATCGGCTGGTGCTTTTCCTGCTGCTTGCATTTGACGATTGATAAGGGCATTCGGATCGATAGACATTGGGGTCGTCTCCTAGTGTGTTTGTGGGTCTTGTTGAGATAGGTCAGACATCATTGTGTCTGCCTCAAGACGTTTGATTCGAGAAGTGAGGACGGTGGGTACTTGCTTAATGCAGTAAAGCATCCCCCGCTGGAAATCGATTGTGGATTTAAGGCCATTAATCGTTGGGTCTGAGAGTTGGTCTGCGGCTTCGATGTAGTTCTCATGGAGAATGCCAAGGAAGAGTTCCCAACCCGGAGACTCATATAGGTCTGTCAAGATAGCCAAGTCGCGCTTCGGTGTTGGCGAGAGCGGGTCTAAGGTATCAAGTGGCGGTTGAGTACGAGTCATAGGTTGTGCCTGTTATTAGTTATTTTGGGAGTATAGCTAGAGTTTCAGGGCCATTACGTTTTTCGTGGTAGTCAATGGTCTTATTTGCTTGTTTCATCCAGAACGCGACCTCCTTGTAGAACACCCTAATGTTGACCCAATCTTGGGACGGGGTGCAAATAAGATTGGATTGTGGGTGGTTCTTATTTAGCCAGTAGATCGGGCTCCCCAGCTCTACCTTTGGCGGGATTACGGGGCTTGGTCTTGGTGGATTTAGGTATGATAATTTTGCAGTTTGCTGGGGTGCCACCACTAGATCGGCAAATGTTCCGCATCCCGCGAGCATAGAGGATGCCAGCAACACGACTAGCTTGGTCGGGCTTTTTATTAAGAGCCTTGGCCAGTGCGTCTGAGGTTGCTTGGATGCGCTTTGATGCCTTGCTAAGTTCTGCTGTGTCACGGCGACTATCCTTTAGTTGGGTGTCCATCTCGTGGACTTGTTGCTGATGATCGAGGCGAAGTTTGGTAGTCTGGGCTATAGCTTTCTTGGTTTCATCTTGCTGTGATTGGTACTGCACTTCGAGCTTGGCGTTTGTTTCCCATGAGGATTTAAGCAGAGCACTTGTCCCGGCAAGAGAGGCCAAGAGAATGGCAATGACTATGATGAGGTACTTAGCCATTAGTAATCACCCATGTTATCGTTTTGCTTTTAATACAGCGTCCAGACCGAAGGGAGCCAACCCGATTGCAGCCAAGCCTAGTACACCTATATTCCAAGCACCCACATAGGCCGAGGCCATTGCGGCGTCAGGCAAAAACCACCAGAATTTTATGGTCAGACACAGGGCAACGAACAGCACCGCACCGCCGATTTCTCTTTTGTAAGATTTGCTCATTGTCCTTGCTTCATCGTCCATTTTATTTGCCTTTCTTTTTTACTGGCTTTACTGGCTTTACTGGCTTTACTGGCTTTTTCTTACCATACATTATTCAATCCTTTCAAAATGTGGCCCATCGTAGAACGACGAAAAATCACCGCCCCATTTCCACTTAAAGCCTTGGCTCCATGCCGTATCCATAACCAACTTGGCGTAGACTTTGTGAAGTTCTTTGTTATCCCAGACATACTTGCCTTCTGCCATTGGCAGGGTGTCGCAGGCATTAGAAGGGTATGTGTTGTGTGGGCTTTCTCCAAACTTAGCTTTGCTGTTGCCAAGTCGGTATGCTTCTTCTTGTTCGTCTTCTCCGCGCTCACCGCATATAATGCCACAATCCACTATAGTTATGTCCATGTACGTGTACGGTAACTGTGCGATAACCAGGGGCATGACAACTTTAAATTCTTCATGGCAAGTGTCGAGCCGACGCTGCGATGTTCTTCCGTATCCAGCCATTTTTACTCTCCTTCAAAACCGCGTGTCTTAGCCAACAGGCGGGTGCTTTCCGTTATGCATATTTTCAATCTTAAGAATTCGCCGCTGGTTGCTTTCGGCTTTTTCTGCGCACGCAGCTATAGAGCCTATTATCTTTTCAATTTCACGATGCTGTCGCTCAAGCTGACTCGGGCTCAAAATTGAACTCAAGACAGAAGTCTTTTGCGCGTTTAAGTCGATTTCATTTTCTTGCTTGTCTGTCCGTTGATCTAATTTTCTTAATCGGCTTTCATAATCTTTTTGAAGCGCATCAAATCGCTCGATGATTGCTGACAGGCGTTGCTTAACAATCACTGAACTCGTCACCACAGATACGACCATAACTCCGATGGTCAAAAGCAACCGTAAATCAATTGTTTCACCCATAAACTAACCTTACTTTTAATTAAGACCAAGCCAGCCAAGCACCATGCAAGCGTTGCTCTTTGGTATTAGCTGTAACGATTTTATATCGCATCGAAGTGCCACTTGGTTGTGCGCTGATGTCCACAGCGTTCATCGTGAGAATGTTCGTTGTGCTGTCGAAACTTCCAGCGTCTACAAGCGTTCCTTGTGTCCATGTTGTTCCAGCGTCACGCGAAATGTATCCAAGGATGTCGGTATTGATTGTTACGGAATCTACAGGCTGATGAAGAAATACTGCGCTTGATTCGGATGGGGCAGTTTCGGCTGTGAAAGTGCTTGAAATAATTGTCATATTTACCGGGGGTAGTGCCGCGTACATTTCAATGCTGTTCCAAGTCATGTTTGAGTGACCATTTGTTTGCGTGAAATTATTTCTGTAATATCGGTAGTTTGTTGAGTTGCTTACGTTGTAGACTTTAAGCTGACCACCACCAAAACTTTGGTTTGATTGTGTGTCTATCGTTGTCCAAGTCGAGTTATCATTTGATCCTTGAAACGTCCAAGCTCGCGGGGCAGAATCGGTGTAGTCGTTTCTCGCTCCGATTTTGTATTGCTTGATTACTTTACCGTTACCGCTTCCAAAATCATATTTGACAAAACCGTAGGGTGACCCAAACGCAAAAATCGAGTACGCTCTGTCGTACAGAACATACGCAGAACCACCGCCAGTTGCTGAAGCAACACCGCTGGGTGCAGTGTTAGAAGTCATATCAGGAATGGCGTTTACTGTACTCGTACCAGCGCCAGCATTTGAATAAAAGTCACCAGAGGCATCGTAAGTTTCGTTTAGTGATGCAGTAGCATCAATACCTGTAGCGTCAGAAAACTCATCAGCAATCGCATCCACTGCCCTTATGTACGTCGAGCTATTATTTATGACTGACCGCAAATTTTGTACAGCGAGTTGAGTTTCTACACTTGATATGCCATTTTCTACACTTGATAAATCTGGGGCAGGGACTACGGCTGTCATTGCTGATTGAACTATTGTTGTCATTTTATTCTCCCGGTTTTGTCGGCCATGTTGGGTTTAACGGATCAGAAGTGTTGGCTGGTAGATCGCGCAGAGCTTGGCGATAAGTTGTTTGTGCATCACTCATTGTATTGTCTGACGATCCCCACCAATCGGTTGAGGTTAAAAGATTGTCACGCTTTAGGCGTATCTCAGCCATCGTTCTCGCATCTGCACCGTCTGCATAAGCTTGGCGTGCAGCGTCGTAGTGAGCAATTTCTGCGTCAGATTTTTGAACAAGTACTGCACCTTCTGGTCGTACAGATAGTTTTGTGTTTGCCATTGTTTTGCTCCTTAGAGGGCTGTTGGGATATCAAGTCGATACTCGCCAGAGCCAGTTGAAAATGTAACTTTGAAAGCATTTGTTACGTCTCTACCCGCATTATAATTCGCAAAGATCGTACTCAGAGACCTATTGCTGTCGGCAAACGAAACGGATTTGACGCAGGTGAATACGTTTGTCGTTGCCGCACCAGCAATGATAATTTCTCTGTACTCACTTTTATCTTGGAAGAAGATACTGGTTGCGTTGTTGTCTTGATAAACATTAGGTGTCGCAGTAGCGGTAGCTTGAGAGGTTCGATTGAACATGTAAACATTTCCAGTTTCATACGTCGTGCCATTATCTTTACTAAGAAATCCTGTCGCCGTTCCCGGTGCAGTGCTGAAGAAAAGCAATATTCGGCAAACATTTGGCAAGCTTGTAAATTCGATTTCAGTGGCGTTTGTGAACGAACCTTTTGAAGAGTTTGACCAAGAATTGCCACCTGCGGCGGGGGTTTGAAAAGTTGGAGCAGCACCAGCGCCGTTACTTGTCAGCACTTCAGCAGCCGAGCCAGTTGAAACATAGGCTGGCGCACCTACGGAATTAAACGAAATCAGATTTCCATCTAAACCATGAGCCATTTTATTAAGAGTAATAGAGTTGTCTTGAAGTTTATCTGTGGTGACCGCATTGCTTGCCAGTTTTGAGGCAGACACACTCGCATCATTTGGCACTCCAATTTGGGTAGCCTTTGTATACGTGACCACAATGTTGTCAGTTCCAGTGGGCGGCGCAGTAGTAAACGTAAGTGTACTATTGACTATATTGAAATCATCCGTTGGTGTCTGCACAACCCCGCTTATCCTTACAAGCGCACTGAATGTTGACGATGCAACAGACAGCGTGAATGCAACGGTAGAAGTGTCACCGTTAAACTTGTCTAGCTGGACATCAGCAAGATTTGTTCCGACTAGAAAGTTGGACATTTATTTTCCTCCGACAGGCTTATCAGACGTTGGGACTTGACCCGGTTTAAAAGTTTGGACTGCCATTATTTTAACTCCATTGAAGCCATGCGCCGTGGAACCTTTGTTCCTTGGCGTTGGCGGTTACGATTTTATATTTGATGTTTGTGCCGCTAGGTTGCCCACTGATGTCGAGGCCGTTGATTGTTAGGATATTGATGCCTGTTGAGTATTCACCACCGCTTGCTAGTGTTCCTAGCGTGTACGTTGTGCCACCGTCTCTTGATATGTACGCAAGAACATCGGTGTTCAAAGTAACTGAGCTAATCGGTTGATGAAGAAGTACAAGGCTTGCTTCACTTGGCGCTGTTTGTGCGGTGAAAGTATCGGAAACTATCGTCATCGAAGCGGGTGTAGTGACCGCATCATAACCTTCTAGTTCGTGGATTGACGCTATAGAACGACCGCCGGGAATGCCCGTTTGTGTCACATTACACTTGTAGTATCGATAAGCAGTAGTGTTTGTGAAAGTAAATGGCACTGTAACTAAACCTGAGCCTGATCCAAAAACTGCAACACTTGTTCCGTTTCCCATCGTGTATAGAGCTGTATACGATGAACCGTCATTTGAACCTTGAAACGTGAACCCGTCAACTCCTTGTTGACTGGCACCACCCGTGGCGGTCATAATAATTTTGACTAATGTCTGTTCGTTACCAGCGCCTAGATCAATTTGTATATAACCCGAAGTTGTCCCTGCGTTTGATGCCCAACGGGACGCAGCTCCATCACCGTTAAAAGCATTTGCCGCACCGTAGTCGCCGGGGTGAGTCGATGAGTGACTATATACGGCACCAGCAATGTTCGTCAGAAGTGAGTATTGACCCCCGGCGGGATTGTGATAATAGTCACCGCCAGCGTTGTATGTGGTGTTTGCAGTGCCGAATGAAACTGCCGCCGAAAACATTTCTAACTCAGTGATGTAAGAATATGAGCCATCAGTGCGAGTTAGATTAACACGGACTCCTTTGAACAAAATCGTTTGAGCGGAAGAGGTAATAGTCTTTGGTGTCCTCCCGGCGACCATCGTAGCTGTGACTGAACCATAATCTGTCCATGTTCCATTTGTGCCGTCAGTTGTGTCTGTTGAACATTGAAGAGTTAGTGTTACTGCGTTACCGCCATTTGTGAACCCTGCGTTATTTGGATCGTACACAATCACTTTTTCAATGTACTCGCCGTTTGAAAAATACTTACCAATGTTCGCGCTAGTCAGTTGAGTCGATGCCTTTAGCCCACCTACGGCCTCATCATTGTCTCCATTTTGACCACGATCTACACTGCCAAATGTACCAATTTTAGTGCCAAATCCATGTGCAATTTGACGCGCTACGATGTCTAGCTTAACTCCCGTTTCATCAGCAAACTCATCAGCAACACCGTCTTGGCTTTTAATGTATGCGCCATTCGTTGCGATCAAACTGCGAAGGCGGTCTACCGCCATTCGATTTTCGATTGGAGTTAGGTCTGTAGCTGGGATATCTAAGAATGCTGTCGATGGTTTAGTTGCCATTTCTTATTCTCCTAGCTCAGGGAAGGCTGCCGAGGTGTTACTTGCATATGTTTCGGGATAATCTCGTAGTGCAGTTCGGTACGTTGTCATTGCTGATGACATTGTTGGACTGTCAGGGAGTGCAGCCCAATC
>ENA-OSJC01000237-OSJC01000237.1-marine-metagenome-genome-assembly--contig:-NODE-237-length-56143-cov-7.424642_pt1 | contig 56143 bp, 54 predicted proteins | sample MGYA00237885_ERZ534234 | MGnify/ENA primary metagenome ERZ534234 (study PRJEB26413, sample SAMN06343907) | marine metagenome | isolation source: coastal waters | place: Atlantic Ocean: West Antarctic... | reverse complement strand
TTCTGCAGCAACTACTGATCGCGCCATAACAGAAGAAAAATCATCAAGCTTTACCCAATTATGTTTAATGCTCCCAAGTCGACGTAATTCACTGCCCATATAAAAACCAGCACTAGGGTTGAAAATGGAAAATAATATTACAAGATACAAAGGTAAGAGTAAGAAAATTCCAAACCCAATTAAAAACTGTCTCAAAAAATTAATCCATATATTTTTAAATTATTTTGTTAAATAATCTTATGCCTTATTCTTTGAATAAACGCTAATAATCTCAAACCTTTAAAAATAACATAATATAATATTTGCTATTATGTCCTTATAAAAAGTAATAAATTAAATTGGCTTAAGCAGATTTTTTGCCATCATCTTGAACTAATGGATGTGAAATATGAATCAACATTTCTTTTGGACAAACTTGTACAAAGTTTGATAGCTCTTCGTTCCAACGATTAAGAATTTGTGCAGCTTTAGGACTTTTTGTTTCTTTTAAGTGCTCTTCAATTAAAGTCTTTAGCTGAGCTTCCCAATGAGTAACTGTTACCGGAACAGTTACTATACTTTCCATATTAGCCAACGATTGAAATTTACTCATTGGATCATAAATGTATGCCATTCCACCAGTCATACCTGCGCCAAAATTAGCACCAATATCTCCAAGTATAATTGTAATTCCACCAGTCATGTATTCACACCCGTTTGAACCACAGCCCTCCACAACAACAGATGCACCAGAATTGCGCACGCAAAATCTCTCTCCAGCACGACCATTGGCAAATAACTTACCAGCTGTCGCCCCATACAATACTGTATTTCCAATAATTGTATTATCAGATGGTATAAGCGGACTAGCTAAAGGTGGACGTATAACAATTTTACCCCCTGAAAGACCTTTACCAACATAATCATTTGCATCACCAGAAATTTCTAATTTCAATCCAGAGACGGCAAAGGCACCCAACGACTGACCTGCCGAACCCGTTAATTTAATTGTCAAATGATCCTCTAATAAATCATTATGCATTCCAAATTTCTTTACAATTCTTGACGACACGCGTGTTCCAATCGTACGCGACGTGTTTTGAACTGCATATGACAGCTGCATCTTTTCCCCATGTTTAAAAAATGGCTCTGCATCATCTAAAATTGAAGCATCCAAAGTATCTGGTACAGATTGGCGCATACGGTCACGATCATAGTTAATATCAGTAGCTCCATCAACAGTAACCAACATTGGATTTAAATCCAAATCATCTAAATAATCATTTCCACGACTAACTTGCGCTAACATATCCGCACGTCCAATTGCTTCATCCATAGAACGCAGGCCAAGACTTGCCAAAACTTCCCTTACCTCTTGAGCATAAAAAGTAATAAGGTTTACTACCTTGTCAGCAGAGCCAGTAAATTTCTTACGCAACTCTTCGTCTTGAACACAGACGCCTACAGGACATGTATTAGATTGGCATTGACGTACCATAATACACCCCATGGCTATCAATGCCGCAGTGCCTATACCATATTCCTCAGCACCAAGCATTGCTGCCATAACAATATCGCGACCTGTACGCAGCCCACCATCAGTTCGTAGCGTTACGCGATCACGTAGATTATTCATTGCCAACACTTGATGGGCTTCAGATAAGCCCATTTCCCACGGCAAACCAGCATACTTAATTGACGTTGCTGGAGATGCACCAGTACCACCATTGTGACCAGAAATTAAAATCACATCAGCCATTGCCTTAGCTACACCTGCTGCAATCGTACCAACGCCAGAAGATGCCACCAATTTAACGGTAACCTTCGCTCTTGGGTTAATCTGTTTTAAATCATATATAAGTTGCGCTAAGTCTTCGATTGAATAAATATCGTGATGGGGCGGTGGTGAAATTAATGTTACACCCTTGGTTGAGTGGCGCAGTCTAGCAATTAAGTCGGTCACCTTTATTCCTGGCAATTGACCACCTTCACCTGGTTTTGCACCTTGCGCTACTTTTATTTCTATTTCTTCACACTGGTTTAAATACTCAGCAGTTACGCCAAACCGGCCAGATGCTACCTGTTTAATTTTTGCAGATGGGTTATCACCATTTGGCTCTGGGTGAAAATGTGCTGGATCTTCACCACCCTCACCACTATCAGATTTAGCACCAATACGGTTCATTGCAACATTCAAGGTTTTATGTGCTTCTGGGCTTAATGCACCAAGAGACATGCCTGGCGTTACAAAGCGCTTACGAATTGCAGTAATACTTTCAACTTCATCTACCGAAATTGGCTTTGAAACTGGTTTGAAGTCCATTAAATCACGTAAAGCAATAGGCGGAGCTGAACGCATTTTAGCGCTATATTGCTTCCAAATATCATATGAAGCGCGATCACAAGCAGATTGTAACATATGCATTGTTTGCGCTTCCCATGCATGTTTTTCACCCGATCGTCGCGATTTATAAAATCCTCCAATGGGCAATATATCAGTACCCCTCAACCAACCCTTCGCATGAACATCAACAACCTTTCGCTGTATGCCTATAAGGCCAATACCTGAAATACGGCTAGTCATGCCCGGGAAAAACTCTGCTACCAGAGCACGAGATAAGCCCACAGCTTCAAAATTTAAACCCCCACGGTAAGATGAAATAACCGAAATTCCCATTTTTGCCATAATTTTTAAAAGGCCTTGATTAATAGCTTTTTTATAGCGTGCCATAGCAACTTCTAGAGAGCAGTCTAACAAGCCCCTATCAATACGGTCAGCTAAACTGTCTTGAGCCAAATAAGCATTAACGGTTGTTGCGCCAGAGCCTATCAAAACTGCAAAATAGTGGGGATCAATACATTCAGCAGATTGCACATTAAGCGAACAGAAGGTTCGCAAACCAACTTTAGTTAACCCAGAATGAACTGCGCTTGTCGCTAAGATCATTGGCATCGGTATCCGAACGTCAGATTGGAATTTATCTGTTAAAATAATCTGACCAGCACCTGACCTTACTGCATCCTCTGCTTCTTCACGAATACGTTGTAATTCATTTTGCAAACCGTTTCTATCAGCCAAAGAAAAGGTACAATCAATTGTTGTCACACTGTCACCGAAACGATCAACCATTGCAGAAAATTGACTATTTGTAACAAAAGGGGATGTTAATGAAAGAACCTCTGTCAATGAATTAGCGTCGTCCAGCACATTCCCTAAATTACCAAAACGCGTCTTTAAACTCATCACACCAAATTCACGCAAACTATCTATTGGTGGGTTAGTAACTTGACTAAAGTTTTGGCGAAAAAAATGGCTAAGTGGACGGTACATTTCAGAAAGTACTGCTGAGGGCGTATCATCGCCCATTGATGCTAGTGTCTCTTTTCCATCTTCTGCCATTGGATGGAGTATCATTTCTAATTCTTCAATAGAATAACCGGCAGCAACTTGACGCATTCGAAGATCATCACCTCGATATTCTACAGTTTCTTTTTTGCTTGAGGTAATGTCATCAAGATTAATAACTGATTTTACAAAACTTTCAAAATCTCTACTTTGAGAGAGTTCATCTTTTATTTCTTCATCATGCAGTAAGCGACCTGCAGCCATATCAACACCAATTAGTTGTCCTGGGCCTAATGCACCTTTTTCTTTGACATTAAATTCATCAATTGGAATCATTCCCACTTCTGACCCTGCAATTAATAAATCATCACCGGTAATAACATACCGCATTGGTCGTAAACCACTGCGGTCAAGTCCAGCACAGACCCATCGACCATCAGTCATTGCTAAAGCAGCTGGTCCATCCCAAGGCTCCATCACAGAATTACAATATTCATACATAGACTTCCACTCGTCCTTAACGCCAACAGAGTTTACGGCCTCGGGTACTAGCATTGTTTTAGCCATAGGGGCGTTTCTGCCAGCCCTAACAATAGTTTCAAATACAGCATCTAAAGCAGCAGAATCTGATGATCCAGATGGAATGATTGGTTTAATATCTTGTCCACACTCACCAAAGTTTTCTGAAACCATGCGAATTTCGTGTGACTTCATCCAATTTACATTGCCTTTTAATGTATTGATTTCACCATTATGTGCTAGCATACGGAATGGCTGAGCTAGCCACCATTGAGGAAATGTATTTGTCGAGTATCTTTGATGATAAATAGCGAATGCAGATATAAAGCGTTCATCCATCAAGTCAGGATAGAACACTGCAACTTCTTCAGCTAACATCATACCTTTATAGATTATAGAGCGGCATGAAAGTGAGCAAACATAAAAATCTTTAATCTGCGAAGCAGTGACTGCTTTTTCAATACGGCGCCTGATAATATACAACTCACGTTCAAATTTTTCTTCATCAACACCTTTGGAGTTAGAAATCAAAATTTGTTCGATTTCAGGCCTTGTAGTGTTTGCCTTTTCACCTAAGCACGAAACTTCCACAGGAACATGGCGCCAACCATAAATGTAATATCCCATTTTTAGAACTTCAGATTCTACAATTGTACGGCATGTTTCCTGAGCACCAAAATCTGTTCGTGGCAAAAATACTTGTCCGACAGCTAACAACTGATTTTTACGTGGTTTATGTCCAGTTCGCTCCACTTGATCGTAGAAAAAATCAACCGGTATCTGCAAATGAATACCAGCTCCATCACCAGTTTTACCATCCGCATCTACGGCACCTCGGTGCCATATAGCCTTTAGCGCAGATATACCATTATCTACGACTTTTCGTGACTTTTTTCCCTCAATAGATACAACTAAACCAACGCCACAGGAGCTATGTTCTTCCTCTTCAGAATACATACCATGTTCAGACAAAAATGCTCTTTTAGACTCTTGTTCAACTTTCCATTTTGCGTCAAATTTTTTCATAATGATGTCCCCTTATTTGAGATAAACTTTTTAGCTTTAATATTATCTCATTCATTTTATCAAAATTAAGTTTAATAATTATTCTGCAGCCACTAAATTTTGTGTGTTTAAATACTCTAAGATGCTGTCCGCAGCTTCGCGTCCATCCCGAATTGCCCAAACTACTAAAGATGCTCCACGCACAATATCACCCGCCGCATAAACACCTGCCAAAGATGTAGCATGAGTTTTAAAATCAGCCTTTATTGTACCCCAACGAGTAACTTCTAATTCTTTAGTATCCCATAAAGTAGGAAGATCTTCTGGAGTAAAGCCTAGTGCTTTAATAACTAAGTCTGCTTCTTCAGTATAATCCGCTCCTTGTATTTCTTCTGGACTTTGCCGGCCAGATGCATCTGGAGCACCTAAGCGCATTTTAGATACTACGACACCACTCACTTCACCTTCACCAGTAAAGCCTTTCGGTGATGACAGCCAAACAAACTCCACACCTTCTTCTTCTGCATTCTGAGTTTCACGTTGTGATCCTGGCATATTCTTTTTATCTCGGCGATATAAACATTTTACAGAAGTTGCACCTTGGCGGATCGCTGTGCGAACACAGTCCATCGCTGTATCACCACCCCCAATTACTATAACTTTTTTATTTTTAGCACTAAGTTTACCACTCTTTATTTCAGGTACATGATCTCCCATATTTGAACGATTAGACGCTGTTAAATAATCTAATGCCTTTACAATACCTTTATTTGATGAGCCTACGCCTGACAGTTCACGAGATTTATATACACCAGTACCAATCAATACAGCATCATGCTTTGTGCGCAGATCAGAAAAGGAAATATCTTCCCCAATACTGGTATTTAATTTAAATTTAACCCCGCCAGCAGATAAAAGCTCATTTCTGCGTATGACGACATCTTTTTCTAGTTTAAAGCCTGGAATACCATAAGTTAGCAATCCCCCTGCACGGTCATAACGATCATATACAGTTACTTGGATTCCCATTTTTCTTAAACGGTCGGCGGCTGCTAAGCCAGCTGGGCCAGCACCAATAATTCCTACACTTTCAGTACGCTCTACTTTTGGAGTAATTGCTTTAACCCAGCCCTTTTCCCAAGCAGTATCAGTTATATATTTCTCAATAGATCCAATTGTAACTGTCCCATGTCCAGATTGTTCAATAACACAATTGCCTTCGCATAATCGATCTTGTGGGCAAATGCGGCCACAAATCTCTGGAAATGTGTTTGTATCCTGACTTATCTGATAAGCTTCTTCCAACCGGCCCTCTGCAGTTAAGCGTAACCAATCTGGAATATTGTTATGAAGTGGACAGTGCGTTTGGCAAAAAGGCACACCGCACTGACTACATCGACTAGACTGCTCAGCTGCTTTTACTGCGGCAAACTCTTGGTAGATTTCACTGTAATCTTTTTTACGAAGATCAGGCACACGTTTTGAAGGCATGTCACGCCCTAAGTCTACAAATTTTAGCATCTTATTTATAGCCATTAAATTGCCCTCAAAATTAGTGCTGAATACTCTTTATAGGGGAATAGGTTTAAAAAGGAAAGTAACTTATGCTGACCTATATTTGAAAATATGACTGTTTAGTATCTTTTTACACTAATATTTACTCAATAAAGGTCAATAGATATTCCCTATTAAGTTGATTCCCTTTTGCGGTAAACGGTTTTAGAGTCGTTTAAACGAATCAAAAGTTAAAAATGTCAATTTACTATATTTTTCTTCTCGCAGTTATTCAGGGCCTTACTGAATTTTTACCTGTGTCATCATCAGGGCACCTAGCAATAATACCAACCATTACAGGCCAAACAGATCAAGGTCAGTTTATTGATGTAGCGGTACATATTGGTACTTTAGGTGCTGTAATTTTGTATTTTTGGTCAGATGTAAAGTCTGCGTTCTTGGGATTTTTTAAATTATTAGCCGGAGACAGATCCAGCAGTGGCTCTAAATTAGCCATATTATTAATTATAGCAACAGTTCCAGTTATTATTTTTGGTCTAATTCTAAAGGTTTCAGGTTACGGTGATGACTTACGCTCCATCAAAGTTATTGGGTGGAGCATGCTAATATTTGGGGTACTACTCTATTGGGTAGATCAAAATTCACTTCAAGATAAGGTTGAACAGAATTGGAATACTATTGACGCAATCAAGTTAGGAATCTGGCAGGCAATTGCCCTTATTCCTGGCTCATCAAGATCAGGCATGACTATCACAGGAGCTCGTAGATTAGGTTACACGCGAATAGATAGCGCTAAAATTTCAATGCTTATGTCAATCCCAACAATAATTGCCTCGGGCACACTATTAGGGGCAGAAGTAATTATAGATGCTAATTGGCAGGCTGCAAAAGTTGGAATAATTGCAGCAATATTTTCATTTTTTGCCGGTATTTTTGCATTAACTTTGATGATGCGGTTACTTAAATTCGTAAGCTACACGCCATATGTACTCTACCGAATTTTCTTTGGATTATTTTTACTGTGGATTGCATATACTTAAGGCTTCAAATTACCAGCAGTTTCAGTCAATTCAGTATATTGCCCGTAAGGTCGATGGCGGTAAAGGTACTCTTCTAAAATTGCATCCATTGCTACAGGTTCAATGTTTAATTCTTTAAAACTTTTTCCCCTTAAAGAAACTACATTGTCAGATTTTAAGGAGCGCACTTGATCACGTGTAAGAATACTATTTGTAAAAAGGCCTAGTGAAAGTTTCTGGGCCATATCAAATACATAAGCTTGGATTAATGCTGCAAAGAAAGGCACATTTACAATTAAACGTTTGCGTCTAATAATTCCCATTAACTTAACGATTAATTCCTTAAATGTAGCAACCTCAGGTCCACCCAATTCATAAATACCTGGCTTAACATTTTCAGTAATAGCTTTAACAGCTGCAGCAGCTAAATCGTCTACATAAACTGGCTGAAATTTAGTTTTGGACCCAACTAAGGGCACTACTGGAGACAACTTAGCCATTGTAGCAAAGCGATTAAAAAATTGATCTTCATTTCCAAATACAATTGAAGGGCGTAAAATAATTGCAGACTTAAACGCCGCTCTCACTAAACTTTCACCTTCAGCTTTTGATTTAGAGTAATTACTTTCACTATTACTATCAGCACCAATTGCAGAAAAGTGTACAAAATTTGTCACTCCACACTCTGCAGCAATGCGTGCAATGCGCCCTGCACCTTCGGTCTGCACTGTGTTAAATTTTTGACGGCTAGTTTCATTTAGGATGCCAACACAATTTACCACTGCATCTGAACCTATAATTGCCGCACGAGTTGAAGCTTCATCACGTATATTTGCTAGTAAAGGCTCTATCTGCCCTACATTACCATATGTTTTGACAAAAATGGCTTCATTGGGGCGTCGGACTGCAACACGAACCCGCCAACCCTCTTTTGCCATTCGGCGCACAATATAACGCCCAACAAAGCCAGAGCCGCCAAAGATTGTTACTAATTTAGGGGTAGCAGACATTTCAACTCTCCATACAAATATATTGCAATATAACTATAGGGCTCTTACCCACTGAACAAGTCTAAATTAAATAGAGTTTCCCTTTTCAACCAAAGTTATCAGTCTCATTAGTCTTAATGTTTATTATAGAAACGATGAAACTGGACACACTAAATTCAACTGATAATATATTTTTAATACTTAAAGGTGCTGCTAGTAAGATGTTAACAAATACTGACCTTATTGAACTGACTGAGTTTCGCCAAAAATTACATCGCCACCCAGAACTATCCGGTGAAGAAGTTGAGACAGCACGCACGATAATCTCTGCACTTAAATTAATATCACCAACTAAAATCGTAACTAAAATTGGCGGGCATGGTGTCGCTGCAATTTTTGATAGTGGGATTTCTGGCCCTACAGTATTATTTCGCGCAGAACTTGACGCTTTACCAATTGATGAGCGTAATAATATTGACTGGTCTTCACTAATAGCCGGAAAAAGTCACGCATGCGGTCATGATGGCCATATGACAATACTTCTCGCTTTGGGTCGAATGATTGCACGGAATCCTATCGCTAAAGGTCGCGTCATTCTGATGTTTCAGCCTTCTGAAGAAACCGGCAATGGTGCAAAAGCTATTGTAGCAGATCCAAAATATAGTGAAATTCAAGCTGATTGGGCATTTGCGATTCACGTCAAGCCAGGAAGCCCGTTTGGTTATGTTGCAACTTGTCCAGGTCTTATAAACTGCGCTTCTTTAGGCTTGAAGATCAAACTTAAAGGAAAGACAGCCCACGCAGCTAACCCAGAAGACGGAACACCTCCAACTCAAGCTATAGCAAAACTAATTACTGCACTTGAAGCGCTTGGCCCTGGTGGAGAGCTTAATGACAATTTTCAATTAACCACAATCACTCATATTCAAATTGGTGAGCCTACTTTTGGTGTCGCTCCAAGTGATGGTATTATTTATATTACAATTCGTGCAGCCAAGGATGAGCTCCTAATTAAGATTGAGGCAAGTGCGCGTAATCTGGCTCTTTTAATTGCAAAGGAATATGGGTTAAAGGTTGAGTTTATTCTCTCTGATGTTTTTTCTACCTCAATAAATAATCAAGATGCTTACGAAGTCGCAGTGAACGCGATGAATGCTATTGGTGTTTCAAATGGCAATCTAGGCCTGCCAATGAAAGCATCTGAGGATTTTGGAGTTTTTGGCTGGAGCGCTAAAGCTGCAATGTTGTGCTTAGGACCAGGTGAAAAATATCCAGCATTACACAATCCTAATTATGATTTTCCAGATAGCTTAATACCTATTGGAAGTGCTATATTTGAACGTATCGCTCGTGATTTATTAGGCACGAAATGATTTTATTGCGCACAAATAAACTGACAAGATATTTATACTTTTTATAGCAAGCTTTAAATCCATCTAAAGCTAATATAACAAGACATAAAACTACTTAATTGAACTAAAGAGTAAAATATTTACATTGAAAAATATAAATAATAATAGACCAAATAGCTATTTTCTTTTATTGCTATTTTATACTTCAAAATTGAAGTTAGTTAAACCAAAGCCCACAAGCTATTATTAAAGAATTAGTATGGGATTTTTAATGAATTGGAGTTTTTAATGGCTTTGAAGCCCTCAAAACAAGATAAGCTTGGGAAAATAGTTTTAATTGGCTCAGTGCTGTTTGTTATAATTTTTTTAGTAATGCTAATATCTCGGTGGATTAGTAATCCAGAAATGTTCCCACTTATATTTTCATAACGCTTAGATTTTCTCATTCCTAAAAAACCCATCTACTAGTATCATGTGAGGTACGGTTAGTGCAGCCAGCCCAATAAAAACCACCCGCAAAATATCAGCATCAACATCTCCACTATCAAAAAAATACAATGCTCCTAATCCTAAAAGCCAGCTTATGGCAGTAAGCCCAATAGCTTGAATAAATATTACGCGTGAATTTATAGCTATTTGTAACTTTTTCCATATATGCAACATATGCCTTCCTGTATGAACAAAACAAAAATAAACAGCAAAACCTAGAAGTGGTGGTAAAAGCATTAATATTAATGCAATTATAATAAGTTCAATAAACCGAGGCATTAGCTCAGAATTTTTAATAACTAAAAATAAATAAATAATACTTAAAAATAGTATTCCTAAAAACATAATCTGTGAAACTTGAATAGCTGCGGTAGAATCCCCATTAGTAAGCAATTTAAATAATTGCGTGACTTCAGTAATATGGAAATTAACAGTGCCAAAGACTACTAAGCCACCGTGGACCACAACCTGCAAAATAAATTGAACGTTAGTTTTAGCATTTGCATCACCCCAACCAAAGTGAACCATTGAAATAATCAAAAATGCCACAAGTGATAAGCTCGGTAAGAATATCCATATAACAATAACAACAATGGCTGACGCCATATAGGTTGTAAAAAACCGTATTCCAGAAAAAATTGTTTTTCCGGCACCAAGATAATTAGCTACAGCTCCATCAAAAGCGCCATGCGGCAATCCAATTATAACTATCATGAGCAATGCAACAATGCTGGTAGTATCTAGTGATGTCACCATTCCTATCATTTTAATTTTCTTTTAAAAACTATACCAAATAGTGCCGTTATAAATGGTATTTTTGGCATAGATAGTACTACTCTACACCATATCTTTAAATTTGCTTGACCACTTAGGAAACAAGCGAAGTTATCTCCATTTAAGCTTTGCGCCATATTTGTAAAAATAAGTGGAGCCAGTAATGGGTTTTTCCTTATCACTGCAAGGAATATTTTATCCATCCATATTTCAAACTGGCTATGAGGTACTTTTACCTTGAGAGGATGGCCAGGTGCTTGCGTATTAACAATCTGCTCAACTTGCTTTTGAATAAAACTAAAGGCATAGCCACTAGATGGTCTAATTGCTCCACCATTGCCACCAATTCCAGTAAATGAAATATCCCGTTGCTTTAAAACAGCCAAGGGAATTGCTCCAGCTTCACTACGTATAATATCAAAATCATCCAAATTTTTTACATCTTTTAGATAATTTTTAATAGCTTTGTCATAGAATTCTTGTGGAGCAATTGTTGGTGAAAAAATAGTTGATTCAACAAGTGCGTGTCTTTTAGAAAATGGCAAACAATATATAAAATGCATTCCAAGGCTTTGATCACATCTAAAATCCATTAAAGTTGCTATTGTATCATCAAAAATATCTATTGGTGTTTCAATTTCGTACCCAGAAAAATGTTGCAACATTGTACCTTTAGGGATTGGTGGGGGTCTACTGTCTATAATTTGAAATTGTTTTTTAGAGTTAAGAACTCGTGTAAATTTTACTTCATTTTTTTTTGCTTGATCGCTACAGGTATTGATCCATTCATTTCGATTTAATGCGCAATAAGGATGTAATTTTGATGAGTGTGTAATGCATTTTTCTGGACTAATAATCTGCCAATTAGACCAACGTTTACGAATAACCTTATCTGTTTTTGCGAGCCAAGGCATAAACCAAAACCCCCAAATGTGATCTTTAGGTAAATGTTTCCCTGAATCTACAATAATAAAATTATGCGCCTTAAATTCATTCGCTCTAGCCCCTAAAGAAAGTGTCGCACACCCAGCACCAAGCAATGAAACCTCACTGATTACCAAGTTATCATCTGACATAGGGTAACCCCCGCAACGCATCGTGTAACTTTTGATTGTGTGGTTTCATTGGTAGTAGGCGCCGGTGTACAGAAATAAATGCTTGAATGCTGCATTTTATTTTTTCGTTTGTTTTAGTAAATATTCGGCCTTCATACCATGCAAATTTTTTATTAGCGATTTTAATTCCAATTTTCTTATAAACTACTGCAGCTATAGAAATTGAAATATGCACCCTAGTTGGTAAATATGAACACCCAGCCAGCCCACTTTCATAATATTTGTCTGCAAGCTCAAGCAGTTGTTGCGTACCATTACATATAAGTTTTGATGAGGCTGATTCTGGCGTTTTACTTATTTCAACAATGCGTTTTGGCGTAATATCTCCAACCCAACTTTCTGGCAAATAACGGCGTCCCATTTGGGCATCTTCAAGCACATCTCGTGCAATGTTAGTTAGCTGCATCGCAATTCCTAGGTCAATAGCATGATCTTTAGCTTTTCCATCATCACAATTTAAAATACTGCACATTAAAACACCAACAGTACCAGCAACTCGATAGCAATAATGTACTAGTTCAGTCTCATCTTTTATTTCAACAACTTTTTGATCTCCTAGAAGGCCATCAATAAGTGCTATAATTACTGTAACTGGAAGTTGTTTTGCCTCTATAAAATATTGAAAGTCTGCGAGTAGCGGATCAGTAGCAGGACGCTTTGCTAACAAATCTTCGCGTATATATTCTAATCGTTTTGGGCCATCAATAATATCACCATCAGCCATATCATCAAGTACTCGGCAAAAACGGTATAAAATCGCTGCATCTGAGCCCATGTTCTGCCCAAGAAATCGCCGAGCCCAATTAAAGCTCTTACCATAAACTGCTAGAGCAGCTTTTGGGGCCAATGATTCACTCTCTGAAAAAGTCAAAATATAATGCCCTAATTAAACTATTCTATTATTAACACATTTTCTTTAGCAGATCTGCTTCTTTTACTTCATCTTCAGCTACTAATTTTTCAACTACCTTTGCAGATGATAATACGCCTGGTATACCAGCACCAGGATGTGCCCCAGCAGAAGCAAAATAAAGATTGGATATATGTGGATCCCGGTTATGAAAGCGAAACCATGCTGATTGTAAAAAAATTGGTGCGATTGAAAATCCTGCTCCATGCATAGATCTATAATCATTTTTAAAATCTATCGGCGTCATATAAAAATCGTCTGTTATTACTTTTTCCAAGTCAGGCATAATAGTATCTGATAGTGCAGTTATAATACGTTCCTGTAATATTGGGCCAGTTACATCCCAATCTATATCAGCACGTAAGTTTGGGACTGGGCACAATACATAAAAACTATCACACCCCTCAGGTGCAAAACTGGGGTCAGTAGCAGTTGGTCGGTGGACATATAATGAAAAGTCTTCCGCTAAAATTTTGCGATCAAAAATATCAGCAAGCAATTCTTTATATCTTGGTCCCATCCAAATAGTATGGTGCGCAATATCATCGTAAGTTTTCTTTGTACCAAAGAATAGAACATAAAGCCCCATTGAATAATGTGTCATAGACTCTGGAAATAGCCGTTTGCGGCGGTTATAGCCCTCTGGCATCATTTGAGTATATACGGTTGGTGGATCTCCATTGCATATAACCCTGTCTGCAGGGTAAAAAATTCCATCTGTGCTGGTTGCACCAATAGCTTTATCTTTTTCCATTTCAATTTGAGCTATATCAGTATCTAATATAATCTTAATACCAACCCGGCGCATTAAATCTTCTAATGCTTGCACGAGTCTTCCAGTACCCCCCATTGTAAAAAAAACCCCCCATCTACGTTCTAAGTAATGAATTAGTGCATAAATAGATGTGGTGCTAAATGGGTTTCCACCTACAAGTAGTGGATGAATAGAAAAAGCCTGTCGCAGAAGTGGATGCTTAATATATTTATTAACAATACCAGAAACTGAAAAGTAACTTTGCAATCGCACTAAGCTTGGGACTTGTTTCATCATTTCCCAAAACTTCGAAAAGGGCTTATCTGCAAGCTTTTCAAAACCTATTTCAAATATGTCTTGAGATGCTTTTAGCAAGCGAGCGTAGCCATTTACATCACCTGGTGCAAATCGCCGTATCTCATCATTAGTATCTTCAATTGAAGGTCTATAATCAAATTGATCTCCAGTATGAAAGTAAAACCTATACCAAGGATCAAGCGCCCTAAATTCAACATGGTCTTCACGCTTTTCGTCGAATAATTCAAAGAGTTCATCAAATAAAAACGGTGCCGTAATAACCGTTGGCCCAGCATCGTGCTTAAACCCACCACGGTGAAATACTTGAGCACGGCCTCCGATAGATGATAGCCTATCAACCAGTGTTACATCGTACCCACGAGCACGCATTCGAAGGGCTGCAGCGATGCCGCCAAATCCAGCTCCAATCACTAAAACCTTGCCACTTAATTTTAACAATATTTTAATTCCTAATTTTATCAGTAAAAAATAATAAATTTACATGAGTGGTATATATATAGTTCTAGAATTTAAACGGACAACGCACATGCACGCTTAATTATATTATGAACCGGTGTGATTACTTCTGAAGCATTAAGCGGAAGCGAACTCACATTTTTTTCAGCATTATCAAGTACATTTAGCATGCGAGCTCCAGCTATACCAATTGCGCCTGAATTTATAATTCTATTTCGCCATACCACCAGTTCATCCTTATCGACACTGTTATACCATCGAGAAAATTCAATTCGATCGTACGCATTAAGCGTTTCCACATAACATACTGTAACTGCATTAGGTGCGCGGCGAGCAAGATCACCCGCAATCAATTTTGCACCGTCGATACCCTTAAAGTTTAAAATATCATTGGAAATTTGATAAGCTTTGCCAAGATCCCGAAAATAATTTGAAATGGCTGTCTCTGAGTTATTATCACCAGCCATGACTGTAACACCTTGAATTGGTGCAGTTAATAAGGGCGCCGTTTTATCCGCAGCAATTCGAAGGTATGCATCCCAAGTTTGGGTACCATTCCACTGAAATTCCATTGCTTCACCAGCAGTAGTCGTCGCCATGTGTTTAGCTAGAATACTTACTAGTCGTGGCGTATTAGATATTTCAGCCGCTTCGGCAGCTAATTCAAAAGAAAGCGCAATCAGCCAGTCACCTAAAGTTAAGGCTGTGTTACGTCCAAATTTCATCCAGACAGAGGGTTGCCCACGTCGCTGCTTATCACCGTCACAAATATCATCATGTATCAACGAAGCATTATGAAGAATTTCAATTGATGTGGCCCAGTGCAACGCTGCCGTAAAACTTATGTTCGTGGATGAAGCGCTACCCATAGCCATTTTAGCGCGCAACATTTTACCAGGCGTTTTAAAATGATAAGAAGCCGCCCCAGAAAGTGATGGGTCAACATCAGTAAGCCGGCTAAGTATCAAATTATGAACATGGTCTAATTTTGAAAAATCAGCATTAGGTAAAATATTTTTTATCTCAAAGGCATTCCTGGATAACGTCGATAACTCATCCATTAGATGCCTCCTCATACTTAAATATTATAATTACAAATAAATGGTATAAATAAAAGTAAAAAAAAGAGCGGCTAAGTTACTTAGCCGCTCCTCTAAAATTATTTACTTAGATTTTGCTTCAGATTCAGTAACAGCAACGTTCCAGATAATTACACCAAACGCAATTTTGTTCCAAACATCAGCAATGTTATAAATGATGTTAAGTGAATCACTGCTTACCGCACCGTTCATGTAACCCATGAAGTAACCAAGTGGGTAAATCGCCCAACCAATTGATACAATCCAACGCATTGTTGAGAAAGCAGATTGCACAGATGCTGAAGCTTTTGTTGCAGCAACTTTACTTGCTTCACCAGCAAAGATTTCATATAAAATATATGCCCACCCAAGAATACCAATAATAAAGCCGAGTGTAGCATTGATATAGCCAACTTCACCAGCATATCCGCCAACAAGCATTACAACTGTACCAATCATCAAACGCCAGAAAATGCCGATTGAAACTTTAGTGATCGCACGCAAGATGAGGTAGAATTCAACCATTAACAATGGAACAGTAATCAACCAATCAATGTAACGGAATACAGTCGGTGATTCACCAGTTGTTACCCATACTTCACGCATGTAAAAATAGTGAACTGCTGCCACTAAAGTAACCAAACCGGAAACTGTTAGTGATGTCTTCCACTTGCCTTCAACTCTTGTTGTCTCGATGAAGAAGAAAGCTGTTGCAGCGACAAGCGCCATTGAAATTAGCCAAAACGAGATGCCTACAAAGTCGTTAGGGTTTAGTGTTGCGGCATTTGCTGCTGCGGGTAAAAATCCAACTGCGGCTGCAGTTAAAGCTGTTTTAAAGCCTTTAATATTTAAAATCTTCATGAATATTCCTCCTGATTATTCAATATCACCGTAAGAATAATCTTCATCACGATGGATTATTTATCACATATTAAACTATGCAATTAAAACGTATCTAGAAAAAAAAGAATAGTTCAAGAAAAAAATGCATTAGTGCATTTACTTAAAAATTCAATGATTAATACGTATAAATTTAGTATTTTAAAAAATTATTGTTTATTAACAGTATATTATATGGAATAAAAATTTATAATATCATGCATTTTTTACTTAATTAGATCATATGATACATTAAAAAAAAATTAAAGTGCGTACTATTTTTAAAATTTTATCGCTGTTCAGACAGGTATTAATATGTGAAATATATAGTTTTTTAGTTATTTTAAGACATAAAGCACTTATTTAAAGTATAGCTTTCGAGATTATTTAAGCCTTGATCAAGAATATAATACACATAAATGCCATTAAATGTTAAAAATTAATTAATTTATATTAATAATTTTGACTGTAACTAAATTTTTTTTAGAATTTATATATATTTTATACATGAGATTATTTCATAATAACAAAAAATAATATTTTTCTCCACTAAATATCAAAACCCTTTACTGATTTTTAAATACCTTTTAATCCTATTTAACTCCAAATAAGAAAGTATAGTAATGGCAAAGCTTCCCGACCAAAAGATTGCCACACTTTATCGTATGGTGACAAAAGCCAGTTTGTGCCCACATGGACTTAAGTCCAAAGACTTATTGGAAAGAAAAGGCTATTACGTAAATGATGTTCATTTAAAGTCTCGGGCAGAAGCAGATACTTTTAAACTAAAGCAGAACGTTGATACTACGCCCCAAACATTTATTGATAAAACCCGAATTGGTGGATTTGAGGAATTAACTTTATATTTTGGCAAAATTCCAAAATCACTAGACACAACAACTTACAAACCAATAATAGCAATATTTTCTATAGCTGCACTTTTGGCTTTTGCATTTACCTTAACTTCAATTGGAAGTGTTTTTACAGGCCAAACTATTGAATGGTTTATTTCGATATCAATGGTTTTGCTTGGTTTACAAAAATTACAAGACTTAGAGCAATTCTCTATGATGTTCCTTAGCTATGACCTTTTAGCCCAGCGCTGGCCTCGCTATGGTTATATTTATCCTTTTATTGAAACTGGTTCAGGACTTCTCATGTTGGCAGGTATTTTTACTTGGCTATCAGCCCCATTAACACTTTTTGTTGCAAGCATTGGAGCATTTAGCGTATTTAAAGCCGTCTATGTTGATAAGCGCGCCCTAAAATGCGCCTGCGTTGGAGGAGATAGTAAGGTACCCCTTGGCTTTGTTTCATTTACTGAAAACATAATGATGGTAAGTATAGCCATATGGATGCTCTCAAAGTTGTGAAGTAAAAGTATTTGACTAAATAGCTAAAGGCGAAGAAAACCTACTAGATAATAAAATTTATGGATTAATATGAAACCCTACATTGTGACCATTATATCCATATTTGTGTTAAAGTTAATTTATATATTTTGGCCAATAACTAAAAATGCATCAAAAAATATTCCTTCAGATAATTCACTAACGGCCATAACCCTGCCAAAAACACTGACAACTTCTACTCAATCCAGTAAACGCATATATAATTTTAAATGCGCTCACTGCCGTGGGATAAATGCTGTTGGTCAACATAAAGTTGAGCCGCCTTTAATCCATAAAATTTATGAATCGAACCATCGTGGAGATGAAAATTTTCACACGCAGTTGCTTTGGGTGTATCAGCTCATCATTGGCCGTTTGGATATATGCCGCCAATCGAAGGAGCGACACGGGGCGATGTTAAATTAATTATTGCCTACATTCAAAAATTCAAAATATAAACGGAATAAACTAATGCTAACCAAGAAATATAATATACTAAAAATACTTTTTACTGGCTTATTTAGTTTTCTTTTAGCCACAAGCGCGATGGCGCATTCTCCATTAAAAAACACTACACCAACTGATGAATCAACAGTTTTAGAATTGCCAGAGAATTTATTACTAAACTTTAAAGACAGCATGCGAATGACACGCATGACATTAACCAATCCAGACCAAGACATTATTGAAATAAATTTAATCAAATATAAAACATTTATATCTGATTATTCAATTCCAATGAAAAATATGGGGAAGGGTATTTACGTAGTAAAGTGGCGTGGACTTGGATCAGATGGGCATGCAATGAATGGGTCCTTCAGTTTTCTTGTGAAATAAAAGTGCCAGATATTTTAATAATAGCGGCAATAACAGCAAAGTTTATGCTTTATGTTGGCGTACTTACTGCCTCAGGAACAGTAATTTCTGCGTTGATATTTAATTTGTATAATCATCGTAACTGTTCCTTAAAGTATGCTTCTCTAGGAATTTTTGCTACAATAATTGATTACTTATTACGAGGTGCAAACCTGACAGGGCATATAAGCGGTATGTTTAACCCAGAAATGCTGGCACTCCTTTGGTCAACCCCCGTTGGCACAACTTTTTTATACCGAATAGTGGGCCTTAGCATTTTATCTTTTAGCCTATTTATGAGCCGTGTGTGGCTTTGGTTGTCTGGATTAGGTGGAATTATAGCCCTTTGGTCTTTTGTTTATAGTGGCCATATTTCCAGTCAAGATCAGAGTTTTTTAGATATAGCACTAATCCTACATTTAGTTTTCATAGCCATATGGATTGGTATCCTCACTCCCCTTAAACAGTTCGCCATAAAGCTAGAGACATGGCCTAAAGCAGTAAATCTGGGTCATAGATTCGGTTTTTTAGCAACGATCACTGTACCAAGCTTGATAGTTTTAGGTATATACATGGGGTATAAGCTTGTCGGCTCTTTAAGTTTACTTTTTAACACTAGTTATGGCCAAGTCCTAATCTTAAAGGTTATAATTGTGGCGTTTGTTCTCTCACTTGCTGCAATAAATAAACTGCGTTTAATACCACAGCTTCAGGCCAATAAACCCAATGCAGCACAAAAACTTGTAAAACTTATATCATTAGAGTGGCTAGTAATTTTAGTTATACTTGCAACTACTGCATTGCTTACATCAAATCTTACTTTACCAAATTAAATATTTTTTATAGCCTAATAGGTAGCCTCACTTTTAAGGTTAATTAATTTTATAAAAATAATAGTTAGTCTAAAAGCTCTTCCCCAATAGAGCTACTGTGTTTATATGTGCAATATGACAAACTTTATTTATAAAAATGATTTGCCAAATGATTTAGATCTAGGCCCAGTTATCGCAATTGATACAGAAACTATGGGTTTAAACCCCAATAGGGACCGCCTTTGTGTTGTTCAACTATCCTCAGGTGATGGGCACGCACATATAATTCAAATAGAGCCGGGAAATACTACTGCACCAAATTTATGTAAGATACTGAGCAATCCAAAACAAACAAAGCTGTTCCATTTTGCAAGGTTTGATATTGCAGCCCTACAAAATCATTTTGGCGTTATTACATTGCCTGTATATTGCACAAAAATTGCATCAAAACTTATACGCACTTATACTGATCGACATGGACTAAAAAACCTATTGAGTGAAATGTTATCAATTGATATTTCTAAACATCAGCAGTCTTCAGATTGGGGTGCTAAAAAATTAACACCTGCGCAAGTAAATTATGCAGCTAGCGATGTTTTGTATTTGCACCAATTAATGGAAAAACTAAATATAGGTCTGCAGCGCGAAGGTCGTACAGAAATAGCAAAAGCTTGTTTCGACTTTTTACCAACCCGCGCAACACTTGATCTGGCTGGCTGGCCAGAACATGATATTTTTTCTCACTCGTAATGCATAAATATTTTAAAATATATTCAGAGATTATAAAATATGCAAAATACATATTTGCTATATTAGCTATTGGATTGTTTATAAGTATATTCGCATCTGGAAAAAAAGATGCCATAAGATCGGGAAGTGTTATTACAGACGCTGAAATGATTTACCTATCAACAGGGCAGAAAATCACAAATCCACAATTTTCAGGTTTTACAGACTTCGGAGACGCTTTTACCTTAGAAGCTGTTGATGCTTTGCCAGATGGATCCCAACCTAAACGCATTGACTTAGTTAGTCCAAATTTTGAATTTGATACAACTCGGGGGGTTGGGTTTAAAGTAAATTCTACAAGCGGGTATATCAATTTTTTCGAACAATCCGCTCAGCTTGAAGGAAAAGTACAGTTTAACATGAATAACGGTTATGAAGCTTTTAGTGAAAAGGTTCGTTTAGATTTAAAAAATGGCCATGCTACAAGCCCAGGACCAGTAAGCGCAAAAGGGCCGCTTGGATCAATTACTGCTGGTTCTATGATGTTAACTAAAACTGTTAATAGCACATTGTCTAAACCCACAGGAAGTTTAGAGTTTACAGCCGGCGTTAGGCTGATCTACTTGCCTTCTTCACTCAAACCCGCAAAGTGATCAATATGAAACTATACTTAAAATTATTAACTTTTCTCTTTACCTTGGTAGGTACGGAAGTATTTTCTCAAAGCTCTTCATTATCTTTGGCTGGGGCTAGCCATAATATCAATTTGCCCATTGAAGTAACTGCAGATAGCCTATCAGTAAATCAATCATCTAACACTGCTATATTTGAAGGATCAGCTATTGTTGGTCAGGGCTTATTACGTCTAGGTGCCGACAAAATCACTGTTAATTATAGTAAGACTGATGGAGAAATTGCATCTATAGATGCAATAGGAAATGTAATATTTACAAATGGGGTCGACATAGCCGAAGCAGAAAATGCATTTTACACAATAAGTTCTGGATTATTGTATATGAATGGAAATGTACTGCTGGTTCAGGGTAGAAGCACGATTTCTGGTGATAAATTAGATTTAAATATTCTTACAAACATTGCTACCCTCACGGGAAATGTAAAAACAGTATTGGCTCCAAAATAATATCATGAGACAGACTGAAATTAATACTGGTGGCTTAATTGTTCGAGGTTTAGGCAAAGCCTATAAAAAGCGCATTATTTTGCATGATATGAGTCTAGAATTGCAAAAAGGCGAAGTTGTTGCATTATTGGGCCCAAATGGAGCAGGAAAGACAACATGTTTTTATTCGATAGCTGGTTTAGTCAGCCCTAATAGAGGAACAGTCACAGTAGATGGCTACAATGCCACAAAGTTACCAATGTACAGGCGAGCACAATTAGGATTAGGGTACTTACCACAAGAAGCAAGTATTTTTCGAGGCCTTAATGTAGAGCAAAACATTTCTGCTGTTTCAGAATTATGGTCTAAAAATAAAAAAGAATCTAAGCTACGTGTTGAAAAACTATTAGAAGAGTTTTCAATTACTCATATACGCAAATCACCTGCAGTTGCATTATCAGGAGGTGAACGCAGGCGCGTTGAAATAGCGCGATGTCTTGCCGCGAGCCCTAAATACATACTATTAGACGAACCATTTGCAGGTGTTGATCCAATTGCCGTTAATGATATACGTACTTTAGTTGCTCAGCTCAAAGAGCGTGAAATTGGAGTGTTAATTACTGATCATAATGTACGCGAAACATTAGAAATTGTCGATCGCGCTTATATTTTACATGACGGAAAAGTACTTATGAGTGGTACCCCCGAAGAAGTTATAGCAAACAAAGACGTTCGCCGCGTATATTTAGGCGATGATTTCAAAATATGATGATTTATAGAATTATTTATATGAAGTATTATAAAACAACGTAATTATGACTATGTTATTAAATTAAACGAGATTGTAAGAATAAATTTTTCATTCTAGTTTAACTCCATACATATTTATAGAAATCTGTAAGCAGCCAGGAAAAATGGCTCTAGGTAGTGAGTGCTGTATTTTTTAAATAACAAAAAAGGAGAAAATATGCGCTATAAGATTAGTGGAAAGCACATCGATGTTGGTGAAAGCCTTCAGTCTCATGTTCAGACAGAAATTTCCAAAATACTTGGCAAATATGCAGAACGCCCCATGGATGCTTTAATTACGTTTTCAAAAGAAACCCATGAGTACGTTTGTAAGACGGCAATACATCTTTCCACTGTTATAACTATAAATTCTAAAGCTAAAGCAAATGATATTTATGTAAACTTTGATAAATAATCAAAAAACAATTGAGAAACAATTACGCCATTATAAGCACCGATTAAAGGATCATACTAATACCCGCACAACCCCCGTAGAAACCTTTGGTCCTTCAGCCTATGTCATTGCCAGCGAGCATAACCATAATGTTGAAATAGAGACTAAAACATTAGTCCCAATTATCATTGCATAAATGGAAACAGGGATTGAAACCCTAACAGTTGGTGAAGCAGTTATGCAAATGGAACTCGCCGATGAAGTTGTATTAGTATTTAAAAATGAAAACCATAATGGGCTAAATGTAGTCTATAAACGCAAAGATAAAAATATTGGTTGGATTGATCCAAAAAATATGAGATAGGGCACATAAAGCTAGGGATGTTGAAATGGATCTCAAAGATATAATGAATACCGATGCTGTTCGGTTTTCTATACAAAAAAGTAGTAAAAAGCGATTGTTACAGGAGATTTCTGAACAAGCAGCTTCTGTGTATGGACTAGAATCAGCAGAAATATTATTAGCATTAATTGAACGTGAAAAGCTTGGCTCTACAGGTGTTGGCCGTGGCGTAGCTATTCCACATGCAAGATTTAATGGATTGAGCCGCGTATATGGTTTTTTTACACGTTTAGAAAAACCTGTTGATTTTGATGCTATGGATCGTCAACCAGTTGACCTTATTTTTACTATACTTGCCCCTCAAAAAGAAGGTGCCGAGCATCTAAAAGCTTTAGCATTAGTATCAAGAACATTAAGATCAGAAACAACGTGCGCAAAGTTACGCGCCAATGAAGACACTTCAACACTTTATGCTCTTTTAACACACTTGGATTCGATTCAAGCTGCATAGTTTTTACAATTAAATTTTAAAATTTACGAGATTTTAAGCTTCTGAAGCATCATGTTGACGCGTGGTACATCTGAAGGATTATTAACCTCCCAAAATGCACGGCCTTTACCATCAACTTCTACACATTGAATGTGACATCCATTTTCTAAAAATCGTAATTGTTCTAAGCCTTCTTCTGCTTCAAGAGGCCCCTCTTCCCACGTTATATATTGAGCAAGTGACGCTGGGCGATATGCATAAATTCCAACATGATGATAAATAGGCGCATCAGTTTTATTAGAATAGGGAAGTACCTCTTTAGAGAAATACAATGCTTTATTATTATGATCAAAAACAGCAGTTGTCCCACCAACACGGCCTACAGATCTGTCATCTTTAAAGGCTAGTATAGTGTCTGGATCACACCGCAAGACAGGGGTTGCCATATCTGTAATCAAATTATTTTCAAAGCTGTCAATCAAATCCTGAACAAACCATGCAGGACTTAATGGTGCATCTCCTTGAAGATTAACAATTAGATCATATTTTATATCAATATTTGCAATTGCATCAGCACAACGCTCTGTACCGTTTACACATTTTTGAGATGTCATAACAACTTTTGCACCAAACCCTTCAGCAACAATTCTAATTCTATCATCATCAGTAGCAACAATTACATCTACGTTTTTAACAGCTATTGCAGCTTCCCAACTTCGTTGAATTAGGGGTTTTTTTTTCCCATCTACACCAGTTAATTGAATTAATGGCTTTCCAGGAAATCGAGACGATTCGTAACGCGCAGGAACAACAATTAAAGTTTTCATAGCTTATGCCTTTTGCAAATTAATACCCGGAACTGAGGCAATAAAAAATGGATTTTCAAAGAGTGGCTTCCCATAAATTAATGGCTTATGGTTATCAAAGCGAACAACATGTCCGCCTGCTCCAGTTAAAATAGCATGCCCTGCAGCAGTATCCCACTCCATTGTGCGCCCAACTCGAGGATAAAAATCAGCCTCACCAGTAGCAATTAAACAAAACTTTAAAGATGATCCTGCTGCAAGACTATTCAGTACAGTATATTTTGCAATATAATCTTCTAACGCTTGGTCGCGATGAGATTTAGACGCAACAACAATTAATCCATCCGAATTAGGAATAGACACAGAAATATATTTAATATCGCCAACTTCATCTATATTATGAGTTCCCAACTCTTCAATAGATTTACCTTCTTTGTCTGTATAAAATAAACGGCCTTTAGCTGGTGCATAAACTACTCCCATCAATGGGTGGCCATCAACAACATAGGCAATATTAACAGTGAACTCGCCCCGACGGTGAATAAACTCTTTAGTGCCATCAAGTGGATCAACAATAAAAAACGTACTTGCTTGCTCATTATGTGTTTCTGCTTGCTCTTCAGTCACAATTGGAATGTTCGGAAATGCTTCTCGTAAACCAGCAAATATTAGCTTATCAGCCGTTTCATCAGCAATAGTTACAGGACTTTCATCTTCTTTGAGTTTCACTTTAAAATCATTGTCATTATAGATTTCCATGATTTCTTTACCAGCTTCAATTGCAAGCTTTCGAATAACAGTGCAAATTTTTGCTTTATTCATAAATAGTTCCTTATAATATTTATTGCCTGGCACTCACTCGCTAAGGATTATGTTTAAATATACAAAACAACAATTACTTTTTAAAATTAAAAAGCCCTAAGCCAAATTCTTAAGCATCAACAACACGCAAAGTTAAATTTATTCGGCCACCTTTATCTAATAATCTAGAAGTGCCCATTTTAATACGATCTATTCCATGATGTGCCAGCCTAGCAGCTTCGCCCATAATAACTACATCGCCTGAATTCAGCCAGACTGATTCTGTTTTTCCAGTACGTTCAATATTACCAATTCTAAAAAGTGCATCATCACCTAAAGAAATAGATAATACTGGCCATTGAAAATCAGCCTCATCTTTATCTTGATGCAACCCCATTTTTGCACCATCTTGGTAATAATTAACCAAACAACAGTCTGGGTCTCGTGTATCAGAAACTAGTTTACGCCATAAATCTAATATTAATGGTGGTATGGCAGGCCAAGGCTTTCCCCCTGGATGACAATCAACATATCGATACCCCAAAGCATCTGAATACCACCCATACTTCCCAGCGGAGGTCATTCTCACAGTCATTTTATGTCCACTTGGCGTTAAGGGCGAAAACATAGGGGCCTGCCGTACTACTTCACGCAAGCTGCTAACTATTTCGCTTTGCCGTGCTGGTTCTATTATCTCTTTAAAGATTTTAAAGTTACGAACAGTTAAGGTTGGCGTATTAAATTTATGCATATTATTAAAATAGCTACGTAAAAGAGTAAGTAAATACATATAACTCGCTCTTGCAGGCTTTAAGTTTCAGCTTTATATAGCCAATTGAGTATTCGCGTGGGTGGATACGGGATCTTGGTCAGGCGCCTTATGGGCTTGACCTTAACATCGCCACAGAAGGAAGAAAATTATGGCTAAAGTCATTGGTATTGATTTAGGAACAACGAACTCCTGCGTTGCCATCATGGATGGTTCTCAACCAAAGATCGTAGAAAATGCAGAAGGCGCGCGTACAACGCCATCACTTGTTGCATTTAAAAATGATGAACGTTTAGTTGGCCAAGCAGCAAAGCGGCAAGCGGTTACAAATCCAGAAAACACATTATTTGCTGTAAAGCGTTTGATTGGTCGTTCAATAAATGACCCCCTAATCAAAAAAGAAATGAAGCATCTTCCATTTAACGTAGTTGATGGTGGCAATGGTGCTGCATGGGTACAAGTTGAGGGTGAAAAATACTCTCCTTCTCAAGTCTCTGCTTTTATTTTGCAAAAAATGAAAGAAACTGCTGAAAGTTATCTAGGAGAAACTGTAACAGAAGCTGTAATTACAGTTCCTGCATATTTTAACGATGCACAGCGCCAAGCTACAAAAGATGCAGGTAAAATTGCAGGCTTAAATGTCCTACGGATTATTAATGAACCAACTGCTGCTGCTTTAGCTTATGGCCTAGATAAAGAAGGCGGCAAAACTATTGCTGTTTATGATCTTGGCGGCGGAACGTTTGATGTATCAGTAATGGAAATCGATGATGGTTTGTTTGAAGTTAAGTCAACGAACGGTGATACAGCTCTTGGTGGCGAAGACTTCGATATGCGTATTGTTGAATATTTAGCAAACGAATTCAAAAAAGAAAACGGTGTAGATCTAACTAAAGATAAAATGGCTCTTCAGCGCTTAAAAGAGGCCGCTGAAAAGGCGAAGATAGAATTATCTTCTGCTGCACAAACAGAGATTAACCAACCGTTTATTTCTATGGACCCAAATGGTGGGCAACCATTGCACCTTGTATTAAAGCTAACACGTGCAAAGCTAGAAAGTCTTGTTATTGACTTAATTAAACGCTCATTAAAGCCATGTGCTGCAGCCTTAAAAGATGCGGGTTTATCAAAATCAGACATTGATGAGATTGTTTTGGTTGGTGGCATGACGCGTATGCCAAAAGTTATTGAAGCAGTAACTGAGTTTTTTGGTAAGGAGCCACATAAAGGTGTGAATCCAGATGAAGTTGTTGCTTTAGGTGCAGCAATTCAAGCTGGCATTTTACAAGGTGATATTAAAGACGTTGTTTTATTAGACGTTACACCACTATCTTTAGGTATCGAAACATTAGGTGGTGTTTTTACACGCCTGATTGATCGCAACACAACAATCCCAACAAAAAAATCGCAAGTTTTCTCGACTGCAGAAGATAATCAGAATGCTGTTACAATTCGTGTTTTCCAAGGTGAACGCGAAATGGCTGCTGATAATAAAGTGTTGGGACAATTTAATTTAGAAGATATTCCACCAGCACCGCGTGGTTTGCCACAAATCGAAGTAGCCTTTGATATCGATGCTAACGGAATTGTCTCCGTATCAGCTAAAGATAAAGGTACAAATAAAGAGCACAAAATCACGATCCAAGCCTCTGGAGGCTTAAGTGACGACGATATTGAGCAAATGGTTAAAGACGCAGAAGAAAATGCTGAGTCAGACAAAGAGCGCAAAGAGTTAGTTGAAGCAAAAAATAGTGCCGAGAGCTTATTACACAGCACAGAAAAGTCTGTTACCGAACATAGTGATAAAGTTGACCCAACCACGGTTGAAGTTATTGAAATGGCAATGGCTAACTTAACTGAAAGCTTGGAAACAGAAGATGCTTCTAAAATTAATGCACGCGCACAAGATTTAACAGAAGCAGCCATGAAGCTCGGCGAAGCCATCTACAAGGCACAAGCAGAAGCACCTGAAGCACCTGAAGGAATGGGTGATGACGATGCTGGAGAGCCTCGCGGTGTAGATGAAGACATTGTCGACGCAGATTTTGAAGACTTAGGCAAAGACGACCAATAATACCGGTCCTCTTACTTTATCTAAACTTAACCCCACAGGAATGTGGGGTTAATCCGCTTCGCGCAGGAGATACTAATGTCAAAACGTGATTATTACGAAACCTTAGGTTTATCTAAAGGTGCATCTGAGGCCGAAATTAAAAAAGGCTTTAGAAAAAAAGCTATGGAACTGCATCCAGATCGCAATCAAGACGATCCCACTGCAGAAGATAAGTTTAAAGAAGCCAATGAAGCTTATGATGTCTTAAAAGATGGTGATAAGAAAGCTGCGTATGACCAGTATGGTCATGCTGCATTTGAAGGTGGTATGGGAGGCGGCGGCGGTCGTAGCCCATTTGGTGGAGGCGGAGGTGGTGATTTTAACTCTGCGTTCTCAGATGTATTTGATGACTTATTTGGAAATTTTGGAGGCGGTCAGCGCGGCGGTCCTGCTGGTGCATCTCGCGGTTCAGACCTACGCTATAATCTCAAAGTTTCTTTAAATGATGCCTATAATGGCAAACAAGAAAAAGTTTCTGTCAATTCATCTGTCTCTTGTGATGGTTGTTCTGGGACAGGTGCAGCAGCGGGATCTAAACCTGCTAGGTGTCCAACATGTTCAGGTATGGGTAAGGTTCGTGCGCAACAGGGCTTCTTTACTGTCGAACGTGCATGTCCAACGTGTTCAGGACGCGGTGAAACAATTACTAACCCGTGTGATATATGTAATGGATCTGGCGCAACACAACGCGATAGGTCTTTATCCGTAAATATTCCAGCGGGAGTTGAACAAGGCACACGAATACGGTTGACTGGTGAGGGTGAAGCAGGTCAACGCAGTGGACCGTCAGGTGATCTTTACATATTTATTGATGTTGAAGATCACGAATTGTTTGAGCGCGAGGCAAATAACTTATTTTTACGCGTACCAGTATCCATGGCAACTGCAGCTCTTGGAGGTGAAATTGATGTACCAAATATTGATGGTAATACCTCTAGAGTAAAAATTCCTATGGGCGCACAAGCAGGTAAGCAAATGCGCCTAAAAGGTAAAGGTATGCCAGCACTTCGTGGCAGTGGGAAAGGTGATTTATATCTAGAAATTGCTGTTGAAACCCCTATTAATTTATCGGCTAAACAAAAAGAACTATTAAAAGAGTTCGACGAATTATCAGAAGATAGTAATCCAGGAGCTAAAAATTTCTTTGATATAGTTAAAGCCTTTTTGAAAGCCTAGTGTTGGTTCCAGTTTAGGCTGGAATCAATTTTTTCTTTGACCATTTTTAAAAACTACAAACGAACGTAATGTTATCATAAATATAAATGCTAAAATAAGACTTGTAGTCTCATCAATCCATTCTCTCGAAACAATGTAGATAGTGCCTCCAATTAAAGATACTGTTGCATATAAATCTTGCTTTAATATAGCTGGCTGCAACCCACAAAGCATGTCACGAAACATACCCCCCGCAACGCCCGTTAGGCATCCTAAAACAATAACACTCAACATTGGTAAACTACCCACCAAAGCACTTTGAATGCCAACAAGCGTGAATAATGCCAACCCAATACCATCTAAATACAGCAAGAACCGCAATCTTTTACCATCTCTTTCGCCATAAGTTTTTGACAAAAAATAAGTCATCAAGGCTACGGGTACAGCGGTTACTAAATAGGTCGTATCTATGAGCCAGAAAACAGGTGTTGTTCCCATTAGTAAGTCACGCAATGTTCCACCCCCGATTGAAGTAACAATTGCTAGAACAACTACACCAAAGGGGTCGAATCCTTGTCGCACACCTTGAATTGCAGCCGTAACAGCCATAACGGCTGTTGCCACTATAGTTAGCAAAAATGCTACTATTGATAAACTTGTCTCCACAGCTGTTCTCACACTTATATTTTAAGCTATTACTAATTTAGTATAGCTTGGTATCCTCTTTAAAGTTAGTAGGCAACAAACTTGTCGTTTTTGCTTTTCCTGTTTGGATATGACGGCTATCTTTACCAAACCTATTGGAAAATAATATGTCCGTATCAAAATCTTCTATAACGCCCATGATGGTTCAGTTTTTAGAAATAAAATCTGAATACCCCAATGCGTTACTTTTTTACCGTATGGGTGATTTTTACGAATTGTTTTTTGATGACGCTGTTGCAGCAGCTGCTGCATTAGATATTTCACTAACTAAACGTGGTAAGCATCTAGGGCAAGATATACCAATGTGTGGTGTTCCTCATCATGCTGCGGAAAATTATTTATTAACATTAATTCGCAAAGGTTTCCGTGTAGCCGTTTGTGAGCAACTAGAGACACCTGCAGAAGCCCGAGCCCGAGGATCAAAATCTGTAGTTAACCGTGGAGTCGTACGGTTGGTTACATCTGGAACATTAACTGAAGACACCCTTCTATCTGCACGAGAACACAACTACTTAGGCGCTTTTTCAACATTGCGTTCTGATTCTGCTTTTGCTTGGGTTGATGTCTCTACGGGTGATTTTCACGTACAAAGTTGTCCACGTGTTACATTTGGGCCAATGCTTGCACGCCTTAATCCAGCAGAGGTATTAATTACTGAAGCAAATTATGAGGAATGCATTGAGCAAACACAAGAAGCCAATGCAACACTAACACCTCTTTCCCCAGCTAGCTTTGACAGTACGGCTGGATTAGACAGGTTATGCCGCCTATTCAAAGTAAAATCACTTGATGGATTTGGTACCTTTACGCGTGCCGAGACTGCAGCGTTAGGTGCAATTATTGATTACTTAGAAATTACCCAAAAAGGAAAGCTACCACTATTAAAAGCACCCATTAAAGAAGCCACTGAAAGTTTTATGCAAATTGATGCATCAACCCGGCGAAACCTTGAGCTAACTCAAACTTTGTCTGGTGCAAAAAATGGCTCATTATTACGTGTTATTGACACTACCGTTACAGGTGCGGGCGCTAGGTTATTAGAGACTAGGTTAAACAGTCCCTCAACACGTTTAGATGTAATTACAGAGCGTTTAGATGCAGTTGAGACATTCAAATTAGACAATTCTTTACGCACTAATGCCCAAGATATTTTACGCCAAACAGCTGATATGGATCGCGCATTGTCCCGAATTTCATTAGAACGCGCAGGTCCTCGTGACTTTTTAGCCATTCGCCAAGGCCTTGATAAAGGTCGTGATTTAGCTAGTTTAATTGATAATATGGATGCGCTTTTAATACAATCAGCCAAAAATAGCCTCGAGGGTAATCACGAAGTTTCAGATTTTTTACTTAGTGTATTAGCAGATGAAGTTCCATTATTGGCGCGAGATGGTGGCTTTGTGCGTCCTGGCTTTAATCAACCTTTAGACGAAGCTAGAAAACTACGTGACGAAGGTCGAAAAGTAATTTCTACCATGCAAACAGAATTTGTTTCAATAACAGGAATTTCATCACTAAAAATTAAGCATAACAACGTATTGGGTTATTTTATTGAAACGCCTGCCACTCATGCTAAGAAGATGTTGGATGAGCCGTATTCCAAAACCTTTATCCACCGCCAAACAACTGCAAACGCGGTTCGCTTTACAACAATTGAACTCTCTGAAATGGAGACTAAAATCTTAAATGCTGGTGGGAGAGCATTAACGATAGAAAGTAATATATTTAGTGAAATCAGCACAGCTATTCTAAAAGTAGCTGCCGCAATTTCAGCTGCTGCTAAAGCATTAGCTGAAATTGATTTAGCAGTTAGTCTTGCAGACATTGCAATGTCAGAAAACTGGTGTAGGCCTAGATTAGATAATTCTCGAAAATTTAAGATAATTGGTGGTCGCCATCCAGTAGTAGAGGCTGCATTAAGAAAAGAAGCATCAGGCACCTTTATTGCAAATGATTGTGATCTATCTGCAGGAGCCGATAAAGATAAACCCGTTTGGCTACTAACTGGCCCAAACATGGCTGGTAAATCAACGTTCTTACGTCAAAATGCATTGATAGCGCTCCTAGCACAAATTGGAAGTTTTGTGCCTGCAACAAGTGCAGACATTGGTATCGTCACGCAATTATTCTCAAGAGTTGGTGCATCAGATGATTTGGCAAGGGGTCGCTCAACATTTATGGTGGAGATGGTGGAGACAGCAGCCATCTTAAATCAGGCTGGTGAACATGCATTAGTAATTCTAGATGAAATTGGTCGAGGAACGGCAACGTATGATGGTTTATCAATTGCATGGGCAACTTTAGAAAACTTGCATGATGTAAATAAGTGTCGGACTTTATTTGCTACGCATTATCATGAACTAACTGGATTAACTGAGAATTTAGCTGGCTTGGTTAACGCAACAGTTTGCGTTCGTGAATGGGATGGAGATATTATCTTTCTTCATGAAGTTAAAAAGGGGGCGGCAGATCGAAGCTATGGCGTACAGGTTGCCAAATTAGCTGGCTTACCTAACACAGTTATAGCCCGTGCTACTGAGGTATTAGAAAAGCTAGAAAGTAATGATCAAGGTGGGAAAACCCAAGCATTAATCAATGAATTGCCGCTATTTAATGCAATGCAAACCCCACCAGTTCTAGTAAAAAGTCCCTCAAACATAGAAGTCGCATTAGCAGATATTTATCCAGATGAACTAACACCGAAAGATGCTTTAGCTGTAATTTATGAGCTAAAGGCTAAATTAAACGAATATAAGTCATAAATCAGTCAGCATAATCAATTTTAATGATGGCAAGATTAATCCTGCCATCATTAAATATTAAACTTATCCTCCAGAAGAAACCCCAACACTAGCTGGGCGTAATAAGCGGTCTGAGATCATAAATCCTTCATCCATAACTTGTAGGATATGACCAGCCTTAACTGTTGGCATAGGGGCTTCAAACATAGCTTGATGCAACTCTGGATCAAACTTATCGCCAATTTCTGGTACAATTGGCGTGATGTGATGTTTAGCAAATGTATTAATAAGCTCCCGCTGGGTCAAATCAATTCCCTCGAACAAACTTTTATTTGTTTCTCGCTGTTCATCAGTTGCCATTTCTAATGCCCGCTTCATATTGTCATAAACAGACAACAAATCACGCGCCAATTTGCGTCCACCGTAAATTTCAGCATCCCTACGATCGCGCTCACCACGCTTACGTTGATTTTCAGCTTCAGCCAGTGCTCGCATTAAACGATCATTAAGTGCTGCATTTTCAGTGCGCAGCTCTTCTTCTTCGCTAATTTCAACTTCTAACTCACCACTTAATTCTTCAATATTGACCAACTCTTCATCATTAATCTGAACCTCAGGTTCTGATAGGGATACTTTTGGCTTTTCTTCATCTGACATTCATTCAGGTCCTTAGTATGCGCCCAATAAGCTGGGCTGTATAATCTACAATGGGCACAACACGCCCATAATTTAATCTTTTTGGTCCAATAACACCGACTGCACCAATTACTTTTCGATCAGCGTTCATATACGGGGAAACAACTAATGACGACCCCGAAAGTGAAAATAATTTATTTTCTGACCCAATAAATATCTTTACGCCTTCTCCTTGCTCTGCAAGATCTAAAAATTCACTAATATCTTTTTTTTGTTCTAAGTCATCAAATAGTGACTTAATGCGTTCCATATCTTCATCAGACTGTCCATCATCTAATAAGTTTGATCGTCCACGTACAATTAATCGTGCTTCAGATCCATGATCTTTAGCCCAAACAGCTACACCATCTTTGATCATTTGCTGAGAGAGAACGTCAAGATCACGTTGATGCTTTTCAACATGCATTTCAACTACGTGACGTAAATCACTGATAGTATGGCCAGCTACAATAGCATTTAAAAAATTTGCAGCCTCCCTCATAGATGATGGTGTCTGACCAAGGGGCGGAGTAAACATACGATTTTCTACATTTCCATCTTCTGTAACTAAAACTACTAAAGCTCGATCGGGAGCTAAAGAGACAAATTCAATATGTTTTATTGGGGCTTCAGATTTAGGTGCTAATACAACACTAGCACCCTGGGTTAGACCTGAAAGCATAGTGCCTGCCTTATTTAAAACTGCAGACATGTCGTCTGGGGAATCAAGAGATGCATCAATTTCTTTTCGCTCTTGCGTATTTATATCTCCAACTTCCAATAAACCGTCAACAAAAAGCCTCAAACCACTTTCTGTTGGAATTCGCCCTGCAGAAATATGCGGTGCATTTAAAAGGCCTAAGAATTCTAAATCATTCATAACGTTTCGAATTGTTGCCGCTGAAACATTTTCCGATAAGCTACGCGTCAAGGTTCGCGATCCGACAGGATCGCCAGTATTAAGGTATGATTCAACCAGCAATCGAAATACTTCTTTGCTACGCCCAGTTAGATCATCAATAGTGTGTGGCTTAGGTTGTTCCACGTCCACCTTTTCCTTTGGTCAGGGAACACTTTAAAAACCTTTCACAGTGGGGTCAATCTTGGTTTGCGCATAATGCGCAATACTTGTATCACCATTACAATCAAACAGGAGAATTCACATGCGCCCATCAGGCAGAGCTATTGACACAATGCGTTCCATTCAAGTTGAAGTTGGTTTTACAAAGCACGCGGAGGGTTCTTGCTTAATAAAGTGTGGCGATACGCACATTTTGTGCACGGCAAGTGTAGAAGATCGTACTCCACCTTGGTTACGCAACACTGGTTTGGGTTGGGTAACTGCAGAATATGGAATGTTACCAAGAGCAACAGGCTCTCGTAACCGACGTGAAGCAGCTTCTGGTAAGCAGTCTGGTAGAACACAAGAAATCCAAAGACTTATAGGAAGGTCACTTCGTGCTGGAGTAGATCGTCTAGCACTAGGTGAACGTCAAATCACAGTTGATTGTGATGTATTGCAAGCAGATGGTGGAACGCGTTGCGCTTCAATCACAGGCGGCTGGATTGCATTAAGGTTAGCAATCAATGCTATGATAAAAGCAGGTGATGTAAAAGAGGATCCGTTAGTTGATCACGTTGCTGCAGTCTCTTGCGGCATTTATGGGGGCCAACCTATTTTAGATTTAGATTATGCAGAGGATAGTGAAGCAGGAACAGATGCAAATTTTGTAATGACTGGGAGTGGTAGCTTAATTGAACTTCAAGGATCTGCTGAAGGCGCAACCTTTAGTCGTTCTGAGTTTGATAAATTAATGGATTTAGCAGAAAAAGGCGTTGCTGAGCTAGTATTAGCACAAAAAGCAGCCATCTTATAATGCGAAAACTAACTGAGAGAAAAATTGTTCTGGCCAGCCATAACAAAGGCAAATTAAGTGAAATATCTGAGCTATTAAACCCTTTTGGTATTTCAGTAGTATCAGCAGCTGACTTAGACTTAAAAGAGCCTGAGGAAACTGAGAATACCTATGCGGGGAATGCACGCATTAAAGCACATTTTGCTGCAAAAAGTTCTAATTTACCTGCATTATCTGATGATAGTGGGTTTTCTGTTCATGCGTTAGATGGGGCACCAGGTGTATATAGTGCTAACTGGGCAGAGACGGCTCATGGTCGGGATTTCCCTATGGCAATGACAAAGGTTTGGAATAAAATTCAACACTCTCCTATTCCTCGTAAAGCAAAGTTTTGCTGCACGCTTTGCATTGCTTGGCCTGATGGGCATGATGAAATTTTTGAAGGATCAGTAGCAGGTGAGATTGTATGGCCTCCTCGAGGAACTCTTGGCTTTGGATATGATCCAATGTTTATAGCTGATGGGATGGCGCAAACATTTGCTGAAATAGAACCTCAAGAAAAACATCTAATAAGTCACCGAGCGAGTGCATTTAATAAATTTACAAGATATTGCCTTGGTAGTTGACATGTATAAACTTCAAGCAATTTTAAATATCTCATGTTTTAAGGAAAAAATAGTAGATATTCGCTCTGTTACAAATATTATGGCAAGCTTAATTAAACCAAAGTTACTGATTAGATTAACAGTGTTTAAGCATTAATGGAAGATTGGGAAAATGGTGGGTTTGGAATATATATTCACTGGCCATTTTGCGCAGCAAAATGCCCATACTGTGATTTCAACTCTCACGTTCGTAAATCTGTAAATCAAAGTAGATGGTTGTCTGCATTAAAGTTTGAACTACAGAATAACGCTAAACGAACGTCAGGTCGGATAGTAAATACAATATTTTTTGGCGGTGGCACTCCAAGCTTGATGAATCCTGAAACAGTAGCGGGAATAGTTGAAGAAATTACCAAATTGTGGTCTCTAGCACCAAATGCGGAAATAACATTAGAAGCTAATCCAACGTCTGTAGAGGCAAAAAAGTTTTCAGATTTTGGAGAAGCAGGCATAAATCGTGTCTCGATGGGCATTCAGTCGTTGCGAGACGTCGACCTTAAGGCACTTGGACGCATGCATTCCGTCTCAGAAGCACGTGAGGCGTTTGAAATTGCCAAGGATTCCTTCAAAAAAGTCAGTTTTGACTTAATTTATGCTCGACAAGGCCAGTCAATTGAAAGCTGGAAAGCTGAATTACACGAAGCTTCTGCAATGGCTGTAGACCACCTATCTCTGTATCAACTCACAATTGAAGCGGGAACCCGTTTTGGTGAACTCTATGACCGAGGTAATCTTCGAGACTTACCAGACGATGGGTTAGCTGCTGACATGTATGATGTAACACAAGATCTGAGTATGCTTTACGATATGCCTGCCTATGAAGTCTCAAATCATGCACGTAAGGGAGCGCAGTCACAGCACAATCTAATTTATTGGCGTTACGGTGACTATGTTGGTGTTGGTCCTGGTGCTCACGGGCGAATTAGTTTTAATGAGCAGAAAATAGCTACATCAACGACACAAAACCCAGAAGACTGGCTACGTAGTGTTGAGCTTCATGGGACAGCAACGTCTGACGATGAAATAATTGCACCAGTTGATCAAGGCTCAGAGTATCTGATGATGTCCCTAAGATTGTCAGAGGGCAGTGACATGAGGAGGTATCAAAACCTATCAGGTAAAAAATTAAACAGTCAAGTCATTGATAATAATATAGAAAATAAATTACTTACTGTTAATAAAAATCATTTAATAGCAACACCGCGTGGGCGCATTATATTAAATACAATTCTAAAGGATTTATTAGTATAACAATTAACATCAATAGGTTTATTCAATGAAAATTATATGGTTTATCTCTGGAACTATTACCCTAATATTGGCTTGTTTGGGAGTAATTTTACCACTACTACCTACAGTTCCTTTTTTACTATTGGCTGCATTTTGTTTTGCTAGATCATCTGAACGTACTCATAAGTGGTTAATAAATCATCCGCAGTTAGGGCCACCCATAAAAGATTGGCAAAATAATGGTGCTATAAGCTCACAATCAAAGAAAATGGCTACAGTTTGTATAGTTGCTGCCTTTTCTTTATCAATTATACTAGACTTGGGTTGGAAAATTTTACTAATTCAAGCAGTTGTTTTATCTTGTGTAATGTTATTTATTTGGACGCGCCCGTCAAAATAGAGCAAATTCGGTCTAAATCATCAAGATTTTTATATGAAATAATAACCTTTCCCGAACCAACCACATCTTTATGTTCTATAGAGACTCGTAAAGCTAAGTTTGCAGATAAGTCAGCTTCAATTGCACGAGTATCTGAATCTTTTGAAGAGGCCTTCACGCTTTGTAATTTATTTCTTATAACTCCTTGTTTTGCAAGAATTTCTGCCTGCCTAACAGACATTTTTTCTTTAATCATTATGTTTGCAAGTTCTAATGCTCGATCATTTCCTATTAAAGTGCGAGCATGACCAGCTGATAAAATTCCATCACGGATAAAATTTTGTACTGAGACAGGGAGGTTTAATAAACGCAGAATGTTAGCTATATAACTACGGCTTTTACCTAATCCAGATGATACTTGTTCTTGTGTATGATCAAACTGGTCCATCAGAGCTTTGTACCCCAACGCCTCTTCTATTGCATTTAGATTTGCACGTTGAACATTTTCAATAATTGCAACTTCTAGCAATTCTTCATCGTTAAATTCACGTATTACTACTGGGACTTCATGTAACTTGGCTTGTTGCGCGGCACGCCAACGTCGTTCACCTGCTACAATTTGAAAGAAACCATTTTGATCGGGTGCAGCTCGAACGATAATAGGTTGAATGATTCCACGCGCAGCGATTGATTTTGCTAAGTCATCTAACTCATCTTTATTAAAATCTTGTCGTGGCTGATCTTTGTTAGCGATGATTTTTTCAATTGGCAGAACAGTATTAGAAGTAATTACTTCTATCTCTGAAGGTTTACTTGGTCCACTATCAATATCTGCCATCAAAGCTGATAGTCCACGGCCCAAACCTTTGCGATCCTTTTTTTTGCTCATTTTACTTATTTTCCAATGGTTTAGCTTTTATTTTTCTTGATTTATCACGTTTTAAAAATTCACTTCCAAGATCTAGGTATGCTTGGGCTCCTCGCCCTGATGCATCATACTGGAGTATAGTCTCACCATACGATGGCGCTTCAGAAAGTCGAACACTGCGGGGAATTATTGTTTCATACACTAGATTACCCAAATTTTCCCGTACATCAGCCTCCACTTGTTGTGCCAACTTAACTCGACGATCAAACATCGTTAAAACCACACCATCAATAAATAACTCAGTATCCAATGCCTCACGAACCTCTCGCACTGTTAATATTAACTGTGACAAACCCTCTAGAGCATAAAATTCAGATTGTAATGGAACTAATACAGAGTCACTTGCAGCAAAGGCATTAATAGTAAGTAAATTTAATGACGGCGGACAATCAATAAAAACATATTTATAACCTTCAGTAGAAGCTAAAGCGTTTCGCAACCTAAGTAGTCTTCCTTTGTCAGACATCAATTCTGCATCTGCAGAGCTTAAATCAGTATTCGATGGTAAAACTGATAGGTTTTGTACCTGCGTGTTAACCGCAGCATCCTCTATACTGGAACCATCAACTAACACATCATATGCCGTAATTTCTCGCGCCTCAGGCTCAATCCCCAGTCCAGTAGAGGCATTTCCCTGTGGGTCAAGGTCAATTAGTAATACTTTGTGGCCCCTTTTAGCTATTGCCGCAGCCATATTTATAGCAGTCGTAGTTTTTCCAACACCACCTTTTTGGTTGGCTATAGAAACAATTCGCTTGATGTTAGTTGGCACGTTTAATTCCTGTAAGGTATAATAAGCGTCCCGTTGAATGTGTTACGCTCTGTGTTTCTTTTGCGCTGAATATCCATGATTTTTGCGCTTCTGCCAACTCAATAGCACAAGCATCGCCCTTCAAAAACAAACAAGATCCATTTTTTGCTAATAAATTTTCAGAATATTTTAAAAGTTGTGAAACTGTAGCTAATGCACGTGCAGTAACGATATCTGCATTAAAGTTTGTGACATCTTCTATTCTTTTTGTTTGAATATCTATACGCAGGCCCGTTTCACGTGAAACATTACGCATAAACGCACACTTTCTTGCGTCGCTTTCAATTAGAGTAACCGATAACTCAGGTCTCTTCTCCATTCCAATCAAAGCTATAACTAGACCCGCAAATCCTGCTCCAGAACCTATATCTACCAAACTCTTTACGGTTTTTGGTATTAATGGCCAAACTTGAGCAGAGTCTAAAAAATGCCGTTCCCATTTTGAGCCAAGCGTTGACTTAGACACTAGATTTATTTTTGGATTCCACTTTTCAAGTAGTTCAGCATAAACCTCTAATCTAGAAATTGTTTCACGTGAAACAAAACATAGTGTTTCTATTTTTTGTTTTGCGGTAATTTCATTCATGCACTTTTCTTTGTATCAAAACGTCTAATTGTCGTTAAAATTAGAGCTAAAGCTGCAGGTGTCATACCCTCTATACGACCAGCTTGGGCCAAAGTCGTGGGTCGTGCCTGCAAAAGTTTTTGTTTAATTTCATTAGAAATTCCTGAAATATTGGTAAAATTAAAGCTATCCGGTATTGCTAATTTTTCGTCTTTACGCATAGCGTTCACTGCCGATTGCTGGCGATCTATATAATTTACGTAAACTGCATCTTTTTCAACTTGCTCACGTATTTCACTATTTAACACTGAAAGCTCTGGCCATATGTCAACTAGTTTTGATGTTGTTATGTCCTTATGAGACAACAAATCCATAGCTGAACGACGCACTCCATCTTGTTTTATTGAAATACCAGTCTTTTTTGCTTCCGATGGTGTAATCTTAAGTGAACGAAGAAGCGTTTTTGCTGTTTCTAATTTTTCAATTTTAGCATCAAATATTTTTTTTCTTCTTAGCCCAACTAACCCACAGGAAATCCCAAGCGGAGTTAAGCGCTGATCAGCATTATCTGAACGAAGTGAAAGTCTATATTCTGCTCGACTTGTGAACATTCTATAGGGCTCACTCACACCACGAGTAACTAGATCATCAATCATTACGCCTATATAGGCTTGCGCACGGTCGAAAATAACCATTTCTTGCCCTAGCGCAGCTTTTGCAGCGTTTAATCCAGCAACTAAACCTTGTGCAGCAGCTTCCTCATATCCTGTTGTTCCATTTATTTGTCCTGCAAGATATAAGCCTTTGATGTCTTTTAACTCTAAAGTGTGGCGAAGCGCGCGTGGATCAACATAATCATATTCAATAGCATAACCAGGTTGCAAAATTTTAGCCTCTTCAAGACCAAGCATTGAGTGGACATACTCTCGCTGCACATCTTCAGGTAAACTAGTTGATATGCCATTTGGGTAAATTGTGTGATCGTTTAAACCTTCCGGCTCTAAAAAAACTTGATGGCTATCTTTTTCAGCAAACCTAACGATTTTATCTTCAATCGAAGGACAATACCTTGGCCCAACACCATCAATTTTCCCACCATACATTGCTGAGCGTGAAAGATTATTTTGAATTATTTCATGCGTTTTTGCGTTGGTATGCGTGATCCCACACTCAATTTGCCGCGGAATTATTGACTGTGAGGATAGGAATGAAAACAAACTTGGTTCAGGATCTGCTGCCTGTGTTTCAAGAATATCCCAATTTATAGTTCGGCCATCTAACCTTGGGGGAGTGCCCGTTTTTAGCCTACCCAAAGGTAAACCAAAACTATCTAATCTTTCTGCCAAGGGTACAGCAGGTTTATCGCCCATACGACCACCGGGACGACTTACATTTCCTATATGAATAATGCCACGAAGAAACGTTCCCGTAGTTAAAACAACACTAGATGCCTTTATTTTACTAGAGTCTAAGAGAATTACCCCGTTAACCTTGTCACCATCCATAATTAAGTCTGATACTTCAGCTTCAATCACATCTAAGCCATCACAGTTTCTAAATTCAGCGTGCATAGCTGATCTATATAGTGCTCGATCAGCTTGAGTTCTTGGCCCCTGAACTGCAGGACCTTTTTTTCGGTTGAGGAGTCGAAATTGAATTCCAGACTTATCAGCAACCCTACCCATAACACCATCTAGCGCATCAATTTCTCGTACCAAGTGCCCTTTACCAAGACCACCTATTGCTGGGTTACATGACATTTCACCAATAGTTTCAAATTTATGAGTAACAAGTGCTGTTCTAGCGCCCACACGCCATGCCGCCTGCGCTGCATCAGCGCCTGCATGCCCACCACCAATTACAATTACATCATAGTGTTTCACGTGGAACATTCCTGTTTAACAATTTAATTACTTATACTTTAATTAACTAGGAAAGGGGAAGCTTAGAATTCTTGGTTAGAATTCTTTTTAGGCGAACATATATCTAATTTACTTTCCAAGGCAAAAACTAGAAAAAATTTCATCAAGCAAGTCTTCTACTCCCACCACGCCAATTAAAGAACTTAACATTGAAATACCTTGGTGAAACTCTGCTGATGCCAGTTCTGATAACTCAGATTTCTCCAACATTAAATTTTTTCCTGCATTTAGATATTTCTGAGCCTGTACCATTGCGATTCGGTGCCGTTCACGAGTTGCTGTTTGTGCCCCTTGAGAACGTAATTCTAATTTTGACGATATTTTGGAAATAAGTTCATCTAATCCAGCACCTGATTTACCCGATATAGACGAAATCTTATTAAATTTTATTAAATCAGACTTTCCAATTAAAATAATGTCTTCTAATTTTGGCTTCATTTTTATATCTGTAACAACGCCACTTTCTGTAAGAAAAACTCTTAAATCTGCTGATTCAGCGCGAGACCGAGCACGGTCAACACCAATTTTTTCAACTGTATCAATGGTTTCACGCAGTCCAGCTGTATCAAGCAGGGTAACTGCCAACCCACCAATATCCATCCTTACTTCAATTATATCGCGTGTTGTTCCCGCAATTTCTGATGTAATTGCGGCTTCGCGCCCAGCCAATGCATTAAGAAGTGTAGATTTTCCAATATTTGGTGGCCCAACAATAGCAACCTCAAAACCTTCTCTGATACGTTCAGCCGCAAAAGTGCCAGCAATTTCAGCTTCTAAATCGGTCTGTGTCCTATTTACTAATTCTAGTACTTCTGGAGTAACGTTTGTTGGTATATCTTCATCTGCAAAATCAATAGTGGCCTCTATTAAGCTTACAGCGCGTATTAAGTCTGAACGCCATATTGCAACCTTAGCTGATAAAGCGCCCTCCATTGCTCGAGCAGCCAAACGACGTTGCGCTTCCGTTTCTGCTTCAATTAAATCTGCTAACCCTTCTACTTGCACTAAATCAAGCTCACCGTTCTCTAACGCTCGCTTCGTAAATTCACCAGGTTCTGCAAGTCTTACATGCTCTAGTTCACCAAGTATTTTAAGAATATATGCAACAACAGCGACACTTCCATGGCAATGAATTTCAACTACTTCTTCTCCAGTAAAACTAGAATTTTTTTGAAAGGTCAAAACTAGAACTTCATCTATGAAAACACTGTTTAAATCACGAATTTTTCGCAAGCTACGACCTGCCATGGGTAATTTAGGTCCAACAAAATTCTCAATTGTAAGAATCGCGTTTGACCCAGAAATACGAATTACGGATACACCCGCTCGACCCTTTGCGCTAGCAAGTGCAAAGATAAGATTAGACATACCTAAGCCTCTGAAATAAAATAGTTATTTACGTATTCATAGAATCAAAAAACTCTGAATTAGTTTTTGTACCTTTAAGTTTACCAAGGAGAAATTCAACTGCATCTGTTGTTCCCATTGGGTTTAATATACGACGTAGTACAAATGTTTTTGCCAGATCTGTAGGATCAACCAATAACTCTTCCTTACGTGTACCAGATTTTAAGATATCTATAGCTGGGAAAACTCGCTTATCAGCAATCTTTCTGTCTAATACTATTTCAGAATTACCTGTACCTTTAAATTCTTCAAAAATTACCTCATCCATACGGGAACCTGTTTCGATTAGAGCTGTAGCAATTATCGTTAAAGAACCGCCTTCCTCAATATTACGTGCAGCTCCAAAGAAGCGCTTAGGGCGCTGTAAAGCATTCGCATCTACACCACCTGTCAAAACTTTGCCCGATGAGGGTACAACAGTGTTAAAAGCGCGTCCTAGGCGTGTAATTGAGTCTAATAATATAACAACATCTCTTCCATGCTCTACTAATCGCTTAGCTTTTTCAATTACCATTTCAGAAACTGCAACATGTCGAGTTGCTGGCTCGTCGAACGTAGAAGATACAACTTCACCTTTAACAGTCCGTTGCATATCTGTAACTTCTTCTGGTCGTTCATCAATTAACAATACAATTAAAAAGCATTCTGGATGATTTGCTTCTAATGATTTTGCTATATTTTGAAGTACAACTGTTTTACCTGTGCGAGGCGGAGCAACAATCAATGATCGTTGCCCTTTTCCTATAGGTGAAACTAAATCTATTAATCGAGCTGATTTATCTTTTATTGTAGGGTCTTCTATTTCCATTTTAAGGCGCTCATCTGGATAAAGTGGTGTTAAATTATCAAAATGTACCTTATGTTTTGCATGCTCAGGATCAGCAAAATTAATAAGTGTTACATTAGTCATTGCAAAATATCGTTCCCCATCCTGTGGTTGTGATATCCAACCCTCGACTGTGTCTCCAGTTCTTAGTGAGTGCTTACGTATCATCTCTGGAGATACATAAATGTCTTCAGGTCCAGGTAAATAATTTGCTTGAGGAGAGCGTAAGAAGCCAAAGCCATCTGACATTACTTCCATAACACCTTCACCAGAAACTTCTGCTCCATCTTCAGATTTCTCTTTAAGAATGGCAAACATCATTTCGCCTTTGCGCATTGTAGACGCATTTTCGATTTCTAAAATTTCTGCCATTTTTAATAAATCAGCAGCTGATTTTGCTTTCAGTTCAGAAAGATTAACTTTTTCAGTTTCCATAATATCACCACAGAATTAACCCACCGTTGGCGGGACATAAGATTTATTTATATATTGGCTGCGACCTATAGTAGTGTGTGTCACCAGATCGTTCATTTATTATTTATAGTAAAATAATGAGTCCTGTCAATTTCAAAAGGGACGCACAACTACCATAATAACAATTATTATCATTAATATTGTGGGTACTTCATTTAAAAATCTATATTGTTTTCCAGTATATGGGCGTTCATTTTTTTCCAATAACTTTCGTTGCTTGGATAAAAATCCATGGAAACCAGTCATACCAATCACACATAAAAGTTTTACCCAAATCCAACCTTGGGACCAGTCGATAATATTAGGCACTATTATTAATAAAAGACCAAATAACCATGTAACAATCATAGCTGGACCCATTATTCTTTTTATTAAAAGAAATTCCCATCTAACTATAGTCTCACTATAATTTAGATTTTTTGAATCAGTTTCAACATGATAAACAAATAATCTAGGTAAATATAGCATGCCTGCCATCCAAGATATAACAGCAAGGATATGTATCGTTTTTATCCAAGGATAAAGCAATATTAGCAAATCCATTATTTAATCCTTTATTCTTATACATACTCTATAACTATAATATATATATTAAGAAAGAATAGTTGTTTGTAGTGGGTGTTGTGAGTATCGAGGATTAAATTTAAGTAACAACTTTACCCACAGAAAATAAAAAGGTAATAAAATGTACATAAAATAGTCCACAGCTTGTGTAAAAATTATAACCTCCTGATATTTATAAATAAAAAAATATTGTTTTTGTGGACTAATTACTATTAAAAAAAAATATAAGTTTTATCCACAGAAAATAAAAATAAGTTTTTATTTAAGACACATGGGATAGATTGTTAATTGAAAAGAATTGTTGTTGATAAAAATTCTGATTTAAGACCTTAATGTTTATAAGTTAAAAAACTTCCTATATTATCCACATGATTTACACAGGTAATATGTTAAATGTTAGCGGTACTCACATTAAAGATATAAGCTGAAATATATGAAAAAAAGAATAGTATTAGCATCAGAATCCAAGACACGCCAAAGTATATTACGACAGGCGGGAGTTGAGTTTGACGTAAAGCCTGCTCGAATTGACGAAGAAGCTATTATTAAATCCTTACTAACTGATGGAGCAACTACAAATGATATTGTAGACGCTTTAGCAGAGTATAAAGCTTTAAGAGTAGCCGGAAGTAACCCTGATGGATTAATTATTGGGAGTGATCAAATATTAGTTTGTGAAAAAAAAATTTACTCTAAAGCTCAAAATATGGAGCAAGCTAAAACCACATTAAAAGAGCTTAGAGGTAAATCACATCAACTTCTGTCAGCAGCTGTAATATTTGAAGATGGTAAACCAGTTTGGCGAACTGTTTCACGGGCCCAACTATTTATGCGTAATTATTCTGATGAATATTTAGACGATTACTTAGAGTATTGTGGATCAGATATATTGTCATCAGTAGGGTGTTATTTTCTTGAAGATAAAGGTGTTAATTTATTCAGCAGAATTCAAGGAGATTATTTTACTGTTTTAGGGTTTCCTTTACTTGATGTACTTGAATTTTTACGAAACCGAGGGGTTATACCGTCATGATTAAAGCAGGAGTTATTGGTTGGCCTATTGAACAAAGTAAATCCCCCATTATTCACACGCATTGGTTAAAAGTGCATGATATAAAGGGATCATATGATAAGATAAGTGTATCACCAGAAAACTTTTCCAATAAAATAATAGAATTAATACAAAAAGGGTATGCAGGAGTTAACGTAACGATCCCACACAAGGAAGCTGCTCTTTTTTTAGCTGATACTATGACAGATAGAGCCGCCACTATTGGTGCTGCTAATACATTGGTTTTTAAAAGTGGAAAAGTTCACGCAGATAATACTGATGGAGAAGGTTTTATTAATAACTTGATGCATGGTGCGCCTGATTGGAATGCAGGAATGGGTCCAGCACTGGTAATGGGTGCTGGGGGCGCAGCTCGAGCTATTTTATCATCATTAATAGATTTTGGGGTTCCAGAAATTATTTTGATAAACAGGACGAGGAGTAGAGCGGAAAATTTAGCTAACGTATTTGGACCTCGTGTTGTTGTTGCTGACTGGAAAGAAGCATTTTTGATAAGTTCAAATGTAAAAATATTAATAAATACAACTGCACTTGGTATGATTGGAAAAGATCCTTTAAAATTTGACTGTTCAAGACTGCATCATTCTACTTTAGTTACAGATATAGTTTATAACCCACTAAAAACGGAGCTTCTTTTAAACGCACAAGCCCGTGGCTGTGTGACGGTTGATGGTTTGGGAATGTTGTTACATCAAGCTGTGTCTGGATTTGAGGCCTGGTTTGGCGTGCGTCCTAAAGTTGATAATGTTTTACGATCAAAGGTATTGTTAAAGTTATGAGTGGTTTATTTCTCCTGGGATTAACAGGCTCAATAGGAATGGGAAAAACCACTACCGCAGAAATATTTCGTGATGCTTTAATAGCAGTGTGGGATGCTGACGCAGCAGTACATGAACTGTATACAAGTGATACTCCTACGATTGAAAAAGTTTTTGATGTAGCACCAGCTTCTGTATCTGGTGACGGTGTTGACCGTAAAAAATTAGGTAATATTTTACAGGCAGATAAGGCGTTATTTTCCAAGATAGAGGCTATAGTACATCCAGCTATTAAGGATCACAGATTAGCTTTCATTGAAGCATGTAAGTTAACTAATCAAAAGTTAGCTGTGTTAGATATTCCGTTGCTATATGAAACAAGTGCAAATGATTGGCTTGATGCGGTCTTAGTGGTATCTATAGATCCTAACACACAGCGCCAAAGAGTGATGGCGCGACCTGGAATGACTGAGGATATTTTTCAAATGATACTATCCCGCCAAACACCTGATACAGAAAAACGCAAATACGCAAAATATATAATAGAGACTAAATCACTGGAACATGTGAGTAATGAAGTTCATAAGATTATAAAAGAAATAATAGGTAATTTGCCAAATGCGTGAAATTGTTTGGGATACAGAAACAACAGGGTTTGATCCTAAAGCTGGTGATCGATTGGTTGAAATAGGTGCTGTTGAATTAGAACAACATATACCAACTGGACGTGTATATCATCAATACATCAATCCTGAGCGTGATATACCAACGGGAGCATTCGAAGTGCATGGTCTTTCAATTGATTTTCTCAAGGATTACCCAGTCTTTAAAACAGTTGCTCAAGAATTTTTAGACTTTGTTGGTGATGCAACCTTAATTGCACATAATGCAAGTTTTGATATGCGGTTTATTAATGCTGAATTGAATTGGGCAGGCTTACCTCAGATTCCCGCTAATCAAGCATTAGATACTTTAGAAATAGCACGAAAAAAATTCCCTGGAGCTCAAAATTCTTTAGATGCTTTATGCCGCAGATTTGGCATTGATAATTCTGCGCGTCAAAAGCATGGTGCATTATTAGATAGTGAAATACTAGCCGAAGTTTATTTAGAGTTAATAGGTGGGCGACAACCCGATTTTTCTCTTAGTATAGTTGGTAGTGATAATTCAGGTATGATATCCGACAATGCGTGGTTAGCAACCTCTCGTCCAATGGCCCTAGAAAGTTTATTAACAGAAGAAGAAACTAAAGCGCATAATGCTTTTGTTGAGTCTCTTGGTGAGGCTGCTGTCTGGAAGTTTAAATAAAAATACTGTTTAAAAAAATTAAAAAGGTGAGCTGCGTAAAAATTTATTATAAGCCTTGGTTTATTTAGTATTAACAATTTTATTAGCCTTGAAATCGTCATTTCTACTTTGTTATCTTTCTATTTTTCATCAGTTTTATCAAGTATAGAAGTTCGGTGTAGTTCAGTGGTAAAGCATTTGACTGTTAATCAATTGGTCGTAGGTTCGATCTCTACCGCCGGAGCCAATTAAAATAATAGCTTAGCTTATATTCAGCAAATTTCGGTAGCAATTAAGCAGATGCGCATTAATTAAATATCATTAAAATTTAGTTTTTTTGCTAATTTTTTAATTTTTTGTTATTATAATACTATTCTTTGTTTCATCACTATTTGAAAGTACATTTTCATATGGATAGTAAACTCGCATCTAGAAAACTTGGTTATGGGTTTTCCTCGCAATACCAAGAAATCCCATTGTCTGATTTTGTTGTTAATGCAAAAAAAGAATTAGAAACTGTTCCAAAATTTAATCCTTGGCGTTTAATTTCAGTAGAAAGAAAAAAGAAAAAACTATTTGATAAACAAACTAAAGAAGATGCGGCTAATGATGAGAAATCATTTACAAAACAATACAAGAAAAAGCTTCAAGAATATTTAAAGCTAGCAAGATTTTATAACTCTAGCATTGATGGTGATTTTGGAAAAGGAACTCGCGCTGCAATCATAGGTTGGCAAGAATACTTAGATAAAGAAGGAACAGGGTATCTCACAAAAAAACAAGCAAAACTTCTCAAGAAACAATTTGGTGAATATTTAGGCTATAACTACCCTAGAGAGATGCATAATCTAGCAACATGGGATTTATCCACATCAGATTTGAGGTATCCAACAAGCATTAAATTAGCGGTTAATCATTTATTAGAAATGGATAGTGAGAGGAAGAGATTAAGAGCGCTATTAGCTGCAGGGGAAATAACAAATAATGAACTTCAACGGCTCTGGTGGAAAAAATATAATACTTTCGCTTGGTGGAGAGATACTCAAACTCGCTCAATAGATGTTGTTTATGGCGATACTCCTACATTTAATAGGTTTTGGCATTTTTGGATAAATTATTTTCCTATAAGTGTAGATGCTGTTGAAGCAGAATTATTTGGTAATTATTACCTAACTTTAAGAAAAAATATGGCATCAAATTTTAGTGACTTACTTTATGATGCAACTTGGCATCCTGCTATGCAGTTATACTTATCCAATCAGGAAAGCACTGGCCCCAATTCAAAGCGAGCAAAGAATATTAAGAAAAATAGAGAAAAGAAAATTGCTGCAATTAATGAAAATTTAGCAAGAGAACTATTAGAATTATTTACACTGACACCCGCTGCTGGCTATACTCAAGATGATGTTAATGGAACCGCCTATGTTCTGACTGGATGGGGGCAAGTGTGGGATGATGATGTAAAAGAAGGTTATTTTAACGATTGGCGACATGAGCCGGGAGCTCACAAGGTTTTAGGAAAGAAATATAGCGGTAAGCCTAAAGAAAAATTAAAAGCTTTATGTAGTGATCTTGCTATGCATCCTATGACTGCGCGACATGTTGCAAATAAATTGAGCCTTCATTTTATTAGTGACACACCTCCAGAAGAAGCTATCGAATTTATCGAAAATGTTTACAATCAATCTTCTGGTGATTTGGTGAAAATTCATCAAGCTGTAGTAGACGCAGTAATAAAATATAGTGACAATTCTACAAAATTCTTACAGCCAGAACTTTGGTTTTTTAATATTCACAAAGCAGTAGGTGGGGGTTTACCATTAAAGTTCCTAGGACAAGGTGACAATTGGGGGAATGATCAAACAAATAATATTTTGTTTGAAATGGGTCATTTAAATTCTCGCACACCCCAACCAAATGGTTGGTCTGATCTTGCGGTTGATTGGTTAACTCCAGAGATGATGGATCGTAGGGTTCGTTACATAATTCAACTTTCACCGAAGCTTGAATATAAATTAAAATTTGATCCTGATGAGTATGCGGGTAATTTTTTTGGAAAAGACAGTGCAGAAGCTGCAGAAGTAAAAGCAGCGCCGACATTTACACGTGCATGTTTGAAAATATTTTGTCACCCTAAGTTTATGAGGACATAAAATGGAACGTAGAAATTTTTTAAAAGGATCACTTGGCACTTTATATATGATGGCAAGTCCAAATATGGCTTTCCCAGATGTAAAGCTATCAGATAAAAGATTATTAGTTGTTCTATTAAGGGGGGGCTTAGATGGTTTAGCTACCATACCACCTTTGGGTGACAAGAATTTATCTAAGATTAGAAAAGACGTTTTAGTTCAGGGTGCAAATGATCTAGATGGTTTTTTTGGTATTCATCCAAATTTAAGTTTCCTAGAAAATGAATATCAATCAGGTAATGCGGCTTTTGTTCATGCTACATCATTCCCATACACTGGACGCTCACACTTTGATGGACAAAATATAATGGAAACGGGATCAGAACAGGCATATGCAGTGACTTCTGGGTGGGTAGGTCGTGCTATGAATGCAGCTGGATTTTCTTCGCTAGCTGTATCACTGCCAATTCCAATTATTTTAAGAGGGAATCAAGTAAACAGTAATTACTTTCCAACTAATTTCGCTAAAGCTTCCAAATCGCACTACGCTGATGTTGAAAAAATGTGGCAATCAGATAGTCAGCTGAATGGAATGCTAAAAGATATATCATCTCGTGAAATGCACATGCCAGGCCGCGGTGATACAAAAGAGTTAGTTTCATTTGCGGCAAAAGAAATGCATAAGCCTAATGGTCCTAGAGTTGGCTTGTTGGAAATTGATGGCTTTGATACACATGCTCTCCAGGGAAATGAGCAAGGAGATCATGCGGAGTTATTGGACGATTTAGATAATATTCTTAAAAGTTTCAAAAGAGATATGGGCACATTATATGACGATACAGTTATTGTTACTGTGACAGAATTTGGCAGAACTGCATTTGAAAATGGAACTCAAGGAACTGATCATGGCTGGGCCAGTTCTATGATATTGGCTGGAGGTCTTGTTGAGGGTAAGCAGGTTGTTTCAGATTGGCCAGGCTTAGAAAAGCGGAATTTATTTGAAGACAGAGATTTAAAAATGACAATTGATGCTCGGGATATTTATGCAGAGGTAGTTAAAACTGTTTTTGGTTTAGAGGATGATGTGATTTCTGAGCATGTTTTTCTTGGCTATAAGCCTAAAAAATATTATGGGCTACTTAAAAAATCATAAATATTTATATTATTTAATGATAATTTCTTTTCGCCGTAGCAGAAGGGGAAAGTGATAACTACTGCATCATCTTCGAGTATCTTAAATAGTAAGTTAAATTATTATGTTTAGGATTTAATTTAGAGAAACGTTTACTGAAGCCTTAGTTTTAGTGTTATATGCAACAAACTCACCACTTCTACTGGCACTTCCAGTTATAGCGCTAATCACAACTTGATGAGTTACCATCAGAGTAACCCCTTCATTTAAGTTTGATAATTTACGACGAAGGTTGGTGAGAGTTTTCTCTTTATTAACATAATTTTGGAAAAATGAATTGAGACCAGAAAATGTTTTCCATTTTCCAATATTTAGCAAAGATACAGTTTCCTTACAGCGACACCATTTGCTGGATAATATTTCATTAAAATGGATGCCACTGTTTAGTAACTCTCTCCCAATTAACTTAGCTTGTTGCTTTCCGGCTTCATCCAAATTTCTCTGTGTTTTGCAATCATCTAATTGAAAATTAGCTGGATCTCCAAAACCTGGTGCAAGTGCATGCCGCATAAACAAAACATCAGCATTGATCTGGGAAATTGCCAATATCAAGGTGCTAGCAGGTTCAGCCTTTATAATTGTTCCGCAGGTAAGGAGAAAAGTTAAAGTAATTGATAATATTTTCAACATATTAAAAAATTCCTTTTTGGTTCCAGAAACGTGTATTAAACAAGTACCATGAAGTAACTAAAGCTTTATTTGTTGAAATTGGAATATACCCCTAAATTTCAACTTGAGTTTTGCTGCCATCACCAGTCACTATAAATTCTTTAATGTCTCTTTTAGATCAAACAATTTCCTCGATTAAGCTTAGTTTAATTCTCTTAGCATCATTAAGGTCAATAAAATATTTAAACATTCATATTTAATTGAGCGATGGCGATACCGCTCTCACCTGCAACTGCATATAGTAGATAAAACGTCTCATTTTCTACATACACTGCTGGATCACGGAGTTGATTAACGTGGCCATAGGCTGTACTCCGAACTGAAGAGGTTAGAGGTGCATCAGCACCCTCCCAGCTAAATTCTGGACGCAAAATTTCTATTGGACTGCTTTCCTTCCAATCCATCCAGTCACTGGAAAGGTCTATACTACTATGCAATATAATTTCTGGAGTATGGCCTACCTCGGTCCAAAAAACTTGCAGTGCTTTGTTGTATATAAATAATGCAGAATGCCGCATATTCGGGTTGAATAACATTGGCCCTCGCTCAAACCCACGAAGTCCATCATGCGAACGGTAAAGTTGGCCTGGCATTGCCAATGCGTAGCTCCATTGGTCATGTTGAAATACTCGAAAATAGGAACTGCCAAGAATCTCTGGTAGCACAGTGAAGTTGATCCCATCAGCTGAAGTCGCAACGCGTGTTGTTTGTTTGGCATAACTTTCAAGACCATGAAAATACATTACGATGCGCTTTGATTTATTATCGACATGTACATCAGGTGAAGCAATATGAGGAGTGCTGGCATCCGTATGAAAGCTGTGTGACCGGCCCACTGACGGGGAATATGCTAGTTCAAAATCTGTTATGGCTTCACGTGGTGTTTTTGGAGAATCTGTCGGAAACAAAGAATTGCAGAGATGGAGGCTGCCTGGCTCATAAACGAGCCATGGTCCTGTTAATTCATTGGCATATGCAAGCCGTATATAACTGCCCTTATGGTCAGCAAAATATAGATAGTAACGACCCAATGGATTCACCACCCAGTCCGGCACTCGGATTAAGGAAGGTCCTTGAATATTAAGACCAATCGAAGGATGTGTTTTAGGTGTGATTATTGGATGATCTAGTAACCTCGTTGCTATAGGCATAAATGATTATCCATAGATTCAATAGAAATTTTCATCTTTAAAAAGGCCTATATAAGAAAAATGAATACTGATAAAATAAGGGTTATTTGTTTCATGCGATAAGATTACTTAAAATTTTAAAAACGTCAAATCGCTCTGTTAAGATTTGATCATAAAGCCCGTATTTCTCATAATAGTTGAGTGCATCTTAATATGTTTAGTAAGTCTGGCTGTTAATTATTCAGTTTGATATTAATAAAATGGCGCAGTTATAGGCACAGTTATTATGGTGACCTTTAAATTATTGAAAAAAATGATTTAACTACAGCCTGAGGTTTGTAAGTTTTTAGATGTATTATAAATCATTATTCAAAACTACGTTCTAGATTAGGCACAATTATACATTAAGCATGTCTCGAAAATTTTTCTATTTAAGGACAAAATGTGGTTATTTTTCCTTAAATAGAAATAAACAGTGACACTAAGGCCGCTGTTCTTAATTTACGGTTTCTTTTGCATCTGCCTGACGTTGAAGTTCACTCCGATAAAGTGCCATGAAGTCAATTGGATCAACATTTAATGGCGGATACCCACCATCAGCAGTGGTATTACGCACAATTTGGCGAACGAATGGAAATAAAATTCTTGGACATTCTATCATTAAAAAAGGATGTAATTGATCTTCTGGAACGTTTTCAACATGGAAGACGCCGGCATAATCAATTTCTAATAAAAATACCTTTTTTTCATCAGCATCGGCATTTATAGTTAGTTTTAATATGACTTCATAGTTATCATTGTCGCCCTTACGAGCATCAAGATTTACCTGTACGTTGATTTCAGGCGATGCTGAATTACCAAGGTTCTTTTGTGCAGCAATATTTTCAAATGAAAGATCACGAATATATTGATGTAGGCACTTCATTACTGGTGGTTGTGGTGCTGATTTTGCAGCCTCTTCTTCTTTAGCCATTTGAATGCTCCATTTACTATCGGTAATTGGCTTAACAATTATTGCACTTAGCTACAATCATTCTTTATCTATTTGGTTATTGGTGTGGTTACTTTTTTTGTTAGACTCATTTTCTTCATTAACAACTGTGAAATCAGCATCATATACATCTGATTGCTTAGTCTTTTCTGCAGTATTACTATTAAAGGCATTCATATTGGCTTTGCTTGCAATTTTTGCAGCTCCAGCTTTTATTATAATAGTCCTAACCCCAGGTATTAATAAAGCAAGTCCAACTGCATCTGTAAAGAAGCCTGGCGTAAGCAAAACTACACCTGCAATTAGAATCATGGCACCATGAGCTATTTGACTCATTGGATTCTGACCAGCTATTATAGAATTTTGGAGGCCGTTAAAGGCTGACATACCCTGAGAACGTAATAGGGATGTTCCAATGAAAGCTGTAAGTAATACTATTGCCAAAGTAGGATATAAGCCAATAAAGCCACCAACTTTGATAAAGAGTGCAATTTCAATAATTGGAACTGCAATAAATATAAATAACATCAACATTTTGTGTCCTCGCAAATTGGTTTGGTCTTTCAGTGGACTATCACCCTTGGGTGACTTAGATATGGGACAAACAACAGTATGACCAGTCCTGTTATAAATAAATTTAAAAAGGTTTGAAATGAGTGACCCAATGTTCCAACTAGCCATCTTAGGCGTTATAGCGCTTTTTGTAATTTTGCGCCTCCGTAGTGTATTGGGAACGCGTACAGGATTTGAACCAACGAATGTAACTAATCCGTCCCCACCTCAAGTAAATGATAAGTTAAAACCTGAAGAAGTAAAAAATACTATTGATCGTGATATTGCAGATTACGTTCCAATTGATAGCCCTTCAGGCAAAGCATTGGCCCAAATGAAAAAAGCTGAACCATCTTTCTCTGCAACAGATTTTATCGGTGGTGCAAGAGAAGCATATGAAATGATTCTAATAGCATTTGAGGAGGGTGATCGCGATGGTCTTCGCCCCTTCCTAGCGGATGATGTGTACGATAGTTTTGAATCAGTTATCAAAGAGCGCGAAGCCGCTGGACTAAATATCGATGCTACGTTTATTGGGCTCCGAGAAATCAAATTAACAGATGCTGAATATGATTGGCGAACTAAAGAGGGTGAAGTTACCCTGACATTAATAGCTGAACTTACAACTGTTGTGAAAGATGCTAAAGGTAAGGTTATTGAGGGTGATAAAAGTGTTATAAAGCGCCAAAAAGATGTTTGGACATTCTCTCGAGTTATGGGAAATGATAATCCAAATTGGACTTTAATTGCTACTGGTGAATAATTAAGTGAGCTGTCTTTAATTTGTGTGTATTAATAGTTTATGATTTTTTTGTATATTATATATATAACTGCAAGCCTAAAACTTATTAGGCTTACGTAGGTGGTCGGCCGTAAGCCAAGGGGGCTTACCCAAGAAGATTTAGAGGTTTGGCGGCAAGTTGCAGCACAACTTAAGCGTGATAAACCTGAAATCCTAATGAAGTCTGTAATTAAAGGAACAAGAGCGCACAAAGCAGTAAAGCCTATGCCTATTTCGCCAACTATCCGACCATTTATGGTTGGAGAAAAATTAATGGAAAACAAAACTAGTCAGCCGCCAGACTTCCACCAAGAAAGGCAGAAGACCTCGCCAAATATGGATGGTAAAAACTTTCAAAGGTTAATTAGGGGTCACTTAGAGGTTGAGGGAACTTTAGATTTACATGGGTTAACTGCTGATCAAGCTAAAGCACAGTTGATGGCATACATAACGCATTCTCATGCCATGGGTAAAAGGTTAATTATAGTTATTACCGGAAAAGGTAAGCATAAAGGTTACGATGAGTTCAATAGACCCATTAAAGGCGTTCTTAGGCAAAGCTTGCCAGATTGGTTGTGTGGGCCAGCCCTATCGCAAAAGGTTTTACAAGTTTCACAAGCACAGCCTAAACATGGAGGTTCAGGTGCGTTTTATGTTTATTTACGTAGAAAACGATAAATACTTTTTCAAATTATACTAGTAAAGAAAAACTCATAAATAAAGCTATGATGATTTAAATATCTTTAAAAACCTTTTGTTATTAAAT